>ERZ1034486.51-NODE-51-length-35691-cov-5.927152_pt1 | contig 35691 bp, 37 predicted proteins | sample MGYA00520683_ERZ1034486 | MGnify/ENA primary metagenome ERZ1034486 (study PRJEB33760, sample SAMEA4777685) | hypersaline lake metagenome | biome: hypersaline environment; feature: brines | place: Spain | collected 2012-08 | depth 0 m ...
TTCCGCACCCGCTCGTCACGCCGAGCGCGGCGGCGAGCGTTCCGAGCCACACGCGACGTGTGGCGGACTCTCCGAAGGTCATTCGCTCTCCTTCTCGGAAGGACACGCCTCTATTAATACGGTGTCTCGTCTGACGACGACTTCCCCCAGCCGTGACTGTCTCTCCCGACTCGGTCGCGGTTGCGATGTCCCTCCTTCATCGGTGTACTCGGCCACCGGCCGGCTGGACGCGCTGTCTCTCCGTGCCGTTCGTGGTCGTCTCTGTCTCTGACTCGTCTTCCTGCTCGTCTGTCACGACGGTGAGTTCTCTCATCTTTCCAACGTACTCGACGACCGCCCGCGTGAGTCGTTGCCCGTTCGGCACCCGGACGAGGAGGATCCGTCCCACATGGATCTGTGGGGGAAAAGAGTCCACCCCCCTGATACGCAGTCGGAACTCTCCGTCTGTCTCTCTCGAGCCACTGACGAGCCTGATCCGGTAGTAATTCGACATCTCGACCTGCACGACGATCAGCGCGTCAGTGCTGAAAGTGGTCTTCTCGACGAGTGGTAGGCCCCGATAGGACACACCCGTGTCGTCCCTGATGTCCCTCCGTACCGCTCGCCAGTCCGCGCGGCTGGTGACGAGTCGAACTCCGACGATTCCGTCGGCAACCAGATCTCCCTCGAAGGTAGTCTCAACCCGTTCGTCTTCGGGACCGAGCAACCGTGTCACCTCGTAGCTGGTCTGGTTGAGCGCCGGGGTGGGTGTGTTCGTCTCTGTGTCTGGCGTCGGCGTGTCCGTCCCGGTGTCTCTCGCCGGTGTGTCCGTCTCCGTGTCCGGTGTCTGGGTTCGTCTCGTCGTCTCTGTCGCAGTCGGGGGCACGGTGGTCTCCGCCGGAGCGCTCGTCTGTGTCGTTGCAGGCGTGGCCCCGTCACCTCGCCCCGTCTCGGTGCGGGTTCCGCACCCGCTCGTCACGCCGAGCGCGGCGGCGAGCGTTCCGAGCCACACGCGGCGTGTGGCGGACTCTCCGGAGGTCATTCGCTCTCTTTCTCAGAAGTACTTGTCAGCTTCAAGAAGATCTCCCTCCTTTGCAGGGTCCTTGTTCTCACTCTTGTCCACGACAGTGGTCGTGTTCATGTTCTTGAAGCGATCCATCGCCTCGGAGTACGACCCGATTCCTCCGTCAGCGAAGTCGATCCAGGCGCTCGCAGCGACTTGCGGACAGGCATACGACGTGCCTCTCTCTTTCGTACCTGCCCCTGTTCTGATGTTCGAAACCCCGTACACCTCTGGTGAGAAGCTAGCTGACACCCCTGAGGCGTCGTGACACCAACTACAGTATGTTTTATAATCTAGGGGATTGTAGAATAATACACTACTGTACTCCGTCTCCTCTTTTGTGTAGGCATTACCGCTACTGTCCTTCCCGGCGACACCTCCAACTCCGATTGTCTGCCACGAACACGCAGGGTATTCGACAGCGGACGTGTTGTCACCATTGTGAACTGCGGCGACCGCTACACCCCCTCCTACTCTGAACGAATCTAGTGCTGAGCAGTAGTGTGACGGACACTTGTCCCACGAGGATATACCGAACGACATATTCAGAACGTCGATTCCGTTCTTCGTGGCGTACTCGATCGCCGACCGACAGCTCTCGTCGTCACCGACGAGCTCATCGCCGTCTGAAACTATTTTTAGAGAAACAAACTGATCTGAGTGGGTATCTCCATCTTTCAACATATAACCTGCCGTATCGGCCACAACTGTCGTGTGCTCTTCCCAGCCACCATTCGTCACCTTGAACGGATCAGACTCCTCGGTGAAGTCCTTCGACAGTGACCTGTCGAATCCGATGTCGGCGGCGTGCGGTGACGAGTACGTGGTCATCGAGGAGTCGTAGCCGGCTCCAACGACTCCGATACTGATGGTGTAGGCAGTGTAGTTGCCGTGCGCGCTCGTGAACGCAGTCCAGGAGTCTGTCGGGACATCCGACACGTCGACGTAGTTCGTACTACTAGTACTCACACTGTCGGTGCTGTTCGGCTCGACCGACTCCGACATAGCGGACACCTCGACAACGAAGGGCCGCCGGGCGAGCCGACGAAGGTCCTCGCGCGCGACGTTCCGGATACACACCTTCGTCGAGACGAGATCAGCCGCGTAGGTCACGTCGCCGAACGCGGTCAGCGACCGGACCTCTGCGGGGGTCGGACTGAACCCGTAGAGACGCTGACCGCGGCGGTCGTCTCTGTACGTCGACGTGCGCTCACCCATCGTCGTCACGACGACATCGACAGTCTCCTGACTCGGGTTCGCGTCGAGCCGGTCACGGAGCGTGTGACTGAACAGCTCCGACGGGTCCTCCGTCGACTGATAGCGCCCGATGGCCCGCTTGGTCGCGTCGAACTCTGCTGCGTGTTTGAAGTACGCCGCGTCGGGTGTGGCTGTGCCGGCGTTCGGGTACGGATTCGGCGGGTCGGCCTTCTCAGTGGAGGGAGCCGCCCGCGCAGTCGATGTGGTAAACGAGAGTCCACCGAGAACTGCCGTTGTCTTGATGAGCTGCCGCCGGGACTGACTGTGAGACTCGCGCTCGGCGTCGTTCTGGTCTGACATAGATACGCCTTCGAACGGATGGTTATTAGTTGTTTCTTCGGTTAGATGACAAACAGTACCAAAAACAAGTACTGAGTTATGAACCGTGCAGACGAGTGGAGTACTGGGGATATGGACCTGGAACGCACACGGTGACGCCGTGCGTGAGCCGCCGACAGCTGACTCGCACCGCCACGCTTCGGCTTGCCTGTCCTGCGCTGGCCCGCACACCCACGTCAAAGACTAGTAGTCAACCCGACACCACCGCGGCCCCGACCACCCGTCCCCGCCGCCGTCGAACGCTCCGAGACCCGTGGTACAGCCGCTCACACGCCCGCGGCGGCACCGACCCGTTCTCGAAACCTTGAAACCCACACCGGCGGGAACCTCCACGTAATGGTCGCAGAGACAATCGCGTTCGCGCTGTTCGCCCTCGTCACGGTGGGCTCGGCGCTGGGCGTCGTCTTGATGGAGGACGTGTGGCACTCCGCACTCCTCTTAGGGGTGGCGTTGCTCAGCGTCGCGGTGCACTACGTGATGCTGCAGGCGGAGTTTCTGGCCGCCATGCAGATCCTCGTCTACGTCGGCGGGGTGTTGATCCTCATCACGTTCGCCGTCATGCTGGTCCGCCGCGGCGGGGTCGAGGCCGACGCACCGACGGACTCACAGACGGACGTGGACACGGAGGTGGACGCGTGACCGATCCGACGTGGCCCCGGCTGAAGCTGGGCTCGCATCTCCTGCCGGGGCTGGCCGCGGTGGCGTTGTTCGCGGTGCTCGCAGTCGTCGTGTTGGGCGGCGACTTCGGTGCCGCCGAGGGGTTCCCGACGGACGCGGGGATCACCGCGGGCATCGGCTACGCCATGTTCAATCTCTCCTTTGGTGACGTTCCCTCCGAGGGGTTCCTGGTCGCGTTTCTCACCATCGCGATCGTGCTCGACGCCGCCTTGGACGGCGCGGTGATGCTCGCCAAACGCGAGGGTGACGGTGACGACGCGCTCACCGCGCTCACCGACGGCGGGCGTGTCCGTGACGCGCTCGGCGGCGACGAGACAGCCGGTGAGACGAACAACGACGACACGGTCGACGGGGGTGACCACTGATGGCGGTCCCGGTCCAGTGGTACCTCCTGTTGTCGGCCGCGATGTTCTGTATCGGCGTGTTCGGCGTGCTCACCCGACGGAACGCGTTGTTGTTCCTGATGTCGGTGGAGCTGATGCTCAACGCCGCGAACATCAACCTGGTCGCGTTCGCACGGCTGTGGGGGAACCTGACGGGGCAGGTGTTCAGCCTGTTCACGATGGCGTTGGCGGCCGCGGAGGTCGCCGTCGGCATCGGGATCATCCTCGTGCTCTACCGCAACTTCTCCGACGTGGACGTGACACGCGCCACGACGATGAGGTGGTGAGATGTCGGCCGCATTCACCTACGCGCCGTTGATCGTCGCCTTGCCGTTCCTCTCGTTCCTGATCGCGCTGGCCGCGGGGCTGGCCGACCGGGACGTACTCCCGAAGGGTGGCGCCATCCCCGGGATTCTGGCGACGCTGGGGTCGCTGGCGCTGTCGGCGTGGGTCGCACTCACCGTCGCGGGCGGTGCGGTGTTCGACGAGACGATCTACGAGTGGGCCGTCGCCGCCGGCGTCGAGAGCCAACTGGAGCTCACCTTCGGGCTCCTGTTGGACCCGTTGTCGGCGATGATGCTCGTGATCGTCTGTCTGGTGGCGACGCTGGTCCACGTGTTCTCGCTGGGCTACATGAACGACGAAGGCGAGACCGGGCTGCCGCGGTACTACGCCGGGCTGGGGCTGTTCACGGCGTCGATGCTCGGGTTCGTCGTCTCGGACAACCTGCTCCAGTCGTTCGTCTTCTTCGAACTGGTCGGGCTGTGTTCGTACCTGTTGATCGGGTTCCACTTCCGCGAGCCCGGCCCGCCGAGCGCGGCGAAGAAGGCGTTCCTGGTCACCCGGTTCGGTGATTACTTCTTCCTCGTCGGGCTGGTGGGGATCGTCGCCACCTTCGGCACCGCACAGTTCGGCGGGGCGGAGTCGTTCCCACACGTCGCCGAGTTGGTGTTGGCCGGCGAGGCGAGTGTCCGCACGTTTGGGTTCGCTCCCGAGACGTGGTTCACGATTCTCGGGTTGTTGGTGTTGGGCGGTGTGATCGGGAAGTCCGCCCAGTTCCCGCTCCACACCTGGCTCCCGGACGCGATGGAGGGTCCCACCCCCGTCTCGGCGTTGATCCACGCGGCGACGATGGTCGCCGCCGGAGTGTTCCTCGTCGCGCGGATGTACGGCTTCTACGCCGTCTCCCCGGTCGCGCTCGCAATCGTTGCCTTGGTCGGTGGGTTCACCGCTCTGTTTGCGGCGACGATGGGGCTCGTCAAGCGGGAACTCAAACAGGTGTTGGCGTACTCCACGATCTCCCAGTACGGCTACATGATGCTCGCGCTCGGGACCGGGGGGTACGTCGCCGCGACGTTCCATCTGCTCACACACGCCTTTTTCAAGGCACTCCTGTTTTTGGGTGCGGGGTCGGTGATCATCGCGATGCACCACAACGAGAACATGTGGGACATGGGCGGGCTCCGCAAACGGATGCCCGTCACCTACGCCACGTTCCTCGTCGGCTCGTTGGCGTTGGCGGGGATCGTCCCCTTCGCCGGCTTCTGGTCGAAAGACGAGGTGTTGTACGAGGCGTTGATCCACGGGCTCGGCACCGAGGGGTCGCTGGGAACGGTGTTCCTGGCGGCGTACGCGATGGGGCTGCTCGCGGTGTTGTTCACCGGGTTCTACACGTTCCGGATGGTCGCGCTCACCTTCCACGGTGAGCCCCGCACGGATCTCGCGGCCGACCCGGAGTCGGTCGGCTGGAACGTGAAGGGGCCGCTGAGCGTGTTGGGCCTGCTCGCGGCGACGACCGGGTTCCTCAACCTCGCGCCGGTGAAGAAGCTCACCGGGGCGAAGGTGGACTTCCTCCACCAGTGGCTTGAGGGGCCGGAGGGCGCGGCGCTGATGGCGACGCTGTCAGCGAAACACTACAAGCACCTCCTCCACGACGTGAACCCGGCACAGGTCACCGCGTCGGAGCTGGGGCCGTTGCTTCCGGCGGCACTGTCGCTCGGGCTGGCGATCACGGGCGCGTTGGTCGCGTTCCGGCTGTACGCGACACCAGAGCCGACGGAACACACCGCCAAGCTCGGCGGGCTCCAGGACGTACTGTACAACAACTACTACCAGGACGAGTCCCAGGTGTGGCTGGCGACGAACGTCGTCCAGCCGTTGGCTGGAGTGGCGGACACGGTCGATCAAAGTCTGGTCGACGGCGTGGTGGACGGCGTCTCCAGCGTGAGCTTGTCGTCGGGGTCGCGCATCCGCCGCATCCAGACGGGTGTGGTGAGTAACTACGCCGCGCTCGTCACACTCGGGTTGACGGCGTTGCTCGTCGCGTTCGGGCTGTACGAGGGGTGGTTACTGTGATAATTGAGGCACTCATCGGCGTGACGTTTCTGGCCGCACTGGTCGTACTGATCACCCCCGACGAGTACGCGGGCAAACTCGCCTTCGGGGCGAGTTTGCTCCCGCTCGCGGGGAGTCTGTACATGTGGTCGGCGTTCGACGCGACCGGCAACGCGTTGCTGGGTGGGTCTGCCGCCCGCGCGTTCGAGACGCAGATCCGGTGGCTGGAGGTCGGCGGGATCGAGCTCCAGTGGTTCGTCGGCGTCGACGGCGTGAGCCTCCCACTGATCGTGTTGTCGACGTTCCTGACGAGTCTGGCGATCCTGTCGGCCTGGCGGCCGATCACCGACCGACAGGCGCAGTTCTACGGGCTGGTGTTGTTCATGGAGGCGAACCTGCTGGGCGTGTTCACCGCGCTCGACTTCTTCGCGTGGTTCGTCTTCTGGGAGGCCGTGCTCGTCCCGATGTACTTCCTGATCGGGATCTGGGGCGGCCCCCGGCGGAAGTACGCCGCGATCAAGTTCTTCGTCTACACGAACGTCGCCTCGCTGGTGATGTTCATCTTCTTCATCCAGCTCGTCTACAACCTCGACGTGGCGACGTTCGGGCTGCCAGCGATCACGCAGGCGATCCACGCCGGCGAGGTGTCCGGCTTCCTCGGGCTGGCGCCGTCGACGGTGAAGACGCTGGCGTTTGCGGCCCTGTTCTTGGGGTTCGCGGTGAAGGTGCCGGTGGTGCCGTTCCACACCTGGCTCCCGGACGCGCACGTCGAGGCGCCCACGCCCGTCTCCGTCCTGTTGGCGGGTGTGTTGCTGAAGATGGGCACCTACGCCATGCTCCGGTACAACTTCACGATGCTACCGGACGTGGCAAAACAGTACGCCGCGGTGATCGCCATCTTCGCCGTGGTGTCGGTGATCTACGGTGCGATGTTGGCGCTCGCTCAGCGTGACCTCAAACGGATCGTCGCCTACTCGTCGGTCTCCTCGATGGGGTACGTCATCCTCGGACTGGTGGCGTACACCACCTTGGGTATCGGCGGCGCGACGTTCCAGATGGTCGCCCACGGCCTGATCTCCGGACTGATGTTCATGGCGGTCGGTGTGATCTACAACGAGACCCACACCCGGATGGTCGGCTCGATGTCCGGGCTCGCAGACCGGATGCCGGTGACGGTCGGGATCTTGATCGCGGGCGCGTTCGGCTACATGGGGCTCCCGTTGATGGCCGGCTTCGCCGCGGAATTCTTTATTTTCCAGGGGGCGTTCGCGTCGACGGTGCTCGCGCGGGCGCCACTGTTCGCGGCGGCGGCGATGTTCGGGATCGTTATCGTCGCGGGGTATCTCCTGTTGGCGATGCAGAAGACCCTCTTTGGCCCGTACGAACTGGAGACTGACTACGAGGTGACCGCCGCCGGCCCGACGGAGACGGTGCCGTTGGCAATCTTACTCGTCTCGATCGTCCTGTTAGGTGTCGCACCGGAGCTGTTCTTCGACATGATCACAGACGCAGTTGATCCGATCCTCCAGGTCGGGGGTGACGTGTAATGACCGACCATCTTCCTGCGTGGGTCGGCCTCGCGCCGGTGCTCGCGCTGGCGGCGACCGGACTGGCGTTGTTCGTCGTCGATATGCTCGATCCGGACGACGACAGCCCGACGTTGTTGGTCGGGGTGTCCGTCGTCGGGACGCTGACCGCGCTCGGGCTCGCCGGCTGGCTGTTGTCGGCGGGTGCCGGCTTCGCGGACGGGAGCCGGACGTTGTTCGGACAGGCGCTCGTGGTCGACGGGATGGCCCTGTTTTTCCAGGCGTTGTTCGCGGCCGTCACGGGGTTGGTGCTCGTGGCGAGCTTCGACTACCTCCAGGGCCGTGACTACCAGGCGGAGTACTACGCGTTGATCATGCTCGCGGCGACCGGGATGGCGCTGATGGCGACGGCCAACTCCCTGGCGACGGCGTTCATCTCCTTGGAGCTTGCGTCGCTGTCCTCGTACGCGCTCGTCGGCTTCCTGAAGACCAACGAGGGGAGCGTCGAGGGCGGGCTGAAGTACTTCCTGATCGGCGCGCTCTCCTCGGCGGTGTTCGCGTTCGGGATCTCACTACTGTACGGCGCGACCGGCTCGTTGATCCTCTCAGACGTGGCCGCCGGACTCCGTGAGCCGGCGGCGTTGGTCGGCGGTGCCGAGGGGATCTCCGGGATCGCCGCGGTCGGCGTGTTGATGGTCGCGGGCGGGTTCGCGTTCAAGACCGCCAGCGTCCCGTTCCAGTTCTGGGCGCCGGAGGCGTACGAGGGGGCGCCCGCTCCGGTGACGGCGTTCCTCTCGTCGGCGTCGAAGGCGGCGGGCTTCGCGCTGATGTTCCGGGTGTTCACCGTCGCGTTCCCGCTCGACGGCGTGGGGATCGACTGGATGTTGTTGTTCCAGGTGTTGGCGGTGGTGACGATGACGCTGGGTAACTTCGCGGCCGCGACCCAGGAGACGGTCAAACGGATGTTGGCCTACTCCTCAGTCGGACACGCCGGCTACGCGCTGATCGGGCTGGCCGCCTGGACCGGCGGGAGCGTCGCGACCGCCGAGAGCGGGAGCGTGCTCGGCGCGTCGATGGCCCACCTGTTGGTCTACGGGTTCATGAACACCGGTGCGTTCCTGTTCGTCGCGCTCGCCGAGAACTGGGGGGTCGGCCGCCGGTTCGAGGACTACGCCGGGTTGGGTCGGCAGGTCCCCATCGCGGCCGTCGCGATGTCTGTGTTCATGTTCTCACTCGCGGGGCTGCCGCCGTTCGGCGGCTTCTTCTCGAAGCTGTTCCTGTTTGGCGGCGCAATCGACGCGGGCTACTGGTGGCTGGCGGCCGCCGGCGCAGTCAACTCCACGCTGTCGTTGTTCTACTACAGCCGTGTGGTGAAGGCGCTGTGGCTCGACGACCCGGACCAACCAATCGAACTGACGGGGACGCCGACGGGGCTGTACGCCGCTGTCGTCGTCGCCGCCGTCGGGACGCTCCTGTTGCTCCCGGCGTTCGGTCCGGTCATCGGAACCGCCGAGGCCGCCGCGGTCGGCCTTCTGCCATAGAAACCGACCTTTTTCACTCCTTGGGGTGGCCTCCCTCCGGTCGGCCACCCCAAGGAAAAAATGTCGATCAAAAAGGCGCTCGCGAGCGGCAGAGCCGCTCGCTCGCGTTCTATATGCTAGTGCTCGACCGTACTGCTCCGCGACCGCTCTGCAACCGCACCGCTCTGCCCCGCTCTGCTCTGCCCCGCACCGCTCTGCCCCGCTCCGCTCTGCTCTGCCCCGCACCGCTCTGCTCCGTAACCGCCCCGCGACTGCACTACCCCGCCTGCTCCGTAACCGCCCCGCGACCGCACTGCACCACTCCGCACCGCGATACTGTCTCTTGTCGACTGTTCGTCGTGTTTGTCTGTCCGGCCTGTCTCCCTGCTCGTCGCTGCCGTCTCTCGTGATCGTGACGACTCCCGCCGTCCGCTGCCACCAGGTTCACCCGGCTTGCAACCCAACTGCCGTTCGTCGCTACGGGGGAGCCGCAGGTGTGAACTGCAAGACGACCGCTCGACAGCGACCCCGACGCCGTCCCCGAGATACTGCACGACAGATTTATACATCTACGCCTGTTACCTGTGGTTAGGAAAGATGAGCCAGAGACACTCGCAGGTCGGCGACGGGCGGTTCGTGCGGCAGTACAGCTACCCGGAGACGACGGTGGTGGCGGTCGACGTGGGCGGGGCGGCGACGGTCGACACGGTCGACCAGACCGCCATCGTCGTCCCCGAGGACGGGGAGACGTTCGAGTTCGATCTCCCGGGTGAGTCGGTCTCGGCGACGAGCAACAACGGGGTCGTGGTCGTGGAGGTGGCGGCGTGAACCTCACTGTCAAGCCGTTGAAACAGAAGGACGCCGGCCGTCGGCTGGCGGCCGTCGACCGGGTCGCCGCCGAGGAGCTCGGCTTACAGCCGGGTGACTACCTGAAACTGGTCAGCGACGAGACCGCCATCGCCCGCGTCTGGCCGGGCTACCCGGAAGACGACGAGGCGGGTGTCGTCCGGATCGACGGCCAGCTCCGGAAGGAAGCGGACGTGGGGATCGACGACACGGTGACCGTCGAGGCCGCCGACGTGCAGCCCGCAGAACGGATCACCATCGCGCTCCCCCAGCAGTTCGGGGTGCGGGGTGACATCGGCTCGCTGATCCGAAACAAGCTCTCCGGGCGGCCGGTGACGACAGGCCAGACGCTGCCGTTCTCCTTCGGGTTGGGGATGATGGGCGGCAACTCACAGGCCGTCCCGTTGAAGGTGGCGTCGACGAGCCCCGACGGGACCGTGGTGATCACAGACTCGACGGAAGTGCAGATCAGCGAACAGCCGGCCGAGCAGATCGCCGACAAGGCGCCGACGGGTGGCGCAGAGACGCCGGACGTGACCTACGAGGACATCGGCGGGCTTGACTCCGAGCTGGAACAGGTCCGGGAGATGATCGAACTGCCGATGCGGCACCCGGAGCTGTTCAACCGGCTGGGGATCGAGCCGCCGAAGGGCGTGTTGTTGCACGGCCCGCCCGGCACCGGGAAGACGCTGATCGCCAAGGCGGTGGCCAACGAGATCGACGCCCACTTCCAGACGCTGAGTGGGCCGGAGATCATGAGCAAGTACTACGGCGAGAGCGAGGAACAACTCCGTGAAGTGTTCGAGGAGGCTCAGGAGAACGCCCCCGCGATCATCTTCATGGACGAACTAGACTCCATCGCGCCCAAACGCGAGGAGACCTCCGGTGACGTGGAACGCCGGGTCGTCGCCCAACTGCTGTCGCTGATGGACGGGTTGGAGGACCGCGGCGAGGTGGTCGTGATCGGCGCGACCAACCGGGTCGACGCCATCGACCAGGCGCTGCGGCGTGGCGGCCGGTTCGACCGCGAGATCGAGGTCGGGGTGCCGGACCGGGACGGCCGCAGGGAGATCCTCCAGGTCCACACCCGCAACATGCCGTTGGCCGAGGATGTCGATGTCGACGCCTACGCGGAGAACACCCACGGGTTCGTCGGCGCGGACTTGGAGTCGTTGGCGAAGGAGGCCGGCATGAACGCGCTCCGGCGCATCCGCCCGGAGATCGACTTGGAGGCCGAGCAGGTGGACGCCGAGGTGTTGGAACGGATCGAGGTGACCGACGACGACCTCCGGGACGCGATGCACGGGATCGAGCCGTCGGCGCTCCGGGAGGTGTTCGTCGAGGTGCCGGACGTTACCTGGGACCGTGTCGGCGGGTTAGAAGACACCCAACGCCGGCTCCGTGAGACGATCCAGTGGCCCTTGGAGTACGGCGAGGTGTTCGACGCGATGGACATGGAGGCCGCCAAGGGGGTGTTGTTGTACGGCCCGCCCGGCACGGGCAAGACCCTGTTGGCGAAGGCGGTCGCCAACGAGGCCGACTCCAACTTCATCTCGGTGAAAGGCCCCGAGTTGCTCGACAAGTACGTCGGCGAGTCCGAGAAGGGGGTCCGCGAGATCTTCTCGAAGGCCCGCGAGAACGCCCCGACGGTGGTGTTCTTCGACGAGATCGACGCCATCGCGACCGAGCGGGGGAACAACACCGGCGACTCCGGCGTCTCCGAGCGGGTCGTCTCCCAACTGTTGACGGAACTCGACGGGTTGGAGGCGTTGGAGGACGTGGTCGTGATCGCGACGACCAACCGGCCGGACCTGATCGACAGCGCGTTGTTGCGCCCGGGTCGGTTGGACAGACACGTTCACGTCCCCGTTCCGGACCGTGACGGCCGCCGGAAGATCATCGAGGTCCACACCCGCGAGAAGCCGCTTGCGGACGGGGTCGATCTGGACGCTCTGGCCGACCAGACCGACGGGTACGTCGGCGCAGACATCGAGGCGCTGTGTCGTGAGGCGTCGATGAACGCCTCCCGGGAGTTCATCAGAGAGATAGAGCAGGCGACGGACGGCGTCGAGATCGAGCGGAGCCTCGGCAACGTGCGGATCGCTCACGACCACTTCCAGCAGGCGTTAACGGAGGTCCAGCCGTCCGTCACCGACGAGACCCAGAAACGCTACGAGGAGATCGAGTCGCGGTTCGAACGCTCGGGGCCACGGGACGACCCCACCGGAACCGGCGGCACCGCGTTCCAGTAAGTTCCACGGGCGGGCGCTGAACCGGCGGTCGGGCTCCAGTGAGCCACACCGTGGGGAGCCAACACCCTGCCGTCGTCGTCGGCTCGTGACACGTCGAAAAGCCTAACCCGCGTTTCCCGTTATCGATTGTCGTGGTAGAGAGACGCACCGCCCTGAGCCTCCTCCTCGCGGTCCTCGCGGTCGCGGCCCTCGCCGTGTCGGCCGCGACCCTCGACTCGACAACGACAACACGCAGCGGTGGCGTCGGTGGCGGCACACAGTCGGAGGAAGTGGGCCTCGGTGACGCGCCGGAGTCTGGTATCGACATCGGTGGTGAGGCCGGCGGCGGCCTCACTTCCACCAACATCTGCGTCGAAGAACTCCGGTCGCCGTTGGCGCAGTTGGGCGCGCTCGTGGTCGCGCTCGTCGGGTTCCTCCTGTTGTACCGGCAGATGGGCTCTGCGATCATCGCGGGGTTCACACTGACATCATTCGGTTTCCCGTTCGTGTTCATCTGGGGGTTCCTGACCTCCTGTGGTGCGTCGAGCAGCCAGTCGGAGAGCAACTACGGGTTCGGCGAGACGAACGAGACCGGGCTGTTGGACGGTGGCGGCGCTCCGGGAATCTCCGGGTCGGGTGAGGCAGTGACCACTCCGACGGCCGCGCTCGGGTTGTTGTTGGTCGTTGCCATCGCCGGCAGCGTGATCCTCCTGATCCGGTCGGCGGCGACCGACCAGACGACCCCGGAGACAGCCGAGTCGGACACGACCGTCGCCGAGCCGGTCACGGCCGTCGGGACGGTCGCCGGGGAGGCGGCCGACCGGCTGGCAGACGACACCGACGTGTCCAACGAGGTGTACCGCGCGTGGCGGGAGATGACGACGTATCTGGATGTCGACCACCCGCGAGCGAGCACACCTGCAGAGTTTGCGGCCGCCGCGGTCGACGCCGGGATGGCCCGCGAGGACGTGACGGAGCTGACGGCCATCTTCGAAGAAGTGCGGTACGGTCCCGGCTCGGTCACCGACGACCAGGAACGCCGTGCTCGCGAGGCGCTCCGCAACATCGAGGCGACGTACGCCAACGAAGGCGGTGCCGACGACGGATCTGCCGACGACACGCCGCGGTCCGACGGAGGTGCCGACCGGTGAAGCTCTCTGAGTCGGTCGGGCTGGCGCTCGTGCTCGGTGGGTTCCTCGTGTTGTTCCAACGCGGGCTGGCGGGGTTGTTCGACGTGTCGTTCACGTTCGTCACCGGTGTCGGGGTACTCGCGTTGATCCTCGGGCTGAACTACTTCAACGTCGGCCGGCAGACGGAGCGTCGGGCGGCAGACCTGCCGGACGTGGAACTGCGGTACGAGGCGACACAGCCGGGGACGGAGACGGACGAACTGCTCGCGGACGCGGCGGGACTCTCGCGGGCGGGGATCGCGGCACGCCGCGAGTTTCGCGACCGACTCCACGAGGCGACGACAGAGACGTTGTTGCGGCGCGGCGACTACCCAAGCGAGGCGGCGGCGACGGCGGCCGTCGACGACGGCGAGTGGACGACCGACGCGGTGGCGGCCTGGTTTCTCGCGGACACGACCGACGACGCGCCGTTGTCCGTCCGGCTCCGTGGGGTCGTCAGCTCGGAGTCGGGGTTCGTGTTCGCCGCCCGCCGGACGGTCGCGGCCGTCGCCGCGGCCCAGCGTGGTGACCAACCACCGTCGACAGACGACGGCCCTGCCGCCGCGGTGAGCAGTCTCCGGAGCCGACTCGGACGCCTCGCCGGCGCGGATGACACGACGACCGACGAGACCGAGTCGGCCGAGGAGCCGTCGTCGGGCGCGAACCTCCCGGGACAGTTGGGCGGTGCGACGACCGACGACGGTCCCTCGGACGGCCCGGCGAGGAGTGGGGTCCAACCGCCAGAGTCGACGACGACCCGCGGCGCAACCGGGACAGACCACGAGGACGCCTGGAAGCTCGTGGAGGGTGAGTCGTGACCAGGGTGATCGAGACGGAGCGGTGGGCCGGCATCGCGGCGGTGGCGCTCGTCCCGATCGGACTGGGCGTGTTCACCGAACACCCACCGTTCGTGCTCGCCGGGATCGTCGGGGTCGGCTACGCCGCCTACGCTCGCGGGGACGCGGTGCCGACGCCGGCGCTCCGGATCGAGCGGACGTTGGACCCGCCGACACCGGAGCCGGGCGAAGACGTGACCGTCACGGTGGAGATCCACAACGACGGCGGGTTCCTCCCCGATCTGCGGGTGATCGACGGCGTGCCGGCGGCGCTCGCGGTCGACGACACCGCCCGGTTCGGCACGGCGCTCCGGGGCGGCGGGTCGGCGCGGTACCAGTACACGCTGACCGCGGTCCGCGGAGAACACGAGTGGGAGCCGGTGACGGCGATCGTCCGCAACGCCAGCGGCTCCCGGGAGGCGCGTGTCGAGGTGGACACGCAGACCACACTCCAGTGTCACCCGGAGCTGGACGCGACCTCGACACTCCCGTTGCGCGGGCTGACGGCGCCGTTCAGCGGCCGGGTGCCGACAGATGTCGGCGGCAGCGGGTTGGAGTTCTACGCCACCCGGGAGTACCGGCACGGGGACCCGGTGCGACGGCTCGACTGGGCACGGCTCGCCCGGACGGGTGAGCTGTCGACGTTGGAGTTTCGCGAGGAACGGGCGGCGACGGTGGTGTTGCTGATCGACAGCCGGCGGAAGGCGTACCGGTCGCCGGACCCAGAAGAACGGAACGCGGTCGAACGCTCCGTCGAGGCGGCGACACAGGCGTTCTCGGCGTTGCTCGACAGCGGCGACCGGGTGGGTGTCGCGGCGCTGGGCCCCGGTGAGTGTTGGCTTCCACCCAACACGGGGAGTGACCACCGTGCGGCCGCCCGGGAGCTGTTCACCACTCACCCGTCGTTGGCCGCGACGCCGTTGGAAGACCGGTTCCTCCCGACGACCTGGCTGGTCAAGTTCCGCCGGCGGCTGCCGGCGGACGCACAGGTGGTGTTTTTCTCGCCGGTCGTCGACGACTTTGCCGTCCAGACGGCTCGGCGGCTGGACGCGTACGGCCACCTCGTCACGGTCGTCAGCCCGGACCCGACGACCGACGAGACGGCCGGCACACAGTTGGCCCGCGTGGAACGCAGCAACCGACTGTCGGCGCTGCGGTCGTCGGGACTGCGTGTCGTCGACTGGGGCGAGGAGACCCCGTTGGAGACGGAGCTAGAACGCAGCGCCAGGCGGTGGTCGGCGTGACGGGCGTCGACCACACGCCGCCGGTGGAGGCGGCTGTCGCGGTCGCGGCCGTCGGCGCAGTGTCGGCCGGCGCGTTGGCGCTGGGGTCGGTCCTCGGCGGGACGGTCGGTGCGCTCGGTGTGGCGGTGACGTTGGTCGGCGTTCTCCGGGGGCGGCTGTCGGCCGTCGGCGGCGGCGCGACGCTGTCGGGGTTCGGGCTGTTGCTCGCCGGACTGGGGAACGCACCACCCGGCTCGTTGTTGGTCGGTGCTGTCGGGACGGTGTTGTTGTGGGATCTGGGGGACCACGCCGTCGGGATCGGCCAGCAGTTGACCGCGGAGGCGGAGGCCGGCCGGCTCGTCGCGGTCCACGCCGCCGTCAGCGTCGCGGTCGGGATCGCTGTCGCCTCGCTCGGCTACGGGATCTTCACGGCCGCGAGTGGCGGCCAGCCGGCCGTCGGCGTGTTGTTCCTGCTCGCCGGGGCGATTGGGCTGGCGGTCGCCCTCCGGTGAGTCCGGCCGTGTCGGCCCGTGGGACGGGTGCCGCCACCGGACGGCTTTTGTCGCTCGGTCGGCAGTTTGTCGTATGGACCGACCGTCCGCTGCCGAGTTGGACGCGGACGACCTGGGGTTCCGGCACCGGCCGGAGACCGACCAGTCGTTCGAGAACGCGCTGGCGAAGGCCCGTGACGGCCGCCGGCTCACCGTCGACGACGCCGTCGAACTGCTGACGACCGGGACGGAGACGGACGGCCGCGACCCCGAGCGGACGGAGGCGGTGTTGACCGCTGCCGACCACCGCCGCCGCGAGGAGGTCGGCGAGGAGGTGACGTTCGTCGCCAACCTCAACAACAACGTCACCACCGCCTGCAACACGGGCTGTCTGTTCTGTAACTTCAAAGACACCGCAAGCGCCTTCGAGGCCGACAGCGATGTCGATCACCCGGGGTTCACGAAGACGCCCGCGGAGTCCCGCGAGATCGTCCGGGACGCCGTCGCACGCGGCATCTACGAGGTGTGTTCCGTCTCCGGACTGCATCCGGCGTTCGCGCTCGACGCGGAACACCACGAGATCCTCCAAGGGTACGACCACCCAGCACGCGAGGTGAACTACAAGCCGCCGGCGGTCTACGACACCGACCCCGGCACCTACACCGAACAGATTGCCGCGATGGCCGTCGACGGCGTCCACGTCCACTCGATCACGCCCGAGGAGGCGTACCACGCCCGTCGCGGGACGGAGTGGTCGTACCGCGAGGTGTACGACCGGCTGGTCGACGCCGGGCTCGACTCTGCGCCGGGCACCGCCGCGGAGATCCTCGTCGACGAGGTGCGGGACGTGATCTGTCCGGGGAAGATCGACACGGAGGGGTGGCTCCAGGCGACAGAGGCGGCCGTCGACGCCGGCTTAGACGTGACGGCGACGATCATGTACGGCCACGTGGAAAACGAGATGCACCGCGCCCGCCACCTCCAACGCGTTCGGGAGCTTCAGGACCGCACCGGCGGGATCACGGAGTTCGTCCCGTTGTCGTTCGTCCACGAACGGACACCGTTGTACGAACAAGGTGTGGTCTCCGGCGGCGCGACCGACCGCGAGGACAAACTGTTGATCGCTGTCTCCCGGTTGTTCCTCGACAACGTCGAGAACATCCAGACCTCGTGGGTGAAGTACGGCGACGAGAAGGCGTTGGAGACGCTGTCGTGTGGCGCAAACGACTTTATGGGGACGATCCTCTCAGAAGAGATCACCAAACGAGCCGGCGGCCAGTACGGGGAGTTCCGGTCGTTCGACGACTACGTGGAGCTGATCCGTAGCGTCGGCCGGCGCCCGGTCGAACGGTCGACGGACTACCGCCGTCGCCGGGAGATCACGGCCGACGAGGGGCCGTACGGCCCACAGTTGGGCCCCCGTGCCGACGGGAGCCCGTTGTTGCAGGCGGAGTCCGTCTCGCCGCCCGCAGACGACTGACCGACCGACTCCCGCCGCCCGCGGCCGACTGACCGAACAGCTTTCGCCGCGCGGTCCCGACCGATCACACGAGAATCTGTGTCAGAAACTGACGAACGGTGAGAGACGGCGCAACGAAACTAACAGTCGGGCGTGAGTGTGGCTCTCACCCGTGCCTTTTTGACCGAGAACCGGCAAGAGATATGTACATGGGCTTCGGGAGCTACGACGAATCCGAACAGGAGAACCAGGAGCTGGATTCGGACCTCACGGACGACGACACGGTCGACGCCGGCGATGTCACACACGAGGGGGACGTAGAGTTCGAGATCGGGGCGTCCAACGACGAACTGTTGGACAAACTCCAGGATATCAAAGACGAGTGACCGAGTGAAGTCCGGCACACGGACGCTCGGTGTCGCGGTCTCCGGCGGGCAGACCGCGACAATCGCCGGCGCGGTAGTCCGCGTCGACCGCGTCGTCGACGGGTTCGCGTACGCGACCTGCGAGGTCGGCGGCCGCGACGCGACTGCCGCCGTCGAGTCACTTCTCGCCGAACTGGCGCGTGAGGACATCCAGTATCTCCTGACGGCCGGGGTCGCACCCGCCTGGTTCAACCTGTTGGATCTCCCCCGACTCGCCGAGACGTTCGGCGGGCCGGTCGTTGCCGTCTCCTTCGAACAGAGTCCGGGGTTGGAGCCGGCGTTGCGCGAACAGTTCGACGGCGAGGCGTTGGCCGACCGGCTTGCCGTCCACAAACGCCAGCCGCCGCGTGAGCGGGTGGCCGTCGGCGACGAGACGGTGTGGGTGCAGGCCGCTGGTTGTGCGGTGACGACCGCACGCGAACTCGTTCAGGCGACCACCCCCGACGGAAGCGGCCGGCCGGAGCCGTTGCGGGTCGCGCGGTTGGCCGCCCGCGCCCGTCGCCGCGACCGCGAGTCGGGGTGAGTCGCCCACCCAGACCACATCACGTGGGAGCCGACAACCGCACGGCACTTCTTCGCGGCGCGCGACCAAGTGGTATGGACGACTCGCTGTGTGTGAGCGACTGTACGGACTGTCCGCGGCTCGTCGACTCCCGGAGCCAGATCGTGAACGGTGTCGGCCCGACGGACGCGCAGTTGGTGTTCGTCGGCGAAGGACCGGGCGCCAACGAGGACGAGGCGGGAGAGCCGTTCGTCGGCCGTTCGGGGACGGTGTTGGACGACGCGCTCGACAACGCGGGACTCGCGCGTGGGGCGGTCCGGATCACCAACTCCGTCCGATGTCGCCCGCCGGAGAACCGCGACCCGCGCAGCGGTGAACTCGACAACTGCCGACGACACCTCGCGACGGAGCTGGCGGCGGTCGACCCCGCGGTCGTCGTCGCCTTGGGGAAGGTGCCCGCCCAGAACCTGCTGGACCGGTCTGTCGCCGTCACCTCGGAGGCGGGGGACGTACACGACGCCCGCGTGGGGGAGACGACACACCGCGTGTTGATCTGTGTCCACCCCGCTGCGACGCTGTACGACGCCAGCCAACAGGACACCTTCGAGTCGACGATCCAGACGGCCGCTGATCTGGCCGGCGAGGGTGGTGACGGCGACGGGCAGTCGCGGCTCGGGGAGTGGTGAACCGGTCCGGCCGCAGACCGACCGTCGACGAGAATCTGGCGCAACGATCAACAGTCACCCACAACGAGCCAAAGTATGGTGACAGTCGACTCCGAGGGACGTGTGGTGCTCCCGCAGGACGTTCGTGAGCGACTCGATATCTCTCCCAGAACGGAAGTGACTGTCCGTGAACGGGACGGCGTGGCAGTCGTCGGGCCGGAGAACGACCCGGAGTGGATTATCGAACGGATGGAGGCTCTGATTGAGGACGCGCCAGATGCGGAGCCGACGCCGTACGAGGCGCTTGACCCACGGTCACGGAAACAGGTAGACAAATCAGGGAGCGGTCCGTTTGACAACCATGATTGGTTGGTTACAGATACCAAGGCTCTACTAATGTCTGGCGGTGGCGGATGCATATCAAAAAACAGGTAGCTGTTGCTACTCAGACCTCATCGTGTCGACGCCGAGATAACCTGCAGCGGCACCTGCAATTCTCTCGGTCGTTTCTGCAGTGAGGTATCCCTCAGCCTCGGCAATATCTGTGTGTTGTAGTGTCGTGACCGACCATGGGTTTGCGTAGCTCTCTCGAGGCAGTCCACCGCGTCGGAAGTCTGAGTCACGTAATGGGATCGCAACGCGCCGTGGTGTCGTCGTGACGGCAACGAACAATCCCTCTTCATCTCCGAACGGGTGCGTTTCATCACTCACGACGATCCACGGTCTGTAGCTGTGTCCCCCGAACACGTCGGGACCTCTAACAACTGCGCCACGATTGTACGCCGTCACTCTTCTTCACCGTAGTAGTCGTCAGTCGTCGAGACCGAACTGGCGGCCGTCTGTGCCGCGTACGCAGCGAGACGGTCGTCCGCTGCAATCGCCCAGTACCGTCCGCGGTGACGAACTAATCCCCGGTCTTCGAGTCTAGACAACGCCGCGCCGACACTCCCGCGTTTGATGCCTGTCTCGTCGGCGAGTTCGGACTGTCTGAACGCGTGGTCACTGTGCTCCGCGAGGAACGTCAGTAGTTGGTGTGGCTGGCTCCCTTCTTCGACACAGAGACTCTCTTCGGACTGACCGTTGAACTCGTCGATGTGAATGGGCACACGAACTACTTCGTAATAGAACGTAATAAAAATTGTCGCCGCCCCTGCTGGCCCGGAACTCCTCGACCACACGATAGCCGTGTGACCGCTCCCCACGAAGAGCTTATGACGATGTACACACTCGTACATCGTACGACCGACTCGTACATCTCATGACACTCCAGACGTACATCGAGCGGGTGACGGACGGCGAGGACTTAGGCGTCGACGAGGCTCGGGAGGCGTCGCGGCTGGTCTTCGAGGAGGCGACGGAGGCACAGATCGGAGCGTTGTTGGCGGCGCTCCGGGCGAAAGGCGAGACGGACGCGGAGATCGCCGGCTTCGCGCAGGGGATGCGGGCGGCCGCCCGGACGATCGAGCCCGACGCAGATCGGTTGGTCGACACCTGCGGGACGGGTGGTGACGACTACGACACGATCAACGTCTCGACCACCTCGGCGTTCGTCGCGGCCGGCGCGGGCGTGACCGTCGCGAAACACGGCAACTACAGCGTCTCCTCGCCGTCGGGGAGCGCGGACGTGTTGGAGGCGATCGGCGTCGACGTGGAGTCGGAACCGGCCGACGTGGAGCAGGACATCGAAGACGACGGGATGGGGTTCATGCTCGCGCCCGTCTTCCACCCCGCGATGAAGGCCGTGATCGGCCCGCGCCAGGAGCTGGGGATGCGGACGATCTTCAACGTGTTAGGGCCGCTGACGAACCCGGCGGGCGCGGACGCCCAGGTGTTGGGCGTGTACAGCGAGGCGCTCGTTCCCCAGATCGCGGAGTCGCTCACGCACATGCCGACGGAACGCGCGTTGGTCGTCCACGGCGACGGCGCCGACGAGATCGCACTCCACGGGGAGACCCGGGTCGCGGAGGTCGACGGCGACGAGGTGACGGAGTACACGCTCACCCCGGAGGATCTCGGACTGGAGCGGGCGCCGATCTCGGCGATCGCCGGCGGCTCGCCCGACGAGAACGCGGCGGATCTGGAAGGGATCGTCCGCGGCGAGGTGACCGGTCCGAAACGGGACGTGATCCTGGCGAACGCCGGCGCGGCGGTGTACGTCGCGGGGCTGGCCGACTCCCCGAGCGAGGGTGTCGAGATCGCGGCCGACGCCATCGACAACGGGGACGCGGCCGACGCGTTCGAACGGATGCGGTCGTGACGCCGACCCGACGGCGGGAGTCAGAGTCAAGACGGCCGGCCCACCAACACAGACAATGAGTAGAGTGAAGATCTGCGGCGTGACGAACGCGACGGACCTTCGAGCAGTCGTCGAGACCGGTGCAGACGCAGTCGGGTTGATCACCGACGTGGGCGTCGACACCCCACGAGCGATCGACCGGTCGACGGCGGCGGATCTGGCGGCACGGACCCCGCCGTTCCTCACGAGCGTCGCGGTGACGATGCCGGAGACGCCCGAGGACGCCGTCGCCACCGTCCGCACGGTCGCGCCGGACGTGGTGCAGATGCACGCCGACTTCGACGCCGAGCAGTTGGGGTACGTCCGCGCGGAGACGGAGACACAGGTCGTCCCGGTGGTCGACGCCGACGCGCCACACCGCGCCCGCGAGATCGACGAGGCGGCCGACGCGGTGTTGGTCGACTCGACGACGGCGTCGGGCGCCGGCGGCACCGGGGAGACACACGACTGGGCGGCCACCGGGGAGTTGGCGCGGGAACTCTCCTCGCCGGTCGTGCTCGCGGGCGGGCTCACACCAGAGAACGTCGCAGAGGCCGTCCGGGTCGCGGAGCCGTTCGCGGTCGATGTCGCCAGCGGCGTCGAACGCTCCGGCGGGGCGAAAGACCACACCGCGGTCGCACGGTTCGTCCGCAACGCCGGCCGGGCGTTAGACGAGCCGGCCGTCGCGGAAGGGACACCACAGACGGACTGACGAGAACAGTGACAGACCACACACACGACACGACAGGATCGAGACCCGGACAGGAGCGTGACTGTGCGCCACGCGGTCGAGGGTACCACAGCACGGACGCGTCCGGCGAGACGAGCAGTGCAGACGGGCCGTACGCCGACACCGCTGGGGAACGGCTCCTCACGGACGGTGGCCAGGCCGTCGGGGCGGAAGCGAGCCTGAGCCGGTCACGGGAGGCGTTTCACGATCTGTTGTCGGGGGTCGACGGCCCGGCGGTCGCACGGGTCGCGGCGACGGTGCCGGCGGACGTGGAGCCGCTGACGGCGTACGCCGCGCTCTCGGATCGGTCGGACCACTCGTTCCTGTTAGAGAGCGCACAGAAGGTTGCGAGTTCGGACCCCGACGGGGCGTTCGCGCCGAGTGCCCGCGAGGAGGCGGACAGACACGCACGGTTCTCCTTCGTCGGCTACGACCCGGAGGCGGTCGTCACCGTCCGCCCGGACGGGACGACCGTCGACGCCCGCGGGCCGGCCGCAGAGTACGTCGAGACCACCGACGGGGACACGCTCGACCGGGTGCGTGCGGCGTTGCCGGACGTCGAACGGGTCGGGTTCCCGGACCACGACCGCCAACACCTCGACGGTGGGCTGGTTGGTTTTCTGGCGTACGACGCGGTGTACGATCTGACGCTCGCGGAGGTGGGTGTCGACCGGCCGGAGCCGGTCGCGCCGGACGCGGAGTTCCTGCTCACCACTCGGACGCTCGTCTTCGACGACCACACCGACACGGCCGAACTCGTCTTCACCCCCGTCGTCGGGGCAGACGACGACCCCGACGCGGTGTACGACGACCTCCAACGGGAGGCGGCGGCCGTGGCGGAGACACTGCGTGCGGCCGAGCCGCCCACGACCGGCGGTGTCGCGGTCGACGGAGAGACGGCCGGCGCGCAGGCAGACTACGAGGCGGCCGTCGAGACGACCAAACGACACGTGTTGGACGGTGACATCTACCAGGGCGTGATCTCCCGGACGCGGACGCTGTCGGGGTCGGTCGACGATCTCGGACTGTACGAGTCGTTGCGCGAGGTGAACCCCTCGCCGTATATGTATCTCCTCCAACACGGCGACCGGTCGGTGATCGGCGCGTCCCCGGAGACGCTGGTGTCCGTCAGCGACGACCGTGTGGTGGTCAACCCCGTCGCGGGGACGTGTCCCCGCGGCACCTCCCCGGTTGACGACCGCCGGCTCGCCGGCGAGATGTTGGCCGACGAGAAGGAACGGGCCGAACACACGATGTTGGTGGATCTGGCGCGCAACGACGTGCGCCGGGTGAGCGAGCCGGGGTCGGTCCGGGTCGAGGAGTTCATGAACGTCCTGAAGTACAGCCACGTCCAACACATCGAGTCCACCGTCACCGGCCGGCTGGCGACCGACGCCGACGGGTTCGACGCGACGCGGGCCACCTTCCCCCGCGGGACGCTGACGGGCGCGCCAAAAGTGCGCGCGATGGAGATCATCGACGACTTGGAGACGACACCTCGTGGCGTCTACGGCGGCGGTGTCGGCTACTACTCTTGGACGGGTGACGCCGACCTCGCGATCGTCATCCGCACGGCGATCGTCGACCACGGCGGGCCGACCGACGAACTCGGCGTCCGGGCGGGTGCGGGGATCGTCGCCGACTCCGACCCGACCGCAGAGTACGAGGAGACGGAACAGAAGATGCGGGGCGTGTTGGACGCCGTCGACCGGGTCGCCGACCGTTCGACGGACGCAGGGGAGTCGGCGGCTGAGTCGAGCGCGACGGCCGAGTTGGAGTCGACAGCCGACGAGACAGCGAACGGGACAGCGACAGCCGACGAGACAGCGAACGAGACAACGACAGCCGACGACGGAGGTGGTGACGCGTGAAGGTCGTCTTCGTCGACAACTACGACTCGTTCACGTACAACCTCGTGGAGTACGTCAGCGAGCAACGGCCCGACGGGGAGCCGGTGGAGACGGCCGTGTTGAAAAACGCGGTCGATCTCGCGGACGTGCGGGCCGCAGAGCCGGATGCGATCGTGATCAGCCCCGGGCCGGGCCACCCGAAGAACGACCGCGACGTGGGGGTGACCATGCCCGTGTTGCGGGAACTGTCACCGGAGGTGCCCACCCTCGGGGTGTGTCTCGGGCTGGAGGCCGCGGTGTACGAGTACGGCGGCCGTGTCGGCCACGCTCCGAAGCCGATCCACGGGAAGGCGTTCCCGGTCGCCCACGACGAGCAGGGCGTGTTCGCCGGGCTCGATCAGGGACTGCGGGCCGGACGCTACCACTCCCTGATCGCGACGGAGGTGCCCGAATCGCTGACCGTGACGGCGACGACCGACCACGACGGCGAGGAACTGGTGATGGGTGTCCGCCACCGCGACCACCCGATCGAGTGTGTCCAGTTCCACCCGGAGTCCGTGTTGACCGGCGTTGGCCACGACGTGATCGAGAACTTCCTGGCTGACGCGGTGTAAGAACTGCCTCTCTGAAATTAATGCACGTGAAATTATAGACAGTATTATTACTCTAGTCACACCAACGCCTGCTAAGTGGTATGCCAGGCGACCGCAACAACCACTCGGAGCAACCGATCTCGATCGAGGAGTCTGATGCTGTCGTCGAAACAGACGACGGTGAGAAGCTACTGAAGATGGAGTCCCTCCAGAAAGGTGGCGGCGACCCGGATGCTGTTCTGGACGGGCCGACAGGCGAAGACTGATTGCCCACGCACGACGGGGCAGTGAATCCGGCACTCAGGATCAGTTCACAAACTCTAAAAAGTCGACAGATGAGCAAACACGACGACGTACCCAGAGACGCCGCCGGTGAGATCGACCCGACCGGTGAGAGAAGCCCCGAGGAACGGCGGGTTCGCTTCTACCGCGCGCTCCGAGACGCCGGCTACAGCGACCTCACGATCGTCAGACGCGAGGATGTCGCAAACGAGTTCAACCACAGACACTACGCGATCATCGACTCCCTCCGAGAGAAGGAAGCAGAGTCGGTTCGCAATCTCGCTCGTGAACTCGGATTCGACAAGAAGGGCATCTCTGAGGATCTCCAGTTGCTTTCTCGTCTCGAGATCGTTACACTGGAGACGGACGGACGGACGAAGGTTCCTCGCCTCGCGAAGGAACACGTCTTCGTCGAACCGCTCGTCTGACGCGTTCGGTTCTCGTGTTCTTCGGCTCCGACCGTCAGCCGCAGAGTCGTAGTCCTGCCAGAAATCTCGGTCCAGCCGCGAACTGACCGACACCCGACTACTCACGCGCCAACGGCGCGGTCATACAGTGAACGCCGCCGTAGCCGCTCCGGAGCGCCTCCATCGGGAGTCCCGTTCCGTCGGGGACGACCTCGACGCCGGCGTCGCGGAGCCGGCGGATCGTCTCGTTTTGCTCGGGGTCGAACGCGCCGTCGTCGTCCGGGTAGTAGATCGGAAGCACGGTTCGATCTGACAGCGTGAGGAAGTTGGTGCCGACCGCGCGTTCCTCGTGTGGGACGGCGACGAGGTCGAACCCGTGGTGGTCGAGGTAGTCGGCCAACGAACAGTCGCGGTCGTGGCGGTAGCCGTCGCCGTCACGGAGAAACACCTCGACGGTGGCGGCCTCGACGAGCGGCCGGCGGCCGACAGCCAAGTCGTGTCCCGCGAGGTTGAGCCATGTGTCGAGGTGCATGATCTCCATTCCCGCCTCTCGGTCGCCGCCGGCGTGTCGCGCCCGACTCCGGCGGTCGGCCGCCAACGGCGCTCGAACGAGTCCGACCTCCGGGTGGCCGACGGCGTCGGCGGCCAACAACTCGCGTGCGGCCGCCCGACTCGTCCGGACCAGCCGCTCACCGTCCGGGCGGTCGGCGGAGACGCCGAACAGGCCGAACTCCCCCGCCGGGAGGTAGTCGCCACCCTCCAACGGGCCGGCCGACACCCGGTGGACGGGATCGACGGCCTGTGCGACGATCTCCCGTTCCCGGCGTCTGGTGTCGGTGGCGGCGGCACACAACACGTGCCCCTGCGGGGTGGTGATCTGTTGGTCGCGTTGGAAGTAGAGGTTTGACGCCGGCTCGTCGAACACCAGCCGCGAGGTCTCCAGTCGGCCGGGGTCGAGATCGCCGGCCAACCCGGTCGTGTCGGCGGCCGTGTCGTCGGCCTCGTCGCCGTCGTCTGCCGGGGACGCGCCGAGCCGGGTGACACGCGCGCCGGCGGCAACCAACTGGAGCTGTTGGCGGGCCGGGAGTTCACGGAGTGTCTCGCGGAGCTGTCGTTCGGCCGTCTCGCGACGGTCCCCACGGAGCCCGTCCGTGTCGACCGTCACCGTTCGGTCGACCAGCCCGGTCAACCGCCCGGCCGCGGCCAACTCGTCGGTGAGTGTCCTGACGGTGACGCCCGCCGCCGCCAACGCCGCGACGAGCCGTTCGTGTTCCCGTCTGGCGGCGTCCAGTGAGAACCCCCTGCGAAAGAGGTTCGGCAACGGGTCGACCACGCCGGCGAGCGTCTCGAAGCCGGGTTCGTGGACCCGGACGGCCGCCAACGGCTCCCACTCCGCCTCGACGGTCTCCTCCATCGACGGCCCGTTACCAGTTCACGCACAAATAACTATTCGTACGTGAAAAAACGCTCACACGAACGGCGTTGGCGCCTCGTCGGTATCTATCACGGACAACTATTGAGTTTTCGCGGGCAACGTCAGCAAGGAAAGTGAGGCTCTTACCGGCGGACCACCAAGCGCGACGCGACGGTGCGCACGGAGACACGGAGTCACGAACCCAGGAGACAACACATGAGACACACACGACGACCGCGGTCGCGAGGAGACGACGCGAGACGAGGGAGGTGTGGTCGGTGACGGACGGCGGGTTGTTCGCGCCCGACCGGGTGGCCGTCGTCGGCGCGACGGAACGCGAGGGATCGGTCGGCCGGGCGGTGACGGCGAACCTGTTGGCCGACTTCGACGGCGAGGTGGTGCCGGTGAACCCGAACCGGGAGACGGTGTTGGGGGAGCCGTGTGTGGCCTCCGTCGGCGACAGCGGGGCGGATCTGGCAATCGTCGCGGTCCCGCCGGCGGTAGCCGTCGAGACCGTCCGCGAGGCGGGTAAACACGGGATCGACGACCTGGTGGTGTTGACGGCCGGCTTCGGCGAAACCGGGAGTGAGGGTGCCGCACGCGAACAGGAACTCCGGGAGATCGCCGCCGAGTACGATCTCACGCTCGTCGGCCCCAACAGCCTCGGGATCGCGAGCACGCCGGTCGGGCTGAACGGGACGTTCGGGCCGTCGATGCCCGACTCGGGGTCGATCTCGTTCATGAGCCAGTCGGGGGCGTTCGTCACCGCGGTGATCGACTGGGCGTTCGAACAGGACATCGGGTTCCGACACGTCGTCTCGTTGGGCAACAAGACGGTCGTCGACGAGACGGACCTCGTCGCCGACTGGGGGGACGACGACGGGACGGACGTGATCGTCGGCTATCTGGAGAGTGTGGTCGACGGCGAGGCGTTCGTCGAGACCGCCCGCGAGGTGACGAGCGACACGCCCATCGTGGTGATCAAGTCCGGGCGGACGGAGGCGGGTGCGGGCGCGGCCGCGAGCCACACCGGCGCGATTGCGGGCAACGAACGCGCCTACGAGGTCGGACTCCGAGAGGCGGGCGTGTTGCGCGCCGGGTCGGCCGGCGAGCTGTTCGACGCCGCCCGTGTGTTGGCCGGCCAGCCGTTGCCGGAGACGGACGGGGTCGCGGTGGTGACCAACGCCGGTGGCCCGGGCGTGATGGCGACGGACGCGGTCGGCGACGCCGAGTCGTTGTCGTTGGCGGACCTGTCCGACGAGACGGTCGACGCGCTCGGAGAGGCGTTGCCGGCGGCGGCCAACCGGTTCAACCCCGTCGACGTGATCGGCGACGCGGATGTCGAACGGTTTCGGGAGGCGTTGCGGGTGACACTCGCGGACGACGGCGTCGGCGCGTGTGTGGTGATCGCGGCGCCGACGGCGACGCTGTCGTTCGAGGCGCTCGCGGAGGCGGTCGTCGACGTGCAACGGGAGACGGAGCTGCCGGTCGCCGCCTGTCTGATGGGCGGCGAGCAGGCGAGTGCCTCCAGCGAGACGTTGTCTGTGGCGGGTGTCCCGACGTACTTCGACCCCTCGCGGGCGGTCGGGAGTCTCGACACGCTCGCGCGTTACCGCGCGGTACAGCGCCGCGAGACCGACGACCCGGCGCGGTTCGACGTGGACCGCGACCGGGTCCACGAGATCCTCTCGCGGGTGCGTGACCGCTCGGACAACCGACTGGGCGTAGAGTCGATGGGGATTCTCGACGCCTACGGCGTCCCGACCCCGGACGGTGAGATCGTCGACGACCCCGAGCGGGCGGCGACAGTCGCCGCGGGGATCGACGGCCCGGTGGTGATGAAGATCGTCAGCCCGGACATCCTCCACAAGAGCGACATCGGCGGTGTCGCCGTCGGCGTCACGGACGACGAGGTGGCAGACAGCTACGAACGGCTCGTCACCCGGGCGCGCAACTACCAACCGGACGCGACGATTCTCGGCGTCCAACTGCAGGAGGCGGTCGATCTCGACGCCGGCGTGGAGACAATTGTCGGTGTCACCCGCGACCCGCAGTTCGGGCCGTTGGTGGTGTTCGGGCTCGGCGGGATCTTCGTCGAGACGCTGGAGGACACGGCCGCGAGTCTCGCCCCGGTCGACGAGTCGACCGCCCGGGGGATGACCGAGGAGATCGACGCCGCACCCCTGTTGCGTGGCGCGCGCGGCCGGGAGCCGGCGGCTCTCGACGCCGTCGTCGAGACGATCCAACGGCTCTCACAGCTGGCGGCCGATTTCCCGGCGATTCTCGAGTTGGACGTGAACCCGCTCGTCGCCGGCCCCGACGGGGTGACGGCGATCGACCTCCAGTTGACCGTCGACCCCCAGACGCTCCCGGATCGAGCCGACACCAGCCACGGAGACGACAGATGACAGACGACACCGAGGACACGACCGGAGTGGGATCGACACCGAACGACTCGCCGCCAGAGAACGGTTCGGCGACCGAGAGCGACCCGACGGGCGCGACGGAGGTGACGGACGCAATCCTCGTCGGCTCCGTCGCCGGCAGCGGCGGGAAGACGGCCGTCGCGTTGGCGCTCGCGCGACTCGCACAGGACCGCGGGCTGGACGTGGGGTACGCCAAGCCGAAGGGGACCCGGCTCCGGAGTCGGGTCGGCAAGACGTTAGACGAGGACCCGATGTTGGCCCGCGAGCTGCTCGGGAACGACGACGAGGTCCACGAGATGGAGCCGGTCGTCTACTCACCGACGTTCGTCGAGGGAGCAATCAAGGGGCGGGAGGAGCCAGCCGTCCTCCAGGAACGGGTCCAGGAGAGCTTCGCGACCGTCGCCGAGGGCCGTGATCTGGTCGTGATCGAGGGTGGTGACAGCCTCGCGACCGGCGGTGCGGTCGGGCTGAGCGACCCGGAAGTCGCCGAGTTGTTGGACGCACAGATCCTGTTGGTCGCCGACCACGACGAGCCCGGTGACGTGGACGACGTGCTCGCGGCGGCCGCGGACGCGGGTGACCGCCTCGGTGGGGTGTTGTTCAACCGGATCGCGGACGCCGACTACGAGACCGTTGCGGCGGATCTCGCTCCGTTCCTCGACGGGCGGGGTGTGCCGTCGCTGGGCGTCATCCCGCGGGAGCCGGAACTCGCGGGCGTCGACGTGGCGACACTGACGGACGAACTCGGCGCGGAGACGCTGACGGACACGGACGCCGACGGGCTGGTCCGGGGGTTCCTGGTCGGCGCGATGGGTGGTGACGCCGCGTTGCGTCACATCCGACGGCGGCGCGACGTGGCGGTGATCACCGGCGGCGACCGCTCGGACGTGCTCACAACGGCCATCGACGCCGGCGGCGTCTCCTGTCTCGTGTTGACGGGTGGCCACCGACCCTCGGGTGCGATCCTCGGCAAAGCCGAGACCGCGGGGGTGCCGGTTCTGCTTGTCGACACAGACACACTCACTGCCGTCGAGCGTGCCGAGGATGTGGTCCACGACGGACGGACACGCGACGCCGAGACGGTCGCGACAATGCGTGAGTTGTTGACAGACCACGCCGACGTGGCGGCGATCCTCGACCTGTAGCTTCGCTACCACGCGAGGCTCGCACCGCTCGCTGGGTTTATCGCCGCCCCGAGCGTGATACCCCATATGGACGATGACGACTTTCTCCTGTTGAACCCGGGGCCGGTTCCGGTGCGGGAGTCCGTGCTCGACGCGATGGCAGAGCCGATGGTGTCACACCGGTCGGCCGCGTTCGAGTCGATCTACGAACGAGCACAGACCGGCGTGGAGTACGTGTTCGAACAGTCGACGCCGACGGAACAGGCGACGGGTGACGGCACCGCGTTGTTGCTCAACGGCACCGCGACGATGGGGATGGAGGCGACCGTCGCGAACCTCGTCGGCCCCGAGGACCACGTGGTTGCGTTGGTCAACGGGAAGTTCGGCCGCCGGTTCGCCCGGATTGCCGAGCGGCACACCGACAACGTGACGCGCGTCGAGGTGCCGTGGGGTGAGTCGATCCCGTTGTCAGCCGTCGACGACGCCGTCCGGCCGGACACCCGGCTCGTGACGATGGTCCACAACGAGACCTCGACGGGGCTCCAGAACCCCGCCTGGGGGGTCGGGCGGCTCGTCGCCGACCACGACGCCTACTTCGCGGTCGACGGCGTGACGAGTGTCGGTGGTGACGTGTTCTGTATCGACGACTGGCACGTCGACGTGGCGATCACGGACGCACAGAAGGCGTTGGAGACCCCGCCGGGGATCTCGGCGGTGTACGTGACAAGCGAGGTGCAGAACGCCTTCGACGGGGCGTCGGCGCCGTTCTACGAGGATCTCGACTGGCACCTCCGGAAGGCGGAGAGCCACCAGACGCCGTTCACCTCCGCGGTGCCGTTGTTCCGCGGGATGGCCGAGGCCGTCGAGGCGATCGAACGCGAGGGGATGCCCGCGCGGATCGACCGCCACCACCGACAGGCACGCGCGTTCCGTGCCGGCTTCGCGGCGCTTGGACTCGACCGGTTCCCCGAGGCGTCAGACCACACCGTGCTCTCGAACACGGTGACGGCCATCGAACTGCCGGAGCCGATCCGGGGTGACCCGGCGGCGTTCTTTGCCGCCGTCGAGGAACGGAACGTCTCGATTTCCGGCGGGCAGGGCCACCTATCGGGTGACATCTTCCGCGTCTCCAACATGGGGTCGTTGGCGGACGAACAGGTGCTCCGGGGTGTTCGGGTCGTCGGCGAGGCGCTCGACGCCGTCGGCGTCGACACGGACCCCGCGGCGGGCGTCGCCGCCGCCCAGGAGTGGGTCGACGTGTCGCTCTCCGGAGCACACGAGTGAAGCGTCCGGAGCCGAGGCGTCACTAGAGACGCTCGGATCGGCAGGAAGTCGGTGTGAGTGACGGTCACACCACCGTCGTCGGCGAACGGCTCTGAACAGTGGTCGAGTGGTCACAAGATACCGACGGTGTAACCAACCTCATAGACCACTTCACCGATTGTGTCAGGGTTGTTCGTAATCCAGTCCATCGCGTCCGTGAACCAGCCTGCTACGGCTGCCTGGAGCGTGGACTGTGCTGCGACCGGATCGGCGAACGAGACGACTGCGACTGCAGCCATCGCGGCCAGAACGACGCGTTTGTATTTCACGGCTCACCACATCGTATGTGGTCTAATAAATAAAAAGTCACTTCTATTACATATCTTTTCTCCACGAAATTGATTCTAGGGTGAGAACGAACACGCCGTGCGAGCGACGGCCGGGGACAGAGCCGTGGCGTCGGGCGCACCGAAACCCAGATTGTTGACATCCTCCCACCCCTAAATGGGTGGGCTTTCTCTTTGCTACCGCTGTAACTACGGTAAAAACCGGGTGGTAGTTTACTGCTCAGTGGTCTGAGACGACCGATCTCAGAACATCTCCAAGATCTCGTCGGCCATGTCGGCAATCTCCTTGGCGAGGTCCCCGGCGAAGTCCACTAGATCCGTGAACCAGCCTGCTGTGGCTGCCTGCAGGGTGGACTGTGCTGCGACGGGATCGACGAACGACGCGACCGCGACCATGGCCATCGCGGCCAGGATGATGCGCTTGATGTTCATGACGCACTCCTACAGAAGACAGTTGAGGTATAAAAATTTTCTAAAGAAATCTGACTGATCCTCCATGGTGATAATATTGTAGCAACAAAAAAAGTTTTGCGCTGAGAGAGTAAATTCATTTTCAAACAAGCGAACTACTTGCGACGGCAGCATGGAAGCACACCGCCAGATTCGCCTCGTGTGCACCCGGTCAGTCGTCGGTCGTCGGCTACACCATCTCGACTGACCTAATAGTCAGGAGTCGACAGTGAGTCGGCTCAACTAGATCCGAAGAACTCCGCGAGTGCCTGCGCGGTGTTCCAGAGGTCAAGGAAGAAGTTCGAGACAGTGATGTCTGTGACATCCTGTGCTGCGACAGGGTCGACGAACGATGTGACCGCGACCATCACCACTGCGGCCAGGATGACGCGTTTGTGTGACACGTTACACAACCACATGCATTCCGCCAGTATAAAATTTTCTAAGAAGACCTGACTGTTCCCCTCTGCAGGTAATATTACATAACAAAATAATTCAATATTATACACGATATTTATTTTACGGCGGTTCTTTGTGTGTACGGTCGGCGACGGTACGTTGGCTGTTCACTGTGCTGCTTAGCCCGTTATCTCCCGTGATGCAGTGTTACCACGGAAAACTCGATACCGCAGCCGCCCACACGGGCGGTTGTGCACACGACACAGAGCCGCCGGCAGTACAGGGTCGGCTGTCTGTTGGGGGTTGGCGTGTGGCGACGCGCTCGGCCGTCCAGTCGAGTTCCGCTTGTCGACGGCGATCGCCAACCGGTACGTCGCGTAATGCGAGTCGGTCCCGTTCGGCGTTGGAAGGGCGACCGCAGTGGCGCTCCGCGAGCTGCGTGACGACACCGACCCGGCGGGCGCCGGTCGGGAGTTGACCGAACTGTCCCGAGCCGCCCGCAGAGCGCGTCGTCACTCATCTGAGGTCGTTGATAATGAGCACTGTGGTCGTGAGCCTGAATACGCCAGTTGTGCGATTGAAATGATCTACAGTGATGCCTCCTTCGCTGTCAGTGTAACTGCGGTAAAAATCGCGTGGTAGTTTACTGCTCAGTAGTCTGAGACGACCGATCTCAGAGCATCTCCAGGATCGCGTCGGCGATCGCGGCAATCTCGTCGGCGTGGTCCGAGATGAAGTTCAGTGCATCCGAGAACCAGCCTGCCGTGGCTGCCTGCAGGGTGGACTGTGCTGCGACAGGATCGACGAACGATGCGACCGCGACCATGGCCATTGCGGCCAGGATGATGCGCTTGATGTTCATGACGCACTCCTACAGAAGACGGTTGAGGTATAAAAATTTTCTAAAGAAATCTGACTGATCCCCTATGGAGATAATATTGTAGTAACAAAGAAAGCTTTGCGCTGAGAGAGTAAATTCATTTTCAAACAAGCGAACTACTCGCGACGGCAGCACGGAAGCACACCGCCGGATTCGCCTCGTGTGCACCCGGTCAGTCGTCGGTCGTCGGCTACACCATCTTGACTGACCTAATAGTCAGGAGTCGGCAGTGAGTCGGCTCAACTAGATCCGAAGAACTCCGCGAGTGCCTGCGCGGTGTTCCAGAGGTCAAGGAAGAAGTTCGAGACAGTGATGTCTGTGACATCCTGTGCTGCGACAGGGTCGACGAACGATGTGACCGCGACCATCACCACTGCGGCCAGGATGACGCGTTTGTGTGACACGTTACACAACCACATGCATTCCGCCAGTATAAAATTTTCTAAGAAGACCTGACTGTTCCCCTCTGCAGGTAATATTACATAACAAAATAATTCAATATTATACACAATATTTATTTTACAAGCGGTGCAAGGCGAATTCCACGGGGCTTGACCCCGAGGCACTTCACGGCGGTTCTTTGTGTGTACGGTCGGCGGCGGTACGTTGGCTGTTCACTGTGCTGCTCAACCCGTTATCTCCCGTGATGCAGTGTTACCACGGGAAACTCGATACCGCAGCCGCCCACACGGGCGGTCGTGCACACGACACAGAGCCGCCGGCAGTACAGGGTCGGCTGTCTGTTGGGGTTGGCGTGTGGCGACGCGCTCGGCCACCCGGTCGGGTTCCGGTCGTTGACGGCGATCGCCGACCAGTACGGCCGCGTCGGCCAGATGTACGGCAACGGCACCCACGGACAGCCCGCCGGGACCGTCACAGACGACACCGACCCGGCGGAGGCTGGCCCGGCCGTCCGAAAGCGCCGCTCGGAATAAAAAACGTCAGCAACAGGTATCTAATTCGGCCTACGACGTTGGCACTCGCGGTGCCCGACGACACTGCCCGCGCGGCGGCGACCGCCGACTCCTGGATCACACACGCCGACCCGCGGTGTGTTGAGAGCTGTGTCGCGTTGCTCACTGTTCTCGACAGACTACTCAATGGAACTGACGCCAAACAGGCCGTCAACGCCGGCCGCCGGCCAGGACGTACCCCGGGAGGTGCGGACTGCACTCGCCAACGCGACCGCCAAGCGCGCAACACGACTGGAGACCCCCGGCTCCGTCGTCCACACTGTACGACGCGGTCGCCCCCCCGACGCCGAGGAGGCGACCGTCTCGGCGGTCTCCCGTGGCGGCGACACCGACACCCTCGGCGCGGTCTGTGGGGCGGCGGCGGGCGCGCGATTCGGCACCGGGGCAATCCCGGACCGGTGGCTGGACGTTCTCGATGTCGAGACGGGACTGCGCGAGTTCACGGCAGCACTCGTCTGAGCCGCTCCCAGCATCGGAGCGGCGACACGGTGAGCGTGCGCCCACGAGAACACCCCGCCTGCGAAACCCGATCCCGCGAAGCGGGCACCCCACGGCCTCAGCCGCGGGTGGAGATCGAGCCGACCGCCGGGTGATCAGCTCTCACAGGCCTTACAGTCGAGAATGTCTCGACTGAACTTCTGTGCGGCGTTCACGCTGTTCTGGTAGTAGAGGCTCTTGACCCCCTTTTCCCACGCCGAGATGTACAGCTGGTTGATCTCTCTGACGCTCACCTCGCTTGGATCAATCGAAATGTTCAGGCTCTGTGCCTGGTCGATGTACTCCTGGCGCTGTGCCGCCTGGTTGATGATCGCCATCTGTGGGATCTCGGCGAAGGTCTTGAACACCTCCTTCTCCTCGTCTGTCAGGCAGTCGAGATGCTGGACGCTTCCGTCCTGTTGTGCGATACTGTCCCAGACCTCGCGTTCGTCTCTGCCTCGTTCCTTCAGGATCGCTTCGAGGAACCGATTCTTCTGTGTCGATTTGAGCTTCGCGCCGTCGCGGACGAAGTAGTTCGACTTCAGCGGTTCGATGCTCGGACTGACCTGGCCCAGAATGACACTGCTGGACTTCGTCGGGGCCACGCTCATGGTCGTCGTGTTCCGGCGCCCGTACCCTTCGAGCACCTCCGGCTCGCCGAACTCGTCGGCGAGCCGGCGACTCTCCTCGTAGCTCCGTTCTCTGATGGTGCGGAATATCTCCCCGTTCTTCTCCATCGCGTCCATGCTGTCGAACGGGATCATCTCGCTTTGGAGGTAGCTGTGCCAGCCGAGAACACCGATCCCAATCGCCCTGTGTCGTTTCGCGAACCGCACCGGGCGCTCCATGAACTGCGTCCCCTCCGCCTCTTGGA
>ERZ1034486.53-NODE-53-length-35421-cov-6.531527_pt1 | contig 35421 bp, 35 predicted proteins | sample MGYA00520683_ERZ1034486 | MGnify/ENA primary metagenome ERZ1034486 (study PRJEB33760, sample SAMEA4777685) | hypersaline lake metagenome | biome: hypersaline environment; feature: brines | place: Spain | collected 2012-08 | depth 0 m ...
CCGCCCATCGCGTAGATGCCCGCGCCGTACGCCTTCCGCACGACGACGGTCTGCTTCGGCACCGTCGCCGACGAGGTGGCGTAGATCATCTTCTTCCCCTTCTCGAGGATGGCGTCCTTCTCCACCTGCGAGCCGGCCATGAAGCCGGGCGTGTCACAGAGGTACAGCAGGGGGATCTCGTAGGCGTCGCAGGTCCAGATGAACTCCGCGGCCTTCTCGGCGGCGTCCGGGAAGATCGCGCCCGACCGCTCCGTCGGCTGGTTGGCGACGACGCCGACCGGTCGCCCGTCGATCCGGCAGAACGCCGTGACGATCTCCGGCCCGTACCCCTCCTTCAGCTCGAACACCGACTCGGCGTCGGCGATCCGGTCGATCAGGTCGTGGGCGTCGTACGGGCGGTTCGGCGACTCGGGGATCAGCTCGTCGATACCCTCGGGCGAGAACTTCGGCGGCTTCGTCTCGCGTTGCGGGGGCTTCTCCCCCGCCTGATCGGGGAGGTACCCGATCAGGTCGGCGACGAGCTCGCGGGCGTGCTCCTCGTCGCGGGCGATCAGGTCCGCCGACCCCGACTCCTCGGCGTGGACGCGGGGCCCGCCGAGATCGTCCAGATCGATCTCCTCGCCGGTGACCATCTCCACCATCCGCGGGGAGGCGATCGCCATCGCGGACATCCCCTCCACCATCACGGTGAAGTCCGCGAACACCGGCGTGTAGGCGGCCCCGGCGATACAGGGCCCGTAGAGGACGCAGATCTGCGGCACCGCGCCGGAGAGCATCGAGTGGTTGTAGTAGTACTTCCCGATCCCCTCGCGGTTGGCGAAGAAGCCGGTCTGCTGGTCGATCCGGCCGCCGGAGGAGTCCATCAGGTAGAGCACCGGGTTCCCCGTCTTCAGCGCGCGCTGTTGCATCCGGAGAAACTTCTCGACGCCCTTCGACGCCATCGACCCCGCCTTCACGGTGAAGTCGTTGGCCATGAAGTGGACGTCGCGCCCCTCGAACTCGGCCGCGCCCGTCAGCAGGCCGTCGCCGGGGAGGCGGTCGCCGCCGCGCTCGTTCTCCTCGCCGTCGTCGCCGGCGGGGGCGTCGGGGTGCCAGTCGTCGAAGGCGGCGAACTTCCCGTCCTCGAACTTCACGCCCGCGGGGTCGCCGTCGGTCGCGCCCGCGTCGCCGGTCCCTCGGGTCCCGTCCTCGCCGCCGAACCAGAGGTCGAGGCGGTCGCGGACGAACAGCTTCCCCTGCTCTGAGAGCCGGTCGCGGTACTTCTCCGGGCCGCCCTCGCGGATGTCGGCTATCTCGGCGCGCAGGTCGCGCTCGCGGTCCGTGGGGCCGAGGTCGTCGTCGAGCGGGTAGCTCGGCTCGGACGGCTCGGCGCTGGCGGCCGGCGTCTCCGCGTCCCCGACGTGGACGTCGACGTCGACGCCGAGGTGTTCGGCGAGCGACTTCGCGATCGCTTCGGCCTCTTCGGGCGTCGCCGCCGCGCCGACGTGGACTTTCATGGACGCAAGACTTGCGGTAGATCCTAAACAGTTTTCCATGTGGGATCGGCCGGCTCGCGTCGTCCGGCAGCCCGGGGCGGCGCGCCGCTCGTCCGGAGCGGCACCGCGCCGCTACTCCGCGTCGACGGCGGCTTCCAGCCGCTCGATCAGCGACTCGTTGCCGACGTACACCGGCGTGCGCTGGTGGACCGCCTCGGGCTCGACGTCGAGGATCGACCCCGAGCCGTCCGAGGACGCGCCCCCCGCGCGCTCGACGATGTAGGCGATGGGGTTCGCCTCGAACTGGAGGCGGAGCTTCCCCTCCGGCGCGCTCCGGAGGGCGGGGTAGGCGAACACGCCGCCGTAGGTGAGCACCTGGTTCACGTCGCCGACCATCGCGCCGCCGTACCGGAGCTTCAGGTCGTCCTCGATGGCCCGGGCGTACGCGCGGAAGTCCGCGGGCCAGTCGGGGACCCGGCCCCCGAACCCGTAGACGGTCGGCGTCGCCGGGAGCGTCAGGTCCGCCTCGACGACGGACCTGTCGACGCCGTCGCCGTCGGCGGTGACCACCTCCTCGCGGACGCCCGCCTCGTCGGCGACGACCATCGTCGTGATCGGGCCGTAGAGGACGTAGCCGGCGGCGACGAGGTCGCGGCCGCTCGCGGGCAGCGGCGCGTCGTACACGCCGACGACGGTGCCCATCGCGTTGTTCGACCGGAGGTTCGACGAGCCGTCAAGGGGGTCGATTGCGACGGCGAGCGCCTCGTCTCCGCCGCTCCCGACCGCGCCGCCCGCGTCGACCGCCGCCTCCCGCTCCTCGCTGACGAACGAGCCGACGCCGTCGACCGCGGTTATCGCGTCGCCGAGCAGCTCGTCGGCGTACAGGTCGCCCGCCAGCACCGACTCGCCGGACTCGTTCTCCGTCCCGCTCTCGACGCGGCGGCCGGGGAGCGCGGCGCGGATCTCGGGGGCCGTCGCCGCGACCGCGTCGAACACCGCGTCGACGGTCGAGTCGGGGGACGCCATCAGTCGTCGCTCTCGGCGATGGCCAGCGCCTCGGCCGGGTCGACCTCCTGGAAGATCACGGCCTCCAGGGCGTCGAGGATGCGTTCCGGCTCGTCGCGCTGGAAGACGTTCCGGCCGACGGCGATGCCGGTGGCCCCCGCGTCGATGGCGTTCGAGACGTTCCGGAGGAACGCCTTGTCGTCGCGCATCGTCCCGCCGGACATGACGACGTCGGCGGGGCCGGCCATCTCGACGGCGTGGCCCATCGCCTCGGCGGAGCCGGGGTACTTCACCTTCACCACGTCGGCGCCGAGCTCCAGGCCGAGCCGCGCGCCGTACGAGATGACGTCCGGGCTCCCGTCGTTGCGGAGCCCCTGGCCGCGCGGGTACGACCACATGACGACCGCCATGTCGTTGTCGCGGGCGCCCTCCTGCGCCTCGCGGAACTCCTCTGCCATCTCGACCTCGTGGTTCGACCCGCCGTAGATCGTGAACCCGACCGCGTCGGCCCCCAGTTCGGCCGCGTACTCCGCCGTGCAGTTGACCGCGCTGTTCGGCTCGCCCATCCAGAGGTTCGAGGTCCCGTTGAGCTTCAACAGGAGGTTTACCTCGTCCTCGTACGCCGGGTAGTACGCCTCGGCGAGCCCCTTCTGGACGGCCAGCGAGGTGACCGCCTCGTGGGTGGCGAGCTCGAAGATCCGTTCCGGGTCCGCCGTGTCCGGGTTCGGCTCGAAGTCGACCGGCCCGTGTTCGAGGCCGTGGTCGTACGCCAGGATGAGCGACTTACCGTCCCGCGAGATGTTGTCGGCGGCGTGTGGGAGCATCAGTTCGTAGTTCCGTTACATCGATAAAAAGGGCTGTGGTGAAACCGCCGGACGTAAAGAAACCGAGCAGCCGATTGAGCGGCCGTTCACGCCGATCGAGGAGCGATCGGCCAAATCCACTCGTTACTACTCGAATTGTTAATTTCTCCGCGCGGGACGCGTTCGACGGGCGGTTTCGCAATACTTACGCCCCGCGGCGCGGCAGCGGTTCGCATGCGAGCACTATCCGAGGTCGACGTCGTCGGCGTCGTCGGCGCCGGGACGATGGGGAACGGGATCGCGCAGGTCGCGGCGACGGCGGGCTACGACGTGGTGATGCGGGACGTCGAGGGCGAGTACGTCGAACGCGGCCTCGACAGCGTCGCGGACAGCCTCGACCGGCTCGCCGGGAAGGGCGCGCTCGACGAGGACCCCGACGCGGTCCGCGACCGGATCACGGGCACGACCGCCCTCGACGACCTCGCGGCCGCCGACCTCGTCGTCGAGGCCGTGATCGAGGACCTCGACGTGAAACGCGACGTGTTCGCCGACCTCGACCGCGTCACCGACGATGACGTCATCCTCGCGACGAACACTTCCACGCTGTCTATCACGACCATCGCGAGCGCGACCGAGCGCGCAAGCGACGTGGTCGGCCTCCACTTCATGAACCCCGTGCCGATCATGGACGGCGTCGAGGTCGTGGTGGGCGAGCGCACCGACCCGGCGGTCGTCGACTTCGCGCACGCCTTCGCCGAGGACCTCGGCAAGGAGACGTGGGAGGCCGACGACAAGCCCGGCTTCGTCACCAACCGCATCCTGATGCCGTGGATAAACGAGGGGATCCGCGCGTACGACGAGGGCGTCGCGGACAAGGCCGACATCGACCGCGGGATGAAGCTCGGCACGAACGTCCCGATGGGGCCGCTCGAGCTCGCCGACCACATCGGCCTCGACGTGGCGCTCGACGCCAGCGAGACGCTCCACGAGGAGCTCGGCGACCGCTACAAGCCGGCGTACCTCCTCAAGCGCAAGGTCGAGGCGGGCGACCTCGGCAAGAAGACCGGCCGCGGCTTCTACGAGTACGAGTAACGACCGAGGGCGCGGGCGGTCAGGCCCCCTCGGCCTTGCCGTCGCGGTCGTCGTCGGCCGTCCACCGGCGGGCGCCGGGCAGGAGCCCGACCAGCTTCGTCACGTAGCCGAACCGGAACAGGCCGAGCTGCGAGAGCGCCCCGAGGACGAACACCGCGAGGAACGCCGGCGCGGAGAGATCGAAGAGGAGGGGTTGAACCGTCGTCTCGGCGGCGGCCGTCTCGAAGCTCGCCGGCGTGAGCGACCGCGAGGCGAACGCCGCGCCGATGAGCGCCGTTGAGACGACGAGCGTCGTCCGCGTGAGGACGAAGCCGAACAGCGCGCCGACCGCGACGCCCGCGAGCGTCGCGCCGACGAGGAGGACCGTCCCCTCGATCCCCGCCGCGTCCGCCGCGTACAGCGGGCCCACCGCGAACCGCCCGGCGAACCCGCCGACGACGCCGCCGATCCCCAACACCGCGAAGGAGAGCCCGGCGTACGCCAGGAAGCCCCCGAGGAGGCCGCCGACGGCGACCGCCCCGGCGGTGAGGGCGGTCCCGTCGACCGCGACGAGGCCGACGACGTTCGGGGCGAACAGGTAGCCGGCACCGGCCCCGACGAGCAGCCCCGTCAGCGTCACCGCGTAGACCGAGACCGCCGCGCCGACGAACGCGAGCGCGAGCCCCGCGAAGATCAGGCCGCCGTTGAGTGGGGTGAGCATGTCCGTACCGTGGCGCGCGCTGGCACTTAAATTGTCGCGCCCGAGGCGACGCGAAAGCCACGGCTCACCGCGCCCGGCTCGCCGCCTGCCGGTCGAGGTAGCGCGTGTACCCGCCGACGGCGAGGCCGAAGCCGACGACGAGCAGGACGAACCCGAGCAGCCGGCTCGTCCCGACGGTCATCACCGCCAGGACGACGCCGAACACCAGCGCGAACACGCCGGCGACGACGACGCCGACGTCGAGCAGCGGCGACGGCTGGATGGTGCGACAGTGCGGGCAGATCCGCGCGTCGCCCGGGATCGGCTCGCGGCACTCGACGCAGTGGACGCGGTCGCTCGGCACGCGCCCCCGTTCGGCCGCGGCGGGTATGGCTCTGTTGACCGGCGAGGTCCGACCGGAACCGACCGCGGAACCGCCGTCACCGCCGGGCGAGTTCGCCCGGTTCGCGGAGGTCGAAGGCGACGCTCTCGGTCCCGTCTCCGGAGGGTATGAGGTGTACGTGACCGTGGTCGGTGAGTCGGGAGTCGTCTTCGTACGCGCGGTAGCGGACCAGGTACCGCCCGGCCTCGACGACCGCCTCCCGCGTGGCCTCGCCGTCCGGGCCGACGTCGAGCGACGAGCTGTACGCTCTCGCCGCCCGCTCCGAGGCGCCGTCGCCGAAGAATTCGAACTCGACGGCGTAGGAGTCGTCCGTCTGGTTGAACACGGTCAGGTCGACGCGGTCGTCGCGCGACCGGAGCCGCGAACACCCGGCGAAGGCGCTCGTCGTCGCGACACCGAGCGTTCCGAGGAGGGCTCGTCGGGAGGGCACGGTCGCAATGCGACGGTGCGCGTCATAAGCGTTCCTCGAACGCCGTTCGCGCGCCGTCGGCGCCATTTCACGCCGGCTCGTCGGTCAGCCTCCATCCCGCGCTCCGTCAGTCCGCGCCCGCCGCCGCGGCCGGCTCGTCGCCCACGTCCAGCGTCTCCTCGACCTGCGTGAACACCGCGACCAGCGCGATCGCGGCGGCCGCGGCCCCGACCGCGAAGGGGACGACGAACCCGAAGCCGTAGAGCCAGCCGGACGCCAGCGGGCCGAGCGCGACGCCGAAGCCGAACCCCATCGTGAGCACCGACAGCGTGGTCCCGGACTCGCCTTCGCGGGCGAGGTCGCCGGCGAGCGCGAGCGACGGCGCGAACACGCACGCGACCGCGACCCCCTGCCCGAGCCGGACGAGCATCATCAGCGCCGGCTCCGTCACGATCCCCTGGAGCAGCGTCGTCGGGACGAGGAGGACGAAGCCGGCGAGCAGGAACGGCCGGCGACCGATCCGGTCGCTGGCGCGCCCCACCGGGACCTGGAAGATCACGTTGGCGATCGTGACGGCCGCGAACTGCGCGCCGAACCACACCGGCGGCTGGTCGAGCCGGACGTTCACCTGGTTCTGGAGGGTCGCGAACAGCGCGATACACGCGCCCATGGCGACGGTCGCGAGCCCGAGCGTGAACACGGGGTCGAGCAGGCGGTCCTCGCCGCGGACGCGGATCGAGACGTCGTCGCCCGCCTCCGCGGTGTCGTCGGCGTCCCTGACGAGGAGGAACACCAGCGTGAAGCTGAGGTACGCCCCGGCGCAGGCCGCGACGAAGGCGGCGTCGAACCCGTCGAGGACCGGGAGTCCGACGACCGAGAGGTCGTACGGTCCGCGCGCGACGACCGCGCCCGCGAGGACCGGTCCGAAGCCGAAGCCGATGAGCCGGAACGTGTTGTACACGCCGAAGTTCCCGCCGCGGTCGGCGTCGCTCGCCGCGTACTCGTTCACGAGGGCGACCGTCGCGGGGATGATGAGCGCCGCGCCGAGCCCCTGGATCGCGCGCAGCAGGACCAGGGCGGGATAGCTCGTCGCCACCGTGTACAGGCCGCTTGCGGTCCCCAAGAGGAGGATGCCGGCGAGCACGAAGGGGCGCCTCGCCCCGACGCGGTCGGAGAGCCGCCCGGTGAACGGCTGCGAGAGGCTGTTGAGGAAGCCGAACAGCGAGAGGACGACCCCGATGAGCAGCGGCTCGGTCAGCGTGATCGCGGCCGCGCCGACGCCGACCTCGACGCCGAGGAGCCCCTCGATGTCGACGAGGTCGCTGGTGATGTATAAGGGGAGGACCACGATGAGGAAGGAGTTCCCGGCCGCGCCGACCATCCGCGCGAGCGCCAGCACGATCACGCGGCTGTCGGTGTCGGTGACGCCGGAGAGGATCCCCATTTATCGATCGTTCGAAACGGAGGATAAAGGCGCTTGTGAACGGGGGGAGTCGATCCGCTTTCCGCCCGGTTCAGCGCGCTACGAGGCGATCGGGCGGCGCGCACGGTCGCCGGTGGAGGCCGACGGCGCGCGCGTCAGTGGGTCGCCGGCGTCCGCTTGTCGACCCCGCGGACCTCGAACCGCGCGCCGCCGTCGCGGCCGGACGTGGCCGCGACGGACCAGCCGTGCGCCGTGGCTATCTCTTCGACGATGGCGAGGCCGAACCCGGTGTTGCCCGCGGTGCCGCTCTCGCCCGGCTCGAAGAGGGAGTCGGCGACCGAGGGGTCGACCCCCGGGCCGTCGTCCTCGACGAAGAACCCGTCCGGCAGGTCGCCGACCCGGATCGAGACGTCCTCGCCGACGTGGTCGACGGCGTTGCGCATCAGGTTCTCGAAGAGGTTCCGGAGGCGGTCGGGGTCCGCGAGCACCTCGCGGTCGGTCTCGACGGAGAGCGTCGCCGAGCCGGTGTCGACGGTCGACCAGCTGTCGTCGGCGACCGCGGCGAGGTCGACGTGCTCCGGGTCGCCGACCGTGTGGCCCTCGCGGGCGAGCGCGAGCGTGCGCTCGACGATCGACTCCATCCGTCCGAGCGCGTCGAGCGCGGCGTCGAGGTTCTCCGCGTCGTCCGACATCTCTCGGGCCAGCTCGACGCGCCCCTGCGCGACGTTCAGCGGGTTGCGAAGGTCGTGGGAGACGATGCTGGCGAAGGAGTCGAGCCGGTCGTTCTGGCGTTCGAGGGCCTCCTCGCGCTCTTTGAACTCCGTGATGTCCTCCTGGAAGCCGACCCAGTGGGTGACGGAGCCGTCCGCGTCGCAGATCGGCGCGATGCTGACGCGGTTCCAGAACTCCGTGCCGTCCTTCCGGTAGTTCAGCAGCTCGACGCACGTCGGCTCGTCGGCGTCGATCGCGTCGCGGAGCTCCTGGACGGACGCCTCTTCGGTGTCCGGTCCCTGGAGGAACCGACAGTTGACGCCGATCGACTCCTCGCGGGTGTATCCGGTCATCTCGACGAACCGGTCGTTGACGTACACCATCGGGTTGTCCTCCTGTTGCGGGTCAGTGACGGTGATCCCGACCGGCGCCTCGTCGAGCGCGCGCGTCTTCGTCTCCAGCTCCTCGCGGCGCTCCCGCTCGTCGGAGACGTCCCGGAGGATGCCGACGCTGCCGTCGAAGGTTTCGCCCTCGTACGGGAGCGCCGCCATGTGGTCCCGGCACGGGATCGGCTCGCCATCCTTCGGGAAGATGTCGACGCCGAAGTGCTGGACGTCGGGGCCCGACGAGGAGAGGATCGTGCCGAGCCGGTCCTCGGCCTCCTGGACCGCCGCGTCGTCTTTGATGAACCCGGGCTTCTCGCCGATGATCTCCTCGCGCTCGTAGCCGGTGAGCTCGGCGAACGGCTCGTTGACGAACCGGAACTCGCCGGTCTCATCGACGACGTAGACGGGGTAGCCGAGCGCCTCGATGACCGTCGAGTAGCGCTCCGCGATCTCCTTGGTCCGGTACTCGTCGACGGCCTGATCGACGCGGTTCGCGAGCCGGCGGAGCTGCTCGGGGCCGCCCTTCTGGAAGTAGCCGGTGACCCCGGCGTTTATCGCCTGGCTCGCGATCTCTTCGGACCCCTTGCCGGTGTACAGCACGAAGGGGATCTTCTGGTACTCCTCCGGGATCGCGTCGAACAGCTCCAGCCCGTCCATCGCGGGCATGTCGTAGTCGCTGATCACGCAGTCGAAGGCGTCTTCGTCGAGCCGGGCCAGGGCGCTCTCGGGGTCGGTCACGCTCGTCACCGCTACCGAGTCGAGCTCCCGCTCGAGGTACGCCTCCGTCAGGTCCAGGACCGACGGGTCGTCGTCGACGTGTAGCACGTCGATCGCTGCGGACATACCCGATCAGACGGCGGGGACGAATAAACGCCTACCGACCCGGCTATCGGATCTGGATCTGTGGACGCGGCGGTCCGGGGCCCGCGTTCAGTTCCGGTCCGCGTGGCTGATTCTTAAGTCCGCGGAGCGCGGAGATTGGGGCGATGACCGGCGGGACGCCAGTCGCCGGGGAGACGCTCCCGGGCGCCGGCGGCGGGGACGACGACGCCGCGGACCGCGTCGTCTGCCACGTCGACATGGACTGCTTTTACGCCTCCTGCGAGCGGCTGCGTCACCCCGACCTCGCGGGCGAACCCGTCGTGGTCGGGATGGGGTACGAGCCGGGCGAGTCGATCGGCGCGGTCGCGACCGCGAGCTACGAGGCCCGCGAGGTCGGCGTCGAGAGCGCGATGCCGATCTCGGAGGCGCTGGAGCTGCTGCCCCGCCGCGCCGACGCGGACCCGGACGACCCGGACGCGCCGGACCCGGCGGAGGCCGGCCGGTACGTCCCGGTCGACCTCGACTTCTACGAGGACGTGGCGGGCGAGGTGAAGGACGTGCTGCGCGACTGCGCCGACACCCGCCGCGAGGTGAGCATCGACGAGGCGTACCTCGACGTCACCGACCGGACCGCGTGGACGGTCGCGGGCGAGGACCCCGCCGACCCGCCGCCGAGCGCCGCCGCCGGGCCCGCCGAGGCGCGGACGCTCGCCGAGGGGTACGCCCGGCACGTGAAAGACCGGATCGAGCGCGAGGCGGGGGTGCCGGCGAGCGTCGGCGTCGCGCCGAACATGTCGGCCGCGAAGGTGGCGAGCGACGCCGACAAGCCGGACGGCCTCGTCGTCGTGCCGCCGGGGTCGGTGGCCGAGTTCCTCGCGCCGCTGCCGACCGCCGACGTCCACGGGGTCGGACCCGTGACCGAAGAGACGCTCGCGGACTTCGGCGTAGAGACCGCCGGCGACCTGGCCGCCGCCGACCGCGACCGGCTGGCGGAGGCGCTCGGCGAGCGCGGCCCGGAGCTCTCCCGGCGCGCCGCCGGCGACGACGACCGCGAGGTGACGCCGACCGGCCTCCCGAAGAGCCTCTCGCGGGAGTCGGCGCTGCCGACGACCGCCGACGAGGGGACGAAGCGGGAGACCGTCTCCGCGCTCGCCGCCGACGTGGCCCGTCGCGCCCGCGAGCGCGGCTGCCTCTACCGCACCATCGGGATCAAGGCGGTCGAGCCGCCGTTCGACGTGAACACCCGCGCCCGGAGCCTCCCCGGCCCCGTCGACGACCCCGACCTCGTCGAGGAGGTGGCGCTCGACCTGCTCGCCGAGTTCGACGAGACCCGCGTCCGGAAGCTCGGCGTGCGCGTCTCGAACCTCGACTTCGCCGAGACCGACCAGGCGACGCTCGGGGGGTTCGACGCGGGCGACGGACGGGGAGACGGAGACCGCGGGGCGGGCGACGACGCCCGCGGCTCCGGCGCGCGGACGGTCGCCACAGACGGCGACGGCGGGAAGCTCACCGACTGGGTCGGCGGGGAACCGGGGTCGGAAGACGACTCGGCGGCGGGCGACGACGAGCGCCGGACCGCCGACGGACAGGCGTCGCTCGGCGACTGGTCGTGAGCCGCGCTCGACGCGTGGATTTATCACGCGATCGAGACGATCCGGGCGTATGTCCCTCGCTCGCCGCGTCCTCCTCGGTGCGAACCCGGACGGCTCGTCGCGTCGGTATCGCCTCCTCGCCCCGCCGCTGGCCTTCCTCGTCGTCTTCGTCGGCTACGGCCTCGGCGTCTTCGCGCACGCCGGCGGCGTGGTGTTCCTCGCGGTCGACGCCGCGGCCGTGGGCCTCCTCGCGGCCGCGGCCCTCGCCTACCGACGGGCCGGGGTCGCGCTCGCGTGGGCCGCCACCTACGGAGCGCTGCTCGGGGCCAACGCCGACCACTACCTCCTCGGACTCCCCGGACGGCCCCTCGGCGAGCGCGTCGGCGCGCTCCTCGAACTCGACGGGCTCGTCTTCGTCGCGGTCGAGGCGCTCGCGCTGGGGACGATCGCGTGGGTCGCCGGCGCGGTCGTGAGCCGGGCGGTCGCCGAGGCCCGAGCGTGGCGGCGGGACGCGCCGGAGTGACGCGCCCGCCGAGCGGCGCGCCCGCGGAGTACGGGGATTAACATGCCCGAGCGCCGACCCGAACGTATGGACGACCTCTCGTGGGAGACGCTCGACTCGGCCGTCGACTACGCCTGCCCCGGCTTCGACGTGCGGCGCGACGAGGTGCGGTTCCCGGACGGGGAGACCGACGGGTATCACTACGTCGACGAGCCGCCGGCGGTCGTGGTGCTCCCGCTGACGCCCGGCGGCGACGTCGTCGTCATCGACGAGTGGCGACAGGCGGTCGGGCGGGTGAACCGCGGGATCCCCGCCGGGACGATGGAGCCGGAAGACGGTGACACGGAGGCGACGGACGAGGGATCGACGGCGACCGGCGGCGGAGCGACCACCGGGGCGATCGAGCGCGCCGCGGCCCGCGAGCTCGCCGAGGAGACCGGGTACGAGGCCGAGGGCTTCGAGCGGCTCACGACCGTCGAGCCCACGAACGGGATGGCCAACGCGGTCCACCACCACGTGCTGGCGACCGGCTGCGAGCCGACCGCCGAGCGCGAACTGGACCACAACGAGTCGATCGCGGTGGAGACGGTGCCGTACGACGACCTCCTCGCCGCCGTCGTCGACGGCGGCCTGCGCGACGGGCGCGCCGTCACCGCGGTGCTGTGGTACGAACTGCTCCACCGATAGCGGGCGGCGCGCGGGTCGCGAGCGCGGGGCGGCCGGTGGGTGACGGCGTCGCGGCTTCCGACACGGACAATCATTTTGCCGCGGGGGTCCTACCTCGGACGATGACAGATCCCTCCAGCGGCGATCCGACCCCGGACGGCGGGGTCCCCGAAGAGTTCGACGAGGTCGACCCGGACGCCGTCTCCGACGACGCTGGCGATCCGGGGACGACCGGCGGCTCGCCGGGCGTCGCGGTGGTGACGGCGCTGGCCCTCGGCATCCTCGGCCCCGTGATCGCGATCGCGAGCGGCGGGATCGTCTTCGGTGTCAGCGCCCTGACCGGAGGGCTCTCGCTGGCTGCGAGCGTCGTTCTGACCCTGATATTCGGCCAGTACGTCGCGTTCGGCGGGCTGGCGATCGCCTACCTCGCGTGGCGCGGGTTCGACCGCGAGGGGATCGTCTCGTACCTCGGCGTCCGGGTGCCGAGCCTCAAGGAGGTCGGAATCGTCCTCGGCGGCTGGGTCGTCATCCTGATCTTGATCCTCGCGGTCTCGACGGTCGTCCAGGCGCTCGGCACCGAGACCGCGTCGAACCAGAGCGCGGAGCTGGCGATGGGGAACCCCGCGATCATCCCGCTTTTCATCGCCGCGTCGTTCCTCGTCATCGGCCCCTGCGAGGAGATCCTCTACCGCGGCGTGGTCCAGGGGCGGCTCCGCGAGTCGCTGCCGGCGGCCCCGTCGATCGCCCTCTCCGCCGCCATCTTCGCGGCCATCCACGTGATGGCGCTGACCGGCGGCCTCTCCGCGCGGCTGACGACGATCGGGATCCTCTTCGTGCCGAGCCTGGTGTTCGGCGCGGTGTACGAGTACACCGAGAACCTCGTGGTCCCCGCGCTGCTCCACGGGCTCCACAACGCCGTGCTGTTCACCGCGCTCTACGTCGCCGTCACACAGACGGACGCGATGCCGGCGGTCCTCGGCTTCCTGCCGGTCTGATCCGCGAGCGGTCGGGCGCTCAGTACAGGTCGCCCAGCTCCTCCTCGACGTGCGAGTGTTCCTCGGCCGGGAACTCGCCGCTCGTCACGGCCGCCTCGTACGCCTCGACGGCGTCGACCATCTCGCCGCGCACGTCGCCGAACCGCTTCGCGAACGGCGGCGACCACTCGCCGAGCCCCACCGCGTCGTTGATCACGAGCACCTGTCCGTCGCAGTCGGGGCCCGCACCGATGCCGATCGTCGGGACGTCGAGCGCCTCGGTCACCGCGCCCGCGAGGTTCGCGGGGACGTGTTCCAGCACGAGCGCGAACGCCCCGGCGTCGGCGTGCGCCCCCGCGAGGTCGATGATCTCCTCGGCGGCGTCCTCGTCGGTCCCTTGCCGGGTGTAGCCGCCGAGCCGATTCACGTGCTGGGGCGTCAGGCCGAGGTGCGCCATCACCGGGATGCCGACCTCGGTCATGCGGCGGGTCACGTCGACGGTGTGCGGCCCGCTCTCGATCTTCACCGCGTCCGCGTTCGCCTCCTTCAGGAGTCGGCCCGCGTTGCGGACGGACTCGGCCTCGTCGACGCCGAAGGAGAGGAACGGCATGTCGGCGACGACCAGCGCGTCCTCGGTCGCGCGCGCCACCGCCGCGGTCCGGCTCGCAACCTCGTCGAACGTGACGGGGAGCGTGGAGTCGTAGCCCAAGGCGGCGTTGCCCATGCTGTCGCCGACGAGGACGACGTCGATCCCCGCCTCGTCGACGATCGCCGCCGTCGGGGCGTCGTAGGCGGTCAGCATCGTGATCGGGTCGTCGCGCTCCCGCAGCCCCCGCGTCGTGGTCATACCTCGGTGTGACCCGCGCGACGCCGTAAAATCGTCGGGAACCGGAAAGGCGGGGCGGCGCGTCCGAACGCCGGCGCCCCCGACGCCGCCGGCGACCGCCACCGATTTGCCGCTCGGCCGCCGAGTCGCTCGCGTGCAACCAGTCGAGCGGGCCGAGTACGAGGGGGTCGACTACGCGTGGGTGATGCAGACGACGTTCGTCGTCACCATCCTCGTGGGGGCGCCCGTCGTGGCGCTGCTGTCGACGCTCGTGACGCTGGAGACGTGGGGGGCGCGCGCCGCGTTCGCGGTCCGGGTCGGCGCGCCCATCTGGTTCGTCACCGCGGTCGCCGTCGCGCTGTACGCGCGGCGGTCGGACGCCGGCGACGGCGGTTCGGACGGCGACGCCACCGCTGGAGCGGAACGAGACGCCGACGCTGACAGCAGCGCGGAACGAGACGCCGACGCTGCCGCCGGAGACGGAGACGCTGTCACCGGAGACGACGGGCCGGAGACCGCCGGCTCGACCGCCGGGCCGACCGACGGGGCAGAGAAGGGCGACTGACCCGAGAGCGGCGGGGATCGCAGCGTCGCGGACGGCGCGGGTCGCTACTCGGCGATCAGGTCCGCGACCCACGCGAAGTCGACGCCGCCGCGCTCGGCGGCCACCGCGTCGGTCCGGGAGTCGCCGACGAACAGGGCGTCCTCGGGGGCGGCCCCGAGCCGGTCGATCGCCGCGAGCAGCGACTCGGGGTCGGGCTTGTGGCTCCCGACGGAGTCGCGGCCGACGATCGCGTCCGCGACGATGGCGTCGTCAAGGCCGTGCGTCTCGGTCGCGATCCGACACGCGTCCTCGCAGTTGAGCGAACAGACGCCCGCGGGCGGGTGGGGAGCGTCGCGACCGCCGTCCGCGGCCGGTCCGTCGGCGGAGTGCGCCTCGCTCCCGGCCGCGAGTCGGTCGGCGAGCGGAAGCCGCGTGGAGTCGCGGGCGCCGTGTCGCTCGTGGCCCGCGATCGCCTCCTCGACCTCGGCCCGGATCCCGTAGTCGTCGGCCGCGCCGAGGAGCCCCCACAGGTCCTCGGTCGGCGGGATGAGCGCGTGCGCGGCGTAGACGTCGAGGACCGCGTCCGCGACGGCGTCCCAGTCGACCGCGAGCTCGACGAGCGTCCCGTCGAGGTCGTAGACGACCGCGTCGTACGCGGCGAGCCGGGGGGCGTCGCCGTCGCTCACTCGTCGAACACCCCGCGGGCGATGATCGTCTTCTGGACCTCCGTCGTCCCCTCGTAGATCTCCGTGATCTTCGCGTCGCGGTAGAGGCGCTCGACGTCGAACTCGGTCGTGTAGCCGTAGCCGCCGTGGACCTGGATCGCCTCGTTCGTCACCGACATCGCGGCCTCGCTGGCGCGGTACTTCGCCTTCGAGGCCGCGACGCGGTAGTCCTCGCCCGCCTCCGCCTGCCGGCACGCCTCGCGGACGAGCAGCCGCGCCGCCGACACGTCGGTCGACATCTCGGCGAGCTTGTGCCGGATCGTCTGGATGTCGGCGATCGGCCGGTCGAACTGCTCGCGCTCCTCGGCGTAGGACGTCGCCTCGTCGAGCGCCGCCTGCGCGACGCCGACCGCCTGCGCCGCGATGCCGATCCGCCCCTCGGTGAGCGTCCGGAAGGCCGCGGAGAGCCCCCTCCCCGGCTCGGTGAGCCGGTTCTCCGCGGGGATCCGACAGTCGTCGAAGGTTAGCCCGGTCGTGTCCGACGCGCGGAGGCCCAGCTTCTCCTCCTTCTTGCCGACCTCGAACCCGTCGGTGTCGGCCGGGACGAGGAACTGCGTGATCGCGTCGTCGTCGGGGTCGTGCGCCTCGTCGACGACCTTCGCGAAGACGATCGCCACCCCGCCGCGTTTCCCGTTCGTGATCCACTGCTTCTCGCCGTTCAGCGCGTACTCGTCGGTCGCGGGGTCGTACGTCGCGGTCGTCGACATCTCCGCGGGGTTCGAGCCCGCGTGCGGCTCGGAGAGACAGAACATCCCCACCGGGCGACCGGTCTCCGCCATCTCGGGGAGCCACGCCTCGCGCTGGGCCTCGCTGCCGAACTCGGCGATACAGGAGGTGGCGAGGCAGTGGACGGAGAGCGCGGTCGCGACCGCGAGCGACCCGTGCGCCAGCGCCTCGTTGGCGACCGCGTAGGTCGTCTCGTCCGCGCCGAACCCGCCGTACTCCTCGGGGACCGTCAGTCCTGTCAGCCCGAGTTCGGCGAGCCCGTCCCACACCTCCTCGGGGAACGTCTCGGTCTCGTCGGCCTCGGCCGCCGTCGGTCGGACCTCCTCGGCCGCGAACTCCTCGACGAGGTCGCGGACCGCCTGCTGTTCGTCGGTGAGCGCCGACCCGACACGTGCTCCGGTCATGTCACCGACTTCGGTCCCTCACCGAAAAAGGTGAGCGATCGGCGAGACCGTCCGCCTCGGCGTCTCGGACGGCGTCACCGCCTACTCGCCCGCGTCGCGCGCCGCCCAGAGCGGGTACAGGTCGTCCCGCGGCGGCTCGGCGAGCGTCTCCCCGTCGAGCCGGACGGTACCCGCGGCGTCGTCCGGGTCGCCGCCGTCCCTAGAGGGCGATTCGACCGACCCGATCGCCGCGCCCGCGATCCCGGCCGCGTCGAGCGCGTCGAGCGCGCCGTCGACCCGGTCCGGCGGGACGGCCGCCAGCAGCGCGCCCGAACCGAACGTCGCGAGGGGGTCGACGCCGAGCGCGTCACAGCAGGCGCGCGTCTCGGGGCGGACCGGGACCGCGTCGCGGTCGACGGCGAAGACCGCCCCGCTCGCCGCCGCCATCTCGACCAGCGCCGTCGCCACGCCCCCCTCGGTCGGGTCGTGGAGCGCGGTCGCGGCGTCGCGGACCGCGGCCGCGTCGGGGACGACGCTCACCTCGTCGAGGAAGCCGGCGGCGGCGTCGAGCGTCGCGGCCGAGACGCCCGCCTCCAGACACTCCTCGCGGAAGTCGGTCGCGAGGATCGCCGTCGCCTCGATCGCCGCCCCCTTGGTGAGGAGGAGGCGGTCGCCCGGCTCGGCCCCGCCGCTCGACACGAAGCGGTCCGTCGTCCCCATCGCCGTCATCGAGCAGAGCGGCCGGTCGAGCGCGTCGAGCACCTCGGTGTGGCCCCCGACGACCGACGCGCCGAGGGCGCTCGCGGTCGCGTCGACCTGGTCGACGACGGCCCGGAGCCGGTCGGGGTCGTCGTCCGGGAGGAAGAGCGTGTGCGTGAGCCACCGCGGGTCGGCCCCGCTCGCGGCGACGTCGTTACAGGCGACGTGGACCGCCAGCGTCCCGACAGACTCGGCCGCCAGCGACAGCGGGTCGCTCGCGACGACGAGCGTCTCGCCCGCGTCGGCCAGGTCGATCGCGGCCGCGTCCTCCCCGTAGGCCGGCCCCTGCGTCACCGCGGCGTCGGGCGCGCCGGTCGCCGCGAGCGCCGCGGCGAGCGCCTCCGGCCCCAGTTTCCCGGTCATCGCTCGCGGAGCCACGCCGCGACGGCGTCGGGGTCCGCGTCGAGCCCGCCGCCCTGCGCGAACGTCGGACCGCCGCCGCCGCCCCCGCCGAACTCGTCGGTGACCGCGCCGACGACGTCGCCCGCGTCGACGGCCGCGTCGCCCGCGGCCGCGACCACGACGAAGGGGGCGTCTCCCGCGCCGACCGCGGCGAGGGCGTCGACGGCGGTGTCACTTCCGACCGCCTCGGTCGCCGGCTCCCGGAGCTCGTTCGGGTCGGCGTCGGCGACGGTCCCGATCGCCCACCGCGCGCCGTCGACCTCGGTCGTCGGGAGGTCGCGCAGGCGGGCGGCGAGGAGTTCCCCGCGCGCCTCGCGGAGGTCCGCCTCCAGCCGGTCGGCCTCCTCGAGGAGGCGAGAGACGGCGTCGGGGAGGTCACCGACGCGTGCGTCCAGCGTCGTCGCGGCGTCGAGCGCGGCGGCGTGGACCGCGCCGATCTCGTCGATGGCGGTCGGGCCGACCGCGAACTCGACGCGGGTGACCCCCTCGCCCGGGTTCGACCGGTCCAGAACCGCGATCGGCCCGATATCCGCGGTGTTCTCGACGTGAGTCCCGCCGCAGGCGGCGACGTCCCACGGGTCGTCCGCCTCGCCAACCGTCACGACCCGGACCGCGCCACCGCTCATCGCGCCCTCCTCCGTCTTCGTGTTGAACGCGATCCCGTCGACGTCGCGGGCCTCCTCGGCCGAGTGGATCTCCCACGAGACGGGTAGCGAGTCCCAGACGGCGCGGTTGGCGAGCCGCTCTAGCTCGATCAGGTCGCCGTCGTCTAACGGCTCGGCGGTCGTCAGGTCGACGCGGACCTTCGTCTCCGAGATGTCGAAGCCGGCGTAGCCGAGGTCCTCGGCGATACGGCGCGCGGCCCCGTACAGCACGTGGGAGGCGGTGTGCGCCCGGGCGCAGTAGGTCCGGAACGCGTCGTCGATCAGGCCCGTGACCTCGTCGCCGGGCGCGAGGTCGGGGTCGGCGTCGGGGTCGAGGACGTGGACCACGTCCCCGTCCCGCTCGGTGACGTCGGCGACGAGGTGGCCGTCGACGGTCCCCCTGTCGGCCGGCTGGCCGCCGGACTCGGCGTAGAAGTACGTCTCGTCGAGGACGACCTCGCGGCCGTCGACGCGGTCGACCGTCGCTTCGAACTCCCGGACCGTCGGCTCGGCCGGCGCGCGTGAAGCGGTCATTGCCGGGTCGTGGGCGCGGGCGGGTAAATAGGTGACCGCCGCGGTATCCAACGTAAACGAACTGCGGTGGCGCGCGCCTCCGAGCGCCCGAAAGGGCGCGAGGAGCGCGTGCGAGGGAGTCGGGCGGCCGGAGCGAAGCGGAGGCCGGCCGACGAGGTTGGGGAGGCGTGAGGCTGCGGTCGCTGTGCGGGGCGGGACTCGAAGGGGCAGTCGCGAGGCGGTGTTCGTCGACAATCCGTGAACCACCGTTTATAAACGGGCCCCAGCGCCGCTCGCGGCTACCGATAAACGATCAGAAGGACCGCCTCCCGGTTATCCCTCCAGTTCGAACGCGACCTCGACTTCGGCCTGATACTCGCGGTCGGTCGCCCCCTGTAACTCGACGCCGAACTCCTCGACTTCGACCCAGTAGACGTTGTCCAGCGTGTCCTCGGCGCGGTCGATGGCGTCGTCGGCCGCGGCGTCGAAGCTCTCCTCGCTCGTCCCGATCAGCGTGATCTTCTTGAACACCATGTCACGTGCTGGTAAGACGCATGGGGAGATAAAAATAGGCGTCTCCGCGGGCGGGGCCGCGGCGGCCCCGTTCTATCCGCGCCGGTTCACCGGCTACCTGTCCGCGGTCGCGCGACCGATGACGGTCTCCGGCCGCAGCTCGTACAGGGTGAACTCGACGGCTTCGACCGCCTCGTCGAAGAGCCGGAACGGCTGGAACCACTCGTTGAGCGTCGCCTCGTCGACGTCTCGCTCGTACTTCCGGATCGGCCCGCGGGCGTGGACGCTCCACGACTCCTCGGTCGACGACTCGTAGCACACGAACGTGGCGGTGTCGGTGGTCTCGACGAACCGCCCCTTCTCGCCGTCGTCGCCGTGAGCGCTCACGCGGAGGAGGAAGCGGTCGCCGTCGTAGTGGTAGCTCAGCGGGACGGCGTACGCGTCGTCGCCGTCCGCCAGCCCCAGGACGCCGTGCTCGCCGGTCCGGAGGCGGGCGTCGACGTCCGACTCGGTCATGCCGCTCGTGTAGACGTACTCGACGTGTTCCATGGGGACCGTACGCGGCGGGTGCGCAAATAGCCGTAGCCGCGGGGAGTCAGGGGCTGCCCGGCGCGCCTTCCATCACGGCGAAGTCCTCGCCGTCGTGATCGACGCCGATCACCGCCCAGTCGTAGGGCGGTTTCGAAGCGAGGAGCCGCTCCTGGAGGTCGGCCGCGCGGTCGCGCCAGGTGACGAAACACCGGAGGCGCGCGTCGTCACCGCCGTCTGCGAGATACGGGTCGAGGTCGTCGTCGTCCATACACAGCACCGTCACGAACACGCGCCGCCACTTTCGTTCCGCGACGAACTCTCGTCCGCCGTCGGAGACGGTGTATCCCAGTTCGCGGAAGACGTCCCTGGCCTCGGTCGTCGGGGGGATGCTCGCAGTGGCCATCTACCTCGAAGTTCGGCTCCATCCGTGATAAAGTTTCTCACGATTTCGGACGGGGAGAATCTGCGGTGCGGTCGGGAACGCCGGGGAGAGCCGCGAGCGCGCCTCGTCGCCGGCGGCTCACTCGTGGGCCGCGTCCCACTCGTCCGGCTTCCGGAGGTTGCCGCACTCGGTACACTGGATCCGGCCCATCGTGTCCATCGCCGTGTCGAACGAACCGCAGTTACCGCAGCGGAACCCCCAGCGGGACTCGGCCGCCTCGTCCGCGAACACGAGGTAGAAGGGGCCGTCCGCGCCGCGCTCCGTGCGCGACCGGTCGGTGTACACCCGCTCCCCGCTCGCCGTCGTCGACGCTTCCAGGCTCATGGGAGCCCGTACCCGCCCGAGCGACTTAAGCGGCGGACTCGGGAGTCGGGAGAAACGGGGAGCCGAGGGTGAGGAAAGTTCGGTTCTCGGACCGCGGGCGGACGGCTACGTCCGGAACGACTCGCCGCAGCCGCACTCGGAGACGACGTTCGGGTTCTCGACCTCGAAGCCGGCCGCCTGGAGGCCGTGTTCGTAGTCGAGCGTGCTCCCGCCGATGTAGTTCTTGCTCGCGGGGTCGACGAACACCCGGAGGTCGTGGTGTTCCACGACGAGGTCGTCTTCCTCCGGCTCGGTGTCGAAGCGCATGCCGTACGACAGCCCCGCGCAGCCGCCCTGCTGGACGAACAGCCGCAGTCCGGCGATGTCGGTGTCGAGCCCCTCGCCCTCCAGGAGCGAGAGCGCCTCCTCGGCGGCGTCCGGAGTCACCTCGATCGCCGGGTCGTTCCCCTCGGTCCCGGTGTCGGCCGGTTCGGTACTCATGCGAACGCGTTCGGCGTCGACACTCAAAACCCTGCCGGCGGGAGCCGTCAGGTCGCGGCGTCGACGCCCGGGTCCGGGTCGGACTCGGGCGCACCGTCGCGGGCGGCCGCCGCGGGCCCGACGGCCCCGCTGACCGTTACGTCCCGCTTCGGGTACGGGATCTCGATGTCGGCGTCGCCGAGCGCGACGTACAGCGCCCGGTTGAGCTCGTGTTGCGCGCGGCGGCGACGGGTCGGCCCGTTCACCCAACAGAGGATCTCGTACTGGAGCGCCGAGTCGCCGAACGACCGGAACCGCGCCCGGGGCTTCGGGGAGTCGAGGACCAGCGGCTCGGCCGCCACGACTTCCAAAGCGAGCGCCTCGAACTCGTCCACGTCGGTCCCGTAGGCGACGCCGATCGGGACCCGGACGCGGCGGCGGCGCTGGGGCGCGGACTCGTTGGTCACCTTCGCGGCGTTGAGCGCCGCGTTCGGCACCGTCACGAGCACCTCGTCGCGGGTGAGCAGCGTCGTCGAGCGGACGCCCACCTTGATCACGGTCCCGGCCGTGCCGTCGTCGAGGACGATGTAGTCGCCGATCTTGTAGGTGTCGTCGAAGTACAGCGCGATCCCGCCGAAGAAGTTCGCGACGGTGTCTTTCGCGGCGAAGCCGACCGCGATGCCGGCGACTCCCGCCGCGCCGAGCAGGGGCGTGATCTCGATGCCCCAGAGCCACAGCAGGGTGCCGACGCTCCCGACGAGCACCGCCAGCGTCCAGACGTTCGAGAAGACGGGTGCGAAGTCGAACCGGCCGCCCTCGGCGTTGACCGCGGCGACGAGTCGGTTGACGACGGTGTTCGCCCCGTACGCCCAGACGAGGACGATGAGCGACAGCGACGGCCGACCGAACACCGCGTCGAGCAGCTGCGGGCTCACGAGCACCGACGACCGGACCGCCGGCACCTGCGTGAGGAGGAACACGCCGGCGAGCGCGGCGGTGACGACGAGCGGCGGGCGGAGCGAGGAGACGACGATGTCGTCGTACGCGGAGTCGGTGCTCGCGACGTACCGACGGGCGACCCGCAGGATCGCGTACTCCATCCCCACCGCGGCGACGACCGAGACGACGAGGACCGCGACCGTCGCCTCCAGCGCGGTGAACCCCTCGAACAGCGTCAGCGGCGACGGAAACATACCGTCCCGAGGCGGCTCCGCGGCATAACCGTTGCTGCCAGCCGATTTCCCGGATCCGTCGCTACTCGAACCGCTTCCGGACGCTCTCCGCGTGCGCCTCCAGCCCCTCCGCCTCGGCGAGGCCCGTGATCGTCCCCGAGAGGTCGTCGAGCGCGTCGCGGTCGAGCCGCTGGACCGTCGAGGAGCGGAGGAACGTGTCCACGGAGAGCCCGCCGTACCGCTTCGCGCCGCCGTTCGTCGGCAGCACGTGGTTCGTCCCGGCCGCGTAGTCGCCCGCGGCGACCGGCGAGTACGGGCCGAGGAAGACGGAGCCCGCGTTGGTGATCCGGTCTAAGAGCGCCTCGTCGTCGTCGGCCACGATCGAGAGGTGCTCGGCGGCGTACTCCTCGGCGAACAGCACGGCCTCGGGCATCGACCGGGCGTGGAGGACGCCCGAGGCCTCGTTGTCGAGGGCGGCCCGGATCGTCTCCTCGCGCTCGCGCTCGGCCGCCTGCGCATCGATCGCGTCGGCGACGGCGGCGGCGAGGTCGGCGTCGTCCGTGACCGCGACCACGGAGGCGTTCGGGTCGTGTTCGGCCTGCGCGACGAGGTCGGCCGCGACGAGGTCGGGGTCCGCGGTCTCGTCCGCGAGGACGAGCACCTCGCTCGGGCCGGCGAGGAAGTCGATCTCGACGTCGCCCTGGACGATCGACTTCGCGGCGGTGACCCACTTGTTACCGGGGCCCACGATCTTCTGGGTCCGCGTCACCGTCTCCGTGCCGTACGCGAGCGCGCCGATGGCCTGCGCGCCGCCGACCTGGTACACCGCGTCGGCCCCCGCCTCGTGGATCGCCGCGAGGGTGACCGGGTTCAGGTCCGCCGCCGGCGGCGTGGCGACCGCGACGTGGTCGACGCCGGCGACGACCGCGGGGATGACGCCCATCAGCGCGCTGGAGGGGTACGCGGCCGCGCCGCCGGGCACGTACACCCCGACGCGGTCGATCGGGCGGAAGCGCCGGCCGAGCTCGCGGCCGCCGAAGTCGTCGCGCCAGTCGTCCGGGCGCTGTCGCTCGTGGAACTCGCGGACGTTGGCGGCCGCCTCCCGGACCGCGTCGAGGACCGGGTCGTCGGCGTCGGCCAGCTCCTCGTGCGCCCGCGCCGCGTCGTCGGTGATGTCCACGTTGCCGACGGCGACCCCGTCGAACTCCTCGGCGAACTCGCGGACCGCGACGTCGCCCTCCTCGCGGACCCGATCGACGATCTCCCGCACGTCTTCGCGGACCCCCTCGACGCCGGCGTCGCGCTCGAAGAAGGCGCGCCGTTCGGCCGGCGAGAGGTCCGCGACGGTTCGTACGTCCATACGCGTCGTCGGGGACGGCGGGGCAAGGGCGTTCCGACTCGGTCGAACGGCGCGGGCCGACCGCGCCGGCACTCAGGTCAGCGGACGGATCCCGGCGACGTCGAGCAGGGCGAGGACGAGGAGCGCGGCCAGCAGCGCCGCCGCCGCGAAGAGGACGGGGGCGGACGCGGCGACGGCAACGCCGTACGGGGCCACCAAGCGCGTCGTGCCGCGGATGAGGAAGGAGATGAACACGAGGCCGAACGCGGCGAACGCGAGCGCGACGAACCGGGAGCGATCCATCCGGGCGCTCAGTCCGTCTGTGGGACGCCGGTCCCGTGGGGGCCGTGGCCGTGAGGCTCGCGGCTGGGGTCGAAGTCGGTACACATGTCGTAGAACACCGCCTCGGGGTCGCGGTTCCACTGCCACTTCCAGCGGGTCCGGACGAGCAGCGACAGCTTCCGGGTGAGCGACAGCTCCGGGGTGGTCGAGACGGTGTCGTACCCGAGGTTGCGGATGAGCCGGTGGTGGTCGACGTACAGCACCGCCGCGAGCAGGACACCGAGCTGGCAGTCCTCGGGGAGGTACTTGATCCCCGCGACGCCCTCCTCGTAGAGGCGCTCGGTGCGGGCCATCTCCTCGCGGATCGCGGCCGCGACGTCCTCGTCGAACTCCAGGTCGAGGATCTGCTGTTCGCTCACGCCGTGGCGCCGGAGCGTCTCCAGCGGGAGGTAGATCCGGTCGCGCTCGACGACGTCCTCGCGGACGTCCCGGAGGAAGTTCGTCATCTGGAACGCCTCGCCGAGCTTCGTGGCGTGCGGGAGCGCCTCGGCCTCCTCCTCGGCATCGAGGTCCATGATCGCCGTCATCATCCGTCCGACGGCGGCCGCGGAGCCGTCCATGTACTCCTCCAGGTCGGCGTACGTCTCGTACCGGTCGGTGTCGATGTCGCTCGCCATCGCGTCCACGAACGAGTGGACGTCCGCGTCGCGGATGCCGTTGCGCTCGCGCACGTCGGAGAACGCCTCCAACACGGGGTCGTCGGTCGGCTCCTCCCCGAGCGCGGCGGCCCGGAGCCGGTCGAGTTCGGCCCGCTGCTCGTCCGGCGGCGCGGTGTCTTCGGCGTCGACGACCTCGTCGGCGATCCGGAAGAATCCGTACAGCACGTACGTCGGATGGCGAATCCGCTGGGGCAGCAGCCGGGTGGCGACGTGGAAGGTCTTCCCGGTGCGGCGCTGGATCCGCTTGCTCCGGGCAACCTGGTTTTGCTCTACCATGCTGACCTCGGACGGTCGGCAAGGAGGGTCACGTACGGGTCGCCCATCATAAAAGAAAGGTCGGCCTCCAAGAACATAACAGTTCGCACAACACAGTTCGGGTCTCGGTCGGGGCGGCGAATTCCGGCGACCGCCGCGGCGCGCGGGGGAACCGCCGGCTCAGTAGAACGTGTCGCTACAGTCGTAGACGACGCCGTGAGCCGGGCAGACGTACTTACAGTGGCGGTGGTACATCGGCGTCTCACAGACCGGACAGGGGCGGCCACCGTCGCGGGCGGGTTCGTCGCTCACGGGCGGAGTACGCGGTCGAGGGGCAAAACGCTATCCGACGATCGCCCGCCGCGACCCTGACCAGTCAGCGTCGGTCCGGTGACGCGTCAGTCGTCCGCCAGCCGGTCGAACACGGACCGGGCGACCGACTCCTCGCCGAACGGGAGCGTCAACACGCCCTCCCACTCGGCGCCGGTGAGGGCGTCGACCGTCTGGCGGTCGAGTTCGACGCGCCGCACCTCGGTCCCGTCGAGCGTCATCGACACGACGAACGCCGCCGGGTCGTCCGTCGCGCCGGCCTCGTCGAGGCGAGTCCGGAACGACTCGACGCCCGCGTCGGGGAGCGCGACCTGGACGAGGTACTCGCCCTCCTCGGCGAAGACCCCCTTGACGCGGTCGAGGTCGCTCGCGTCGAACAGCAGCGCGTCGGTCCCGTCGTCGCCGGTCAGGCGCGCGACGAACGGCGCGTCCGGGTCGACGGCCGCCGACCGCGGGCCGGCGTCGGCGTCGGAGTCGCCGCCCGTCGGCCCGGGGCCGTCGCCGCCGACGCCGCCGAGCGCCTCGCCGTCAGTCACCGTGGCCGCGCCCGCGAAGCCGACGGCGCCGACCGCACAGGCCGCGCCGAGGCCGCCGAGCACGCCCCGTCGAGAGATGTCCATACCTCGCGGTTCCGGCGAGCGGTGAAAAGGATTACACGCCGATTTCCGCGCGCGATAATTACGGAAATCCGGAACGTTCGCCGCCGGTCACTCGGACGCGAAGGCGACCTCGGCGCGGGTCGCCGTCTCGCCGAACAGCCAGTCGGCGTGGTCGACGGCGTACTCGCGGTGCTCCGCGGTGATGTAGCCGAGCGCGTCCTCGACGACGACCGGACGGTAGTCCCGGAGGCCAGCGCTGCCGGCGGTGTGGAGGACGCAGACGTTCGCGAGCGTGCCGCAGATCAGCAGGTCGTCGATCCCGTGCGCGTCGAGGTACCCCTCCAGGTCCGTTCGGTAGAATGCGTCGTAGGTGTGCTTCTCGACGACGTGGTCGTCGTCGCGGACGTCGAGGTCGGCGACGAGCTCGGCGTCCCACGACCCCTCGACGACGTGTTCGCCCCAGCGGTCGAACTCGTCGTAGTAGTGGGTCTCGTCGAACTGTTCGGGCGGGTGGACGTCGCGGGTGTAGACGACGGACGCGCCGGCCTCGCGGGCGCGGTCGACGAGCGCCGTCACCGGCTCGACGGCGGCCTCGCTCGGCTCGGCGTAGAGGCTCCCGTCCGGGTGGCAGAACCCGTTTTGCATGTCGACGACGACCACCGCGGTTGCTGTCGGATCGAACGCCATACCGACGGTTAGCGCGCGGGGGGCAAAAAGCGTCGTCCGCGCCGCGGACCCGTCCGAAAAATTCGCCGGCCGCGGCGGCGAAGGAACCGACAAACTACTTACCGGGGCGTCCGATACGATTCCTATGCGACGGGTTCCCACCCTCCCGACCGCGGCCGCGGTCGTCGCCGCTGTCGTCGTCCTGTGTGTCGCGTTCACCGCCGGCGTCGCCGCCGCCCCCGACGCCGGCTCGGTCGCCGCCGCGTCCGACGGCGGGCCGACAGCGCCCTCCGTCTCGGCCGAGGCGTGCGACGCCGGCGACGGGACCGGGCTGGTGGGCTGTTGGAACGGAACCCACTACGAGGACTCCGTCGACTTCGCGGAGACCGACGGCCTCAACGAGACGCAGCTAGCGGCCCTGACCGACCTGACGATGGCCCGGGTCGAGCACGTCCGCCAGCGCCCCTTCCGCGAGGACGTGCCGGTCGAGACGGTCACGCGGAGCGAGTACGCCAACGACACCGCGAGCGGGAACGGCTCCGAGGCGTTCCGGCGCTGGAACGACCAGGTGTGGGAGGCGCTGTTCGTCGTCGGCGACGAGACGAACGCGAACGACGAGATCGACTCGGTGTTCGGCGGCGCGGTCTCCGGCTTCTACTCGCCCTCGCAGGACCGGATCGTCATCGTCGTCCCCGACGGCGAGTCGCCCGACATCGACCCCTCGACGCTCGCGCACGAGCTGCTCCACGCGATGCAAGACCAGTACCACGACCTCACCGACCCGCGCTACGTCGGCGCGACCCAGGACGGCGACCTCGCGGTCGACGGCGTCGTGGAGGGCGAGGCGGTCCACGTCGAGGAGCGCTACGCCGCCCGCTGTGACGCCAACTGGACCTGCGCCGAGGCGCCCGAGAGCGACGGTGGAGGCGGGGGCGACGGCCAGGAGTTCAACTTCGGCATCCTCCAGACCGTCCTCCAGCCGTACGGCGACGGAGCCGTGTACGTCCGCGAGCTCCGCGACGAAGGGGGCTGGGCGGCCGTCAACGAGACGATGAACGACCCGCCGGCCTCGACGGCGGAGGTCATCCACCGGAACCCCGACTACGAGGAGGGGAACGTCACGTTCGAGGACGCCGCGACCGGCGGGTGGGAGACGTACGCGGACCAGGGGGTCGGCGGCGCGGAGACCGCCGGCGAGGCGTCGATGTTCGTGATGTTCTGGTACCAGAGCCTCGAGTACCGGAACGCCGTGTTAGAGCCCGACGCGACCGTTCGCGAGAACGTCCAGATCCACCTCGACGCGGAGGCCCAGCTCCAGACTCGGGCGAGCTACAACTACGCGCACCCGGTGACCGACGGCTGGGCGGGCGACGAGCTGTACCCCTACCGGAACGGGGACCGCGACGGCTACGTCTGGGCGACCGAGTGGCAGACCGAAGAGGACGCCGCGGCGTTCCGCGACGCCTACGTCCGGATGCTGACCGCGCACGGCGACGACGAGTACGCCGCGGGGACCGTGTACGAGATCGGCGATGAGAGCGACTTCCCCGGCGCGTACGGCGTCGAGAAGGACGGGACGAGCGTGACGATAACGCACGCGCCCTCGCCGGCGGGCGTCCTCGAACTCCGTCCGGACGCCGACCTCGCGCTCCCGGACGCGGACGACGGGACCGACGACGACGGAACCGACGGCGGTGACGGCAACACCACCGACGGCGACGGGACCGACGACGACGAGAATACCACCGACGAGGGCGGCGACGGCAGTGACGGCAGTGACGGCGGCGACGGCGGCGACGGCGGGAGTACGGAGGGCAGCACCCCCGGGTTCGGCGTCCCGGCGGCGCTCGTCGCCCTCGTGGCGGCGCTCGCGCTGGTCGCGCGACGGACGGTCTAGGGGTTCGTTCGCCCCACGTCCGGCGCCGCGGTCGTCGCGGGGGCGCGGCGGTGGCGGCGCGACACGGGTGGCTTTTCGTCCCCGCGGTCGAACGCCCGGCCATGAGCGACTTCGACATCGTCGACGCGGTCGCGATCCGGGACGGCCGCGCGACCGACGCGTACTTCGAGCGGACCGAGGCGGCGCTGGAGGCGGCGGGGCGGAACCCCCGCGTCGTCGCCGAGGTGACCGCGGACCAGTTCCCGGACGGGGCGTTCGAGGTGTTCGCCGGGCTCGGCGACGCCGTCGAACTGCTCGCCGGTCGCGGCGTCGACGTGGACGCGGTCCCGGAGGGCCGCCTGTTCGACGGCGGGCCGGTGATGCGGATCGAGGGGCCGTACCGCGCGTTCGCGCGGCTGGAGACGTCGCTGCTCGGCTTCCTCTCGCACGCCTCCGGGATGGCGACGGCGGCGCTCGACTGCCGGGTCGCCGCGCCGGACGCGTCGGTGCTCTCGTTCGGCGCGCGCCACGTCCACCCCGCGATGACCGCGGCGGTCGAGCGGTCGGCGCTCGTCGGCGGGTTCGACGGCTTCTCGCACGTCGCGGCCGGCGAGCTGCTCGGGCGCGAGGCGTCCGGGACGATGCCCCACGCGCTCGCCATCTGCTTCGGCCGCGGCGAGCAGGAGGCCGCGTGGCGCGCCTACGACGAGGGCGTCCCCGCGGACGCGCCCCGGATCGCGCTGTGTGACACCTACTCCGACGAGGTCGACGAGGTGCTGCGGGCCGTCGAGACGCTCGGCGACGACCTCGACGGCGTCCGCCTCGACACGACGGGCTCCCGGCGCGGCGACTTCCGGCACATCGTCCGCGAGGTCCAGTGGGAGCTCGACGTCCGGGGGCGCGGCGACGTCGACGTGTACGTCTCCGGCGGGCTCGGTCCCGCGGACCTCCGGGCGCTACGCGACGTGGTCGACGGGTTCGGCGTCGGCGGGTACGTCTCCAACGCGGACCCGGTCGACTTCGCGCTCGACATCGTCGAAGTGGACGGCGAGCCGGCCGCCAAGCGGGGGAAGCTCTCGGGCGCGAAGGCGGTCTACCGCACCGCCGACGGGGGCCACGCGGTCGGGCTCGCGGACCGGTCGGGCCCGGACGGTGCGGAATCGCTCATGGAGCCGGTGATCCGTGACGGAGAGGTCGTCGACGGCGACGCGGCCGACCTGTCGGCGGCGGCGGAGCGGGCGCTCGCGGACGCGGAGGCGGTGGGGTACGGCGCGGACGACTGAAAAGGAACGCGACGCGGACGGTTACAGCTCTTCGACGGCGCCGCCGTCGGCGCGCTCCCGGAAGACCTGTCCCTCGATGAGCGTCACCATCGTGTCCTCGTCCTGCCACGCGGTGGGCGACAGCTTCGCCTTCCGGCAGGTGCGCGAGAGGAACTCCGCGCCCGACCAGCCGTTCTCGACGGGGACCGTCGGGTAGAGCCAGCCGTGGGCGTTCCCGCTGTCGACGGCGACGCCGTGGGTGCCGATCTCGAGGTCCTCGGCCGGGTCGTTGGTGAGGACGGTGTTCGAGACGACGAACACCGAGACGGTGATGTTGTCGAGCTCCTTCGGCTCGACCTCGGAGCCGCAGGAGTCGCCGGACGCCGCCTTGATCGCGGCCTCCACGATGGCGTGGCCGAGCTGATCGGAGGTGTCCCACGCGCCGGCGCAGCCGCGGAGTCGGCCCCGGCCCCGCGTCGACTGGAGGCGGACGAAGGCGCCGGTGCGAGCGTAGAACGCCTCTCGCATGCTCCCGGGCTGTTCGCGTTGCCCGTGTCGAACGAACGACTCCACCGCCTCCCGCGCGAGTTCGACCGCTCGTGCACCGTCGTCGTACGACAGCTGAACGGTCTGGGCCTCGGACATGAGAGTCCATTACGTTGCTGACGACTTGAACGCTTCCCTTGTGGGACCGCGCTCGCGGCGCTCGCGCCGTCTCGGCCGAGAGGCGCCCGACCGAACCGCTTATTCGCCGGCGGGCGCAACGACGGATCGGACAGAGGGAGCCCGACTCCCGTGCCGCTGGCATGAGGAAAGTCCCCCCACCGGCCGGACAGGCGACCGGGCACACGCCCGGAGTCGGAGACGGCTGGCTCTGGAACAGCAACGACACCCCCCGCCCCGACCCGTGATTCGCGCGAACCGACCCGCGAGGGAAGGGAGTTAACCCGAGGAGGACCGACGGGCGGGAACGGATGGAACGGCGAATCCTCGCCGGTGCAAGTCCGCGCCACAAGGTAGTCCGGCCGCGGCGCGGACGCTCAGCCGAATGTCGGGACGAACCGAAGGGGGCTTACTCCCCTCAGTCCGCTCACACCGACCAGCGACGCGGCCGTCCCGCGATTACTGAGACACCGAACTGCGGTGGCGCGTGCCTCCGAGTGGCCGCCGGAGGCGGCCGCGAGGGGCACGCGCGAGGGAGCGGTGAGCGCTCGGAGAGCGCGAACCGCGAGGCTGGGGAGGCGTGAGGCCGCGGTGCTGTGCCGGGAGGGACTCGAAGGGGCAGCCGCGAGGGCGGCGCAGGCGACGGAAGCACCGAACGAGGGAGCGCGAGCGACCGAGTGAGGCGCGCAGCGAGCGTGCGCCGCCCTCGCGGCTGGGGCTTCGGCGGTGTTCATCACCGATCCGCTCTCAACAGTTCGTAACCGACTGCCCGGAAGTTCAGATTCGGCTCAGTATCAGGCCGTCTCCATCTCCTTTTCGAGTTCGCGGAGGCGCTCGATGCGGTTCTCCGTCGAGGGGTGCGTGGAGGCGATCTTCCCGACGAAGCCGGCCTTGATCGGGATGATGAAGAACGCGTTCATCTCCGCCTCCTCGCGGAGGTCCTCCTCCGGAACCCTGTCCATCCGGCCGTCGATGGTCATCAGCGCCGAGGCGAGCGCGCCGGGCTTCCCGGTGATGAGCGCCGCGCCGCGGTCGGCCGAGTACTCGCGGTACCGCGAGAGCGCGCGGATGAGCAGGAACGAGATCACCCACACCAGAAGCGACGCGACGATCGCCACGATGACGGGCGCGCCCTGCCGGTTGTCGCCGCCGAGCAGCCAGCCCCACCGCACGATGAAGAACGCGATGGTCGAGAGGAACGACGCGATGGTCATCACCATCACGTCGCGGTTCTTGACGTGGGCGAGCTCGTGGGCGAGCACGCCGTCGAGCTCGTCCGCGTCGAGGCTGTCGAGGAGCCCGGTCGTCACCGCGACGGTGGCGTTCTTCTTGTTCCGGCCGGTGGCGAACGCGTTCGGGACGCGGGTGTTCGCGACCGCGATCGTCGGCTTCGGCAGGTCGGCCTGCTGGCTCAGTCGCTCCACCCGGCGGTGGAGGTCCGGGTACTCGTCGGGGTCGACCTCGTGGGCGCCCATGCTCCGCAGCGCGAGCTTGTCGCTGAAGAAGTACTGCGCGAGCGAGAACGCGCCGAACATCGCGAGCGTGAAGATGATCCCGACGTTGAACACCTCGATCAGGACGCCGATGAACACGACGTAGAGGGCAAAGAGCAGGAACATCGTGAACCCCATCCGTCCACGGAGTCCCCAGTCTGTCTTCCAGTCCATGCCTCCAAGTTACCGCTCGGCGCGTTAAAGCCTGCCGGAGCCGGGGACGACGGAGGGGGGAGCCACCCGCCCGCGGCGGTGCGATTTTCGTCGCAACGGTGCGTTTTTCCCCCGCGACGGCGACGCCGACGCATGGAGACAGTCCTCGTCACCGGCGGCCGCGGCGCGTCCGGGCGCTGGGTCGTCGACCGCCTCGCCGGCGACTACGAGGTCGTCGTCGTCGACTACGACCACCCCGGGCTCGGCGTCGACCCCGCCCCGCACGTCTCGTTCCGGGCGGCCGACCTCGCCGAGCGCGACCAGGCGCTCGACGTCGTCGCCGCCGTCGACCCCGACGCGGTCGTCCACTGGGCGGCGATCCCGGTCGCCGGCACGCACCCCGAAGGCCGGGTGTTCGAGACGAACGCGCTCGCGGCGAAACACGTCCTCGACGCGGCCGGCCGGGCGGACGCGCCGGTCGTCCAGGCCTCCAGCGACGGCGCGTACGGCTTCTTCTTCGCCGAACCGACGCCGTTCCCGGACGAGCTGCCGGTCACCGAGGCCCACCCGCTCCGCCCCGAGGACCCGTACGGGCTCTCGAAGGTGACCGCTGAGGCGGCGGCGGGCGCGGCCGCGCGCCGCCACGGTGTCCCCGCGGTCTCGGTGCGTCCCTCGTGGATCCAGTACCCCGGCGCGTACGCCTGTCGCGCGGAGGAGTACGTGACCGACCTCGACGCCGGCGCGGGCAACTTCTGGTCGTACGTCGACGCCCGCGACGTCGCGGACCTCGTCGCGGCCGCGCTCGCGGACCTCCTCGGAGCGAGTCCGGCCGTCGAGCCGGGCACCCACGAGGCGGTCAACTGCGTCGCGGCCGACAACGCGCTCGGCCGGCCCCTGCGCGACCTCCTGCGCGAGTCGTACGGCGAGATCCCGGACGACTGCGCGGTCGACGAGGGCGCGTTCGCCGCGCGCGACGACCGCGGCGCGTACGCGGTCGCGAAGGCGGAACGACTGTTCGGGTGGACGCCGTCGCGGTCGTGGCGCGACGCGGCCGACGAGGCGGTCGCCGAGCCGACGCTGTTCGCGGAGTGACCGTACGACGGGAGTCGTGGCGGGTCCCCGTCGACGGCGACGAATCCCGTCAGATCGATAGGATCGCGTTGACGAGCGTCCGCGTCGCGATGGCGGTCACGGAGCCGAGCCACGTCAGGAGGACGAAGTGGATGTAGCCGTTCGCGGGGTTGCCGCCGTCGATCCGGCGGATCATCTGCGAGGAGAGCGCCGCGTTGAACAGCACGACGGTGAGCAGGAGGTACTCGATGAGCGGGATGTCGTAGGCGCCGGGGTAGACGATCTGCCCGATGTCCATCTCCTCGAGCCCGAAGTCGGCGGTCAGGTCCGCCAGGATCGCGACGATCTCCAGCCCGATGAAGAAGGCGAACGTCGCGGCCGCGGTGATCCCGTACAGCAGCCCGATGAACGTCATCGCCGCCTGCCGGCGCTGCTCGCGGAGCTGGTTGACGGCGTTCATGTTCCGCGAGATCAGCTCGCCGAGCATCTTCGGGTCGCCCCCCATCCGCCGGCCGACGAGGTACATCTCGGAGAACTTCTGGATGAGGTACGAGCGCGTGTCACGCGTGAACGCCCGCCACGCGCCCTCGGTGCTGATCCGCATGTTGAGCCGGCGGTAGAGCCGTTCGATCGACTCCGATAGCTCGCCGAAGTTCTTGTCGCGCAGCGTCGTCAGCACGTCCGTGGTCGTCGACTGCTTCGCGCTCTCGGTCGCCCCCAGCGCGCGCACGAACGACGGGAACTCGCCGTCGCGGGCCGTGATCGCCTGCTCCTCGCTCCGGAGGACGACCCCGGTGATGATGAGCGGCGAGATGGGGACCGCGAGGTACAGCGGCAGCCGCACGTCGTCGATGAAAAAGAGGATGCCGGGGAGCCCGGGGCCGTACCCGAACATCCCGGCGGCCGTGATCCCGATGATGAGGAACGAGAGCGCGCCGCCGCCGATCAGCGACCCCCACAACTTGAGGTCGCCGGGGGCCCGCTCGTCGGGGTGGTACCAGATGGGGTCGTACGGCGAGGTCGCGCGGATCATCGCGTAGAAGCCGAGCTGGACGAAGACGAAGAGGACGATGACGGCCGCGACCGTCGCGGTCGGGTCGTTGCCGGTGAGGATCGGGAGGACGACGGCGAAGACGAGGGCGAACGTCATCGAGAGGATCATCGACATGTACAGGTCCTTCATCACCTCCAGGTTCGAGAGCGCGGACTCGTACCGGGTCTCGTACTGCGCGAGCATCACGTCCTGCTCGGAGACGAGGAACTCCTCTAACGACTGCCCCGCGCCCATCGTGTAGCCGAGGCGGTCGAAGAAGTCGGCCATCGCGTCGGAGGGGACCTCCTGTGCGCGGCGGCGACAGGCGTCGTCGAGGCTCTGGTTCCACGTGTCGACGAGGTGGACGACGCGACCGATCTCCTCGGCGGCGACGCCGTACTCCTCCTCCTTCGCCAGCGTCCGGAACACCTCCATCCGGTCGATGTTCGTCGTCGACAGCACCGTCATGTGGGTCATCACGAGGTGTAGCTGGTTGTCGATCTTCGTCTCCAGGCTGGAGAGGTAGATCTTCGGGTAGATGACGGCCGCGAACAGCACGAGCCCGCCGAACATCGGGATCGGCACCCGGGCGGCGAAGGGGAGCGGCAGCACGACCAGGCCGACGACGCTGCCGAGGAACACGAACAGGGCCGGCAGGAGCACCAGGCCGACGTACTTCCGCTTGGAGATGTCGAGCTGGTCGTACGACTCCATCACCTCCGAGGTCAGCTTGGCGGCCGTCGCGAGCCCGTCGCCCATCTGTTTCACGGCCATCGTCAGCGCCCCTCGGTCGCGGTCATGCGGTGCTCGCCCCCATCGCGGTCACCTCGTGTTCCGGTGCATGTCGAAGGGGAGCCCCTCGACGCCGTCGCGCTGGAAGGAGTTGATCGCGTCGTTGACCTCGTGGTAGCCGAGGATTCCCTCCTGGATCATCCGCTCGATCAGCTCCGCGCGGAAGTCGAGGTCGTCGTAGATGTCGCGGGTGTCGGCGTAGCCGAGCAGCGTCGCGATCTGCTCTTCTAACACGTAGGAGTTGTTCATCCCCTGGAAGACGATCTCGTCTTCCACGGGGTCCCAGCTGAACACCTCGCGGGTGACGACCCCCTCCATCTCCTTGGAGTACCCCTCGATCTCCTGGACGCTGGTCACGCGCCGCAGGACTTGGTCACCCTGTTTCACGCGGTTCTGGAACAGCGCCACGTCGGCGTTGTCCATGAACGTCTCCGGGACGTTGATCGGCTCGGAGGTGAACCGCTGGATCATCGAGACGATGTCGGACGCGTGGAACGTCAGCATGACCGGGTGCCCGGTCTGCGCCGCCTGGAACGCCATGCGACCCTCGGCGCCGCGGACCTCGCCCACGATGATGTAGTCGGGGCGCGACCGCAGCGCGGCCGCGACCAGGTCGAACATGTCGACGTCGGAGGAGCCCTCGCCGCCGCCCTCCCGGGTCAGCAGCTGCTGCCAGGTGTTGTGCGGCGGGATGACCTCCGCGGTGTCCTCCGCGGTGTAGATCTTCGAGTCGTCGGGGATGTACGAGAGGATCGCGTTCAGCGTCGTCGTCTTCCCGGACGCCGTCTCCCCGACCACGAACACCGTCTGCTCGTTCTCCAGGCAGAGCCAGAGGTACGCCGCCAGCTCCGGCGAGAGCGTCCCCCAGTTGGTGATCTGGTTGATCGACAGCGGCACCTCCTCGCCCTGCCGGATCGTGAGCGAGGAGCCCTTCAGCGACACGTCGTCGGAGTAGATGATGTTGATACGCGACCCGTCCGGTA
>ERZ1034486.54-NODE-54-length-35262-cov-9.272985_pt1 | contig 35262 bp, 31 predicted proteins | sample MGYA00520683_ERZ1034486 | MGnify/ENA primary metagenome ERZ1034486 (study PRJEB33760, sample SAMEA4777685) | hypersaline lake metagenome | biome: hypersaline environment; feature: brines | place: Spain | collected 2012-08 | depth 0 m ...
CGTCGGCGTGTTCATGAACGTCACCGACGTCCACGTCAACCGCGCGCCGATCGCGGGGGAGGTCCGCGAGGTCCGCCACCGCCCCGGCGCGAACCGCCCCGCGTTCGACAAGGAGTCGGACCGCAACGAGCAGGTCGCGATCGACTTCGGCGACTACGAACTGCTCGTCATCGCCGGCTGGTTCGCCCGCCGGATCCACCCGTCGGTCGAGGCAGGCGACCGGGTCGAGCGCGGCGACCGCGTCGGCCACGTCTCGTTCGGCTCGCGCGCGGACGTGGTGTTGCCCGCGGACGTGACCCGCGAGGAGCTGCTCGTCACCGAGGGCGACAGCGTCCGCGCCGGCGAGACGATCGTCGCGGAGCGGTCGACCGCCTCGCAAGAGTCGGACGCCCCGGAAGCGTCGGCGGCCGAGGCCTAGCGCCGGACTCGCCGGCGCGCCCGCGGTTCGGGCATACGCTTTTGTTTCGCGGTGGTGACGGATCCCTGTATGTCAGAGAAGACCATCCACGAGTCGACGCAGTCGCGGAGCCGACAGGGGCTGGCGACCTACCTCCGGCGGATCGCCCGCGCGCTGGGACGCGGCGAGCCGGTACCGGTCGACGACGAGGGGACGGTGACCGTCGACGCGGCCGGGACCGGCGACGTCGAGGTCGAACTCGAACGCGCCGACGGGACGGTCCACTTCGAGGTCGAGATGGAGTGGCCCGACGAGGAGGCCGAGGTCGACGTCGAGGCGGCCGCGAGCAAGGCGACGTTCGAGCTGTACGCCGACAGCGCGGACGAGTACCGCTGGCGGCTTCGCCACGACAACGGCAACATCATCGCCGACGGCAGCGAGGGATACGCGGACAAGCGCGACGCCAGCTCGGGGATCGAGAGCGTCCAGCGGAACGCGCCGGGCGCGCACGTCGTCGACGTCTCGCGCGACGAGGAGGCGCCCGAGGAGGGGGGCAGCGACGCGACGTTCGAGCTGTTCCGCGACAAGGCGGACGAGTACCGCTGGCGGCTCCGCCACGACAACGGCAACGTGATCGCCGACGGCGGGCAGGGGTACGCCTCCAAACAGAAGGCGAAACAGGGGCTCCGCAGCGTCAAGTCCAACGCGCCGGGCGCAGCCGTCGAGGAACCCGAGGAGTAGCTCGCGGCCGCGTCGCGACTCGTCCGCGACCCGCTCGATTGACCGCGGACCGCACCGCTTATTCGCCGGCCTTCACTACGTCCGGCCGACATGGACGCGCTCGACGCCAAGTACCCGTTCTTCGCGAGCGCCCGCGAGGCGGTCGCGTCGGCCGGGGTGTCGCTGCCCGACCTCGTCGCGGCCGACGCCCCCGCCGTCGAGCGCGCCCGCGAGCGCGTCGAGCGCGCGCTCCTCGAAGGGACGGTCGCCGCCGAGAGCGGCGCGTTCCCCGGCGAGTCCGCGTACGACGTACAGGCGGAGCTGCTCTCGTACCCCATCGCGCGGATCCTCGTCTCGCTGCTCGACTCCGACCCCGCCATCGAGAAGTACGCCGCGGCGGAGGCCGCGACCGCCATGGAGCGGGTCCGCCGCGACCTCGAGGCCGACGACGAGCTGCGGTCGGTGTCGTCGGCGACGGTCGCGCTCGACGACCTGCTCGCCGAGTTCGACCTCGCCGACGCCGTGCGTCCCGACGCGACCGCGCCGGCGGGCGCTCGGGGCGTCGCCGGCGCGGGCGGGACCGGCCGCGACCCCGACGGCTACCGGATCGACGTCGGCCCGTACCTCCGGCTCACCTCGCCCGAGTGGGGGGACTCGTGGCGGCTCGTCAACCGCGCGCTCGCCGACGGCGCGGTGCGCGTCTCCCGCGAGGAGCTGCTCGCGGCGCTGGAGGCCGCCGTCGAGGCGCGGGTCGCCGAGGGGCTCCCCTTCGAGGACCTCGGGGAGTCGCTCGCCGAGGCGCTCGAACCGCGCGTGGCCGACCTCCGGCGGCTGCTCTCCGAGCGGACGTACACCGAGCCGCCGGACGTCGTCGCCCCCGCGCTGTTCCCGCCCTGTATGACCAACCTGATCGAGAAGGCCGAGCGCGACGTGACGCTCTCCGCCGCCGAGTCGTTCGCGCTGATGGCGTTCCTCGTCGGCATCGGGATGACGCCCGACGAGGTGGTGGCGTTCTGCGCCGACACGAGCCTCGACGCCGAGGGGATCCGCTACCAGACCGAGTTCCTGACCGACGACCGGGGCACCCAGTACCCGCCGCCGACCTGCGAGACGCTCGCGAACTACGGGATCTGCCACAACGAGGACGACCACATGCAGGTCGCGGCCGACCCGCTCTCGTACTACGAGAAGCAGGTGGCGGCCGCCGACGAGGTGACGGACTGGCGGGACGGACGAGAGGGAGACGAGACGGGAGAGGCCTGACCGCAGCGAGACGAAGCGAAAACTGCGGCGGGAGGAGCGAAGGGAAACCGCGACGGGCGTCGACTACGACTCGTCGCCCGCCCGCATCAGGAACATTCCGACGCCGCCCATCAACAGGACGAACCCGGCGAGCAGTGCGATGAGGGCGATCGCCCCGGCCTGCGGGAGGACCGTCGACCCGCCGAAGGTGACGCCGATCCCGATCAACCCGACGACGAACACCGCGGCGGCCGCCAGCGAGACGGTGATCTGCCGACGGAGTTCCGCGTCGATTTCCATGCCTGCGATTTTCCGTCGCCACTAAAAAAGGACTTCGATGAAGGCGGCACCGCCCCGGATTCGGGCGCTCGCGAGCGGCGAGACGCCCGGTTTCGGACGGGTCGGCGGTGCGTTTACCAGTCTCGGCCGCCTACTTCGGGGCGAAGCGAGGCCCCCGCCTCGCGGTCGTCCCATGACGCACACCCGAAACACGGCCGCGTCACCGGCCGCCGAATCGCCCCGCCGCGACCCCCCGCCGACGTCGCGTCTCGCCGGCCTCGACCCCCGCGCCGAGCGCGCCGCGACCGAGCCCATGACCGTCCGCCGGCTCCCCGACGGCCGGTACGTCGTCGAGACCGACGGCGGCACGTACGTCGTCGACCTCGACGCCGGCGACTGTACCTGCCCCGACCACGCGATCCGCGGGGCCCGGTGCAAGCACCTCCGCCGCGTCGCGATGTCGGTGACCGCGGGCGCGGTCCCGGCCCCCGGCGAGCGCGTCGGCGCCTGTGCGGTCTGCGGGCGGGAGACGTTCGTTCCGGTCGACGGCGGCGAGTCGCACCTCTGCGACCGCCACGCGTTCGCGCCGGGCGACGTCGTCGGCGACCGCGAGACCGGGAAGGACCTGATCGTGACGGCGGTCACGACCGATCGGGCCGACGATTACCGGACCGACGAGGGTCGCCTCGTCGCCGCGTACGACGCCAACGAGGCGTACGGCGCGCACGAGCCCGTCGTCGAGGCCGTCTACGTCGAGTCGCTCCGGCCGGACCGGCCCCCCGCGGACGCCGACGCCTACGGTTTCCCCGCCTCGCGGCTCACCGCGCGAGGAAGGTGACGTCCCGGCGGAGCGTGTACCCCTGCGGGACGCCCACGACCCCGACGCACTCCTCGCACAGCACCCGCTCGTAGTCGCGGTTGGTCTCCTTCTCGAGCAGCGAGACGTCCTCGAGCGGGAACACCGACTCGCAGCGATCGCACTCCGCCTTGTCGCCGTCGACGATCTTCATCGGTCCTCGGTTCCCGCGATTGACACATAAACTCGCGGACGGCGTTATCACTTCGGATAGCGGGTCCGAGAAAAAATTCGCGATCGAGCGTCGGTCGACGGGGTCGGGGGCGCGGGCGGTCCGGCGTTAGCCGAAGAGCTCGCCGAGGCCCTCGCCGCCGTCGCCGTCTTCCTCGTCGTCGTCGTCCGCCTCGTCGGCGGCCTCGGCCTCCTCCTCCTCGTCGTCGTCGTCCGCCTCGTCGGCGGACGCGTCGGCGTCGGCGGCGCCACCGGCGGACGCGCCGGCGGCCGGGGCCGCGGCGGCCGTCTCGATGGCCTCCTCGATGTCGACGTCCTCCAGCGCGGCGACGAGCGCCTTGACGCGGGATTCTTCGACGTCGACGCCGGCGGCCTCGAGCACGCCGGTGATGTTGTCCTCAGTGAGCGCTTCGCCTGCCTCGTTCAGGATGAGTGCTGCGTAAACGTATTCCATTGGTGTATCCTCGTGTTATCCGAACATCGCGCCGAGTCCCTCGCCGCCGTCGTCGCCGTCGTCTTCGTCGGCGTCGTCGTCGGTCTCCTCGACGTCTTGGGTTGTCTCCTCGTCGGTGTCGTCGGCCGTGTCGGCTTCGGCCTCGGGGGCCGGTGCGGCTTCGACGCCACGGAGCGCCTCGGGGAGCGCCTCGTCGTCGTCGATCGCCGCGGCGAGCGCGCGGAGCTGGGCGTCGGCCTTCCCGATCAGGTCGGGCACGACGTCCGGGCTCTCGATCTCGGCGAACAGCCCGACGGCCTTCGCCTCGCTCGACGCCTTCGCGAGCAGGGTGCCCGCGGTGGTCGCGGTCGGGTACGCCGCGTTGACGGAGAGGTTCCGCGCGGCGGCGGCCGCAGACTCGACGTCGGCGCGGTAGTCGTCGACGTCGATCGCGAGCTCGTCCGGCTCGAAGCGAACGCCCTCTGAGTACACGCCCTTCAGGTCGAGTCCCACCTCCTTCGGCTCGATGCCGAGCTCGGTGAGGACGTTCGCGAGGTCTTCGTCGACGACCGCTCCCTCCTCGAGGACGGTGGAGTCCTCGGTGACGACGATGGATCCGTCCATGATGCGCGCGGACGCGCCCACGGTCTGAAGCTCGCCGACGAAGGGTCCGGGGTCGACACCCGTGTCACCCTCCGGAATGAGGATGTCGTTCGGGGCGACCTCGCCGGCGTTGATCGGTGCCGGCGTCTTCGACGCCTCGAGCTGTTTGTAGAGCCCGAACGGATTGTCGTTGGTGCCGATGAGCGCCACCTGTCCGGCGACGGTGTCGGTCAACTCGTCGACGCCGCCTCCGACCGCCTCCAGCGCGCGCGTCATGAGCGTGTTGCGGCTCATGCGCAGGTCGGCGGAGCCGTGGAGGTCACGGCGCATCGCCTGGAGCTGTCGGCTCGGGATGCCGGTGACACCGACGACCCCGACGGAGTTGAACGACTCGACGAAGTCGACGAGTTCGTCGACCTCCTCGCGCTTCCACTCCGGGATCGTCTCGGTCTGGCGAACGGAGCTCATACGGGCACCTCCATCGCGGGACCCATCGTGGTCTTCACGAAGATCCCGTCGATGTTGAGCGGCCCCTTCTCGAGGTCGGCCTCGAGCCGTCGGACGATGACGTCGATGTTGTCCGCGATCGCATCGGCGGTCATGTCCTCGGCACCGACGCGCGTGTGGAACGTGCGCCGGTCACGGGATCGGAGCTGCACCGTGTTCTTCATTCGGTCGACGGTTTCGACGACGTCGTCGTCCGGCTGGAGTGGCGTCGGCATCTTACCGCGCGGACCGAGGACGGTACCGAGGTACCGTCCGATGTCCTGCATCAGGTTGGCCTCGGCGACGAAGAAGTCGGTGTCGCCGGCCAGGTCCTTCGCGCGGTCGTCGTCGTCACCGAGGTCGGCGAGTTCCTCGCTGTCGAGGACCTCGTCGGCGACGTCGGCGGCGCGGACGGCGGTTTCACCCTCCGCGAAGACGACGATGCGTGTCTCTTGTCCAGTTCCAGCCGGCAGCACGACGGACTCGTCGACGCGATTCGACGGATCGTTGAGGTCGAGGTCTCGCAGGTTGATGGCGAGGTCCACCGTCTCGCGGAAGTTCCGCTCTGGGGCCTCGTCGAGTGCGAGGGTCACGGCCTCTTGTATTGTGTCTGCCATTTTCACCTCCGTAGTACGCAGGTCGCTCCTACGGGTCAGTGAAACAGGCGAAGCCTGTCTCATCGGAGAGTGGTTCATCGGAGGTTTAAAAGCGTCGAAGCGCCCGCCGCCGTGTGAACCCGAGGCAGGGCCGCTCGCCGGCGCTCACGCGATCGAGCCCCCTCGTCTCCGTCTCCGCGCCCGGATTCGACGGGCGTCGAACGGCGAAACGTCGCATAGGGGAACCCTTTTGACGGCGCTCGCCGACCCACGAGGTAATGACGCAGGGTGGTCCGCCGTGACGATGGACGACCGCATCGAAGACCTCCGCGAGCGCCGCGAGCGGGCGGCGAAGGGCGGCGGTGAAGACCGGATCCAGTCGCAACACGACAAGGGGAAGATGACCGCCCGCGAGCGGATCGACTACTTCCTCGACGACGAGACGTTCCACGAGTTCGACCGGTTCCGCACCCACCGCAACCACACGTTCGGGATGGAGGAGAAACAGATCCCGGGCGACGGCGTGGTGACCGGCTACGGCGAGGTGAACGGTCGGAAGACGTTCGTCTTCGCGCACGACTTCACCGTCTTCGGCGGGTCGCTCGGCGAGGTGTTCGCCGAGAAGGTGTGTAAGGTGATGGACAAGGCGATGGACGTCGGCGCGCCCGTCGTCGGCCTCAACGACTCCGCGGGCGCGCGGATTCAGGAGGGAGTCGCCTCGCTCGGCGGCTTCGCGGAGATCTTCCGCCGCAACACGGAGGCGTCGGGCGTGATCCCCCAGATCTCGGCGATCATGGGGCCGTGCGCCGGCGGCGCGGTGTACTCGCCCGCCATCACGGACTTCACGTTCATGGTGAAAGACACCTCGCACATGTTCATCACCGGGCCGGACGTCATCGAGACGGTCACCGGCGAGGAGGTGAGCTTCGAGGAGCTGGGCGGCGCGGTCACCCACTCGTCGACCTCGGGCGTGGCGCACTTCGCCGAGGAGAGCGAGGAGGAGGCGTTGGACCACATCGCGCGACTGCTGTCGTATCTCCCCGCGAACAACGTGGAGGACCCGCCGCGCGTCGAGCCGTGGGACGACCCCGAGCGCGCGGACGACGAGCTCGCCGAGATCGTCCCCGACGCCCCCCGGAAGCCGTACGACATGAAAGACGTGATCGGCAGCGTCACCGACGAGGGCTCCTTCTTCGAGGTTCAGGAGAACTTCGCGAAGAACATCGTGGTCGGCTTCGCCCGGCTCGACGGCCACTCCGTCGGCGTCGTCGCGAACAACCCCCGCGTGAACGCCGGCACCCTCGACATCGAGTCGAGCCAGAAGGGCGCGCGGTTCGTCCGCTTCTGCGACGCCTTCAACATCCCCATCGTCACGTTCGAGGACGTGCCCGGCTTCATGCCCGGCACCGACCAGGAGCACAACGGGATCATCCGTCACGGCGCGAAGCTGCTGTACGCCTTCTCGGAGGCGACCGTCCCGCTGCTCACCGTCATCACCCGGAAGGCGTACGGCGGGGCCTACTGCGTGATGTCGTCGAAGCACATCGGCGGCGACGTCAACTACGCGTGGCCCACCGCCGAGATCGCGGTGATGGGGCCGAAGGGCGCGGTCAACGTCCTCTACCGCGAGGAGCTGGCCGAGGCCGACGACCCCGACGCGCGCAGACAGGAGCTCATCGACGAGTACCGCGAGGAGTTCGCGAACCCCTACACCGCCGCGGACCGCGGCTTCGTCGACGACGTCATCGAACCGACCGAGACGCGCGCGCGACTCGTCGAGGACCTGAAGATGCTGAAGGGGAAGAGCACGGACCAGCCCGCGAAGAAGCACGGCAACATCCCGATCTGATGGCGGCCGACGACGACGCGGCCGGCGAGGGACCGGTCGACGGAGCGGCTGTCGCCGACCCGGCGGCCGCGCTCGCCGGGCTCTCGATCCCCGACGACGCCCGCGACGACGAGGCGGCCGCCATCGCCGCCGCGGTCGCCGCGCACCTCCGGGACGGCGAACTCGCCGCCGCGGCCGCGGCGGGCGACGCGGACGACGGCCGCGACGAGGACCGCTGGGCGCTCGCCGGCCGGATCGATCGACTCCACCGCCGCCGGGTGCGCGTCCCCGCCGACGCGCCCGCGGACCCGTGGGCCGCGGCCGGTCGCAGCGACCGGTTCTGATCCGGTGTCCGCGGACGCCGGCGACGCTCGCGAGCGAGACTCGCCGCTCGTCGGGCGGTCGACACGTCGAACCGAATCGCCGGACGCGGGGGCGTCCGGTCGCGTACATTCCCCCGACGGCGCGGCGGCGACCCGTCGCGCCGTCGACCCGGCCCCACCGCAGGGCGCGTTCGTTGCTACGTCCGCTGACATATATAGCTGTGGTAACCGCTCTCGCGGTCGCTCAGCGGGTCTCCTCGTCGGCGGCCTCCTCGCCCGCGGTCGCGCCGGCCGGGTCGTCGCCGTCGGCGAGGCCCGCCGACCCGCCGCGGTCGCCGAGCAGGCGGTTGAGGACCACCGGGACGACGGCCACGAACGCGAGGAGCGCGCCGACCCGGATCGGGAGCGATGCGTCGGTGGCGACCGTCAGCCCGAGGTAGACGGCGGCGCCGACGAGGACCGACGGCAGCACGTACGGGTTTCCCGCGTCGAGCATACCTGATCGTGGCGCCCGCAGTCCTTTTAATTGTTTTCAGGCGCTAAGCCCGCTTTCTCAACGAACAACGCAGGCCGAAGACCGAGTCGCGTAGTATAGAGGGAATACAGCGTCTCCAGAAATTGGAGATCTCTAGAGTGTTAACGAATCGCAAAATGATTCGTCCACGCTGTTATCGTCTCACAAATATTCCGCGACGACTGGCCCGCAGCCCTCACCCCCGCAAACTACTTGTATGTAAATTACGTAAGTTATGATATGGCAACGCGAAAGACCATTTCCATCCGTGACGATCAAGAGGAGTGGATTCAGGACAATCACCTGAGCCTCTCCTCATTCGTCCAAGAGAAACTGGACGAACTCATCGAGGAACGAGAGTCATAGATGTACTACGGCTACAAGTATCGACTTAACCCACCGGAAGCCCTTACCGAGACGCTTCTACACCACGTCGATACTTGTAGGCAACTCTACAACCACGTCCTCTACAAACTCAAGGAGACAGACGAGATTCCAGCACGTTACAAGGTACAGGGACAACTCCCCGACCTCAAATCGTGGTGGGATGACCTGAATGACGTTCACTCGAAAGTCCTCCAAATGGTCGTCAAGCGTGTCTACGACAACCTCTCTACGCTCCGTGCGCAGAAGGAGAACGGACGCGCCGTGGGGATGCTCAAGTGGAAACCGCCTCAGGAGTATCGGTCGCTCACCTACAACCAGTCCGGCTTCGAACTCAAGAATACGAGTGGTCGGCCTGTCTTGCGGTTGAGCAAAATCGGCGAGATCCCGATTCACCTCCACCGAGACATCCCCGAGAACGCGACCATTAAGCAGGTCACGGTCAAACGAGAGCCCACGGGCGAGTGGTACGCCACGTTCGGTATCGACGTGGACGAAGCTACGTCAGAGAAACCGGAGAATCCTAGGGATGTGGTGGGTATTGACGTAGGTATTGTCAAGTACGCTCACGACACGGACGGCACTGCTGTCGAGTCGCCAGACTTCTCCGACGAGTGTGAGCGGTTGGAACGCGCTCAACGCAACCTCTCGCGGAAGGAACGCGGCTCTAATAATTGGGAGGATCAGCGCGAGATGGTCGCTCGACGCCACGCCGACCTGAAACGCAAGCGTCGAGATTTCCTCCACAAATTGTCGAACTACTACGCCCGAGAGTACGACTTGGTGGCCGTCGAGGACTTGGACGCGAAGGGACTAATCGAACTACCGGGCAACTCTCGGAACCGTGCCGGGGCCTCGTGGGGAACGTTCCTGCGAATGCTCGAATACAAATGTGAGCGTGAGGGGACGCACTTCGTTGCCGTAGACCCCGGTGGAACGACGAAAGAATGCGCGTCATGCGGGACAGAGACGGACAAACCGCTGTGGGTGCGTGAGCATTCGTGCCCATCATGTGGGTTTGTGGCGGACAGAGACGCGAATGCGTCGTGGAACATTCTTTCTCGCGGACTCGACAAAGTAGGAGTGGGACACTCCGAATCACCGCCTGTGGAGACTGCGCTCCCTACGGACACCACTTCGGTGTCTGCAAAGCGCGTCGTGGAAACAGGAAGCCCCACCCTCAAGGAGCGAACCGCGTCAGCGGTAAGCGAGTAGGATGGGGTAGTTCACTCGTCCCGGCACGGACCGACAGAGTTTGGTAGCAGTTGGTGAAAGAACCGACAGGAATGTTCGATAAGGTTCTCGTGGCGAACCGCGGCGAGATCGCGGTCCGCGTGATGCGCGCCTGTGAGGAGCTCGGCGTCGACACCGTCGCCGTCTACAGCGACGCCGACAAACACGGCGGCCACGTCCGGTACGCGGACGAGGCGTACAACGTCGGGCCCGCCCGCGCGGCGGACTCTTACCTCGACGGCGAGGCGGTCGTCGAGGCGGCGCGCTCGGCCGGCGCCGACGCGATACACCCCGGCTACGGCTTCCTCGCCGAGAACGCCGACTTCGCGGCCCGCGTCGAGGCGGCCGACGGGATCACGTGGGTCGGCCCCGCCAGCGACGCGATGGAGCGGCTCGGCGAGAAGACCCACGCGCGCCGCGTGATGGACGACGCCGACGTGCCCATCGTCCCCGGGACGACGGAGCCCGTGACCGACGTCGAGGCCGTCACGGAGTTCGGCGACGAGTACGGCTACCCCGTCGCGATCAAGGCCGAGGGCGGCGGCGGCGGTCGCGGGATGAAGGTCGTCGAGAGCGCCGACGAGGCCGAGGAGGCCCTCGAATCGGCGAAGCGGGAGGGCGAGGCGTACTTCTCGAACGACTCGGTGTACCTCGAACGCTACCTCCAGACCCCCCGCCACGTGGAGGTCCAGATCGTCGCGGACGACCCGGACGGGTCGGTGACCGAGAGCGACGTGGTCCACCTCGGCGAGCGCGACTGCTCGCTCCAGCGCCGCCACCAGAAGGTGATCGAGGAGGGCCCCTCGCCCGCGCTCTCCGACGAGCTGCGCGAGAAGATCGGCGAGGCCGCCCGCCGCGGCGTCGCCGCCGCCGACTACACCAACGCCGGGACGGTCGAGTTCCTCGTCGAGGAGGACCCCGACCGCGACCCGGCCGAACCGCTCGGCCCCGACACGCCGTTCTACTTCCTCGAAGTGAACACGCGGATCCAGGTCGAACACACCGTCACTGAGGAGCTGACGGGGATCGACATCGTCAGGGAGCAGCTCCGGGTCGCCAGCGGCGAGGGGCTCTCGGTCTCGCAGGACGACGTCGAGCTGGAGGGCCACGCCATCGAGTTCCGGATCAACGCCGAGAACGCCGCCGACGAGTTCCAGCCCGCCAACGAGGGGTCGCTGGAGACGTACGATCCGCCGGGCGGGATCGGCGTCCGCGTCGACGACGCGCTCCGGCAGGGCGACGAGCTGGTCACCGACTACGACTCGATGATCGCCAAGCTGATCGTGCGCGCCGGCGACCGCGAGGCCTGCCTCGCGCGCTCGAAGCGCGCGCTCGCGGAGTACGACATCGACGGCGTCGTCACCATCGTCCCGTTCCACCGGCTCATGCTCGACGACGAGCGCTTCGTCGACGGGACGCACACGACGAAGTACCTCGACGAGGAGCTCGACCGGGAGCTCGTCGCCGACGCGCAGGAGCGCTGGGGCTCCGAGACGGTCGACGCCGCGGACGACGACGAGGAGGTGACCGAACGCGAGTTCACCGTCGAGGTGAACGGCAAGCGCTTCGACGTCGAGTTAGAGGAGCGCGGCGCGCCCGCCATCCCGGTCCCCGAGAGCGGCGGGAGCGGCGGCGGTCAAGAGCGTCCGCCGCAGGCGACCGACGACGACGGCGGCGACGGCTCGGTCGACGTCGCGGAGGGCGGCGAGTCCGTCGACGCGGAGATGCAGGGGACGATCCTCTCGGTCGACGTCGCGGAGGGCGACGAGGTCGCCGCCGGCGACGTGGTCTGCGTCCTCGAGGCGATGAAGATGGAGAACGACGTGGTCGCCGAGCGCGGCGGCACCGTCGCGGGCGTCCACGTCGGCGAGGGCGACAGCGTCGACATGGGCGACGTGCTGATCGTGTTGGAGTAGTCGGACTCCCGTCTCCGCGAGTCGCTTCGCGCGTCTCCTCTGTGACGAACCCGTCACTCACGGCTCTCTCGGTGCCTCTATCACTGGAAATAATCGGCGGGAATGATTGATACGACCGCGTCGCCGAGAGCCCGTAATGGAACACCCGAGCGACGAACACCCGGAGCGGATTCGCGTGCTGTACGTGAACGGCGACGCCGACTTCGCCGAACTCGCCCGGGCGAAACTCGAACGGATCGCTCCGCGAGTCACGGTGACGACCGTCGGCGACGCCCGGGCCGCCGTCGATCGGGCGATCGAGGGCTCCGTCGACTGCCTCGTCACCTCGTACTCGCTGCCGGAGGGGACCGGGATCGACCTCGTCTCGCGGGTCGAGACCGAGCGCCCCGACCTGCCGACGGTCCTCTTCACCGGACGGGGCAGCGAACGGATCGCCAGCGAGGCGACCCAGGCCGGCGTGTCGGACTACATCCCGATCCACGGGACTCAGGACAGCTTCGAACTGCTCGCCGGGCGGATCCGAACGCTGGTCGACGCGGCGCGCAAGCAGGCGGCCGCCGAGCGGCTGTCGGACCGCTTCCAGCGGACGCTCGAACGCGCCACCGACGCGATCTACGCGGTCGACGACGACTGGCGGGTGGAGTACATGAACGACACGATGGCCGAGCGGATCGACCGCGACCCGGAGCGGCTGGTCGGGAAGACGATCTGGGAGGCGTTCCCGTCGATCGTGGGGACGGAGCTCGAAGAGCGGTATCGCACGGCGATGGCGACCGGCGAACCGGCGTCGTTCGAGCAGCGGCTCGGCGAGCCGTTCGACTACTGGGTCGAGGTGCGGGCGTTCCCGGACGAGGACGGGCTCACCGTCTTCTCGCGCGAGATCACTGACGACCGGGAGCGCGAACTGGAGCTGGAGCGCAGCGAAGCGGTACTGGAGAACGTCCACGACGCGGTGACGGTCGTCGACGAGGACCGGTCCGTCGCGTTCGCGAACGCGGCCGCGGGCCGACTGCTGTCGGACGATCGGTCGGCGGACCTCACGGGGGAGCGGCTCTCCGACCTCGTCGGCGACCGCGTCGGCGAGGCGGACGCCCGCGCGTTCTCCGAGGCGGTCGACCTGACGCTCGACGAGATGGAGAGCGACGGCGGGACCTCCGGGTTCTACGACGCAGACCTCCAGATGGACGTCGCCGTCGGAGGCGGCCAGCGGACGTTCGACATCCGGCTGACGCCGTTCCAGCGCCGATCGACCAACCAGGTGCTCGTCGTCGCCCGCGACGTGACCGAACAGACCGGGGCGAAACGCCGGCTGGAACGGGAGCGAGACGCGCTCCGAGAGCTCCAGACCGTCATGGGGAAAAACGACATCTCGGCCACGGCTCGCCTCCGGGACCTCCTCCGTGTCGGCTGCCGGACGCTCGGGCTCGAGATCGGCATCGTCTCGCGGATCCGCGACGACGACTACGCGGTCGAAGCGGTTCACGCGCCGGACGCCGACCTCGAGGCCGGCGATCGGTTCGACCTCGAGACGACGTACTGCGCGGAAGTGGTCGAGACCGACTCCGTCTGCTCGTTCGCCGACGCGGTCAGCGACGGGAAGGAGACGCATCCCGCGTACCGCGACCTCGAACTCGAGTCGTACATCGGCGTGCCGCTCGTCGTCGACGACGCCCGCTACGGGACGGTCAACTTCTCGAGCCCGACGACGCGGGTGGCCCCGTTCGAGGCGCTCGAACGGACGTTCGTCGAGCTGTTGGCCGAGCTCGTGAGCGCCGAGCTCTCCCGGGCGCGAGACCGCGCCGAACTGGAGCGACAGGAGTTCCTCTTCGACCGCGTCCAGGACATCGCGGACATCGGCGTCTGGGAGTACTTCCCGTCGCGAGAGGAGCTCACGTGGTCGGACGGGACGCGCCGGATCCACGGCGTCGACGCGGGATACGAGCCGTCGATCGACCACGCGATCGAGCTCTACCACCCGGACGACCGCGCGGCGATCACCGACGCGGTCGAGACCGCGGTCGAGGACGGGGAGCGGTACGACCTCGACCTCCGGATCGAGCGGGCGGACGGCGAGGTGCGCGACGTCCGGGCGTGGGGGGAGCACGTCGAGGACGCGCGGCGGGGCGACGCGGCGCTTCGCGGCGTGTTCCAAGACGTGACGGAGCGGGAGGCGAAGCGGCGCGAACACCAGGCGCTCGCGGAGGAGTACGCGGCGCTGCTGGAGACGTCCGGCGACGCGATATTCCTGCTCGACGTCGACGCCGCCGGCGACGAGCCGTCGTTCGAGTTCGCCCGACTCAGCCCCGGCTACGAGTCGCAGACCGGGATCAAGACCGCGGACGTCCGGGGCGAGACGCCGCGGGCGGTGTTCGGGGAGGAGCAGGGGGCCGAACTCGCGGCCAACTACGCCCGCTGCGTCGCGGAGGGCGCGCCGATATCGTACAGCGAGGAGCTCGAGACCGTCGCCGACGGCCGCTTCTGGGAGACCAGCCTCGCACCGGTGATCGTCGACGGCGAGACGGTCCGGCTCGTGGGCATCGCCCGGAACGTGACCGAGCGGGTCGAGCGGGAGCGGGAGCTGGAGGCGACGAACCAGCGGCTGGAGTCGCTCATCGAGGCGACCCCGCTCACCGTCATGGAAGTCGACGCCGACGGGAGCGTCGTCCGCTGGAACGAGGAGGCCGAGACCATGTTCGGCTGGTCCCACGAGGAGGTGCGCGGCGAGGAGAACCCGCTCGTCTCGGCGGAGCGGTGGGACGAGTTCGCCGCGCACCGGCGACGGGCGCTCCGCGGCGAGCGGGTCCGTGCCGAGGAGGTGCGGCTGGAGACGAAGGCCGGGACGGAGCTGGATCTCCTCCTGTCTATCGCCCCGATCACGGGTCCCGACGCCGAGGTCACGGGCACGCTCGCCGTCGTCGAGGACATCTCCGACCAGAAGCGGCTGGAGGGCCGGCTCCGGGCGCTCCAGGAGACCGCCCAGCGGCTCAGCAGCGCCGAGTCCGCCGAGGCGATCGGCTCCGTCGCCGTCGACGCCGCGGCCGACGTGCTCGGCCTCGACGTCACCGCGGCGTGGGAGCACGACGAGCGGGCGGACGCGCTCGTCCCGATCAGCGAAACGGCCGCGGCGACGGACCTGCTCGGAGCGGCCCCCCGGTTCGACAGCGGCGAGGGGCTCGCGTGGGACGCGTTCGAGTCGGGAGAGACGCGGGTGTACGACGACGTCGGCGACGCGGAGCGCCGACACAACCCCGACACGGCGATCCAGAGCGAGGTCATCGTCCCGTTGGGCGAGTACGGCGTCATGATCACCGGGTCGACGTCGCCCCGCGAGTTCTCCGAGACCGACGTCGACCTGTTCCGGATCCTCGGCGCGACCGTCGAGGCGGCCTTCGCGCGGGCGAGCCGGGAGGCGGAGCTCCAGCGGCAGAACGAGCGGCTCGACGAGTTCGCGAGCGTCGTCGCCCACGACCTCAGGAACCCGATCACCGTCGCGCAGGGGTTCCTCGAACTCGCGGCGGAGACGGGCGACCCGGACCACTTCGACCGGGTACAGTCGGCGCACGACCGGACCGAGCGGCTCATCGACGACCTGCTCGCGCTGGCTCGCGGCGAGACCGCGGTCGAGGACGCCGAGACCGTGGACCTCGGGACCGTGACGACGGAGGCGTGGGGGTACGTCGACACGGACGAGGCGGCGCTCGCGGTCGCGGACGCCGTCCCGACGGTCACCGGCGATCCGGGGCGCCTGACGCAGCTCTTCGAGAACCTCTTCCGGAACGCGGTCGAGCACGGCGGGCCGACCGTCTCGGTGACCGTGGGGCGGCTGGACGGTGACGGGGGCTTCTACGTGGAGGACGACGGGAGCGGGATCCCGCCGGATCGACGCGACGAGGTGCTTCGCCACGGCGTCACGTCCAGCGACGGGGGGACCGGCTTCGGGCTCTCGATCGTGGCCGACGTCGCGGAGGCGCACGGCTGGACGGTCTCCGTGACGGAGGGGAGCGACGGCGGCGCGCGGTTCGAGTTCGACGCGGCCGCGTAGGGCCGCACCCGAGTCGGAGCGGGGGACCGCGACGCCGGTCGGGCCGATCTGACCGACGCTGTTTAACCGACCGCCCGAGAACGAGGGGGTATGGAACCGGTCGACGACTGGCGGTCGGCGATCGACGAGGCCGGCGAGCTGACCGGCCCGATCGCCGCGGCCATCGTCGAGGCCCACGGCGACCGCGGCCAGCGCGCCATCGAGGCCGTCGGCGAGGGGCGCGTGAAGCGCTACCGCGACTTCACCGTCGTCGTGGGCCACGAAGACGAGTACGTGGTCGAGGACGGGGAGTGTACCTGCGCGGACGCGACGTACAACCTCGACGCCGACGACCCCGACGAGCGCTGCTGGCACGCCATCGCGGTCGACGTCGCGGACGGGCTCGACGCCGTCGACCACCACGACATGTGGTACTCCGAGGTCCGGGAGTTCCTCTGAGGCCGCCGCCCGCGCCGCCGAGCGTCGAAGCTTCTCTGCCGCCGCTCCGCGCCGTCGGACCCCACCGAAACAGCCGCCGCTCGCCCGCGTGAGTCGGCGTTTTTCGCGAACTCCGGTCTGAGAGTCGAAAACGTTTACAACAGCGGCCGGTCTCCCCTACGGTATGGCGGACTGTCCACTCGCCGACGACTGCCCCAGCTTCGACGAACGGATCCAGGGGATGGGGTGTCAACACTACGGCAACAAAGGCGGCGCGGAGTGGTGTAACCACTACGACATGCCGATCTACGAGCTGAAACAGCAGCCGGTCCAGCCCGGCGAGGCGGTCGTCGTCGAGGTCGACGACATCCACGAGAGCGGTGCCGGCGTCGGCCGCACCGACGACGGGTTCATCGTCCTCGTCGACGGGCTCCTCCCCCCGGCGCGCGCCGAGGTCAAGATCCACCGCGTGAAGTCCAGTCACGCGACGGCCCGGGACGTGATCGAGCGCCTCCCCGACGACCCGGACGCCGAGGAGTCCGACGACGAGGACGCGGACGCCGAGGGCGAGGGCGACGACGAGGAGGACGACGACGAGGGGCGCAGTCGCCGCGACCGCCCGGACCGCGAACGGCTCGGCAGCCGCGAGAACTTCTGGGGCAAGTGACGGCGTCTCGGGGGAGCCCCGCCCCACGGACAGTCCGGACGCCGTCGATCCGTCGCGCGATCCTCCGCCGACCGACTCCACGGACGGTCGTTCCCGAAACCGCCGTTTTTTGACCGACCGGCCCGTCGGTGCCGACATGGTGGCAGACGACGAGCAGCCGGAGCCGGCCGACGTCGACGCCGACTCGATCCTCGAAGGGGCCGGGTTCGACGCCGACGAGAGCGTGCTCACGCACCGGCAGGCCGAGGTGTTGGCGCTCCGCGAGCGCGGGCTCCGACAGTCGGACATCGCCGACCGGCTCGGCACCTCCCGCGCGAACGTCTCCAGCGTGGAGGCGAGCGCCCGCGACAACGTCGAGCGCGCCCGCGAGACGGTCGCGTTCGCGGAGGCGCTCTCCGCGCCGGTCCGCGTCGAGATCGAGGCGGGAACCGACCTCTACGACGCGCCGAAGCGGGTGTACGACGCCTGCGACGAGGCGGGCGTCAAGGTGAACCAGACCGCGCCCGAGCTGATGAAGGCGATCGGCGACCGCGCGGGCGACGCGGTCCACGGCCGCGAGGTCCGCAGCCGGCTGTTCGTCACGGTCGCCGCCGACGGACAGATCCGCGTCCGGCGGCCGTAGGCTCGCACCGCGGGCCGACCTCTCTCCCTCTCACTCCCCGTCGATCCGCTCCGCGACGCCGACGAGCGTCGCGCCCGCGGTGACGGTCGACTCCCGCGCGACGGAGTACGCGATGCCGTCGCGGTCGGCGCGCGCGACCTGGAGCGTCTCGAACGTCGTCGGGTCGAACACCTCGCCGACGCGCTCGCCGTCCGTCACCCGGTCGCCGACGCCGAGGTCGGGGTCGGGAACGAACAGCCCGGAGTCGGCCGCGGTCACCCGCCCGAGGTGGTTGCGCGCGACGACGCCGTCCCACGGCTCGGGCTCGCCGGCGAGGACGCCCTCGCGTCGCAGCGCGCCGACCATCCCCGCCACGCCGGTCTCGACCGCCGCGGGGACGACCTCCCGGCTGTGGGCGAGTTCGGGCGTGATCGTCGGGATCCCCTCCCGGGTGGCGGCGACCCGGAACTTCCCGGCGAACCCGCGCTCGTCCCACTCGGTGTCGGCGTCGTCTCCGGCCGCCTCCGCGAGCAGGAGGTCGGTGCCGAACGCCTCCGCGAGCCCGCGGCAGTCCTCGTCGCCGCGCATGTACACCGTGTGCGTCGCCATCGACGGCGAGCCGGTGTGGAGGTCGACCACGGCGTCCGCCTCGCTCGCGAACGCCCAGAGCCGGGCGGCCATCCGCTCGTGGAGCGACCCCTCCGGGTCGCCGGGCCAGCAGCGGTTCATGTTCGGCTGGCGCGAGTCGAGCGTCTCCGGCGTCGTGTACGAGACGCGGTCGAAGGTGAGCGGGTCGGCGACCGGCACCGTCACCAGCGTCCCGGCGAGGTCGGCGGCCGTCGGACCGGCTTCGGGCCCGTCCGCCGCCTCGTCGCCGACGAGCCGGTCGTGGAGCCGCCGGAGGACCGCGGTCCCGTTCACCTCTCGGCCGTGCTGAGCCGCCTGCGCGTAGATCACGGGGGCGTCGTCGGGGGCGTCGAGCTCGGGGCCGTCGTCGCCGTCGACGAGTTCGCCCTCGCCGTACGCGTGGACGGTCGTCCGGATCGGCACGCCGGAGGGGAGCCGCGCGAGGGTGAGGCTGCGACTGGTGTGCATGCGTGCGGCTCGGGTCGGCTCGGGGTTATACGTCGGGGGTGTGGCCCCGGCCGTCGGCGGGGCGACCGCCCTCGGTCCCGACCGCCACGACCGCGGACGCTAAGGCCGTGGCCCGCGCACGACGTTCCATGCGGGTCACCCTGCTCGGGACGGGCGACACGACGGGGACGCCGACGGTCGGCTGCGACTGCGACACCTGCGAGACGGCCCGCGAGCGCGGGGTGTCGCGGTCGCGCTTCTCCGTCCACGTCGCCAACGAGCGCACCGGCGAGTCGCTGCTCGTCGACTTCAGCCCCGACTTCAGACAGCAGTTCCTCGCGGCCGACGTCCCGCTGCCGGACGCCGGCCTCGTGACGCACATCCACTTCGACCACCTCGACGGGCTGGGGAACGTCTACCGGCTCGTCGACGGCCTCCCCGTCCACGCGCCCGCGGAGACCGACCCCGCGACCGACGAGAGCGTCGCGGAGACGATCCGGCGCAAGTACGACTACCTCGAGGACCGGATCGGCGTCCACGCCCGCGACCCCTTCGAGCCGTTCGAGACCTGCGGCTTCGAGGTGCGGTTCGTCCCCGTCGACCACCCCCCGCTCGTCTGTTACGGGGTCGTCGTCCGGGACCCGGAGACCGGCGCGAAGCTCTCGCTCACGGGCGACACCAGCTACGACGTCCCCGACCGCTCCCGCGAGGCGCTCGCCGGCGCGGACCTGCTCCTCGCCGACGCCATCGTCCCCGCCTCGCTCTGCGAACACCACCCGATCGGCGGCCGCCACGAGGGGCCGGACGGCGTCCCGCGCACGTTCGGCACGAAGCACATGACCCGGGAGGGGGCGCTCGCGCTCGCGGACGAGCTGGACCCCGACCGGACGCGGCTCGTCCACCTCGCGCACTACTACCCCGCCGACGAGGCGTTCGCGGAGCCGCTCGCCGTCGACGGCGAGACGTACGAGCTGTAGCCTTTTGTCTCGCTAGCACGTACCGGACGTAGATGGCCGCGACGGACCGCATCCGGACGGTGCTCGACCGCCTGGAGCCGCCGCCGCGCGCGGTCGACTGGTCGCTGTTCGCGTTCGTCCTCGCCGAGACGGCGACCGGGCTGGTCTCGTTCACCGTCGGCGTCCCCGAGGGGTGGCCGCTGTTCTGGCTCCACCGCGCGCTCGGCGTCGGCATCGTCGCGCTGCTGGCCTGGAAGCTCGCGCGGGTCCGCCGCCGGCTCACCGACCCGAACCTGTGGCGGCGGTCGACCGCGCTCTCCGCCCTGACGCTCGTCGCCGCCGTCGGCGCGCTCGCGACCGGCACCGCGTGGGTGTTCGGCCTCGACGTGCGGCTCTCGTACTGGACCCTGCTGTCGGTCCACGTCGGCTTCGGGCTCGCCTTGGTCCCGCTCGTGGCCGCGCACGCCTCCACCCGATTCCGGCTCCCGCGCCGCGTCGACTTCGAGCGGCGGCGGACCGCCGTCACCTACTTCGCGCTGCTCGCGGCCGGCGGCGCGACCTACCGGCTCCAGCAGGGGGTCAACGACGCGCTCGACACCGCCGGGGCAGACCGGCGGTTCACCGGCTCGCAGCCCCGCGAGGGCACCGGAAACGCCGCCTTCCCGATCACCTCGTGGGTCGCCGACGACCCCGACCCGATCGACCGCGACGACTATCGATTGACCGTCGACGGCCTCGTGAACGACCCCGTCGAGCTGACCGCCGACGAGCTGGCGGCGGGCCACCAGACGGAGGCGCTGCTCGACTGTACGAGCGGCTGGTACACGGTCCAGGAGTGGGGCGGGATCCGCGTCGGCGACCTGCTGGACGCGGCCGGCGGGGTCGAACCCGAAGCGAGCGACGGCGACGCCCCCGATCGCGAGGCCGCCTACGTCCGGTTCACCTCCGTCACGGGGTACCGGTGGAGCCTCCCGCTGGCGGAGGCCGAGGACGCCCTGCTCGCGACTCACGTCGGCGGCGAGCGGCTGAGTCACGGGCACGGCGCGCCGGCGCGGCTGGTCGCGCCGAACAGGCGGGGGTTCCAGTGGGTGAAGTGGGTGACGCGCGTGGAGGTCCGGTCGGAGTACGACCTCGGGCAGTGGGTCGTGACGCTCGTGAGCGGCTTCGACTGATCCGGCGGCGGCCCGGGTCCCGGACCGGCCTATTCGTACTCGCTCCCGACGACCTCGCGGATGCGCTCCGCGGTCACCGGGCCGACGCCGTCGACCTCCAGTAAGTCGTCCTCCCGTGCGGTCATCACGGCCTCGACGGTGCCGAAGTGTCCGAGGAGCGTGCGGGCCGTGACCGGGCCGATGTCGGCGATGGCGGAGACGACGTACTCCTGCTGTTCGGCGCGGGTCTTCGTCGTCTTCTCGCCGTGGACGCTCACCTCGCGGTCGCGCGTCTCCTGCTCGCGCTTGGCGATGGTGGCGAGCAGCTCCGTGGTGTCGTCCTCGCCCTCGGTGCGGAGGACGCTCACGTCGAAGTCGACCGCGAGCGACGCGAGCGCGCCGCGGATCGCGTTGGGGTCGATGTCGCGCTGGCCGTAGAGGTTCGTCCCCTCGACGATCATGACGGGGCGGGCGTACGCCCGCGAGAGCTCGCCCACCTGCTCGAACATCGACCGGTCGGAATCGAGCATCGAGTCGACGAAGTCCGCCGCCGACTTGCGCTCGACCGCGACGCGGTCGGAGAGCACGTAGTCGCCGACGGCGAGCGTCTCCAGCCGCGTGACGAGCCCGTCGCGCGTCGAGAGGTCCTTCGCGATGGAGGAGTCGAGCTCGCGCTGGTCGACGACGACCTCGACGCCCTCGTCGACGCCCGCGGTCGCGACGACGCCGTCGTCGCCCTCGTCCGTCTCCGCGTCGTCGGCGCCAGTCGCCGCCTCACCGTCGTCGCCCTCGTCCGCGTCGTCGTCCCCGCCGCTCCGCGACTCCGCCGCGAAGTCGGTGAGGCCGGCGTCGCCGTCGGGCTCGCCGTCGTCGACTTCGGCCGCGGAACTCGCCTCCTCGTCGCCCGATTCGTCCTCGGTCTCCGACCCACCGGCGAACGCGTCGAGGCCCGCCTGGCCGTCGTCGCCGACCGTCTCCTCGATGTCGTCGGTGGCCTCCTTCAGCTCCGTGAGCTGGCTGGCCATCTTCTTCTCGCGCCGCCGCGAGATCCAGAAGAACGCCTCGTCGCGGGTGTCCTCGGCCATCAGGACGACGACCTTCCCCTCGGCCTGCCGGCCGGTCCGGCCCTTGCGCTGGATCGAGCGGATCGCGGTCGGGACCGGCTCGTAGAAGCAGACGAGGTCGACCTCCGGGACGTCGAGGCCCTCCTCGGCGACCGACGTGGAGACGAGTACCTCGAACTCCCCCGACTTGAACTCGTCGAGCGTCTCCTGTTGCTGCTTCTGGGTCATCCCGTCCGAGCCGTCCTTGTCGCCCTGTCCGACGAACTTCCGCACGTCGAAGCTCGCGGAGAGGAACTCCACGAGCGCCTCGGCGGTGTCGCGGGACTCGGTGAACAAGATTGCGCGCTCGCCCCCGTCGATGCCGAGGGTCTCCGCGAGCAGGATGCGGGCCTTCGAGAACTTCGGGTGGAGCCCGTCGAACGACTCCGCCTTGCGCATCGCCTCGCGCACCTTCGGGTCCGCGACCATGCGCTGGCTCGCCTTCGACGCGCCCGACGAGCGGGCGGCCTCGCGCTGGCGCTCGAAGTAGCGCCGGACGGACTCGACGGACTGCGTCTCGACCAGCTCGGTCGCGCGCCGGAGCTTCATCACCTCGGCGTGGGTACTCATCCCCTTGTACCCCTCCGACTGGTCGTTGTCCATCATCTGTTTCAGCTGCCCCCGCATCTTGTTGAGGTCCTTCTGCGAGAGGTCGGGGTTCGTCGTGTTCGTCACGCCCAGCTGTTTCAGCTTCTCCAACCGGTCCGTGATCACCTCGTTGAGCGCGTCGCGGATGTCGAGGACCTCGTCCGGCAGGGTGACTTGCTCCCACTGGACGTCGGTGTCGTGGGTGTACTCGTCGACGTCGGCGTCCTCCTCGGTCATCACCTCGACGTTGACCAGCCCGAGGTTCTCACAGACCGTCTCGATCTCCTCGGTGTCGCCGCCGGGCGAGGCCGACATCCCGGTGACGAGGGGGTCGGCCGCGTCGGCGTGGTAGCGCTCCGCGATGTAGACGTACGCGTAGTCGCCGGTCGCGCGGTGGCACTCGTCGAAGGTGAGGTGGGTCACGTTACGCAGCGAGATCCGGTTGCCGACGAGGTCGTTCTCGACGACCTGCGGGGTCGCGATCACGATGCGCGCGTCGTCCCACAGCGCGGCGCGGTCGTCGGGCTTCACGTCGCCGGTGAAGACGACAATCTCGTCGTCCGGAATCTGTAGCGCCTCGCGGTAGAAGTCCGCGTGCTGCTGGACGAGGGGTTTCGTGGGGGCCAAGAAGAGCGCCTTGCCGCCCGCCCCGTGGAGGCGCTCGGCGGTGACCAGCAGGCTGACCGTCGTCTTGCCGAGGCCGGTCGGGAGACAGACGAGGGTGTGTTCGTCGGCGGCGGCGTCCGCGAGTTCCAGTTGGTAGCGGCGTCGCTGGAGGAACCCGTCGACGAGCAGGTCTCGGTCGATCTCGGCGGCCTCGGTCGCCATCGGCGGTGCTTCGCCGCCGCCGGCCTAAAGCCTTCGCGAAGCGGGGTGAAAGTTATCTGTCGCCGGGGCGGTCCTCTCGGAGCTCCTCCGGAACGTCCTCGTCGACCAGCTGTGCCCACTCGACGAGCCGGTCGCCGGATCTGCTCTGCGTACTCATCACGCGGTGGATCTCCGTGATACGTATTAACAGTTGCCCCGATTCTACACAATCTATCATCGGTTCGGCGGATCGCCGCCTCGCGGTCGGCCCCGAGACGGTCCGGCGCCGCTCGGCCCGACACGCACGCCTTTTACGCCTCACGCGCCTCCGGCCGCCATGAGCAACCTCGACGAGTTCCTCGCGGGCGAGCGGCTCGACGACGTGGTCTTCTACCTGAGCGACGCGTACCTCGACGACGACTCGCGGCTGCGCGAGGTCGGCACCGAGACCGACGGCGGCGTCCGGTTGATCCTCGACGGCGAGACCGGCCGGTCCGCGTTCCAGGCCGGCACTGGCATGGGCGCGATGGAGTTCGCGAAGACGGCGATGGGCGCGGAGGGCGAGATCGCGCGCTCGCTCGACGACGGCGCGTGTCCGTTCGCGGACGGCCCGGACGCGGACGACGACCACGACATCCAGTTCATCTTCGCGTTCGCCGAGGCGCAGAACGAGGAGGTCGGCGGCCTCTACGCCGAGGGGGACGTGGTCCACGCGTACGCCCACTGTACGTGCGGCGAGAGCTACTCGCACAAGTGGGTCGTCGGCGACCGCGCCGAATAAGAAATCGCCCCGCGGTTGACCGCTGCGCGGTCCGCGACCGCGACGCTCCCGGCGCTTCCCTCCCGCCGGCGTTACTCCTGTTCCGGCGCGTCGTCTTCCGGGACCGCCCCCTCGACGAGCGACTGGTCGCCGTACTGCTCCCGGAGGTCCTTCTTCGAGAACTTCCCGGTGGCGGTCTTGGGCACCTCGTCGATGAACTCCACCGCGTCCGGAACCCACCACTTGGGGTACTCCTCGCGGAGCCCGGTCTCGATCCGCTCAACGAGTTCGTCGCGGTCGACGCCGTCGGCGACGACGATGAACGCCACGGGGCGCTCCTGCCAGCGCTCGTGGGGGACGCCGACCACGGCCGCCTCGCTGACGCCGTCGTAGGCCATGATCGCGTTCTCCAGCTCGACGCTGGAGATCCACTCGCCGCCCGACTTGATCACGTCCTTCGTCCGGTCGACGAGCTGCATGTAGCCGTCCTCGTCGACGGTGACCACGTCGCCGGTCTTCAGCCAGCCGTCGACGAACTCCTCCTCGTTGGCCTCCGGGCGCTTGAAGTACTCCTTCGTCACCCAGGGGCCGCGGATCCGGAGTTCGCCGAACTCCTCGCCGTCCCACGCGATCTCCTCCCCGTTCTCGTCGATGACCTCGAACTCCAGGCCGGGGGCGACGAGGCCCTGCTTCGACCGCTTGTTCACCTGCGTGTCGTAGTCGGCCTCGCGAAGGTCGCTCTTGAGGTGCGAGACGGTGCCGATCGGCGACAGCTCCGTCATCCCCCACGCGTGGAGCACCTCGACGTCGCGCTCGTCGTACCACTCGATGAGCGCCTGCGGCGCGGCCGCCCCGCCGATGATCACGGTGTCGAGCGTCGAGAGGTCGACCTCGTTGCCGCCCTCGATGTACTCGCGCAGGCCGAGCCACACCGTCGGGACGCCCGCGGAGATGGTGACACCCTCCTCCTCGATCAGCGCCGCGAGGTCGCTCGGGTCCGGCGACGGCCCGGGGTAGACGTGTTTCGCGCCCGCGGCGGCCGCGGTGAACGGCATCCCCCACGCGTTGACGTGGAACATGGGGACGACGGGCATCACGACGTCCGAGTCCTCCATCGGGATCCCCTGCGGCGTCTGGGAGGCCATCGTGTGGCTCCACAGCATCGACTGGGTGTACTCGACGCCCTTCGGCTTCCCCGTCGTGCCCGAGGTGTAACAGAGGCCGGCGGGCTGGTCGCCGTCGAGGTCGGGCCAGTCGTACTCGGTCGAGCGGTCCGCGATGAACTCCTCGTAGGCGGGCGCGTCGAGCGCGTCGATCCCCTCGGAGCCCATCGCGACGAAGTCGACGCCCTCGAACTCTTCCGCTCCCTCCGCGGCACCCGCGATCTTCTCGGCGAGCGACGGGTCGACGAAGATGATCTCGTCGTCGGCGTCGTCGACGATGTACCGGATGTGCTCGTCGGGCAGCAGCGGGTTGATCGTGTGGAGCTGCGCGCCCGTGTTCGGGACGCCGAAGTACGTCTCGAAGTGGCGCGTGTGGTTCCAGCAGAACGTCGCGACGCGGTCGCCGCGCTCGATCCCGTGGTCGTCCAAGGCGTTCGCGAGCCGCGCGGTGCGGTCGGCGTACTCGGCGTACGTGTGCCGCGTCCGCCCCTCGTGGGTCCGCGAGACGATCTCGGTGTCCGGGTACAGTCGTTCCGCGCGCCACATGAACGGTCGCAGGGTCTGCGCGTGTCCGCCTGGCATACCTCACACACCACGAGGTCGGGAACTATGAACGTTATCATGATTGATCGTGAATCTTCAGAGAGCGAGGTATTTCCGCGTCGATCGCTCGGTTATCCTTCGTCGTTGCTCCCGCGGAGACCGCTCCCGAAGCCCCAGCCGCGAGGCGGGCGCACGCTCGCCGCGCTCCTCGGTCGCTCACTCCGTTCTCCCTGCGGTGCTCGCGTCGCCTGCGCCCGCCTCGCGGCTGCCCCTTCGATTTCCTCCCTCGATCCGCAACCGCACCTCACGCCTCCCCAGCCTCGTCGGTGGTCCTCCACTTCGCTTCGGACCACCGACTCCCTCGCGCGTGCGACTTCGCGCCCTCCGGGCGCTCGTCGGCACGCGCCACCGCAGAACCGGCTGGCAAAAACGAACCGGCTATCCCCGGAACAGGCTCGCGTGGACCGGCGCGTGGTCCGAGTCGGGCCGCGGGTCGTCGCCGTCGTCGCCGTCGTCGGAAACCGCGCGGCCGTCGACGCCGTCGGCGAGGAAGTCGCGGACTGGCGGGCCGACGTGCTCCGGCTCGACGAGGAACGCGTCGTGGCCGTGGTCGGAGTCGACCACGTGGTGTGCGACCGGCACGGCGGTCTCGCGGAAGGCGTCGGCGAGCGACGCCGACTGCTCGACGGTGAAGTGCCAGTCGGCGGTGAAGCTCATCAGCAGCGTCTCGCCCTCGAAGGCTGCGAGGGCGTCGGCGTCGGTGCCGTGCCCGGCGGCGAGGTCGTACTCGTCCATCGCGCGCGTCAGGTAGAGGTAGCTGTTCGCGTCGAACCGGTCGCCGAACCCCTCCGCCTGGTAGTCGAGGTACGACTCCACCTCGCGGTACGGGAAGAACCCGGCCGTCGGCTCCGGCGGCAGCCCGAGGTCGCCGTCCTCGCGGGTGAGCGAGTCGCGGCCGGCCGACCGCCGCCCGAACTTGCGCTCCATCGACGCCTTCGAGAGGTACATGATGTGCCCGATCTGCCGGGCGATCGCGAGCCCCTCGGTCGGGGCCGGCCGGTCCTCGCCGTAGTAGTCGCCGCCGTTCCAGTCCGCGTCCGCGCGGATCGACCGCCGCGCGACCGCGTCGAGCGCGAGGCACTGCGCGTCGAGGCGCCCGGCGGTGGCGATGGCCACCACGCGATCGACGTCGTCGGGGTAGCGCTTCGCCCACTCCAGGGCGTTCATCCCCCCGACGCTGCCGCCGACGACCGCCCGGAGCCGCCCCACGCCGAGGTGGTCGAGCAGCCGGCGCTGCGCGCGCGCCCAGTCCTCGACCTGGACCGGCGGGAAGGCGGTCCCCCACCGGTCGTGGTCGGGCTCCTCGCGGAGGTCGAGGTCCGCGGGCCGCTCGCTGGCCGGGCCGGTCGTCCCGTAACAGGAGCCGGGGACGTTCGCGCAGACGACGTAGTACTCCGTCGTGTCGATCGCCTTCCCCGGGCCGACGACGTCGTCCCACCACGCGCGGGCCTGCCCCGCCTGCCCGGCCCCCGCGGTCCCCGCGTCCTGCTCCGGCTCGGGGGAGCGCGCGACGTTCTGGCTCCCGGTGAGCGCGTGGCAGACGAGCACGACGTTGTCGCCGTCGAACTCGCCGTGGGTCTCGTAGGCGACCTCGAAGTCGGGGACCGACTGCCCGCACTCGAAGGTGAACTCCCCGAGCGAGGCGACGCCGTGGTCGGTCGGGACGGCGCTCATCGGTCCGCCCCCTCGTCCGCGGCCCGCTCCTCCTCGCTCCGGCCCGCCGCGGCGCGCTCGCCCGCGGCCAGCCCGGCGTCGAGGTCGGCGATCACGTCGTCGGGATCTTCGATGCCGACGGAGAGCCGAAGCATCTCGGGGTAGACGCCCGCGAGCCGCTGCTCGTCCGCGTCCATCTGCGCGTGGGTCGTCGAAGCCGGGTGGATGACGAGCGTCTTCGCGTCGCCGATGTTCGCGAGGAAGCTCGTCAGGTCGACCGACTCGCAGAAGGTCTTCGCGGCCTCGTAGCCGCCGTCGACGCCGAACGTCACCATCCCGCCGAAGCCGTCGAGGTACTCGGCGGCGTTGTCGTGGCTGTCGTGGTCCGCGAACCCGGGGTAGCTCACCCAGTCGACGCGGTCGTCGTCCCGGAGGAACTCGGCCACCCGCCGCGCGTTCTCGCAGTGGCGCTCCATCCGCAGCGGGAGCGTGTTCAGCCCCTGGATCGTCTGCCACGCGTCGAAGGGGGACTGCTGGCCGCCGGTCGGTCGCACGCCGCGCTGGCGGGCGACGTTGGCGAACGCGGCGTCGCCGAACCGCTCGACGAAGTCGATCGGGTACGCGGGCGACTCGCCGTCGAGCTCCGCGTAGTCCGCGTCGGGGTGGTCCCACGGGAACTGCCCGCCGTCGATCACGACGCCGCCGACGGTGGTGCCGCTGCCCGTGATCCACTTCGTCGTCGACTCCCAAATGATATCAGCGCCGTGTTCGATCGGGCGACAGCAGTACGGCGTGGCGAACGTGTTGTCGACGACGAGCGGCACCGCGTGCTCGTGGGCGATCGCGGCCAGCCGCTCGAAGTCGGGCGTGACGAGCGAGGGGTTCGCGATCGTCTCGACGTGGACGAACGCGGTGTCGCCGTCGATCGCGTCGGCGTACGCCTCGTACTCGAGCGTCTCGACCAGCCGCGTCTCGATCCCGCGGCGGTCCGCGACGCTGGTGAGGTACGCGGCCGTCCCGCCGTACATCTCCGAGCTGGCGACGACGTTGTCGCCCGCGCTCGCGAGGACGGTCGTTATCGCGTCGAACGCGGCCATCCCCGAGCCGGTCGCGACCGCGTCCGACCCGCCCTCGAGGTCGGCGAGCCGCTCTTCCAAGACGTTCACCGTCGGGTTCGAGAGCCGCGAGTAGACGTGGCCGTCCGCCCGGAGCGCGTACAGTTCTGCCGCCGTGTCCGCGTCGTCGAAGACGTACGACGTCGTCTGGTGGATCGGCGTGGCCCGGGCGCCGGTGGCCGCGTCGGGCCCGCCGCCGGCGTGGAGGCTCCGGGTCGAAAACCCGCGTGTCATGTTTGTTGCTCATACGTCTACGCACGTCTATAACTGTCAGTTACGGCAATTGATGCCCCCTTCGCGGTCGCGCCGCCCGAAGCGTGCGTTTATGCCCGATCGGGCGCCATGCGGTGGTAATGGCAGTCGCCGCTTCCGTCCCCGACCTCGCCGCCCGCGCGACCGACTGCGCCGACCGCCTGCGCGAGGCCGACCGGGTGCTGCTCGCTTCCCACATCGACGCCGACGGGATCACGAGCGCCGCGATCGCGTCCACCGCGTTCGCCCGGGCCGATATCGACCACGAGGTCGTCTTCGAGAAGCAGCTGGACGCCGACTCGATCGCCGGGATCGCCGCCCGCGAGTTCGACGTCGTCTGCTTCACCGACTTCGGCTCCGGCCAGCTCGACGTCATCGCCGAGCACGAGGCCCGAGGCGACTTCGTCCCGGTCATCGCGGACCACCACCAGCCCGCCGACAGCGACACGCGCTACCACCTCAACCCCCTTCTGGAGGGGATCGACGGCGCGAGCGAGCTGTCTGGCGCCGGCGCGAGCTACCTTCTCGCCCGCGCGCTGGAGGGCCCCGACGGCGACAACCGCGACCTCGCCGGGCTCGCCGTCGTCGGGGCGGTCGGCGACATGCAGGACTCGACGGACGGCCTCGTCGGCGCGAACGAATCGATCGTCGCCGACGGCGTCGACGCGGGCGTGCTCGACGCGCGGACCGATCTGGACCTGTACGGCAGACAGACCCGCCCGCTCCCGAAGTTCCTGGAGTACGCCTCCGACGTCCGTATCCCGGGGATCACCAACGACGAAGCGGGGGCCATCTCCTTCCTCGCGGACGTCGACGTCGACGCGAAACGCGACGGCGAGTGGCGGCGCTGGGTCGACCTCGACGCCGAGGAGCGCCAGCGGCTCGCCTCCGCGCTGATGCGCCGCGCGGTCGCCTCCGGCGTCCCGGCCGACCGGATCGAGTCGCTCGTCGGCACCGCCTACACCCTCGTCGACGAGGAGCCGGGGACCGAGCTGCGCGACGTCAGCGAGTTCTCCACGCTGCTCAACGCCACCGCGCGCTACGAGCGCGGCGACGTCGGGCTCGCGGTGTGTCTCGGTGACCGCGGTGATGCGCTCGCGGAAGCCCGGCGACTCCTCCGCACGCACCGCAAAAACCTCTCCGAGGGGCTCCAGTGGGTCAAGACGGAGGGCGTCACCCACGAGGACAACCTCCAGTGGTTCGACGCGGGGTCGCGCATCCGCGAGACCATCGTCGGCATCGTCGCGGGGATGGCGGTGGGCTCCCCCGCGGTCGACCGATCGAAGCCGGTGATCGCCTTCGCCGAGGAGAGCGCCGAGGAACTGAAGGTGTCCTCGCGCGGCTCGCACGCGCTCGTCCGGCAGGGGCTCGACCTCTCCGCGGTGATGCGCGAGGCGAGCCGGTCGGTCGGCGGCGACGGCGGGGGGCACGACGTGGCCGCGGGCGCGACGATCCCCATCGACGAGCGCGACGCGTTCCTCGCCGCGGCCGACCGGATCGTCGGCGACCAGCTCTCGTGAGCCGCGGCGCTCCCCGCTCGCGGGGACGCGGTCGCCTCGTCAACTCACCGCCGCGCCGATCACCTGACCGTCGCGTAGGTCAGTAGCGACACCGCGAGCAGTTCCAGCACGCTCATCGCGAGGACCACCCGCCCCACGAGCGGGTCCATCGCGTACAGCGTCCGCATGCTCGCGAAGAAGAAGGCGACCGAGACGAGGTTCTCGACCAGGAGCACGCCGCTGAACCCGACCAGCCCGAGCAGCAGCGTCGACCCGAACTCGCGGTAGTTGCGGAGCCAGACCGAACCCAGAACCGCCAGCAGGGCGCTGTTGACGACCGCGATCAGCACGGCGACGCCGGTCGGCGACGCGGGGTTCATTCCGCGTCCACCTCCGCGGTGATCTCCTCGAACGTCTCCGCGTGGCGCTCGAAGCGGTCGGTCAGGAAGTACAGCTTCCCGTAGTCGTGGTCGCTCGGCTCGACGACGTCGTGGTCTTTCAGCATGTCGAGGTGGTGTGTGATCGTGTTGTAGTCGACGTCCAGCGCCTCCGCGAGCTCGTTCGCGTTCCGCGGGCGGTCGCGGAGCCGCCGGACGATCCGGACCCTGTTGGCGCCACCGCGGCTCGCGACGAACAGGTACCACAGGGCTTTGTCCATCTGACGTACTGGTGTGTCTGGTATGTGATAAAATTCGTTTCGCCTCGGGTCGGTCCCGGCGAGCGCACCGAGCGCGGCGGCCACGTCAGCCGACCGTCCGCCGGACCCACCCCGACGCGCCGCTCGGGACGGAGCCCGACTCCTCGCCCGACTGGAGGGTCCCCGTCCCGTCGGTGGCGCGGACGACGACCTCGTGTTCCCCGTCGGGCTCGAAGACGTGGCGCCACTGCCGCCAGACGTCCCCGTCGGGCAGCGCGTCGGAGAGGGCGGCGTCCGTCCACGAGTCGCCGCCGTCGGTCGACACCTCGACGCGCTCGATCCCGCGGGTCCCGGCGTAGGCGTGGCCGGCCAGTTCGACTCGCCCGTCGCCGAGTTCGGTGATCCCCTCGTCCCAGAGCTTGGCGACCGTCTTCACCTCGCCGGTCCCCTCCCAGCCGCGCTCCTCCCAGTAGCCGTCGTCCTCGACGCTGAGGAGCTCGATCTCCGAGAGCCACTTCACGTTCGTCTCGCCCCAGTGGCCCGGGATCAGCACCCTGACGGGGTGCCCGTGGCCGGAGGGGAGTTCTTTCCCGTTCATCCCCCACGCGAGGAACCCCTCGGCGAGCACGTCGACCGGGAACTGGACGTAGTAGCCGTCCTCGCCGCGTAACATCGCGCAGTCGCACTCGCCCTGCGGGTCGACGGATTCGAGGAGCGGCCGGATCGGAGTTCCGGTCCAGACGGCGTTGTCCAGCTTCCGCCCGTTCAGGTCCTCGCCGACGCACCGCAGCGTGACCGCGCGGTGTTCGACCGGCCGGTCGATCAGCTCGTCGAAGGTGACCGTCCGGTCGGTCTCGGTCTCGCCGGTGAACGTCAGCGACCACTCGGCCGCGGTGACCTCCGGGTCGAACTCCGCGATGTCGACGTTGTAGAACTCCCCGATCGGGCTCACCATGTCGTGGAGGTCGTCGCTCTCGAACGCCAGCCCGGCGGCGTCGAGCTCCTGGAGCCGGGCGGCGGCGCCCTCGGAGCGCGGTGCGTCGGCGAGCGGGTCGTCGCCCCCGACGAACAGCCGCCGGCCGCCGGCCGCCGCGACGACGAACCCGAGCGCCCCCGCGACGACGCCGAGCGTCCGGCGGCGCACCGCGTCGAAGCCCGCTGGGAGCCGACTCGCTCCCTCGGGGCTCCCCTCCTCAGCCACGTCGGCGTCGTCCGGGTCCGACTCCGACGGGGACAGAGACGCGTAGCCGCCGCTCGATCGGTCGGCCCACGCGGGCAACCAGCCGATCCCGGTGACCGCCGCCGCGGGGAGCGCCGCGCCGAGCGCGCCGACTGAGACGCCGGTCAGCGCCGCCGCGAGGAGCCACGTCCCGCCGCCGGCGACGGCCGCCGCGGTCGCCCGGCGGTCGGTGCGCGCGGCGAGCCGGAGGCCCGCGAACGCGACCGCGCCGAACAGCCCCACGACGGTCGCGACCGCCATGGCGATGTGGATCAGGTGGCCCGCGTCGCCGAACGTCGCGATCGCGAACGTCACGACCGGCCCGGGGGTCAGGTTCACGATGGTCTGGTCGACCGGCCGCACGACGAACGAGGGCGTCCACCCCGTCGCGAGGTACGACCCCGCGACCGCGGCCGCGCCGGCCGCCCCCGCGAGGAGCGCGTCTCGGCGGTTGATACCGTTTCTCATACTTCACCTGGGGGTTACGCTCACTTGAACTACGTCCCCGACCGCCGGGTACTCGTGGCCGTCGTCGACCTCGCTCAGCCGGCGCACGACGCCGTCCTCGTCGGCGCCCTGGTCGGGTGAGTCCTGCGCGGGGGCTTGGTCCGGGCCGGCTCCCGGCGGCTCCGCGTTCGGCTCCGTCCCCGCGTCGAACAGCGCCGCGGCGTCGGTGACGTCGCCCTCGACCGGGTCGCCGTCTTCCGGCCAGAGCTCGATCCCCGCCTCGTCCGTCGAGACGAACACGTCGTTCGAGGGAACGAACATCGACGCGAACGAGAGCCGGTGGCCGGGCGAGACGTCGACCTCGAACTCGAACGCGCCGCCGGGCGCGATCGGCGGTGCCCCCGGGACCTCGCCGGTCGGATCGTTCGGGTCCGCGACGGTGTCGGGCGGCGTATACGCCCCCGAGTGGGCCACGGCCGCCGCCGCGTCGAGCTCGTCGACGAGCCCGTCTTCCCCCTCGAAGCCGGTCGGCGGGCCCGCCTCCGCGAGCGCTTCGAGGCCGATCGAGGCCGACTCGCCGAGCTCGTAGATGGGGTTCTCGCCCTCGTGGACGGCGTACGCGCCGGGCGTGATCCAGATCGCGCCGCTCGTCGGCCCGTCCGCCGAGTAGAAGTCGGCGGGCGCGACGTTCTCGATCCGGACGCGGACGGTGGCGGACTCCATCATTCCGTCGTCGTCGCCCGTCTCGTTGTCGCCGTCCATCCCGTCGCCGCCGTCCGTCTCGTCGTCGCCGTTCATCTCATCCCCGCCGTCCATCTCGCCCTCGTCACCCGTCCCGCCGTCGCCCGCGCAACCGGCGAGCGCCAGCGTCACGAGTCCGCCGCTCGTCGCCAGGAACCGCCGCCGCGTGTTTCGCTGCGTCATGTTCCCGACGAGGGCGATAACCGGGATATAGATTTTTCAACTACCGGACAAATTCCGTGCGGAGTCGGGGCAGCATCCGTTCAAACTTCGTTCGAGATCCGGACGCCGTCGGCGGATTCTGCGATCGGTCGCAGCCTGCGCTGTCAGCGGGGCTCCGCATCGATGAGAGCGGCAGCAGGTCGGCTCGGCGGTGTCGAACGAGCGGTGGGCGGCTCAGGCCTCGCCGAGGTCGCGGAACATCGCGCGGTAGTCGTCGGTTGACAGCGACTCCCCGAGGTCGTCGATGTCGGCGTCCAAGTCCTCTAAGCGCTCGACGAGCTCGGCGTACGCCTCGTTTCCTTCGCGCTGGGCGGCCGGCTTCTGCGAGCTCAACACGGCGCGTTTGCTGGCGAGCGCGGCGGCCTCCTGGACGAGGTCGTCGTACTCGCTGCGCGTCAGGAGCGTGTCGATGGCGGCGAGCAGCTTCGAGCGGCTCACCGGCTTGGTGAGGTAGAGGTCGAACCCCATGTCGATGATGTCGAAGTCGGGCTCGACCGCGGTGACCATCGCCACGCGGCAGTCGTACTCCGCCTCGCGGATGTGTTCGAGGACGTCGTCGCCGCTCCCGTCGGGGAGTCGGCGGTCGAGGAGCACCACGTCGAGGTCGGGGTCGACCCGGTCGATCGCCTCGGTGGCGGTCTCGGCGACGTCGACGGTGTAGCGCTCCTCGAGGAAGCCGGCGTACAGCGCCGCGATGTCTGGCTCGTCCTCCACGACGAGGATCGACGGGTCGCTCACCGTCGACCACCGCCGGGAGCGACCGGACACGCTTCACCGGGCATACACGAACGGGGGGTATGTCGAGAGATAAAACTGTCGGCGTCCGTTCGCCCGACGTACTGAACCGTCTTTTATATACTCCGACCGCTAAGAGGAAGACGAATGTCAGAACTCGTCTCCACCGGGGTCGAGGGGCTCGACTCCATTCTCACCGGCGGCATCACCCAGCGGTCGACGGTCCTCGTCTCCGGAAACCCGGGCACCGGGAAGAGTATCTTCGGCATCCAGTACCTCCATCACGGCGTCTCCGAACACGACGAGCGCGGCGTGTACGTCTCCTTCGAGGAGGACGAGGCCGACATCCGCGGCGCCGCCGAGTCCGTCGGCTTCGAGGGGTTCGACGAGATGGTCGAGGACGGTGACATCGTCATCCTGGACAAACGCGAGATGCTCCGCGAGACCGACTTCTCGACCGCGGTCGACCGCCTGCTCGACACCGTCGAGGACGGGGACTTCGACCGCCTCGTCCTCGACTCGCTGTCGATGTTCCAGCTCTTCTTCGACGCCGAACAGGAGAAGCGCACCTACCTGCTGAAGTTCTCGGACATCCTCAAGGCGAACGGGCTCACCTCGCTGCTCATCAACGAGCAGGGAGCCGTCTTCCCCGACACCGAGGTGGGCTTGGAGAACTTCCTCACCGACGGGAACATCTACTTCATCCAGACGCCGACCGACTCCGGCGTCAACCGGTACGTCTGGGTGGCGAAGATGCGGAAACAGGACATCGATACCGACATCTTCCCGATGGAGATCGGGCAGGGCGGGATCACGGTCCACGAGCGCG
>ERZ1034486.55-NODE-55-length-34383-cov-6.938767_pt1 | contig 34383 bp, 28 predicted proteins | sample MGYA00520683_ERZ1034486 | MGnify/ENA primary metagenome ERZ1034486 (study PRJEB33760, sample SAMEA4777685) | hypersaline lake metagenome | biome: hypersaline environment; feature: brines | place: Spain | collected 2012-08 | depth 0 m ...
GGGCGACGCCGCGGCCACCGACGGCTCCGGCTCCGCCGGCGTCGACGCCGTCGCGGCGAGCGAGTTCGACCGCTTCCTCGACCGCGTCAACACCCACGTCCGGCAGTCGATCGAGGCGCTCCGGCGCGAGACGTCCGCGGTCGAGGGGCTCGTCCGGTTCGCCGGCGACGACTGGCGCACGGCCGAGCAGGGGGCCGCGAAGGTGTGGTCGATCGCGACCCTGTGGGGCGCCACCGCGGCGGCGACGCTCGCCGGCGTGGTCGAGGAGCGCGGCGGGGCGGCCGAGCCGCTGTTCGCCGACGCCCGCGACCTCTACGCGCTCTGCGGCCCGGACGGCCCGTTCGTCAACGAGGCGGGGCTGTTCGCGGAGCAGGTGTTCGACGACGGCGACCTCGACAGCGCGACCCCCATCGCGTGGTCCCACGCGCTCCGGATCGACGCCACGGTGACGCTCGCGAGCCACGGCGAGCTCCCGGTCCCGCACGACCGCGAGACAGGCCCCGAGGCGGCGCCGCACTGGACGACCGGCCGGAAGTTCGGCGTCGGCACGCCCGCCGACTACGACGCCGACGACCCCGTCCCGGTGTGGTTCACGCTCACCGAGGGGGCGCTCACCGAGGCGCGGTTCCCCCGGATCGACGTGATGAACGTCCGGACGGTCGACTTCCTCGTCGCGGACCCCGACTCCGAGTACGCGATCCGGACCTTCGACGAGACGGGCCACGTCTCGACGACGGAGACGATCGAGCGGACGACGGAGCCGGCGGCCGACGACGCGCTCGCGTACGTCCAGACGATCCGCGAGACCGGCGACGGCCACGGCCACAACTGGACGCTCACCGCCGAGTACGCGGTCGACACGAACGGCACCGCGATCCTCGCCGACGTCCGGTTCGAGGGGAGCCGCGAGTACGACGTGTACGTCCTCGCCGACGTGACCATCGCCAACGTCGGCACGAACGACCGCGCCGAGCGGATCGACGGCGACGGCGGAGCGCACCTGCTCGCGCGCAAGGACGACCCCGACCGCGACCCGGGCAAGCTCGTCGACGCCGACGGCGAGACGTTCGACAGCGCGCTCGCCCTGGCCAGCGGCGGCGGCTTCGACTGGGCGAGCGCGCTCCCGGCCGGCGGCGAGGCGACGGACGCGCTGTTCGGCGACGGCGAGCGCGTCGAGGAGTCGGCCGAGGCGACCGGCAACGTCGTCCTCGCCGGCCTCGTCGGGAGCGGCGAGATCGTGATGGACACGGTCGCGCTCGGGTTCGCCGAGGAGTCGGACACCGCCGCCGCGCTCGGCGAGGCGGAGGGCGCGCTCGCGCGCGGCTTCGACGACGTCGCGGACGCGTACGCCGAGACGTGGCGCGCGTGGCTCGCCGACCGCGACCTCCCCGACTCGGTGGCGGGCGCGCCCGCCCTCGCGTCGCAGTACCGGTTCGCGCTGATGACGCTGGCGGCCGTCGAGGACAAGGCCCAGGACGGCGCGGGGATCGCGAGCCCCTCCGTCCCGTGGGGCGAGACCGAGTACGCCGCCGAGAACCGCGGCTACGGCTACAACTTCGTCTGGTCGCGCGACCTCTACCAGGTGTTCACGGCGCTGATCGAGATGGACGAGCTCGAGCGCGGCGCGGACGCGCTGGCCTACCTCTACAACACCCAGCAGGACGACGACGGGTTCCTCCCGCAGAACACCTACATCGACGGCCGGACCCGGTGGGGCGGCGAGCAGATGGACAACATCGCGTTCCCCTCGGTGATGGCCTGGCAGCTGTACGAGCGCGGCGTGACGCTCGACGACGCGGGGTACACCTACGACCAGGTCAGCCGCTCGCTCGACTACATCGCCGCCAACGGTCCGGAGACCGCACAGGAGCGCTGGGAGGAGGAGGCCGGCTACTCGCCGTCGAGCATCGCGGCCGAGATCGCCGGGCTGGTCTGCGGCGCGGCGCTGGCGCTCGCGGAGGCCGACCGGCGCGAGGCGAGCGGCGCGACGGCCGGCGAGTCGCCCGAGTCCCTTCGCGCCGACGCGCTCGCGTGGCTGGGGCTCGCGGACGACTGGACTGCGCGCGTCGAGGAGTGGACCGCCACCGCGACCGGGACGGACCGCCACGAGGAGACGCCGTACTACCTCCGGATCACGGCCGACGGCGACCCCGAGTCCGGGCGGCCGCGGACGATCGCCAACGACGGGCCGACGTACGACGAGCGGGAGATCATCGACGGCGGGTTCCTCGAACTCGTGCGCCTGGGGATCAAGCCCGCCGACGACCCCGTCGTCCGCAACTCCGTCTCCGTCGTCGACGACTCGATCCGGGTGGACACGCCCCACGGCGCGGCCTGGTACCGGTACGTCGGCGACGCGTACGGCGAGATCGCCGTCGGCGACCCCGGCGCGCCGTGGGCCGGCACCGGCGACGGTCGGGGTCGCCTCTGGCCCATCTTCACCGGCGAGCGCGGCGAGTACGAACTGCGTGCCCGCGCCGACGGCCCGGACGCGTTCGGCGGCACCGACGACGCGGCGCTCGAACCCGAGAGCCTGCTGGAGACGATGGCCGGGTTCGGTAACTCCGGGCTGATGCTCCCGGAGCAGGTGTGGGACCGCGAACACCCGACGAAGTACGGCTGGGAGTTCGGCGAGGGCACCGGGGGGGCGACCCCGCTCGCGTGGTCGATGGCCGGCTTCGTCCGGCTGGCGCACGGCGTCGACGCGGGCGAACCCGTCGAGACGCCGACGGTCGTCCGCGACCGCTACGTCGAGCGCGACCGCCCCGCGGGGCCGGAGCTGACCGCCACCGCCGAGTTCGTCGAGGACGCGGTCGTCGTGGCCGGCGAGACCGACGCCGCGCGCGTGGCCGTCCACACCCGGAAGACGTCGCGGCTCGTGACGCCGGACGCCGACGGCGCCTTCGAGGTCGACCTCGACGCCGCGACCGACGCCGGCACCGTCGTGGTCGCGGCCGCGACGGACGAGGAGTTCGAGGCCGCCGGCACGTCGGTCGAACGGATTCGGCTGTAGCTCTCTTCGACTGAACTCCCGGCGGCGTTCCTCGTACTTGCGGGAATGAGTCGCCTACCCGAGCGCGTTCACGTCGACGGTGCGAACTTCGCCGTCGACCTCGATGTCGACCGTCGAGCAGAGGCTATCGCGTACGGTCTCGCGCCACGACTCGACGCTCGCGGCGTGGCGCTCGCGACGCGTCTCGAGGTCCGCGTCGGGGAGCTCGGCGGCCGTGTCGTCGACCTCTGGATACGGAGGGGCCTCTGCGACGAGATCCCGGGGGTCGACGTGAATCGGGCCGGGGGCGTCGGCGGGCGAACCGCCGTCGCCGTCCTCGCCGGCGCCGCCGGCGTCGAGCGCGTGGAGGCGCGCCCGCATCCGCCCGGAGAACGGCGGCGTCGCGCGGAGCACGACTTCGCGGTCGCTCCGGAGCGTGGCCTCGAGCGCGTTCGCCACGTCCTCGCGGTGCACCGCGATCGACCGGATCCGGTCGGGACCGGTCGCGTCGTCCGCCGACTCCTCAGTCATCGTTCGCCGCCCACTCGGCGTCCGAGAGCGTTCGCTGGACCGCCTCCTCGCCGACCGCGCCCGCGAGGTGTTCGAAGCCGGCGCGGACGCCGCGGTCGCCCGCGTTCGCGACCAGCCGCGAGACGATGAACTCCGGCGTGGACTTCCCGACCGTCTCGAACCGCGGCTGGTAGTCGACGCGGAGCTCCAGGTCGTTCGTCAGCCCCTCCGCGAAGATGCCGTCGATGCGCGCGACGTCGGGGAGCGGGCTCAGGTCATCGGCGAGGTGGGTGACGTAGACGCCGAGCGCGCCGCGGTCGACGGTGAGCGTCACCAGCCCGTTCAGCAGGTCGGCGGCGCGGCCCGGCTCGGTGATCGCCTCGAACTCGTCGACGAGCATCAGCGTCCGCCCGTCCGCGACCAGCGGCGGGACGACCGACTTCAGCGTCGACTCCAGCACGCCGGCGTTGAACGAGGCGTGCCGGCGATGGAAGACGATCCGGTCGAACGTCCCGACCTCGGCCGCGTCGGCGGGGACGGGCAGCCCCATCGACGCGAGCAGCGCCACCGCACACAGCGTCTCCAACAGCGTCGTCTTCCCGCCGGAGTTCGCCCCCGTGAGGACGCTCACGCGGTCGCCCGTCGGCGGGGCGTCGGCGCTCGCGACCCCCGAGATGTCCGCCAGCGAGTGCGAGCCGACGCCGTACGACACCGGCTGGACGTCGCCGCCGAGGAACGGGTTCCGCGCCCCGCGCACGGCGATACCGTCGTCGACGAGCGTCGGGCGGACGTGCCCGTTCTCGGCCGCGAACCGCCCGAGCGACAGCAGGAACGCGGCGTCCGACACCGCCGCCGCGGCCCGAGCGACGGTGGTGTCGCCGCCGTCGTCCGCTCCCTCCTCGTCGCCGTCGTCGCCGCCGTTCGCGTCGTCTCCCTCCGCGGACTCGTCGCCCAGTCGCTCACGGATGTCGGCCGCGACGGCGGCCTCGCGCTCGTCGACCGCCGCCTCGAGTTCGACGACGAGGTCCCGCAGCGTCCCGGAGACGAAGTCGGCGGCGTCGAGCGCCTCGTCCGGCGCCGCGGCCCGGACCGTGGCCGGCTCGACGCCCGTCTCGCGGGCGACGTGGTCGATCGTCGCCGACTCCAGCGCCTCGAAGTCGCGGAGGCTCCCGTCGCGGACGGACTCGAGCACGTCGAACGCGGAGTCCGCGAGGTCGCGCGCGGCCGACAGCTGCTCGCGCAGCCGATCCAGCTCCGCGTCCGCGCCGCTCGCGATCTCGATGTCGTCGCCGTCGAGGCCGCCGGCTGGGTCGATGGACCCCCGCACGTCGGCGAGCGCGTCGGCCGCGTCGCGCAGTCGGTCGCCGTCCAGCGCGCCGACGTCGGCGAACGGCCCGTCGGTCAGCCCCGCCTCGCGGAGCGCGACCGCGGTCTCCACGGCGGCGAGGTCGGACGCCTCCGCCTCGTCGTACGCGTCGAACGCGTCCGCGACCGCCTCCCGGTCCGCCTCGTCGAGGGCGGCCCACGCGTCGCGGGCGGCGACGACCCGGTCCAGCCGCGCCTCGACGGCGTCGCGGTCGAGGAGCGGGGTCAACACTCGAATCCGGTCGGCCGCGTGCGCGGTCAGCGCCTCGCCGGCCGCGAGCGCGAGCAGGTCGTCGTACACCGACCGCGCGTCGCCCGTCGCGAGGACGTCCATCCCGGCCTCCCCGTTCGCCCGGCGGAGGATGCGGGTCGCGCGGCCGCGGTGGAGCCCGGCGTCGACGAGCGCGCGGACGTCGGCCGCCTCGATCGCCTCGACCGCCCGCTCGGTCCCGAGGGCCTCGGTGAGCCGCTCGCTCGTCTTCGGGCCGATCCCCCAGTAGTCCTCCAGTCGCATACCCCGTGGTGTCGCCCCGGCGTCTTGGCGCTTTCGTCGCCCGCGCGGCGCCGGCGACCGCGCGACGCGGCGGAGCGACCACGCCCCGTCGCTCTCCGCCACGACAGCGTTCATACCGCCTTGCCTCCTACCGGTCGGCATGACAGCGGAGATCGCGGACGGCGTCTGGCGTCTCGACTGCGGCGGAGTCAACGCGTACCTGGTCTTCGACGACGTGCCGACGCTCGTCGACGCCGGGACGCCGTGGGACGAGGCGGCGATCCGGGAGGGCCTCGACGACGCCGGCGTCGCCCCCTCGGAGGTCGGCCGCGTCCTCCTCACCCACTACGACCTCGACCACGTCGGGACGCTGGCGGCGCTGACGCCGGATCTCGACGCGCCGGTCCGCGCCTACGGCTTCGACGCGACGCTGCTCCGCGGGGACCGGAAACCGCCCGTCGGGAACCACAAGGGGTTGATCCAGCGGCTCGCCGGGCTCGTCACCGACCTGCCCGACCTCGACGTCGTCGGCGTCCGCGACGGCGAGACCGTCGGCTCGTTCACGGCGTACCACACGCCCGGCCACACGCCGGGCCACGTCGCGTTCGTCAGCGAGGAGTTGGGCGTCGCGCTGCTCGGCGACTTGGTATCGGAATCTGACGGCGAACTGAATGAGTCCGGCTGGGTGATAAGCTACGACACGGGAGAGGTCGCGGCGAGCGTCCGGTCGCTCGCGGAACGCGCCCCGGCGTTCGACGTCGCCTGCGTCGGGCACGGCGACCCGCTCGCCTCGGAGGGCGGCGAGGCGCTGCGCCGGCTGGCGGCGACGCTCTGAACGCCGCCTAGCGGGACTGCCGGTAGATGAGGTTGCGCTGGATGTCGTTCGCGCCCTCGTAGATCACCGGGATACGCACGTCGCGGTAGACGCGGGCGATCCGGCGCTCGGTGAGGTTCGACCGGCCGCCGTGGAGCTTCATCCCCTTCTCGGCGCAGTCGGTGGCGACCTCGGTGGACTTCGTCTTCGCCAGCGCGGCCCAGTAGCCGGCGTCCGTCCCGTTCGCGACCTTCTCGCAGGCGCGCCAGTTAAGCGCGCGCGCCGACTCGAACCCGATCCGCATGTCGGAGATCGTGTGCTGGACGGCCTGGAAGTCGTCGATAGTGCGGCCGAACGCCTCGCGCTCGTCGATGAACGCCTCGGCCTCCTCGATGGCCGCGGCGGCGAGGCCGAGCCCGTGGCCCCCGACGATGACGCGACCGTGGTTGAAGAAGTCGGCGAGGGCGTAGAACCCGCCGCCCTCGCTGCCGACGACGTTCTCCTCGGGGACGAAGCAGTCCTCGAAGACGATGTGGCCCTGCTTGGACGCGCGCATCCCCATCTTCTCGGGGATGTGCTCGGCCTCGTAGCCGTCCGAGTCCGTCTCGACGATGAACAGCGTGTAGTTCGAGTAGCGGTCGTCGCTCTCGCCGGTCTTGGCGTAGACGGTGAGCCAGTCGGCCTCGACCGCGTTGCCGACCCAGTACTTCTCGCCGGTGAGCTCGTAGCCGCCCTCGACTTTCTCCGCCTTCGTCGTCATCCCCGCGAGGTCGGAGCCGGTCTGCGGCTCCGACACCGCGAGCCCCGAGAGCTGTTCGTTCTCGGCCACCGGCCGGAGGTACTTCTCCTTCTGTTCCTCCGTGCCGTAGTCCTCGACCATCTCCGCGCCGAAGCTGGCGAGCTGGAGGGTGAGCGCGATGCCGGCGTCCGCGCGGTAGAACTCCTCGGCGATGGCGAGCACCTGCGCGAGGTCGAACCCCTTCCCGCCGTACTCCTCGCCGATGTCCTGGGCGACGAGGCCGGCGTCCATCCCCGCTTCGAGCACTTCCCACGGGTACTCGCCGGTGTCGTAGTACGACTCGGCGTTCGGGGCGATGTACTCGTCGGCGAACTCGCGGGCCTCCTGTTTGACGTCTCGCGCGCGCTCCGGCACGATGCTGTCGTCGAACAACTCCATACCGACCCTGCGGACCCCGCGGACAAAACGTTCGTGGAACAACGAAGAACTCCGTGAGTGTTTACGGATCGTCGACCGCGTCCGCGTCGGATCCCGCTGCGTCGCCGTCTTCGCCGTCACCGCCTTCGCCGTCGCCGCCGTTTTCGCCGGCGTCCCCGTCGCCGCCGGCGTCGCCCTCCCGCCCTCCGTCCGCAGGGGCGGCGTCGCCAGCGTCCGCGTCGCTCTCGGCCTCACCGGTCGCCGCGGCGTCGGCGTCCGACCCCGCCGCGACCTCGTCGGCGTCGGCGATGTCGACCTCGACCTCGTCGCCCGCCCCTGCGCCGTTCTCGGTCGATTCGTCTTCCGGGGCGTCGTCCGGCGGTTCGGCCGGGTCGGCCGGTTTGAACCCGGCCGTCTCGAGGTCCGCGTCGAGTCCCTCGCGCGGGTCCGAGCCGCGCTCGCGGAGGACTTCCCGCGTCGCCTCCCTGTCGACCGTCCCGGAGACGGTGCGCGGGAGCTCCGTCGCGTACGCGACCGTCTTCGGGATCTTGAACCGGGCCAGCCGCTCGCGGGCGAAGGCGACGAACGCCGCCTCGTCGATGGGCGCGGGACCGACGCCCTCGGACCCGACGACCGGCGCGGCGGACTCGCCGACCGATCCCGCGGCCTCGTCGGCCGAACCCGGTTCCTCAGGCGCGTCGTCCGAGGAGTCGGTCTCCGTGGGACCGGACTCCGGGACCGCGTCGCTTCCGCCCGGCCCGGCCGCCGCCGACGGGATCCGGTCGCCGACGGCGACCAGCGCCGCGACGCGCTCGCCCCACACGTCGTCGTCGAGCCCGACCACGGCCACGTCGTCGACACCGTCGTACTCCCGGAGCACGTCCGCCACCTCGCCCGGTTCGACGTTCTCGCCGCCGCTGATGATCCGGTCGTCGACGCGGTTGAGCACGTGGAGGTAGCCGTCCTCGTCGAATCGCCCCACGTCGCCGGTGTGGAGGCCGTACGGACCGAAGTCCGACCGGTCGAGTTCTGAAGCGTCGATCCCGTTCAGGTCGATCGCGTCGGCCGAGGACGCGCCGTCACCGCCGTCGGCGTCGGCATCGGACGACGCACTGTCTGCGCCGTCCGCGTCCGCGCCGTCCGCGTCCACGCCGTCCGCGCCGCCCGCGTCCGCGGCGATGTATCCCGGTGTGACCGTCGGGCCGTCGACGACGACCTCGCCGGTCTCGCCCGGCGCCACCGGGTCGCCGTCGTCGACGATGGTCACGTCGGTGCCGAACAGCGGGCGGCCGACCGTCCCGATCCGGCCCCGCGTCTGTCTGGGCGACGCCGTCGTGATCTGCGAGGCGGCCTCGGTCATCCCGTAGGTGGGGTAGACGGGGATCGAGTAGTCGCGACACCGCTCCAGCAGCTCCGCCGGCGCGGGCGCACCGCCGAGCAGCACCACCCGGAGCGAGTCCGACAGCGTCCCGCGACGGTCGAGCATCCGCCTGAGCATGGTCGGCACGAGCGAGACGCCGGTCACGTCGTACGCGTCGATGTCGTCCGCGGTGCCGCCCGCGTCGAACCCCTCCCGCAGCACGAGCGTCGTCCCGTACAGCACCGAGCGATACACCGGGGCGAGCCCGCCCATGTGGTGGAGCGACAGGGACACCAGCCACCGGTCGTCGGCCTCGACGCCGAGGCGGAACGCGGAGGCGACCGCCGAGCTGTACACGTTGCCCGCGGTCAGTGGGACGGGCTTGGGTTCGCCCGTCGTGCCCGACGTGAACAGCACGCAGAGCGGGTCCTCGAACGACCACGTCGGCGGGTCGAGCGACGCGGGGTCGACGTCGTGGACGCCGGTCACGTCCGCGCTCGTCGGGTCGTCGACGGAGTAGACGGGAACGCCCTCGATGCGCGACGCCGCCTCGGTCGCGGTCGACTCGGTCGGCTCCGCGCAGACGACGGCGTCGAGGTCCGTCCGGTCGATCCGCGCGGCGATCTCGCGCGCCGTCAGCTCCGTGCCGAGCGGCACGAACGTCGCCCCGATGCGCATCGTCGCGTGGACCAACCCGACGGTCCCCACGTACGGGGGCGTGAGCACGCCGATCCGGTCGCCCTCGCCGAGGCCGTGGGCCACGAGCCGCCCCGCCGTCTCGGCGACGAGGCGGTCGAGGTCGGTGTAGCTCCACGACTCGCCGTCCTCGGCGCGGACGAGGGCGGCGTCGTCCGGCGACGAGACCACCCGGTGGGAGAGCCAGTCGCGCACGGGTGTCACCCCCGTTCGCCGGGGGTCGGCCGACTACTCATCTGCCGGCTGTCGCACGGTCAACACCGGCACGTCGGAGGTGCGGACGACGCGCTCCGTGACGCTCCCGAGCAGGTAGCGGTCGAGCCCCTTCCGGCCGTGGGTCCCCATCACGACCACGTCGATGTCGTGCTCGCCGACGTAGTCCCGGATCGACTGGTACGCGGTCCCGGAGGTGACGCTGCCGACGCACTCGACCCCGGCGTCCGCGGCGGCGTCGGCCACGCGCTCCGTCGCCTCCTCGCCCTCGGCCTCCAGCGCCTCGACCACGACCTCCGCGCCGGCCTCCAGCGTGGAGTACGCCGCGCCGTCGACCACGTAGAGCGCGTGGAGGCGGGCGTCGTACCGGTCGGCGAGGTCGATCGCGTGTTCGATCGCGGCCTCCGAGGCCGGGCCGCCGTCGGTCGGAACGAGGATCTCTGAGTACATCTCACTCCCAGCTACAGCGGGTAGCGATTAAAAACCCGATCCAACGTCTCGGACCGCGGGACGGAACGAGTCTCGGCGGCTCGACCGCGGGGCCGTCTAGCGGAAGCCCATCGCTTCGATCTGCTCTTGGTACCGGTTCCGGATGGTGACCTCGGTCACCTGCGCGACGTCGGCGACCTCGCGTTGGGTCTTCTTCTCGTTACAGAGCAGCGACGCCGCGTAGATGGCCGCGGCCGCGAAGCCGGTGGGCGACTTCCCGGAGAGGAGCCCCTGCTCGGCGGAGACGTCGATGATCTCGGTCGCCTTCGACTGGACCTCCTCGGAGAGCTGGAGGGCCGACGCGAAGCGCGGGACGAACTGCTTGGGGTCGACCGGCTTCAGCTCCAGCCCGAGCTCTTGGGAGATGTACCGATAGGTTCGGCCGATCTCCTTCTGCGGGACCCGCGACACGTCGGCGACCTCGTCGAGGCTGCGGGGGATTCCCTCCTGTCGGCAGGCGGCGTAGAGGGCGGCGGTGGAGACGCCCTCGATGGAGCGGCCGCGGATCAGGTCCTCGTTGAGCGCGCGTCGATAGATGACGGAGGCGACCTCCCGTACAGAGCGGGGTACGCCGAGGGCGCTCGCCATCCGATCGATCTCCGAGAGCGCGAACTGAAGGTTGCGCTCGCCCGCGTCCTTCGTTCGGATCCGCTCCTGCCACTTGCGCAGGCGGTGCATCTGCGAGCGCTTCTCCGAGGAGAGCGACCGACCGTAGGCGTCCTTGTCCTTCCAGTCGATGGTCGTCGTCAGCCCCTTGTCGTGCATCGTCTCCGTGATGGGCGCGCCGACGCGCGACTTCGACTGCCGCTCGTTGTGGTTGAACGCCCGCCACTCCGGCCCGCGGTCGATGTTCCGCTCGTCCAAGACGAGTCCGCAGTCCTCGCAGACCAGCTCTTGATCGGCGTCGGTGACGATGTTCTCCGAGTCACACTCCGGACAGGAGACCGTCGATTCGTCCGTTTCCTGCTCCGTGTCCCGCTCCTGTTGCCGCTGGCGACTCGGGCGTTCCATTAAAAGGTTTGTGGTCAGTCGCGTATTTAAGACTTGTCCACGCTAATCAACGATCCTGATAGAACGCCGGCTCTCGGAAGTGCGGTCTCGCGGCGTCTAGACCCCATTTCCCGCCAGTTTGCGGATCGGATTCGGCACTCGGCTGCGGCCGGCCGCCCGTTCGGCGCCGACACCGCGACGCACGAAACGTGACCGCGATTCGAGGACGGAATCTGTCGGTCGAACCGACGGTTCCGTCCCCCGACACGTCTCGTAGCGGTCGCCGGGCGGGCTTCTGTCGGTTCCGTGTCGGGTGCGGCTTGACCCGCCCCCGCACGGTCTAGGCCGTCGCTCGACGCCACCCGGGCCTCGGCGTCGGCCGAGTCTTATATTACCATCAAACATCTATAAAGATTTTTGTATAACCTATACCAATAGGTGTGTATGAGCACGACCTCCTCGGCCGGCGTCGAACGCACGCTGCGCGGCTGTCGCCCCGCCGACGTCGACCCCGTCGTCGTCGACGCGTCGGACCTCGAAAGCACCGCCCCCGACCACCTGCGCGACATCAAGCAGGGGCTCGCCGCCCGCGGCTACCAGCCCGCGGCGGTCGCCGCCGAGGCGGAGTTCGACGGGGAGAGCACCCTCGAACGGCAGCGCGAGGCCGACCGACTGCGCGCGCTCGTCCGCGCCGCGGCGTTCCTCGGCGCCGGCCGGATCGAGGTCAGGGTCGACGGCGAGGCCTCCGACGAGGTCCGCACCGCGCTCGCGGCGCTCGCCGAGCGTGCCGACCGCGAGGGGGTCGAGTTCGTCCGCGTCGACGGCGCGGCCTGACCGATGGCGACGAAGCGGTCGCTCGCGACCAAGCTCGGCGTCGTCGCCGGCTTCGAGCGTCCCGACGCGGCCCTCGAGCAGTACCCCACGCCGCCGGAGCTGGCGGCCCACGTCGTCCACCTCGCCGACCTCCACGGCGACGTCGACGGCCGGACCGTGATCGACCTCGGGACCGGGACCGGGATGCTCGCGCTGGCCGCCGCGCTGCGCGGCCCCGCCCGCGTCGTCGGCCTCGAACTCGACGGCGACGCGCTGGCGACCGCCGAGGCCAACGAGCGCCGCGTCGCCGCCAGCGCGCCGGTCCACTGGGTCCGCGGCGACGCGACGCGCCCGCCGATCGCCGTCGCCGAGCCGGCGACAGCCGTGATGAACCCGCCGTTCGGCGCGCAGGACGGCAACCGGAACGCGGACCGCGCGTTCCTCGACGCCGCGAGCGACCTCGCCGACGTCTCCTACTCCATCCACAACGACGGCAGCCGGGAGTTCGTCGAGGCGTTCGCCGCCGACGAGGGCGGCGAGGTCACCCACGCGTTCGCGGCCGAGTTCCGCGTTGACGCGCAGTTCGACCACCACACCGAGGACGCGCGCGACATCGACACCGAAGTGTACCGGATCGAGTGGACCTGAGCCCCGCCGACGCAGCTCTCTCTGGCGAGCCCGCCAACTCCGCTTACTGTCTGCCGTCGTAGCGCTCCCGATACGCGACCCTGACCCGCGTCTCGCCGCGCTCCGCGAACACGACGCCGTTCTCTCGGACGAGCGTGATCCCCCGGACCGTCACCGACTCGTTCGCGGCCGGGAGCGGCGCCGTGACGTTGTTGCCGCTCCCGCCGACCACGGACAGCTCGAACCCGTCGGGCGTGGCCGCGACGACGACGCTGCGGCCGTCGATCCGCGGCTCCGCACGCGCCGGGTCGCTGGTGAACAGCGTCCGCCTGGTCTCGTTGCGGACCGCGTCCACGCGGTACGCCGGGCCGCCGTTCACGGCGACCCAGCCGACCCGCTGGACCCAGACGGTCTCCCGCCAGCCGGTCCCGCCCACGTCGACCGCGCGGTACCCCCAGAACGCGAGGTTCCCCTCCGAGACGGCCGTCGTCCATATCTCGCGGTCCGGGTTGCTGACGATCACCCCCGAGGTGTTGACCGACGTGGAGCGCCCGAACGCCTCCACGTCGACCACGCTCACGAGCCGGTCCTCCACGTTCTCGGCGTAGGTCACCTGGTACCCCTCCACCTCTATCGGGTCGCCGGGGAGGTCGCCGTCGTCGACGGCGACGAGGTTCGGCACGATCCCCGGGCCGGCGACGGCCGCCAGCGCCGCGACGAGCAGGAGCGTCCCGACCGCCGCCGGCGTCGCGGACCGGATCCCGCCCCTGATCGTCTCGGGCTCCGGGACCGCTCGACTCGGCCAGACGGGTTCGTCCCGCGAGACGGCGGCGACGGCGACGATGGCGGCCAGCAGGGCGAGCAGCCCGACGCCGACCGCGCGGTACAGCTCGTACCGCTCGTTCCCGAGGTACCAGTACACCGCCCACAGCCGGCGCGAGGCACCGAACAGCAGCAGCGCGCCGAAGACGACGAGCGCGGACCGCTCGGTCGGGCCCGCGATGGACCCGCCGTCGCCCGCACTCGCGAGCGGATGGTTGCTCCAGCGTCCCGTGCCCTCGGCTCCGTCGCTACCCTCTTCGCTCCGCGTTCGGGCGCGACGCCGGAAGAGGAGGACGGCGACCAGCGCGCCGCCGATGAGCCCGAGCGCGTGCCCCTGGATCGCGACGTTCGCCCACCCCGGGACGCCGTAGGAGGGAGACGCCTCCGCGAACGCCACCGGCACCCGGACGGCGTCGTAGAGCACGCCGACGAGCGTCGTCCCCGCCATGGCGACGAGCGCGGCGATCGGTCGCGAGACGAGCGCGAACCCCCAGTACGCGAACACCACGAGCGAGAAGCCGACCACCGGCCCCAGCGCGAACAGCGCCGAGGCGAGGCCGAACGCGACCGCGGCGCCGGGGACGATCAGGAACGCCCGGACGTACGGGTTCGCGCCCGGCGACTCGACCGCGGCGATTCGGCTCGGAAGCCGGGATAGCTGCCGCGGGAACCGTCGTAGACGAGTCGGGAGTCGCCGCAGGCGAACGGCGAGCCGCTCTCCGTCGTCGACCTCGCGCCTTTCGGGGAAATGACCGTAGGCGTACTCCGCGAGGCCGCCGGCGACGAGCGCGGAGAGGAGGTTCCCAGTGACGTGCCCGCGGCTCGCGTGGGCGAAGCTGGACCAGACGATCCCCTGTGGGTAGAAGTACGACCACGACCGGAACGGGATCACGACCGGGCGGTTCGGGTGGTCGATCCCCGACTGGACGAACAGGTACACCCCGATCACGCCGGCGATCACGAGCAGCGTCCCCCACGGGACTCCCCAGAGGAGCCGCGCGCGGAGCGCCCGCGTCCAGCCGCCGTCCCGACGGTCCGCGAGGTACACCGCGGCGAGCGCGACGGCGACGCCGACGCCCCCGGCGGCGAGGTGGACGGCGTCCGACGTCAGCGCCTCCGCGACCATATCACACCGGACGGGACCGCGCGCACATCAATAACGGGGGTCGAGCGCGGCGACGCGTCGCGGACGGGGCCGCTCGGCGTCAGATCTTGTTCTCCGCGTCGTCGGCAAGCTCCTCCATCCGCTTGCCGACGCGGCCGGCGGGCGAGAACTCGTCTTCGCTCATCGCGTTCGCCAGCGCGTTGCCGAGGACGAACACCGCGTGCTTGTGTTCGCTCTTCGACTTGTGGACGTGGGAGGGGTCGACGTCCAGCTCGTCGTACGGATCGAACAGCGTCCCGTCGACCGTCTCCTGCGCGCGGAAGTGCTCCATGATCGTCACCATCTGTTCGTGGAGTTCGAGCAGCTCGTCCTTGTGCATACCCACGGATACGGGATGTAAGCCCTTTAAGGGTTGTTGAGGGGTGTACGCACGGATCCGCGCCGGGTCGGCCGCGACCCGAGAAGTCGCCGGTCAGAAGACGTACTCGTCTTCGTGGCCCATCATCCCCTCGTCCTCGAACCCGTTGGAGTCGTCGTCGTCTCGCGGGCCGCTCGTCTTGTACGCCTTGATGCCAGTCGATAGCAGCTCCTCGACCGCCTCCTCGCGGTTGAGGAACTCCCCCTCCTCGACCATCTGGGCGATCTGCATCTCCAGATGCTCCGGCACGGTTATCTTCACTCGGGGCATTTGCTGTTCGGGTCTTGTGGCATGGCGTATATAAAATTGGCGTCGTAAATCCGCGGATATGAAAACTCGACACAACGACTCAAAATATCATTTCTGTTCTTTCAAACGTATGTTGTGATAATGCGAACGCTCTCGACATCGACGCGCCGACGGCGGCGCGACCGCGGCCGAGCGGCTCTCGTCCGCGCGCCATCTCCCCCACCGAGAGCGACATTCATACGTCGGTCCGGGCCGAACGACGGGCCATGAGCGAATCCGGCGCCGACGCGGCCGAGGACCTCACCGACCTCTACCGCGAGTACGGCGACGATCGACTCCCTCCGGGCCAGCGCGAGACCGACGGCTTCCCCGTCCTCTCGAAGAGCGGGACGCCCTCGTGGGACCCGGAGACGTTCGAGCTGGAGGTGTGGGGCGCGGTCGAGGAGCCGCTCTCCCTCTCGCTCGACGAGTTCCGCGACCTCCCGTCGGTCACCCAGCGACAGGACTTCCACTGCGTGACCGGCTGGAGCAAGTTCGACTGCGAGTTCACGGGCGTCTCGTTCGCCGACCTCGCCGAGCGCGCGGGCGTCCGCGCCGACGCGGAACACGTCATGTTCCACGCGCTCGACGGTTACACGACCGACCTCCCGCTCGACGAGTGCACGAAGCCGGGCGTCCAGCTCACCTACGGCTACGACGGCGACGACCTCCCGGCCGACCACGGCGGCCCCGTCCGCGTCGTCACGCCGCACAAGTACGCGTACAAGGGCGCGAAGTGGGTCTCGGGCGTCGAGTTCCTCACCGAGCCCGAGCTCGGCTACTGGGAGAAGCGGGGGTACAGCGACACGGCGAACCCCTGGAACGAGGAGCGCTACAGCTGACCGCCCTCCGCCCGCGGCTCGATTTTCCCCGCTCGCTCCGCCCCGATAGTCAGGATAAAGGGTCCCCGGCCCCGACTCGATACGTATGAAACGGGCGCGCTCTCGGTCCTCGCCGCCGCTGGTCAGCCGGACCACGGCGATCGACGAGCCGGCGTTCGCGGCGGCGTTCGACGCGCTCTCGACACCGCGCACGGTGTGGAGCGCGCCCGGCGACGCGCTGGTGATCGGCGGCGGCGCGGCGGCGACCCTGACCGCCGCCGGCGGCGACCGGTTCGCGTCGATCCGACGGGCGACGACGGAGCTGTTCGAGTCCGGCGACGTCCACGCGGGGACCGAGGCGGCGCGCCCCCGCGTCTTCGGCGGCTTCGCCTTCCACGAGGGGGCCGCCGACGGCGACCCGTGGGAGGCCTTCCCCGAGGCGCGGTTCGTCTTCCCCCGGGTCCAGCTGACGATCGCGGACAACGGCGCGTGGCTGACGGTCAACGCGGTCGGCCCGGACGCCGGCGTCGACGCCGTCGAGGCGCGCCTCGCCCGCGAGGTCGACCGGTTCGCCGACCTCGCCGACGACGGCCGTCCGCGCGCCGTCGACGGTCGGAGCGCGCGGCCGCCCCGACCGGGGATCCGCGAGAGCCGCCGGACGACGAGCCGCGAGGCGTGGCGCGACAGCGTCGGCGCCGCGGTCGACCGGATCGCCGACGGCGACCTCCGGAAGGTGGTGTTGGCGCAGGCGCTGGAGGCGGACCTCGCGGCCGACTTCCCGCGGGCGGCCACCCTCGAACGCCTCGCGGAGAAGTACCCGGACTGCCACCGCTACTGGTTCGAGCCGGCAGACGGAGAGAGCGCGTTCTTCGGGGCCACCCCCGAGCGACTCGTCTCGCTGCGGGGCCGGACGGTCGAGACCGACGCGCTCGCCGGGACGACCGGCCGCGGCGAGACCCCGTCCGAGGACGAGTGGCTCGCGCAGGAGCTCCTCGACGACGAGAAGAACGTCCACGAACACGAGCTGGTCGCGGAGACGGTCCGGGACCAGCTGGAGCCGTTCGCGGCGTCCATCTCGGCGGGCGAGCGCCGCGTCCGGCGGCTCGCGACGGTCCAACACCTCCACACGCCGATCACCGCCGAGCTCGACGCGGACCGCCACGTCCTCGAACTCGTCGAGGCGCTCCACCCGACCCCCGCGGTCGGCGGCCTCCCGCCGGACCGCGCGCTGGCGACGATCCGGGAGACGGAGCCGTTCGACCGCGGCTGGTACGCCGCGCCGGTGGGCTGGATCGACGCCGCGGGCAACGGCGCGTTCGCGGTCGCCATCCGCTCGGCGGTCGCGACCTCCCGCCGTGCGACGCTGTTCGCGGGCGTCGGCATCGTCTCCGACTCCGACCCCGACCGCGAGTGGGACGAGGTCCAGTTGAAGTACCGGCCGATCCTCGACGAGCTGGAGCGCGACGACGCGGGCGAGTCGGCCGACAGCTAGCGCGCCCGGCCGGGAGCGACGGACTGGGAGCGACCGACCGGGCCGCGGTCTGCGAGTCTACTGGAACATCTTCAGCGGCTCGGCCTGCGAGCTCTCCTCGGTCGCCTGTCGCATCTGCTCGGCGAGCTGCCGCTTCGCGCTCCGGATCTCCGTCGCCTGCTCGACGAGCCCGTCGGTCGGCGTCTCGGTCCCGGCGATCGGGTCGATGCCGTCGAGGATGAGCACGCGCGCCGCCTCGGGGTCGGGGAACTTCGGGTCGGACTCGACGACGAGCCCGACCGCGTCGCGGTCGGCCTCCAGCGCGGCCGCGAGCATCGCGCCCGTGGGGCCGGAGACGAGCCCGGACTCCGACGGCGCCGCCACATCGGCGCGCCCGAGCGCCTCGCCGCCGTCGCCGGTCGCGATCCCGTACAGCTCCGGCGGCGAGTCGTCCTTCTCGCGGCCGAGCCCGGACAGGAAGATCGGGAAGGGCTCGGCCTCGTCGAACCACGAGTCGAGACACGCGGCGACCTCGGTCGCCGCCCCCGGGTTCACGGGCACGTCGCTGCGGAGCGCGACGAGGTCGTTCGCGGGGTCCGCGTAGAGCCGCACCGGAGTCGTCGCGGCCGTCTCCGACTCCCGGTAGACGGTCACCGGCGGCAGTCCGTCGCAGTGGACGTTCGCGTAGTGGGCCATCTCGTGGGCGTCGATCAGGTGGTCGGTCGCGATCTTGCCGACGAGGCCGACGCCGGGGAACCCCTCGATCAGCGTCGGCTCGTCGAGCGAGACGTCGTCGTCGAGGACGGAGATGCGGGCCATGCGCGCTCCTACGCCGGGGGCCGACCTAAAGGTGCGGCGCCGGGCCGGCCGCTCGCGTCCCGAAACGGTCTAACGGGCCGACCCGAAAGGAGAGACATGAATCCGCTCGACCGATACGAGTCGCTCGTCGACGACGTCGACGCGTTCCGGGCGGCGTGCGACCGGGCCCTCCCCTCGGTCGTGCGCACGAACGGCATCGCGGCGACGCCGGCCCGCGTCCGCGAGGCGTTCGACGAGTCGGGGGTCGCGTACGAGCAGGCCGACTGGCACGACGGCCTCTTCCGGCTCCCCGACGGGAACCCCGGGGGCAACTGGCCGTACGTCCACGGCTGGACCCACGGCCAGGAGGAGGTGTCCGTGCTGCCGACGCTCGCGCTCGACCCGCGGCCCGGCGAGCGCGTCTGGGACGCCTGCGCGGCGCCCGGCAGCAAGACGACCCAGATCGCGGACGCGATGGACGACGAGGGCACCGTCGTCGCCAACGACAACAACCTCGGGCGGCTCTCCGCGCTCCGGCACAACGCCGAGCGCCTCGGGATCACGAACGCGGTCGTCACGAACCAGGACGCCCGCAACTTCTCGACGAAGCCGCTGGCGTTCGACGAGTTCGACCGCGCGCTGGTCGACGCGCCCTGCTCCTGCGAGGGCACGTGCCGCAAGAACCCGGACGTACTCGACGAGTGGACGCTCGACCACGTCCACGCGGTCGCCGGGATCCAGAAGGGCGTCTTGGCGCGAGCCGTCCAGGCGACCCGCCCGGGCGGCGTCGTCGTCTACTCGACCTGTACGTTCGCGCCCGAGGAGAACGAGGCGGTCCTCGACCACGTCCTCGCGAACGAGGACTGCGAACTGGTCGAGTTCGACCTGCCGCTCGACACCGATCCCGGCGTGACCGAATGGGAGGGGGAGACGTACGACGAGTCGGTGACGCGCGCGCGGCGGATCTACCCCCACCGCAACGACACGGGCGGCTTCTTCTGTGCGAAACTGCGGGTCGGCGGCGCGGCGGGCGACGACGCCGCGACCGACGGCGAGGGGGTGGGAGCGTGAGCGACGACGTCGCGGAGGCGGGCGCCGAGGCCCCCACCAACGACGGCCAGCGGTTCGACCGGCTCCCCGAGACGCCCGCGGACCGCGAGGTGGAGGGGCGCGCGAGCCGCGCGGAGGTCCTCGACTGGTGGAATGAGCGGTTCGGGATCGACCCCGACGTGTTCGCGGAGTACTCCTTCTGGGAGAAGGGCGCGGGGAAGATCTGGGTGTTCAACGGCGCGGCGACCGACCCCAGCGAGGTGGAGGCGATCGGGATGACCTTCCTGCGCACGCGCCAGGAGCACTGGAAACCGACCGGCCGAGCGGTCTCGCGGTTCGGCCGTCGCGCAACGGAGAACGTGATCGAACTGGACCCGGCGCAGGCGGCACGGTTCGCTGCGGGGGAGGACCAGGACCTCCCCGAGTGGGACGGGGACTGGGGGTACCTGATCGCGACCCACGAGGTCGCCGGCGAGTCGGTCCCGATCGGGGTCGGGCTGTACCTCTACGACGAACTGCGCTCCGTGGTCCCGAAGGGGAGCCGGGCGGACCTGCCGGTCGTGGAGTGAGTCGGCGACGTCCGGCAAAAAGTCAGTCGTGGGAGCGCTTCGTTCCGACGGCGCTCCGGCGGTCCACGCGGGTCAGACCGACGTGTCTTCCGGCGGTTTGGTCGCGAGGTTGCTGATGCCGTACGCCGCGAGCAACAGCAGCCCCAGCAGGATGGTGTACGACCGAACGCTGAGGCTTATCAGCGTCTCGTGGACGACCTGTCCCTCTCCCGACACCGGGTGCGGCGCTCCGGCGACGATCTCCAGCAGCCCCATCCCGACCGTGCCGATCAGGATGAGCGCGCCGCCGCCGTACAGTCCGACTCGTTCCATGGTAGTGAGTTCGCTCATGTGTTGTCACCTCGTTAGCCGATGAAGTACCGCAGCCGCGGGTGGTCCCTGACGAACGACGTCTTCGCGAGGTAGGCGTCGACGCCGAGCACGCGCCCGGCCCCGAGCGTGGCGATCATCGCGAAGATCAGCAGCCCGAGCAGGTCACCGGTGATCACGCCGTGGGCCCAGCCGCCGGTCTCGCCGTTGATGAAGTAGAAGAACGTCATCAGGAACGCGCCGAAGAACGCGGCCAGCCGCGTCAGGGCGCCGACGATCAGCCCCAGCCCGATCAGCGTCTGTCCCAACGGAACCATGATATTGGTGAACGACAGCAAGATTCCGTCGGAGAACAGCGTGACCACCGGGCCGAGGCTCGTCTGGGCCGCCGCGCCGCCGACGAACCAGCTCGCGTCGAACGGCCACGCGAGGAACTTGTCGAGTCCCGCGTGGAGGAACCACCACCCGACGATCATGCGCAAGACGACGAGCCAGTAGGCGAATCGCGACTCCTCGACCGGGAACGATACGTCTCTGCCCAGCAGCTGCGTTTGGATGTTCGTGACCATTGGTAACCCCGGTTGCGAAAATGTTCGGTTACAATATATAAACCTATCTTCGATGTCACCGCCGAGTAATTCGCGAACCCCGGACTACTCCTTCCGTCGCACCGTCCCGCCGCCCAGCCCCTCCCACTCGACCCGGTAGCCGAGCGCCGAGAGGGTCGCGCTCGCGTCGTTGACGCCGTACTCGTCCAGCGTCGCCTCCGCCGCGGACAGCGCCGTCCCGTCGTCGATGTCGTCGCCGATCCGCGCCAGCACCGACGGTCTGACGAGCGTCCGGCCGACGAGCTCGTGGCCGGGGAACGGCCCGTCCTCCACCGCCGCCTCGCTCACGCCGTGTCGGTCCGCGAGCTCGCGCAGGGTGACCACGTCGTCGTCCGGCTCGAAGGCGTCCGGGAGCGTCGCGGCCGCGTCGGCGACGAACTCGGCCTCGTACTCGCGGAGCACGTCGACGACGTCCTTCACGCGGACCGCCCCCGAGTAGGTGACGACGCGGTGGTCGCGCGCGGCGACGTCCTCGCCGACGCCGAGGCTCTCGTCGACCGCGACCAGCAGGTCCACGTCCTCGACGTCCGCGAGCTGGCCGAGCTTCTTCTCGACGTACTCTGGGGTCCAAAAGCCCATCACCTCGAAGAACAGCCGGAAGTCCGCGTGGTCGTAGTCGAACGCGAAGTCCGGGATCATGACGCTCGCGCCGGTCTCGAGCGGCTCCGGCTCGCGGACGAGGGCCCAGTCGAGGTCGAGCCCGCGGAACCGCCCGGCGAAGTCGGCCTCGACGCCGCTGTCGAAGTCCGGCTCCGCCACCGGCTCGACGTCCGGCACGGTCACGTCGCCGTCCGAGAGTCGCATGGTGCGCTCGCGGCCTCGGTCGTCGATCGTCGCCTCCAGCGACCACTCCGCCGACTCGGCCGCGGTCCGGAGCAGCCTGGCGAACGCGGTCCCGTACCGCCGGGTCCGAGAGAACAGCGCGTCCGGGCCGGTGACGACGAGCTCGCGCCCCTCCGGGGTCCGCTCCACCTCGTACATCAGTCGCAGGCGCTTCACCGCCGAGACGAGCCGCTTCGGGTCGTTCGACCGCACCCGGACCTCGGTGGCGTCGAAGAGGGCGGTCTGGGCCAGCGAGAGGTCGTACTGCTCCAGCAGGGAGTCGGGGTCCCAGCGCACGTCGGCGTCGACGAGGACCCGATTGACGTCGCGGTCGGCGTACAGCGTCTCTGCCACGGCCGCCGCGTCGATCCCCAGCGCGTCGGCAGCGCGCTCGACCGCGGTCTCCCGCTCCGCCTCGCTCGCGACGCCGACCGCCTCGGCGGCCTCGAACGCGGCCCGCCGGACGCGACGCGGCGGGACCGCGGCGCGCGTCTCGAACTCGCACTCGCGCTCGACGAGCGCCGCGAGCCCGCGGACCAGCTTGAAGTCCCCGTTGCGGGCGGCGGCGTCGGCCTCTAGGTCCGCCAGCGCGTCGTCGAGGTCGCCGCGGCGCTCGCCGACGTGCGACTCGAACGTCCCGAGGACGCGGGCCGCGAGCGGCCGGTGGTCGCGCCCGGTGAACTGCGGGCGGTAGCCGCCGCCAGCCCGGGAGACGCGCAGGAGGTCCTTCCGTAGCACGGCCGCCGCTACGCGAGCCCCGGACTAAAACCGGCCGGGTTCGCCGCCTCCGGGCCGGTCCGCACGCCCGCTCGTCGTCCGGCCGCTCGCGGCGGTTCGGACCGCCTCAGTCGTCGTCGCCGGAGGCCTCGGGGGTGAACGTCACCCCCTCGATCTCGATCCGGTCCGGGACGCGGCTCGTGTCGTGGGTGCCGACCGGCGGGAGGTTCGCGCTCGCGGCGGCCGAGGCGTCGAGGTCCGTCTCTTCGGCCCCCTCGATCGCCGTCATCTCGCCGTCGGCGTCGCGCGCGTCCTGATCGATGCGCATGGAGCAGAACTCCGCGCCGCACATCGAGCAGAAGCGGGCCTCCTTGTAGTTGTCTCCCGGGAGCGTCTGGTCGTGGTACGAGCGCGCGCGCTCGGGGTCGAGCGCGAGGTCGAACTGCCGCCGCCAGTCGAACTCGTAGCGCGCCTCCGAGAGGGCGTCGTCCCAGTCGCGCGCGCCGGGGCGGTCGTTCGCCACGTCGGCCGCGTGCGCCGCGATGCGGTACGCGGCGAGCCCGTCCCGCACGTCCTCGGCCTCCGGCAGGCCGAGGTGCTCCTTCGGCGTCACGTAACACAGCATCGCCGCGCCTGCCCGCGCGGCCTCGGTCGCGCCGATCGCGCTCGTGATGTGGTCGTACCCCGGGGCGACGTCCGTCACCAGCGGCCCGAGGACGTAGAACGGCGCGCCGTCGCACACCGACTGCTGCCGTTCGACGTTCTCGGCGATCTCGTCCATCGGCACGTGGCCGGGACCCTCCACCATCACCTGGACGCCGCGTTCCTGCGCGGTCCGCGTGAGTTCGCCGAGGGCGTCGAGCTCGGCGAACTGGGCCTCGTCGCTCGCGTCCGCGAGGCAGCCGGGACGGAGGCCGTCGCCGAGCGAGACCGTCACGTCGTGTTCGGCGAACACCTCGCAGATCGCCTCGAACTCGGCGTACAGCGGGTTCTGTGCCCCGCGCTCCTCCATCCACTCCGCGAGGATCGAGCCGCCCCGCGAGACGATGCCCGTCTTCCGCCCGTCGGTCAGCGGGAGGTGTTCCGCGAGGATCCCCGCGTGGATCGTCATGTAGTCGACGCCCTGCCCGGCCTGCTTCTCGATCACGTTGAGGAGGAGTTCGGGTGCGATCGCCTCGGGGGAGCCGGCCCGCTTGACCGCCTCGTAGATCGGGACCGTCCCGACCGGGACCGGCGAGTGCGCGACGTTGGCCTCGCGGGTCGCGTCGAGCGCGTCGCCCGTCGAGAGGTCCATCACCGTGTCGGCCCCGTAGTGGACCGCGGCGTGGAGCTTCTCCAGCTCCTCGCTCCGGTCGCTCGTCGTCTCGCTGTTCCCGATGTTCGCGTTGACCTTCGTGGCGAACGCCCGCCCGATGACCATCGGGTCTAGCGACTCGTGGGCGTGGTTGTTCGGGATCACCGCGCGCCCCTCGGCCACCTCCCGACGGACGAACGCCGGGTCGCGGTTCTCGCGCTCCGCCACGCGCTCCATCGCGGGCGTGACCTCGCCGCTCCGCGCCCGCTCTAGCTGTGTCTCCGGCATAATCACTAGGTAATACCACTAACTAATATACTCTGCGGTGCGCCCCTCGCCCCCGCGAGTCGGCGCGCAGGTGCGACACGCTTAACCCCGGAACACGCGGATCGTGGCGTAATGAGTACCGACGCGGCGGGCGACGCCGACCCGGAGGACGCCGCCGCAGAGTCCGACGGCGACGGCCACTCCGAGGCGTTCGTCCGCACCTGCGAGCGCCTCGTCGAGCGCATCCTCGACGGCGAGATCGAGCGCGACGACCTCGAACGGGCCAAGCTCGACGCCTGCTCGGAGTTCGGCTCCCCGAAGGTGCCGAAGAACACCGAGATCCTCGACCACGCGCCGACGGAGCACCGCGACGACGTGATCGAGGTGGTCCAGCGCAAGCCCGTCCGGACCGCCTCGGGGGTCTCGCCGGTGGCGATCATGACCTCGCCGAAGCTCTGTCCGCACGGGAAGTGCCTCTACTGTCCCGGCGGGCCGGCCTCGGAGTTCTCCTCCGCGCAGTCGTACACGGGCCACGAGCCCGCCGCAGCCCGCGGCGAGCAGAACGACTACGACCCGTACGGGCAGGTGACGCTCCGGCTCGAACAGCTCCGGAAGATCGGCCACCCGGTCGACAAGGTGGAGCTCATCCTGATGGGCGGGACGATGACCGCGCGCTCGCACGACTACCAGGAGTGGTTCGTGAAGCGCGCCGTACAGGCGATGAACGACTACGACTTGGAGAAGGAGCCCGAGCCCGCCGAGGGCGAGTCGTTCGCGCCCGCGCCCGAGGAGACCGAGTTCGAGTACCTCGAGGACGTGATCGCGGAGAACGAGACGAACCCGATCCGCAACATCGGCACCACCTTCGAGACGAAGCCCGACTGGTGCGACCCCGAGCAGATCGACCGGATGCTCGACTTGGGCGGCACGAAGGTCGAGGTCGGCGTCCAGACCACCTACGAGCGGATCAACCGCGAGATGCACCGCGGGCACGGCAACGAGGCGAGCCGGAACGCCAACCGCCGCCTGCGCGACGCCGCGTTCAAAGTCGGCTTCCACATGATGCCGGGACAGCCCGGCATGACCCGCGAGATGTGCCTGGAGGACTTCCGGCAGCTGTTCGAGAACCCCGACTGGCGGCCCGACTACCTGAAGATCTACCCCACGCTCGTCGTCGAGGGGACGCGGGTGTACGACCGGTGGCGGCGCGACGACTTCGACCCGCTCACCAGCGAGGAGGCGGCCGACCTCGTCGCCGACGTGATGGACCACATCCCGAAGTACACGCGGCTTCAGCGCGTCCAGCGGGACATCCCGGCCGACTTCATCGACGCCGGCGTCCAGAAGTCGAACCTCCGCCAGCTCGCGGCCCAGCGCGCCGAGGAGAAGGGGATCGTCCAGCGGGACATCCGCGCCCGCGAGGTGGGCCACAACGACGCCGACCCGGACCCCGACGACGTCGAGTTGGACGTCACCACCTACGAGGCCGGCGGCGGCACGGAACACTTCCTCGCGTTCGAGGACCCCGTGCGCGACCTGCTGGTCGGCTTCTGTCGACTGCGGTTCCCCTCGTTCGCGCCCGACCAGCCCGGCGCGCCCGGCACCGAGAGCGACCCGATCCGCCCGGAGCTCGAAGACGCCGCGCTGGTCCGCGAGCTCCACGTGTACGGCAACGAGGTCGGCATCGGCGGCGACGGCGACTGGCAGCATCAGGGGTACGGGACGAAGCTCCTCGAACGCGCCGAGGAGCTGTCCCGCGAGGCCGGCTACGGGAAAATCGCCGTCATCTCCGGCATCGGCGCCCGCGAGTACTACCGCAACAAGCTCGGCTACCGGCAGGACGGGCCGTACGTCTCGAAGCGGCTGTAGTTCAAAAAAGGCGACTCGCGGCGGGGACCTACAGCGCGTCGAGGATGTTCAGGTAGCCGGCGCCGTAGAACTCCTTCCCGTACTCGTCCGGCACTTCGGCGGCCTTCTTCAGCGCGGACTCAACCTGGTTCGCGTTGTAGTCGGGGTTCGCCGACTTGACGAGGGCCGCTGCGCCCGCGACGTTCGGGGCCGCCATCGAAGTCCCGGCCTTCCAGCCGTAACCCGGTACTTGTGTGTCGGGCTCGTCGTCTCCGTCCGTGTCAACGTAGCTGAACACCGTGTTGAACACGAGGTCGTTGAACCACGGAACGCCGGTGCCGATCGCCCCTAAGTCCGCGTCACCGCCCGGCGCGGCGATCGTGATCGCGTTCGTCCCGTAGTTCGTGTAAAATGCCGGGCTCTCAGGTGGGGCGACCAGATCGCTTGTCTCTCCGTCACCGTCCGCGTCCCACCCGTATCCGATCGGTCCCGTCGAGGCGACCGACACCGCCTGCGCGCCCTCGTTCGGGAGACTGATGAAGTTCTTGTCGTGCTGGAGGTCGGCGCTGTCGTTGCCCGCCGCGATGACGAGCAGCGTCCCCTCTTTGTTCGCGTACGTCATCGCGCTGTTGAGGACCTTCCCGTAGAACTGCCCCTGTGCCTGTCTCGGGATCGGGTACGCTCCCAGCGAGAGGTTCGCCACGTCAGCGTCGATGTTCGCGCTGTAGACGACCGCCGCGAGGATGTCACCGAACGAGGCGGTGGGTCCGGAGAACACGCGACAATCGACGAGGTCGGTTTTCGGGGCCGTTCCGTTGACACCGACACCACCGCCGTTGTCCGCGGCGACGATCCCGGCGACGTGCGTCCCGTGGTCGTCGCCGCCGACGGGGTTGTGATCGCCTCCGTCGTCGGTGAAGTTCCGAGAGAGATCGAGGTTTAGTGGCCCGGCTAGGTCCGGATGCGTTTCGAGCACGCCCGAGTCGATCACGGCGACCCGAGTCCCCTCGCCCTCGGTCGTCTCGTGCGCCTCGGGGACGTCGAGGTCGTCCTTATCCCACTGGAGGAAGTCTCCCGGCTGTCCCTCGTAGTCGGACGCGTCCCGCGTCGGCGCCTCCGCGTTCGCGTCCGGCGAGTCCAGTTCGATCTGGACGTCCGCCTCGTAGCTCTTGACCGACCGCTTCACCGCCGACTCGTCGCCCCGGATGACGGCGTAATTGATCCCGGGCATCTCGTGGACGACCGTCAGGTCGCTCAGGTCGGCCCTACCCTTTGTCGAGACAATGAACCGGTCGGTCCGCTCCGCGGCCGTCACCGTGGTTCCGGCCGCGATCCCGCCGATCACCGACCCGCTCACCTTGAGAAAGTCACGCTTGGTAATATTCAGCATGCGGCTGTACATCGAATATCGTGGAGATATAATTTTCCCACAACATTTATTATGGATAATACCTCGCGGCTCCGTACGATCGCTCACATCGCCTTCGCCGGCTGACCCGGCGACAACGACACGCCTTTTTCCGGCCCGCGAGTCTCTCTTTCGTATGGACCAGAAGCGGGAGCTGTCGAGCATCGACCTCGCCGCGCTCGTCACCGAGCTGAACCGGTACGAGGGCGCGAAGGTCGACAAGGCGTACCTCTACGACGACGACCTGCTCCGGCTGAAGCTGCGCGACTTCGACCGCGGCCGCGTCGAGCTCATGATCGAGGTGGGCGACGTGAAGCGCGCGCACGCCGCGGACCCGGACAACGTCGCGGACGCGCCCGGCCGCCCGCCGAACTTCGCGAAGATGCTCCGGAACCGGCTGTCCGGCGCGGATTTCGCGGGCGTCGAGCAGTACGAGTTCGACCGCATCCTCACGTTCGAATTCGAGCGCGAGGACCAGAACACGACGCTCGTCGCCGAGCTGTTCGGCCAGGGGAACGTCGCCGCGCTCGACGAGACGGGCGAGGTGATCGGGGCGCTCTCGACGGTCCGACTCAAGTCCCGCACCGTCGCGCCCGGTTCCCAGTACGAGTACCCGGCCTCTCGGCTCAACCCCCTCACCGTGAGCCGCGGCGGGTTCGACCGCCACATGCGCGAGTCGGACAGCGACGTGGTGCGGACGCTCGCCACGCAATTGAACCTCGGCGGGCTCTACGCGGAGGAGGTGTGTACCCGCGCCGGCGTGCCGAAGGAGACGCCCATCGAGGAGGCGACGGACGACCAGCTCGGCGCGCTCCACGACGCGCTCTCCCGACTCGACGAGCGGCTCCGCTCGGGCGACATCGACCCCCGCGTGTACGAGGAGTCGGTCGACGGCGACGGCGGCGACGTCGGAGACGGCGACGACACCGACCCCCGCGTGGTCGACGTGACGCCGTTCCCGCTCGCCGAGCACGAGGGGCTCCCGAGCGTCGGGTTCGACTCGTTCAACGCCGCGGTCGACGAGTACTTCTACCGGCTCGGGAACGAGGCCACCGACGACGGCGAGGCACCGGCGGACGCGACCGCGTCCCGCCCGGACTTCGAGGAAGAGATCGCCAAACAGGAGCGGATCATCGAACAGCAGCGCGGGGCGATCGAGGGGTTCGAAGAGCAGGCGCAGGCGGAGCGCGAGCGCGCCGAGCTGCTGTACGCGAACTACGACCTCGTCGACGAGGTGCTCTCGACGGTGCGGGAGGCCCGCGAGAACGAGGTCCCGTGGGACGAGATCGCGGCGACGCTCGACGCCGGCGCGGAGCGGGGCATCCCGGCCGCGGCGGCCGTCGTCGACGTCGACGGGGGCGAGGGGGCGGTGACGGTCGAGCTCGACGACGAGGACGGCGACGCCGTCCGCGTCGACCTCGACGCGAGCGAGGGCGTGGAGGTCAACGCCGACCGGCTCTATCAGGAGGCGAAGCGCGTCGAGGAAAAGAAGGCGGGCGCGAAGGCGGCGATCGAGTCCACCCGCGAGGAACTGGAGGCGGTCAAGGAACGGAAGGCGGAGTGGGAGGAACAGCAGGCGGCCGACGACGGGAGCGACGGCGACGACGGCGACGACGAGGGTGACGACGAGGAGGCGCACGAGACCGACTGGCTCTCCCGGTCGTCGATCCCGATCCGCAGTCCGGACGACTGGTTCGAGCGGTTCCGGTGGTTCCGTACCTCGACCGGCTACCTCGTCATCGGCGGGCGCAACGCCGACCAGAACGAAGAGCTGGTGAAGAAGTACATGGGCAAACACGACCGGTTCTTCCACACGCAGGCGCACGGCGGGCCGGTGACGCTCCTGAAGGCGGCGGGGCCCTCGGAGTCGGCGGACCCGGTCGACTTCTCCGAGGAGACGCTGCGGGAGGCCGCGCAGTTCGCGGTCTCGTATTCGTCGGACTGGAAGGACGGCCGCGGCGCGGGCGACGCGTACATGGTCGAGCCGGACCAGGTGTCGAAGACGCCCGAGAGCGGCGAGTACATCGAGAAGGGGAGCTTCGTTATCCGCGGCGACCGGACGTACTTCGAGGACGTCCCCTGCCGGATCGCCGTCGGCGTCCAGTGCGAGCCGGTCACCCGCGCCATCGGCGGCCCGCCGTCGGCCATCGTCGACCGCGCGGCCGCGCACCTCACCTTCGAACCGGGGATGTACGCGCAGAACGACGCCGCGATGGTGGCGTACCGGAACCTGAAAGAGCGGTTCGCCGACCAGTCGTTCGTGCGCAAGGTCGCGAGCGCGGACCAGCTTCAGGAGTTCCTCCCCCCGGGCGGGTCCGACATCGTCGACTGAGGGTCCCTCGCGGTTCGACGGGCGACGTGCGCCGCGTTGACGACGCACCGCCCGCCCGAGCGCGACGTTTTCAAGCCTCCGCGACCGAGTGGAGCCATGGCCTTCGAATCGCTGCCGGAGGGGTGGCGGGTGTGGAACGAGGAGCCCAGCGGCCGGGCGATCCTCGTCTACCGCCCCGACGTCTTCGGTAGCGGCGACCTCCCCGACGAGTGTCTCCCGACGATCTACCTGACGAACGGCTCCCGGAACGCGCGGCCCGGCTCGGGCCAGTACGCGACCGACGAGTGGCACGTCGTCCTCTTCTTGGAGCCCGAGATCGAGGCGGTCGCGGAGACGCACGAGAGCCGCGAGGCGGGCGCGGCGGGCGCGGTCGACGTCGCGGAGCGGTTCGTCGACGGCGCGGTCGACTACCGGGGGGCGTACCAGGTGCCGCGAGAGGCGTACTTCGCGCGCCTCGACGAGTTCGTCGGCGGCGAGGAGACCGCGTGACCGTACGCTGACTCATGCCGAATATTATACACGATCACGTATAACTCGAGGCGAGAAGGGGAGCGATACGCCACGAACACGAGGATTTTTATCGCCGCCCGCCTCACTCTCGCGTACATGAACGCCGGTGGGGACCACGGCGGCGACGAACCGCGCGAGAAGTGCGGCGTCGTCGGCGTCTCGCTCGAGGACCGGGAGGCCGCGCGACCGCTGTACTACGCGCTTTACGCGCTCCAACACCGCGGCCAGGAGTCGGCCGGCATCGTCACGCACGACGGGTTCCAGCAGCACAGCCACGTCGAGCGCGGCCTCGTCGGCGACGCGTTCGAGGAGGGGGACCTCGCGTCGCTGTCGGGCGGCACGGGCATCGGTCACGTCCGCTACCCGACGGCCGGTAGCCTCGACAAGAGCTGCGCGCAGCCCTTCTCGGTGTCGTTCAAGTCCGGATCGCTCGGGCTCTCGCACAACGGAAACCTCGTCAACGCCGACGAGGTGCGCGAGGAGCTCGCGGCCGCGGGCCACGCGTTCACCTCCGACGGCGACACCGAGGTGATCGCACACGACCTCGCGCGAAATCTTCTCGAGGAGGACCTTGTTCGCGCGGTCAAACACACGATGAAACGCATCCATGGCTCGTACTCGCTCGCCATCTCACACGACGACACCGTCTTTGGCGTGCGCGACCCGCTCGGCAACCGCCCGCTCTGTCTCGGCAAGCTCGAGGACGGCTACGTCCTCGCCAGCGAATCCGCCGCCATCGACACCCTCGACGGCGAGCTGGTTCGCGACGTCGAGCCGGGCGAACTCGTCGTCTTGGAGCCGGACGGCTCCGACTACGACACGTACCAGCTCATCGAGGCCGAGTCGACCGCACACTGCTTTTTCGAGCACGTTTACTTCGCTCGACCCGACTCCGTCATCGACGGCTCGCTCGTCTACGAGGTCCGCCGCGAGCTGGGCCGAAAGCTCTGGGAGGAGTCCGGCGTCGAATCCGACGTGGTGATGCCCGTGCCCGACTCCGGTCGGGCGTTCGCCTCCGGGTACGCCGACGCGGCCGCCGAGACGGACGCCGACGGTGCGCCCCGTCCGGAAGGACAAGGGGGCATCGAGTTCGCAGAGGGGCTGATGAAGAACCGGTACGTCGGCCGGACGTTCATCATGCCGACCCAAGACGAGCGCGAGCGCGCCGTCCGGCTGAAGCTGAACCCGATCCGGTCGACTGTGGAGGGGAAGTCGGTGACCATCATCGACGACTCCATCGTCCGCGGCACGACCTCGACCCAGCTCGTCGACCTGGTCCGCGAGGCGGGCGCGGAGGAGGTCCACCTCCGGATCGGCGCGCCGCCGATCCTCGCGCCCTGCTACTTCGGCATCGACATGGCGACCCGCGAGGAGCTGATCGCCGCCGACGCCTCCACCGAGGAGATCCGCGAGGAGGTCGGCGCGGACTCGCTGTCGTACCTTTCCATCGACGCCGTCGCGGACGCGGTCGGAGAGAGCCGCGCGGACCTCTGCCTCGGCTGCGTCACCGGCGAGTACCCCTTCGACGTCGAGGGCGAGGCGACCGACCGCGACGTCGACGCGCCGGTCTCTGACCCGACGCCCGCGGACGACTGAGCCGGTAGCCGCGGCCGCGACCCCGCACACGTTCGACCCCGGTCCGACCGCTCGGGACGTATCGGGGGCTTAAATACGGTCACGGTCAGACGTGCGAGCATGACACGGAACGCCGACGCCGCCGGGGACCGCGCCGCGTCGATGAGCCGCCGCGGACTCTTCCGCGCCGGGGCCGCCGGGGCGGCCGTCGCCGCGGGGGTCACCGCCGGAACCGGGACCGCCGCCGCCCAGTACGACGGGTGGCTGGACGACGTGAGCAACTACGACGGCACCCACGACTACCGCGGGCAGGACGAGGTGACCGTCTCGGTCGGCGCGGGCGAGAACGGCCTCCGCTTCGGACCCGCCGCGATCCTCGTCGACCCGGGCGCGACCGTGGTCTGGGAGTGGACCGGCGCCGGCGGCGGCCACAACGTCGTCGCGAACGACGGCACCTTCGACAGCGGGGAACCGGTCGGCGAGGAGGGGACGACCTTCGAGTACACCTTCGAGGACGCCGCCGACGGCGACGCGTTCAACTACCTCTGTGAGCCCCACGAGGCGGTCGGCATGAAGGGCGTCGTCGCGGTCGGCTCCGTCGACGACGACCTCGTCGACCCGCAGGCCGAGGGCGGCGACGGGGGTAGCGGCGGCCCGGCCGGCTACGGCGACTGGTTCGAGGACGTCGGGAACTACGAGGGGACGCGCGACCTCCGCGGGCAGGACGAGGTGACCGTCTCGGTCGGCGCCGGCGAGAACGGTCTCCTGTTCGACCCGCCGGCGATCCTCGTCGACCCGGGGACGACCGTGGTCTGGGAGTGGACCGGCGCCGGCGGCGGGCACAACGTCGTCGAGGAGAGCGGCGCCTTCGACAGCGGGGAGCCGGCGGCCGAGGAGGGGACCACCTTCGAGCACACGTTCGCAGACGCCGGCGACGGCGACGTGTTCCGGTACGTTTGCGAGCCGCACCAGTCGGTCGGCATGAAGGGTGCGGTCGCGGTCGGCTCCGTCGAGGACGACCTCATCGGCGGCGAGTCGGGCGGCTCCGGCGACGGGCTCTCCGCGAGCGACATCGGAATGCTGGCGCTCGGGTTCGGCTTCGCCGGCGCACTGCTCGTCCCGCTGTTCTACGCGGCCCACCAGAAGGCCGAGCGGAACGATCGGAACGCGTAGTCGGTCTCTCTCTTTCGTCGGTCGCTGTCGTCGGTCGCGCTCGTCCGTCTTCGATCGGTCCCTCGGTCAGTAGATGTGGTATAAGAGCAGGTAGACGCCGATCCCCATCGTGAAGGAGATCAGCCAGAGGACGGCGCCGACGAACCCGACCTGCGAGTGCCGCGTCTGATAGAGGTCGGCGTACGGGCGGGTCGCGGCCAGGAACAGCGCGTGGAAGACGAACGGCACGCAGACGATCGCGAGCAGGATGTGGATCGCGAGGAAGGGGAGGTACACGTACGAGTAGACGACCTCCGGCCCGGGGAACTCCGTCGTGCCGACGAGGATCAGCCGGTAGAGGTACGCGCCGAGGAACGCGGTGAACAGCGCGAACGAGGTCACCATGAAGTTCCGGTGCCGCTCGACGTTCCCGCGGGAGATCTCGCGCCAGCCGAGCAGGATCGTCGCGATGGCGGTCGCGGAGACGGCGGCGTTGAAGTGCGGGATCGCGGCCAAGACGGCGTCGCTCGCGCGTGGGAGCAGCGAACTCGGGATCACGCCGCCCACCGCGCCGAAGACGAGCGCGAGCGCGACGACGGAGGAGACGGCGGTCAGGACGGAGACGTTCTCGCGGGCCCAGTCGGACATGTCCGGACGGAGGGACGCGACCCCCAAACCCGTGCCGGTTGCGGTCGCCCGGTCAGGGGGCGCTCCGCCGCCCGCCCGTCTGCGAAACCCCGGCACGGCTCCCTCGAATGGAAGGGCTTTTAATTAGGGACAGGGTACGTGGAGACGCGACAGAACACCGCGAGCGTGGGTAGCCAAGCCAGGCCAACGGCGCAGCGTTGAGGGCGCTGTCCTGTAGAGGTCCGCCGGTTCAAATCCGGTCCCACGCATCGCACGGGGCACACCCCCACGATGCACGGTGTTGTCTCTACGACAGCACCCACGCACAATTCCTTTCGACCGCTACGTACTGACCAACAGGTCCAGCGTGCGCGTGCCGTCGGCTGTGGTGAGCACACAAATAAACGCTGTCACGTCGCTACAGAATCGCTATTTCTATCGCTGGAGGACTTATTGATTGAGCGGGTACACCGGTGTCACAGCACAAATGAACCGCGACAACGATGATGTCGAGACGGTTTCCACAGCGACACGTAGTCCCTCTCAACGTATCGGCAGAGTCGTCGTCAACGGGACCGCTTACACGCTGTTCGGAGTTGGTCTCCTCTGCTTTTACGTGTTTTTCGCTCCATTTGCCGATTTACCCACTATCAGTTTTATTAATAAGATTCTGCCAACCATCGCGGCGCCGACCGAAGCGGAGGGTGTATTTGTGAACGCCTCTCCGTTGATCGCAGGTATCGTTGCGACATTTGTAGGGGTCTGGCTGCGTTAGATCTCGCTGTTCTCCCGGTCGAGCGAGTGTATCGATACCTACTAGATCTGTGGCGATTTCCACCGAAGCGACAGCTGTCCGGTTATACGCGACCGTTCTCGCCACGACTGCGACCACCGAAGCCCCAGTCGCGAGGCGGACAGACGCTCGCTGCGCTCCTCGTCGCTCACTCCGTTCGCTCCTGTGGTGCTTGCGTCGCCTCTGTCCGCCTCGCGACTGCCCCTTCGAGTCCCGCCCCGCACAGCCCCGCACCTCACACCTCCCCAGCCTCGTCAGTCG
>ERZ1034486.56-NODE-56-length-34363-cov-6.502011_pt1 | contig 34363 bp, 40 predicted proteins | sample MGYA00520683_ERZ1034486 | MGnify/ENA primary metagenome ERZ1034486 (study PRJEB33760, sample SAMEA4777685) | hypersaline lake metagenome | biome: hypersaline environment; feature: brines | place: Spain | collected 2012-08 | depth 0 m ...
GCGCGGAGTAACGAGTCGACCCCGCTCCGGACCCGCCTCGGAGCCGCGCGCCGCCCGGATTCCACTCGGAGCCGCGCGCCGCCGTCACACCGATCCTCACACTTCGAAGGGCAGTCCATATAAACCCACGGTGCGTACATAAGGTAGGTGCGGCCGTTGCCGCCGCCGCGACCATCGGTCCGACCCCACCGTACTCCACAAACAATGACAGGCCGCGTGTTCCGACTTCATTCGACGCTCGAACTGCCACTCGAAGACGTAGAGACGTACTTCGACGAAGACCCCGATCTGCCGGAGGAGATCGACGACATCGACATCACGCGTCGAAACAACACACTGATCATCAAGGCCCTGTCCGACGACGAGTCGATCAGCAAGTACACGCCCACCGCCCAGCTGAAGGCGTCGGTCACGGAGACCCGCGTCTGGGAGGAGGAGCCGCCCCGCGCCGGCGGCCCCCAGTGGATGGACGACGAGGAGGAGGAGATCCCCTCCGAGCTGGTCGAGTTCGCCTGCTTCAAGGGCGACCGCGAGACCGTCCTCCAGAACTCCGCGCTCCAGTACCCCATGTTCCGGGTGCTCCGTAAGATCGCGACGCTCTCCGAGAAGGGGACGCTGACCGCGATCACCGAGGAGGACGGCGAACTGGAGGCGACGCGGATCGTCGAGGGCGAGCCGCGACCCGCCAGCATCGAGGTCGTCGAGAGCCCGCAGGGGGCCGGCGAGGGGGAGGGCGGCGTCAACTGGCGCGACAACGAGTTCATCTCGGACTGAGGCGACGCGCCCGCCGCGGCCGGTCCCGCGCGCGGCGTTCGGCCCGGTCCCCGCCGCCGTCCGACCGCCGACCATTTATCCGCGCGACCCCCTCTCCAGGTCATGAGCAACTGGGTGAGCCTCTTCTCCGGCGGCAAGGACTCGTCGTGGGCCCTGTACCGCGCCTTAGCGGAGGGGCTCGACGTCTCGCGACTGTTGACCGTCCACCCGGCCGGCGACTCGTACATGTACCACACGCCGGCGACGGAGCTGGCCCCGCTCGCCGCCGAGAGCGTCGGGATCGACCTCGTCGAGGTGTCGCCGGACGACTTCGGCGCCGGCGACGTGGACGACGCCGGCGCGCAGGGCGACGCCGAACTGGAGCCGATGGAGGCGGCGCTCCGCGAGATCGCCGCCGCGGACGACGTCGACCTCGCGGGCGTCACGGCCGGCGCGGTCGAGAGCGAGTTCCAGACGAGCCGGATCCAGGCGATGTGCGACCGGCTCGAGATCGACCTGTTCGCGCCGCTGTGGCAGCGGGACCCGGTCGAACTCGCGGAAGCGATGTTCGACGCCGGCTTCGAGATCCGGATCGTCCAAGTGGCGGCGTACGGGCTCGACGAGTCGTGGCTCGGGCGGCGGTACGACGCGGCCGCGCTCGACGACCTGCTCGCGCTCCGCGAGGAGTACGGCGTCCACCCGCTCGGCGAGGGCGGGGAGTTCGAGACGTACGTCGTCGACGGCCCCCACATGGACCGTCGCATCGACCTCACCTACGACGCGGTGTGGGAGGGCGACCGGGGGCACGTCGAGATCCGGGACGCGACGCTGGAGTGAGCGATCTCGATTTTCGAATCGACAGAACCGCAGGTGGCACGGCCGGCTGCGGCGAGCTACGGCCAGCTGCCGGCCTGATCGTAGGCGTCCACGATCCGGCCGATGCCGACGACGTACGCCGCGGTCCGGAGGTTGTGGACCTCGTTCGACTCGTAGGTGTCGACGAGCGTGTCGAACGCCTCCGTGATCACGCGTTCGAGCTCCTCGTTGACGCGCTCCTCGGTCCAGCCGAACCGCTGGCGGTTCTGGACCCACTCGAAGTAGGAGACGGTGACGCCGCCGGCGTTCGCGAGGATGTCGGGGACGACGTGGACGTCGCGCTCGGCGAGGACGTCGTCCGCGCCGGGCGTGAGCGGCCCGTTCGCGGCCTCGACGATCAGGTCCGCCTCGACGTCCGTCGCGAGGTCCCCGTCGACCGCGTTCTCCAGCGCGGCCGGCACGAGGCAGTCGACGTCGAGGGTGAGCAGCTCCTCGTTGGTTATACGCTCGCTCCCCGAGTAGCCGATCACCGAGCCGGTCTCGGCCTTGTGTGACTTCACGTCCCGGGGGTCGAGCCCCTCGGGGTCGCGGATGCCGCCGGAGGAGTCGGACACCGCCACCACGTCGGCCCCGAGGTCGTCGAGGAGCCTGGCCGCGATCGACCCGGCGTTGCCGTACCCCTGGACGGCGACCGTCGCGCCGGCCAGCTCGCGGCCGAGCCAGTCGAACGCCTCGCGGGCCGACAGCGCGACGGAGCGACCGGTCGCCTCGACGCGCCCCTCGCTGCCGCCGGAGTCGAGCGCCTTCCCGGTGATGACGCCGGGCGCGGTCGTGTTCTCTAGGGTCTCGTAAGTGTCTTTGATCCAGTTCATCTCCCGCTGGCCGGTGTTGACGTCCGGCGCGGGGATGTCGCGGTCCTCGCCGATCAGCGGCCGCAGTTCGGTCGCGAACGCGCGGGTGATCCGCTCCAGTTCGGCCTCGGAGTAGTCGGCCGGGTCGATCGCGATGCCGCCCTTCCCGCCCCCGTACGGGACGTCGACGACGGCGCACTTGTACGCCATCCAGCCCGACAGCGCCTTCACCTCGTCGCGGGTGACGCCCGGGTGATAGCGGATCCCCCCCTTGTAGGGGCCGCGGTCGCCGTTGAACTGCGAGCGGTACGCGCGCACCGTCTCCAGCGAGCCGTCGTCGCGCTCGAACGTCAGGTTCGTCTCTAACACCCGTTCGGGGTTCTTCAGGCGCTCGATGACGCCCGGATCGGCGTCGACGACCGCCGCGGCGTCGTCGACCTGCTCTCGCAGACTCTCGAACGGGTTCGCCTCGGAAGACATACCCGAACGTGCTCCCGGACTGCGGTTAATTGTGACGGACGGACCGGAGCGCAGCCACCTCGGCCGGTGGTCTCACCGACCGCTCTCCGGCGCGCGGTCGAGGATCCGCTCCGCCTGCGCGATCAGCGGCGCGTCGATCATCTCGCCGTCCACCTGGAAGACGGCACGTCCCTCCCGCTCCGCCTCGTCGCGGGCGTCGAGGACGGACTCGGCCCACTCGACGTCCTCCGGGTCCGGCGTGAACGCCTCCGTGATCGGCCCCACCTGCGCCGGGTGGATCGCGAGCTTCCCGTCGTAGCCGAGCCGGCGCGCGAACGCCGCGTCCTCGCGGAGTCCCGCCTCGTCGGAGAAGTCCGTGTACACCGTGTCGATCGCGTCGACGCCGGCCGCGCTCGCCGCGAGGACGACGTGCTCGCGGGCGTACAGCACCTCCGTCCCCTCGTCGGTGCGGGTCGCGCCCACGTCGGCGGCGAGGTCCTCCGCGCCGAACGCGAGCGCGTCGGTCGCGTCCGCGGCCGCGATCGCCTCGGCCGCGAGGACCCCCGCCGCGGTCTCGACGAGCGCGAACACCGCCGGGTCGCGCCCGCGCTCGGCGCACAGGTCGGCGACGTCGCCGACGCGGTCCGCGTCTTCCACCTTCGGAAGCATCACCGCGTCGAGGCGGACGGCGGCTCCCTCACTCGCCGGCTCCCCCTCGGGTTCGGCGTCGCTCCCTAACACGCCGTCGAGGTCGGCCGCGGGCGACTCGGCGGTCAGCCGGACGCAGACCTCCGCGTCGGGGTCGAACGCGGGGTCCGCGAGCACCTCGCGGACCGCCGCCCGCGCCTCGTCCTTCCGCGCCGGGGCGACGGCGTCCTCGAGGTCGAAGCAGATCACGTCGGCGCCGGACCGCGGGGCCTTCCGCATGAGGTCGGGGCTGTCGCCGGGCGAGAACAGCAGGCTTCGGCGTGGCATGTCTCGGGGTCCGCGGTCGCGCGGCTAAAATCCGCCGGCCGCGAGAGCGGTACCGATTTCACGCCGCCGGGCGACCGACGGGCCATGCCCGGACGCTACTACGAGGAGTTCGAGGTCGGCGAGACGATCGAACACGCGACGCGACGGACCATAAGCGAGGCAGACAACCAGCGCTTCTGCGACATGACGATGAACCAGCAGCCGCTCCACCTCGACGCCGACTTCGCCGCCGAGACGCAGTTCGGCGACCGGCTGGTGAACGGGCTGTACACCATGTCGCTCGCGGTCGGGGTCTCGATCCCGGAGACGACCGACGGGACCATCGTCGCGAACCTCTCGTACGACGACGTCGAACACCCGAACCCGGTGTTCCACGGCGACACGATCCGCGCGCGCTCGACCGTCACCGACAAACGGGAGACGAGCGACGGCGAGCGCGGCGTCGTCACCATGCGCGTGGAGGCGTTCAAGATCGTCGACGGCGACGACGACGTCCTCGTCTGCGAGTTCGAGCGGACGGTCCTCTCTCAGAAGCGGCCGGAGGGAGACGGCGACGCGGCGTAGCTCCCGCCGTCAGTCGTCCTCGGCCGCCAACAGCAGCCCGAGGTATGAGGTCCGCACCTGGTCGGCGGCGTCGAGGCCGAGCCGGTCGAGCGCCTCGACCGCCGCCTCGCGCGCCGCGTCGACCTCGCTCTCGGCCTCGACGGCGCGCTCGATCTCGACGTACTCGTCGAGCCCGGCGACGGCGTCGAGCGTCACGGTGAACCCGTCGTACGCCCAGAACTCGCGGCGCTTCTCCACCGTCGCGGCCGGCTCGAAGCCGAGCCCGTCGAGGACCGCCGCGAGCGCCTCGCCGTCGTCGACGCCCGTCTCGTGCTCGGCGCGCGTCTTCGAGGCCGCCTCGAGGAGCGGTCCCTTGTAGGTGACCGTCGCCGCCGGGTCGGCGCCCCCTTCCGCCGATCCGTCGCCGTCCCCCTCTACCGACCCGTCGCCGTCCGACAGCGGCGTCTCGCGTCGGATCCGGAGCGCCTCGTCGGTCTCGGCGAACTCGCGGTGCGGCGCGTCGTAGTAGGTGTCGCGCTGCCGCTTGGCGGCGACGCGCTCGGCCCCGGCTTCGCGGAGTCGCTCGCGCGTCGCGTCCAGGTCGGCCGGGACCTTGATCTCGACCTCGTACATGCCCGGCGATGCGACCGGGACGGGCATAAGCGGCGCGGGACACCGCCGGTCTCGCGTCGCGCCGCCGCGGGCCGTGCGCCGGCGCGTCGGCCGCCGAACCGCCGCTGTCGCCCGCTCGCCGGCGGGCTTCGGGCCGAACCGTGCTTCTTAAGGGTGTAACAGGAGACCTTCAGGTATGAGCGATCAGGAGCAAGCGGACGCGGCCGAGGAGGCCGAGGAGACCGAGACCGAGACTGACGCCGACGGACTCGAGGACGGCGACTTCGTCCGCGTCGCGTACACGATCCGAACGGCCGACGACGACCGCGTCATCGACACCACGGACAAGGAGACGGCCGAGGAGGCCGAGATCGACACCGACGAGTACGACTTCGAGCCCCGCATCATCGCGCTCGGCGCCGGTCACGTGTTCCCCTCCGTCGAGGAGGCGTTCGTCGGCGGCGCCGTCGGCGACGAGGGCACGGTCGACGTCCCCGCCGACGACGCCTTCGGCGAGTACGACCCCGACGAGGTCGAGACGGTCAAGGCCGACAAGATCCCCGAGGACAGCCGCTACCCCGGCGCGCAGGTCCAGATCGACAACCAGCAGGGCCACCTCGAGACGATCATCGGCGGCCGCGCCCGCGTCGACTTCAACCACCCCCTCGCCGGCGAGGACCTCGAGTACGAGTACGAGATCATCGAAGCCATCGACGACCGCGAGGAGCAGGCGTCGGGCATGCTCGGGATGTACCTCCAGGAGGCCCCCGAGGTCCGCATCGAGACGGAGACCGAGGAGGAGGAGACCGTCACCGAGGACGACGACGGCGAGGAGACCGTCGAGACCGAGGAAGTCGAGAAGGACGTCCTCTACGTCACCGCGACGCAGGCGATGCAGATGAACCAGCAGTGGATGTTCCAGAAACAGCAGATCGCGCAGGACCTCATGGACCGCCTCGATCTCGACCGCGTCGTGATCGAGGAGGTCATCGAGGGCGGCGGGATGGGCGGCCTCGGCGGCATGATGGGCGGCATGGGCGGCGCCGGCGCGGGCGACGTCGACATCGAGGAGGCGCTCGAGGACGTCGACGTCGACGCCGACGAGATCGTCGACGAGATCGACGAGGAGTAACGGACCCCGTCTCTGCCGATTTCCTTTTTCGAGACGCTGTCCCCTGAGCGGCCGCGCTATGCCGCTACCCGCGCCGGTAGCTCAGGCCGCAGCGTCAGGTCGACCGGCGAACGGATCGCTTTTGCCCGACGCCGCGCCCACACCGGTATGGAGATCGAACGGGCACGCGAGGACGCGCTCGTCGCCGGGGTCGCGGGCGCCGCGACCGTCGCGATCGCGTTGCTGTCGAGTTTCACCGGCGTCGTCTCGGTGGCGACGCTCCCGACGCTGGCGCCGCTCGCCGTGTACTCGCTGTACCTCTTCTCGCGGAAGGGCGGGCCGTACGGCGCGTTCGACACCGCGCGCAACTGGGCGGTCGCGGCGGCGGCGACGGGCGCGATCGTGGTCCTCGCGGCCGTCGCGGTGTAAACGACGGCGAAAAACCGACCGATTCAGGCGATGTCGCGGCTCGTGTCGACGGCCACCGCGTCGGTGAGCTTCAGCTTCAGCGGCTCCTCTAGGGCCGCGCCGCCGCGGAACTTCGGTACGATCAGCCGGTTCGCGATCTCGGTGCCGGTGACGGTGGTTCGGAGGTCGAACACGACGTCCGCGACCTGTTCCGTGACCCGGCGGGTCGCCGGGTCCTCGCCGCCGCGAAGCGCGTGGAGCAGCGCGACGCCGTCGGCGCCGTCGATCCGGGAGCGGACGCCGTCGAGGAACTCCGCGTACGCCGCGGGCGACGCGCGCTCCTCCAGCGGCTCCACCGAGTCGACGATCAGCGTCCCGCCGTCGGGGGGGTCCTCGGTCAGCGACGCCGCCTCGTCGAGGTCCCCGCCGTCGCCGACGGCCTCGACGGTCGTCTCCTCGTCCCCGTCGCCGCCGAGCGCCGCCTCCACCGCCGCGGCCGACCGGACGGTCGTCAGGTAGCGGCACTCCCTGACTCGGGCGAACCGGTTCAGGATGAGCTCGGACTGGCTGTCGGGGTCGGCCTCCAACACGACGACGCTACCGCTCGGGAGCCCTCCGCCGAACTGCCGGTCCAGCGCCGAGATCCCAGTCGGGAGCGTCTCCATACGATCGCTGCCGCCCGTGGAGGTTTGGGTCTGTCGATGGCGGCCTTCTCGACCGGTCGAGCCACCGCCCGCCGTCGTCTCCGCGCGGGTTCGCCGCCCGATCCTCACGCGACCTGCCACCCCGTCGCCGCCGCGGTCTCGCCGAGCCGCCGGGCGAGGTCGTCGTACGCGCTCCGGACGGCGGGATCTGCCAGCGGGGCGGCCCCGCCGTCCGGGACCGCGCCGAGGACCGGACAGCCGAGGAGCGTCCCCACTCGGTCCGGCACGCTCGTCTCCCCGATCACAACGACGCCGACCGGCGGACAGTCGAGCCGGCGGGCGATCGCCGCCGTCTTCGCGGCGTCGCGGAGCGCGGCCCGCCTGAGCGGCGTCGCGATCAGCGCGCCGTCCGCCGCTCGCAGGGGCGCGGCCACGTCCGGCGACGCTCCGGCCGGGCTGTCGAGCAACACGGGCGCGCCGTCCGGAGTTGCCCCCGCGAGCGCGCCGAACGTCGCGCCGGGGTCGACCGACCGCGGCTCGTCCGGCGCGGCGAGAACGGTCGGCGCCGCGCGGCCGGCGACGATCCGATCGGTCCCTCGAACGGCGTCGAGGACGGTGTTCGCCTCGCTCCCGCCGGCCTTCACGCCGCGACGGGCTTTCCGGCCGCCGTCGGCGTCCGTCTCGGCGGCCAGCCGAGCGAGGTTCGGGAGGTCCCAGTCGGCGTCGGCCGCGACGACCGGCGCGCCGCGCCGCGAGAGCGCGCGGGCGAGCCCGAGGGTGGTCGTGGTCTTTCCGCTTCCGCCCTTGCCGCCGGCAACGGCTATCACGGCGGGCGTGGGTCGGTATCGCCGAAAAAGGATCGTCCGGTGTCACCGCGCGGCGCGGTCTCGGGTCGCGTTCGGGTCCAGTCCGGCTCGCGGCGGTCGGTCGCGAGTCAGTCCTGACAGCAGCCGCCGGCCTCGCCGCCGAAGTCGACGGCGAGCGGCTCCGAGATGGCCTCGTTGATCGCTTCGAGGGTCTCCTCGAGCTCGTCTTGCGCGTCGAGGTACTCGCTCATCACCGGCATCGAGTGGAGCTCGTCTTGCGCCTCCTGGACGCGCTGGAGCTCCGCGTTCGTCGCCTGTCCGGTCTGGCGGGCCTGCATGAACTCCGCGCGGAGCTGCTCGAACTCGTCGATCTGCTCTTGGACCGCCTCGTCGCGCTGGACCGCGGCTCTCGCCTCCTCGAAGCGCTCGTACTCCGGGGTTTCGGCGATCCGCTCGCCGAGCTCTCGGCCGAGGTCCTCGATGGAGACCTGTTCGACGCTCATGCTCGCACATCGGCGTCGATCGGTTTGAACCTGCCGAAGCCGGGGCTCGGCGGCGACTTCCGCCGTCCGCTACGCCGTTCGGGACGCGACGAAATCGACGACGGCGTCGAGCTCCTGCGGACCGATGCCGTGCCCGCCCGGGAAGCTCCCGCTCGTGACGTCCGCGTCGAGGGCCTCGAGTCGGTCGATCGCCGCCTCCGTCCGCGACTGGGGGATCACGCGGTCGCCGGCTCCGGCGCCGACGAACACCGGCTTGCCCTCGATCCCGTCCGGGTCGAGGTCGGCGTGCGACTCCGCGAGGTACCCGTGGAGCGCGACGACCCACGCGTAGCGGTCGGGGTCCTCCAAGAGGAGCGAGAGGCTCGTGATCGCCCCCTGGCTGAACCCGAGCAGGCCGATCCGGCCGGCGTCGAGCCCGTGCGCGTCGACCGCGGCCTCGACGCTCTCGACGATCAGGTCGAGGCTCCGGCGGAAGTCGTCCGCGTCCGGCTGGCTCGACTCCAGCCCGCCGGCCGAGAGGTCCAGCTCGTACCACGTGTACCCGCCCTGGAGTCGGTCGGGCGCGCGGAGGCTGATCACGTGGTGGTCGTCCGGGAGCTCGGCGGCGACCGGCAACAGGTCCTCTTCGTCGGCGCCGCGACCGTGGAGGACGAAGACGGCGGGCGCGGGGTCGTCCCCTACCCCGTCGTCGGGGGCGACGTGAACGTGGTCGAGCGGGATCTCGGTCATCTGCTCGCGATTGGCGGCGGCGGCTGTTAGCTTCGTCGGCCGCGGCAGCGAGCCGTGCCGACGCCTCCCACGCGGCCCGTGGGTTCTAGTGGGCCCACGTCGACGCTCCGGACATGGGTCCTCGCAGCCTCCCCGCAGTGGTAGCGCTCCTCCTCCTCGCGACCGCGGCGTTCGCCGCGGCCCCGGTCGACGCCCGAGCGCCGCCGACCCCCGTGTGCGGCGTCTGCGACCTCGACCGGACGACGCCGAGCGGCGAGCGCGTGACCGCCGGCGAGAGCTCGCTTACGATCACCGTCCACGCGAACGGCTCGACGACGTGGCGGGCGCGCGCCAGACTCGCGGCCGGCGCGGACGCGCTCGCGACGAACGACAGCTTCCGACGCGCGGTCGCGGAGGAGGCCGCCGGAGACGGCGTCGCGTCCCCGGGAGACGTCGACTCCCGGATCGACGGCGAGACGCTCGTGGTCGAGTACCGCGACCCGGACGCCGCGGAGCGGTCGGTCGGAACCGTCGTCTTCACGCCGCTGACGCCGGCCTCGCCGAACAGGCCGATGGTCTCGGGCGGCCAGGGTCCCCGCTACCTCGCCGCCGACCGACTGACCGTGCGGACGGGTCCGGGCCTCGACGTCTACGGCCCCGCCCCTGCGAGTCCGTCCGCCGACCGGCTGGTCTGGACCCCGAACGCGACCGACGACGCGACTCGCCCGTCGCTCGGCGTCGAGACGGACCCCGTCGCGGTCCCCCAGGGTGCGATGGCTCCCGGCGTCCGCGCTTGGCTCGCTCGGCTGCTCGTCGGGAACGCGCTCTGAGACTCACGGACGCGACGAGCGGACCTATCGGACGCGTCGCGCCGCTGCCAGAGCGGCCCGTGGTCGAACGCGCCGTTTAACCGTCCTGCCGCACAAACCGGGCCATATGAGCGGCTCCACGGAGGGCGACCTGACGAAGACGGGGATGGCCCTCAAGCACGACCGCGAGTGGGACTACGAACTCGACCGGATCCTCGAGGCCATCGAGGAGCGCGACGCCACGAAGGTCGGCTTACAGTTCCCCGAGGGACTCAAGCGCCGCGGCCCGAAGGTCGCCGACGACCTCCGCGAGGTCGCCCCCGACGACGTCACGTTCATGCTCTCCGGGCAGCCCTGCTACGGGGCCTGCGACCTCGACACGTACCTGATGCGCCGGACGGACGTGTTCGTCCACTTCGGCCACACGCCGATGAAGGAGTCCGACAGCATCGTCTACGTGCCGCTGTTCTCGAACGTCGACCCGTTCCCGATCATGGAGGACGCGCTGGCCGAGGAGCTCGCGCCGCCCGAGGAGGACGCCGACGTGGGACTGGTCACGACGGCCCAGCACATGAACCGGTTCGAGGAGATGACCGACTGGCTGGAGGAGCGCGGCTACGAGGTCCACACCCGCCGGGGCGACGACCGCCTCACGAAGGAGGGGCAGGTGCTCGGTTGCAACTACGCCTCCGCGGACATCGACGCCGAACAGGTGCTGTACGTCGGCGGCGGGAAGTTCCACCCGGTCGGTCTCGCGATGGAGCACCCGGACAAGCGCGTCGTCATCGCCGACCCCGTCAACAACGCCGTCTCGGTCGCCGAGCACGACCAGTTCCTCAAGCAGCGCTACGCCGCGGTCCACAAGGCGATGGACGCCGAGAAGTGGGGCGTCATCTTCTGTACGAAGATCGGGCAGGGCCGCTGGGAGACGGCCCAAGAGATCGTCGACAACAACGACAACGCCTACCTGATCACCATGGACGAGGTGACGCCGGACCGCCTGCGTAACTTCGACATGGACGCGTTCGTCAACACCGGCTGTCCCCGGATCACGACCGACGACGGCCCCCGGTTCCATAAGCCGATGCTGACTCCCGGCGAGTACGAGGCCGCGATCGGCGAGAAGCCGCTCGACTCCATCGAGTTCGACACGTTCCACGACACCTGGTAGAACGGGACGCGGAGAGCTCCCCTTCGTCGACTACTGTTTCTAGAGCAGGACCATCGTCACGCTTCGCCCGGCGGATGCCAGAACAGGCCGTCGACGACGAGGACGCCGGCCGCGAGCGACGCGCCGGCGACGGGGAGCGCGTATCCGCCCGTCAGAAGCGATCCGACCGCGTACACGACACAGAACAGGAGCGGGATGGCGAGTAAGACGAGGTCGGCACGGTCGACTCCCTCGACGACTGCCGCCTCCCGTCCGCGGTGGCTCCCACTCATTCCATGTACCCGAGGTCCCGGAGCTTCTGTGCGATCTGTTTCGCCTCGGCCTCGGAGACCCCGTCGTCGGACTCCATCTCTTGGACGACGACGTGTTTGACGAACTCCTTGACCGACCCGAACGGCTCGTCTTCGATGTACGCCTCCACGTCCGCGACGAACTCCTTACGCAGCGAGATCGTGGTGTACTCGCTCATTGCGAGATCCGTCTCGCTCCGCGCTAATAAGTCTTAATTACATCTAATTATGGATTCTCGCGGCCCAAGACGAGCGATGGGGCGGTAATCGTCGGGAGAGCGGAGTCGCGAGCGATCGGCCCGCCCGAGCCGTCCGCGCACGATTGGGGGCCCGAGAGCAGCGTCTCCTCCGAACGCACCCCAGCAACGTTTATGAACTGAGCGGCCGGAGATCGAGAAGAGGGTCCTCCGTGATGTCCACTCGCAAGAGTTCGATCGCCGTCGTCCTCGTCGCGGGAACGCTTAACCGAGCGGGGCAGCTGAAGGACTCGCTGGAGCGCGCCGACGACCGCCTCGCCGTCGAACCGGTCGCGGAGGCCGACGCCGCCTCGGAGGTTCTGCGCGACTCGCCCGTCGACTGTTTCGTCGCGGTCGGGGGCTCCGGAGACCCGACCGGACTCCCCGCCGTCTCGACGGCCCGGGAGCGGCACCCGACGCTCCCGATCGTGTTCTGTCCCGACGAGCCGCTCGACGCGCCCGCCGTGTCGGCGGCGTTCGACGCGGGCGCGACCGACGTCGCGCGGGCGTGTCCCGACTCGGACCGGACCCCCGTCCTCGTTCGCCGGATATCGAACGCCGTCGCGTCCGCGCGCGCTGTGGCGGAGGCGGAGCGACAGCGCGACCGGTTCGAGGAGTTCGTTCAGGGCGTCTCCCACGACCTGCGGAGCCCGCTCAACGTCGCACAGGGGCGACTCGCGATGGCGCAGGCCGACGGCGGCGTCGAACACGTCGACGACGCGGCGTCCGCGGTCGACCGGACGCTGGAGCTGCTCTCCGACCTGCTGACGCTCGCGGAACAGGGCGAGACGCCGGAGGAGGTCGCCCCGATCGAACTGGCGGCGCTCGCCGAGGAGTGCTGGACGAACGTCGCGACCGGCGACGCGACGCTCGTCGTCGACTCGGACGAGCGGATCCTCGCGGACGGCGGGCGGCTGAAGCGCCTGTTGGAGAACCTGTTCCGGAACGCGGTCGAGCACGGCGGGGACGACGTGACCGTCGTCGTCGGCGACATCTCACCGATGTACACGACGACGCGCGCCGGCGCGGTCCTGCCGTCCGGGTTCTTCGTGGCGGACGACGGGCCGGGGATCCCGCCCGAAGAGCGCGACCGCGTGTTCGAGGTGGGGTACACGACGGACCCGGACGGGACCGGCTTCGGGCTGAACATCGTGAGCGAGGTCGCCAGGGCGCACGGATGGGAGGTCGCCGTCTCCGAGGGGTCCCGCGGCGGCGCTCGGTTCGACGTGACCGGCGTCGAGACGGCCGGGGAGCGGGGTTAGTCGGGTCGGACGGCTCGCTCCACGTACTCGACCGCCGCCGCGGGCGAGTCGACGGCCGCCACGCCCTCGACGTCGTGCGTGTCGAGCCCGGCCACCGGACGGCCCTGCGCCAGCGCGAGCCCGATCTCGGACAGCGTGCCGCCCGCCCCGTCGACCGCCACCGCGGCGTCGCCGTTCATCACGACGAGGGCGTTCCGGGCGTGGCCGAGCCCCGTCGCGATCGGAACCGTGACGTGGGGGTTCGCGTCGCGTCGGTCGTCCGTCGGGAGGATCCCGATCGTCTCGCCGTCGCGCGATCGGGCGCCGCGACATACCGCCTCCATGACGCCGCCGAGACCCCCGCAGACCACGACGTGGCCCCGCTCGGCGAGCCGCTCGCCGAGAGCCTCCGCGACCGCCGCCGTCTCCCCGTCGATCGAACTCCCGCCGATGACGCTGACGCGCATGGCTCGTCACTGGACGCGAGCGCGGGTAAAACCGGTCGGTCGCGGCCGCGAACCGACCGAAGACGCCGTCTCGGCCGATTCTCGTCGTCGAGACGCCCACTGAAACGCTTATCCCTGCCGGCCGTGAATGAGGGCTATGACGTACGATACCGTCGTGTTCGACAACGACGGTGTCCTCGTGGGCCGCACGCGTTTCGACGTGCTCCGGGATGCGACCCGGGACGCGTTCGAGGAGTGCGGCGTCGAGGAGCCCGATCCGGACGACGTAGAGCAGATGACCATCGGTGCGACCCCCGGCAGCGTCGGCACCGTCTGCCAGACGTACGACCTCGATCCGGGGTCGTTCTGGCGGACGCGCGACGACGTGGTGTCGCGGGCCCAACAGCAGGAGGCCCGTCAGGGACGCAAGACCCCGTACGACGACCTCGACGAGCTCCAGGACCTCGACGTCCAGATGGGGATCGTCTCGTCGAACCAGCAGGCGACCGTCGATTTCCTCGTCGACCACTTCGACGGGTTCGATCGCATGGGCGCCGCGTACGGTCGCGAGCCGACGATCCACTCGCTTCAGCTCCGCAAGCCGAACCCCCACTACATCGAGCAGGCGCTCGGCGACCTCGACGCGAACAACGCCCTGTTCGTCGGCGACAACGAGTCGGACGTCCGCGCGGCCGAGAACGCCGGTATCGACTCCGCGTTCATTCGGCGTCCCCACCGCCGCGACTGGGACCTGAACGTCTGGCCGACCTGGGAGATCGACCGGCTCTCCGACCTCCACGACATCGTGGAGTGAGGCCGTCCCGTCCCCGTCCGCGAGGCCCTCGCCAGCGACGCGTCGACCCGATCGGCGGCCGCCCGCGGTCGGCGATGAAGCGTTTAAATTACATGGGGCGTAACTCGCTCTCGTGACCGACTCGCCCCCGTGGGCCGACCTCTTCGGCCATCCCGAACCCTACCCCGAGCAGGCCGACGGCATCGACGCCGCCGTCGACGCCGCCGCGGACGGCGGCTTCCTCGCGCTCGAGGGCGCCTGCGGGACGGGAAAGACGATGCTCGCGCTCACCGCCGGCCTCGACCGCGTCCGCGACCCGGAGTCGGACTTCGAGCGCGTCTTCGTCCTCACCAGCGTCAAACAGCAACTGCGCCAGTTCGAGACGGACCTCCGGACGGTGAACGAGAACCTCCCGAGCGACTACGACCCCGTCTCGGGTCTCACCCTCGTCGGGAAGGCCGACGTCTGTCCGTACGCCCGCGAGAACCGCGGCGGGATCGACCGCGAGAACGTCTACGAGCGCTGCGAGGGGCTCCGCGAGCGGACCCGGAACCTCGTCGGCGACGGCGGGGCGACGACGACGTCGAACCTCGTGAGCGAGGCGCGGAGCCAGCAGGTGGGACTCATGGACTCCGGCGCCGCCGCGGGGGACGCGCCCGGCGCGGAGAACGCGCCCGACGCCGACTACCTCTCGGTCGACGGCGAGCCGACGCCGTACCGCCCGGACACGGAGGAGTACGACGACGTCGAGTTCTGCCCGTTCTACGCCGGCTTCCTCGACGACCTGCCGGAGGACGGGGAGCCCGCCGAGGCGGTCCCGTTCGACGTGACGGAGCTCGGCCACGTCGACGCCGACGAGCTCGTCCGGCTCGCGGCCGGCCACGGCTCGTGTCCGCACTCGATCATGGGCGCGCTCGTGCCGGAGGTCGAGGTCGTCATCGGGAACTACTACCACGCGTTCGACCCCGTGACGACGGGGACGTTCACCGGCGCCCTCCTCGACGACTCGACGTTCGTCGTCTGCGACGAGGCGCACATGCTCGAGCCGCGCGTGCGGGACCTCGTCAGCGACGCGGTCGCGGACGCCAGCCTCCGCGACGCGGAGAACGAGCTCACCCGCGTCGTCCAGCCGCTCTCGTTCGAGTCCGCGGGCGCGGAGTCCGACGACGCCGCCCTGGTCCGCGGCGAGCTGGAGGACGCGGACGTGACCGTCGAGGAGATCGAGGCGGTCCGGGAGTTCTACGCCGACCTCCGCGGCGAGCTCGACCGCCGCGTGACCGCGTACCTGGACCGCGAGCGCCCTGACTGGCGCGCGTCGATGCGCGAGCTCGACGACGACGAGATCCCCCTTCGGGACCCCGAGGAGCCGGGCGAGGACGCGATCACCGAGTGGGCCGACGCCGAGGGGTACGGCGAGCGCGTCTGGGCGCGCGCCGAGCAGGTCGGCGCGGTCGTCAAGCGCGTCCTCGACACGCTGGAGGAGGAGGACAAGCAGCGCGCGGCCCCGGGCGTCGGCCGCACGCTGAACGCCTGGTACCGCGAGGGGCACACCGACTTCTTCCGCGCGATCGAGCTCGAACGCACGTTCGACGAGGCGGAGCCGCCGGACTCGTGGCGGCGCGCGTACAACGGTGGCCTCGCGCTCCACAACTGCCTCCCGAGCGAACCGATCGGCGACCGGCTCGCCGAGTTCGGCGGCGGCGTCCTTATGAGCGCGACGCTGGAGCCGATGGACCTGTTCCGCGAGGTGACCGGGCTCGACCACCTGGCCGAGCGGGGCCGCCCGGTCGTCGAGCGGACGTACGGCCTCTCCTTCCCCGCGGAGAACCGCGCGAGCCTCGCGGTCGACGCGCCCAAGTTCACCCACCAGAACCGCGGCGCGCCGGGCGAGGAGAACCCGACGCGGCTCGCGCACCTCGACGCGACGACCGCGGTCGCGCGCCGCGACGGGAACGTCCTCGTCGGCACCCCGAGCTACGCGGAGGCGACGTGGATGGCCGAGTCGCTCTCGGAGCGACTCGACAAGCCGGTCCTCTTGGACGAGTCCTCCGGCGACCGCGAGACGGAGTCGCTGAAGGACGACTTCTTCGCCGGCGACGGGAAGGTGCTGGTGACGAGCCTCCGCGGCACCCTCACGGAGGGCGTCGACTACCGCGGCGACCGCCTCTCGGCGGCCGTCGTCTGCGGCGTCCCGATCATCAACACGGCGCGACCGCAGACGCGGGCGGTAATCACCGCCTACGACCGCCGGTTCGAGTCCGGCTTCGAGACGGCGCTCACCGTCCCGGCGGTCCGGAAGGCGCGGCAGGCCGTCGGCCGCGTCATCCGCGGGCCCGACGAGCGCGGCGTCCGCGTCCTCCTCGACGCCCGCTACGCCCGCGATTCGTGGAACGCGGTCCGAGAGTACCTGCCGGAACACGAGCGGGAGGAGTATCAACCGGTGAGCCCGGACATGCTGGAAGTCGCGCTCGACCGGTTCGAGTCGCGGCGGTCGACGTCGCGGTGACGCGACCGCGTCGCGCGCGTGGTAGCGTCATGCTGCTAGGGTGGTATGTTGCTCGTAACTATGACCCGGGGGGAAGTACGGTGAGTATGAACACCACCCACCGCACCGAGCGATACCACCTCGTCTGTCGCGAGTGCTCGCTCGAACGACTGTACGACGCCGCACCCGACGCGGACGCGCTCAGCCGCGACCACGTCGCCGCCACCGGCCACCGGGTCGTCGTCGACCGGATCGCGTAGCCGGGCGGACGGCCGGCCTCAGACGACGTTGGAGTCGATGTCGCGCGGGAAGTTAGTGAGCCGCTCTGTCCCCGACTCGGTGATCGCCACCGTGTCGGAGTGCCGGTAACCGTACTCGTCGGTGTACAGCCCGGGTTCGATCGTGTACACGTGTCCGGGCCGCATCACGGCGTCGTCGCCGTCGTAGCGCTCGTCCCAGCCGCGGTCGATGTACGGCGGCTCGTGCGCGCCGAGCCCGATGTTGTGGCCGACGTGGTGTTGCGCCAGGTCGGTCACGCCCTGTTCCTCGAGGTAGTCCCAGACGACCCGATCGACCTCGGCCACCGGGACGCCCGGGCCGAGTGCGTCGATAGCGAGCGTCTGCGCCTCCAGCATGAGCTCGAAGTAGTGTTCCTGCTCGTCGGAGTAGTCGCCGACGAACATCGTCCGTTCGAGCTCGGAGCGGTAGCCGTCGACGTTCGCGGTCGCGCCCGTGACGAGCACGTCGCCCTCGGAGAGCCGCTCGTTCGGAGTGTGGCCGTGCGGGAGCGCGGTCTCCTCGCCGGAGATGTAGCCGGCGTGGACCGGGCCGTCGCCCCGGACGCGGACGCTGTAGTTGTCCCCGAGCGCGTCGAGCATGGCGCGTGACGCCTCCGTGGACGCCCGCTGCGAGACCGTCGCCGGGTGGGCGCCCGGCTCGGAGAAGTCGGCGAGGTAGCGGTGGCCGAGGTTCGCCCACTTCGCCGACTCGCGGATCAGGTCGACCTCCGCGTCCGACTTCGCCCAGCGCATCCGGTCGACCCACGACTGGGTGTCGACGTCGAGGTACTCGGAGAACGCGGGCCCCTCGTACCCCATCACGCCCGGCGGGCCGTCCGCGTCGGCGGCGATCGCGCCGACGCCGAGGCCGTCTAACATCTCGACGGCGACCGAGACGGGCTCGCCGCCCGGGTAGTCGAAGTAGTCGTGGACGGCGTCGATCCGCGGGTTCGGGGAGACGCGCTCGACCTCGAGCCGCGGGACGGTGATCTCGACGCGGTCGTCGGTCACCGCCAGGACGACCGGCCGCTCCGTCTGGATGTGGTGGAAGCCGGTGAGGTACTCGATCGACGTCGCGCCGACCCACGTCGCGGCGTCGGCGTCGGTCTCGGCGAGCCGGTCTCTGACGGCGGCGAGTCGGCCCTCGAAGGCCGACTCGGGGAGTCGCGTGGCCATGGCTCAGAGATGTGCGAACGCGCGCATAAAAAGTCGGGTAGCGGAACGGCGAGCCCGGGCCTCCGCGGCGCCGGCTCAGCTCTCGCGGCGGGCGAACGCGAGGTTGCCGGAGACGTTCTTGATGTAGGCGGTCACGGTCTCGCCCTCCTGCGCGCCGGGGACGAAGATGGTGTACTCGCCGCGCTCGGCGACGCCGTCGCCCTTGCGACCGGTGCCGACAATCTCGAGCTCGTACGTGTTGCCCGACTCGACGGCGTCCTCCTGCCGCTGGGTGTTGGAGGTGTTCTGCTTCGCCACCGGCCGGAAGGCCCCGCAGGCCTCACAGCGGAGCATCGGCGTCCGGTTCTCGGTCTCCAGTCGGGTGTCGGGGAGGCCGCACTCCGAGCAGGTGACGAACGACTCGATGTACGAGTCGATCGCGGCCTGGAAGTCGCGCTCGCGGAAGTTCCCGCTGTAGCGCGCGCGGCCGTCCTCGTACTGGCCCGCGGTGCCGAGCTCCTGCTGGATCTTCGAGTGGACGTGTTCGGGGTCGCGACTCAGCGCGTCCGCGATCGCGGAGAGGTTCGTCAGACGGGTGAACGCCCCGTCCTTCTGCGCTTCGGGGTCGGGGACCGACAGCCGCTCGTCGGAACCGCCGAGGTCCGGTACCTCCTCCATCGCGCGGTCGAGGCTCGATTCGTAATCCATACGCGAGAAAACGACAGCGCGACGGAAATCGCTTCCGGGTTCGGCGGCCGCGGCTTCGGAGGACGGAGACGCTGCTGGGAAGGTAGCAGTCGGCCAGAAGTAGCGGGAGGTGAATTTGAACCACGGTCACGCCGCTTCGCTCCGTTCCCTGGTTCAAATCTACTCCGGGGCTATCCCGACGACGACGACGCCGATCACGCCTCGGAGTTCACGGCCGTCGAAAGAAAGTAGCGGGAGGTAGATTTGAACTACCGATCTCCGGGTTATGAGCCCGGCGGAATCTCCTGGCTATCCCATCCCGCTATCGTAGCACAATCGCGTGTGACTGTTAAGGGTTCTGATCCCGCCGCCGGTGTGCGATTCGTCCACGCGTCGACGGCGCGGAGCCGCCCCCGCGCCGCCGCCCGAATCGACCGTCTACGCGGCCGGGTTACGCTTCCCTCGCCGTTCTCCGAGGGCGCTGCGACGGTCCCGATCCCCATCCGCAGCGCGGGGACAGCCGCGACGGCGAAGCCGAACGCCACCACCCCCGATCGGAACCGCGTCCCCCGCAGACCGCCGGCCCGGCGGACCCGTCGCCCGGTCCGGGTGATTTCGCGGGCGACTGACAAAAGGGTCCCGCGACCACCCCTCCCTTGCGCCGGCCGCAAAGGATATTACACATCATCGATAGTGACAGACGATGTATAAGCCGCTGTTGACGACCGACTTTCTGGACCGGGCGCGGCGACACTACGCCGACGAGGAGGCGGTTCTCGCCGTCGACGGGACGCGGTACACCTACGCCGAACTCGGCGAGCGCGCCGACCGCTTCTCCGCCGCGCTCCAGGCGCGCGGCATCGAGAAGGGCGACCGGGTCGCGGTGTTGGACCCGAACACGCACTACCACCTGGAGGCCGCCTACGGCGCGATGCAGGTCGGCGCGATCCACGCGCCGCTGAACTACCGGCTCACGCCGAGCGACTTCTCGTACATGCTCTCCGACGCGGGCGTCGACGCCATCTACGCCGACGCCGAGTACGCGGCGAACGTCGAGGCGATCCGCGACGAGGTGCCGACCGAGACGTTCCTCACGAACGACGTCGACGCGGTCGAGGGCGACTGGGAGTCGTTCGACGCCGCGCTCGACGACGCGGACCCGGACGCCTACGAGCGCCCGGAGATGGACGAGGACGAGGTGATCACGATCAACTACACCTCGGGGACCACCGGCGACCCGAAGGGCGTCTGCCGCACTCACCGCGCCGAGACGCTCCACGCCTACCTCATCTCGATCCATCAGGAGATCACCGACGAGGACGTCTACCTCTGGACGCTGCCGATGTTCCACGTCAACGGGTGGGGACACATCTACGCGATCACGGGGGCCGGCGCCCGCCACGTCTGTACCCGCGGGGTCGACGTCGCCGAGGCGTTCGACCGGATCCGCGGGGAGGACGTGTCGTACTTCTGTGCGGCCCCGACCGTCCTCAACATGCTCGGCGACCACTACGCCGAGCACGGCGGCGCGACGACCGGCGACAACGACGTGCGGGTCGCCACCGCGGGCGCGGCGCCGCCGGAGGCGACGATCCGCACCGTCGAGGAGGAGTTCGGCTGGGAGCTCAAACACGTGTACGGCGCGACCGAGACGGGCCCGCTCATCACCACCTCGGACGCCAAGCGCCACTTCGAAGCGGGTTCGGACGACCGCTTCGCGGTGAAGAAGACGCAGGGGATCGGCTACCTCGGCACCGACGTGCGCGTCGTCGACGAGAACGGTGAGGACGTGGCCGCCGACGGCGAGACGATCGGCGAGATCGTCGTGCGCGGCAACCAGGTGATGGACCGCTACTGGAACAAGCCGGAGGCCACCGAGCAGGCGTTCTCCGATCGCTTGGAGGGCTACTACCACATGGGCGACCTGGCCGTCGTCGACGAAGACGGGTTCATCTCGATCCAGGACCGGAAGAAGGACATCATCATCTCCGGCGGGGAGAACATCTCCTCGATCGAGTTGGAGGACACCCTCTTCGAGCACGACGTCGTCTCCGACGTGGCCGTCATCCCCGCGCCGGACGAGCGCTGGGGCGAGACGCCGAAGGCGTTCGTCGTCCCCGAGAGCGGCGATCCGGACGACGCGGGCGCGACCCCCGAGGAGCTGAAGGCGTTCGTCCGCGAGCGCGTCGCCGACTACAAGACGCCCGGCGAGGTGGAGTTCGTCGCCGAACTCCCGACGACCGCGACCGGGAAGATACAGAAGTACGAGCTGCGCGAGCGCGAGTGGGACGAGGAGGACCGGATGGTCGGGGAGGGGTAGTCGACGCGCCGCTCAGTCCCGGTCGGCGTCTGTCTCGTCCGGCTCGTCCGCGTCGGCGCGCTCGGTGTCGCCGCCGTCGACCGAACCGCCTCCGTCTCGAGCGTCGCTCCCGTCGTCGGGTCCGCCACCGTCGCGGGAGTCGCCGAGCCGGTCGGTGTCGATGCTCACGCCCGGCGGCGTGACGACGAGGAAGCCGCGGAAGTGCATCAGCTCGCCGTCCATGTCCTTCACGTCGCGGGCGAAACCGGCTGCGAGCTCGTTGAGGTCCCCCTCGATCGACAGCACCAGCGTGTTCCCGTAGTCGACGCTGCGGACCCACTCCTCCGGATCGGTCGTGCCGTCCAAGACGCCGAGGACGACGTCGCCGGCCGCCGCGAACGCCTCATCCATCTTCGCCTCGGCGTCCCGCAGGTCGAGGTCCCAGTCGCTCATACGTGGGCGTCGACAGGGGACGGCAAAAGGGTTCGGGAGCGAGGCCGCTCCCCGCCCTGACGCCCGCCGCGTCGCGGAGTCGTTAAGTGCGCTCCGACCCCAGCGGACGCTATGGAACGGACGCGACGGTCCCTGCTCGCGAGTGCGGCGTCGGTCGGCGTCGTCGGCGCGGCGGGGTGTCTCGGCGGCGGCGGCACTTCCCTCGACCTCAGCGGCGTCGAACTCGACACGGGCGAGTACGACTGCGAGTTGGAGGAGTCGTCGGACCCGGACCTCGACTACCGACCGACGCTCGGGAACCCCGAGTCGGACGTGGTCGTCCAGGTGTTCGAGGACTTCACCTGTGGCCACTGCGCGAGCTACACGCTCGACCACTTCCCGGCGATCCGCGAGGAGTACGTCGAACCCGGCGAGATCCGGTACGAACACTGGGACTGGCCGATTCCGGTGAACGAGACGTGGGCAGTCCCCGTCGCGAGCGCGGCCCGCGGCGTCGGCGCGCGCCACGGCGACGAGGCGTTCTTCGAGTTCGCCTCGGCAGCCTACGAGTCGCAGGGGAGCTACAGCGGGGAGGCGATCGGCGCCGCCGCCGAGGCCGCGGGCGCGGACCCCTGCGCGGCGATGTCGGACGCGCGCTACGCGACCTACGGAGAGGCGTCGGCGGACGACAGATCCGAGGGCGCGTCGATGGGCGTCGAGGGGACGCCGACCATCTTCGTGAACGGGAGCCCGGTCGAGGAGGGGTACGCCGCGGAGTCGATCGCCGCGGCGATAGACGCCGAGCTCTGAGGCCCGCGGCGGGGACGTCCCGCTTCCCGTGCCGTCTCTCGGAGCGTCGATCTTTTGCCCGTCCGCCCCGATTTATAAGCAATGAGCGAGGCCGACGGACTCGTCGCTCCCGCCGCCGACACCGACGGTCCTAGCGGCGGCGACGCCGGCGACCGGCGTCGGCTCGGCGCGGTCGTCCTCGCGGTGCTGATCTCGCAGGTCCTCCTCTACCCCGGCGTGCCGGCCCTCGTCGTCGCGCTCGGCGCACCGGCCGGTATCGACGCCGGCATGTGGTTCCTCGTCGCGGAGTTCGGCGCGTTCGTGACGTTCGCCGTCGTCTGGGGCGCGCTCTCGGACGCGCTCGGGAGGCGGACCCCGCTGATCGTGGTCGGCGCGCTCGGCGGCGCGGCCTCGTACGTCGCGCTCGCGTCGCTGCCGGGACTCGGGCTCGGCTTCGAGGCCGCGCTCCTCGTCAGGGCCGTCGGGGGCGCGCTCACCATCGGCGCGTTCTCCCTCTCGATCACGCTCTTGATGGACCTCCGCGGCGGCAACGGCCGCAACATGGGGACCGCAGGGCTCGCCATCGGGCTCGGCGCGGCCGTCGGCTCGGTCGTCGGCGGCTCGCTCGCGGACCTCGGCGCGCTCTACCCGGTGTACGCCGGCGCGGTCGTGTTGGCCGCCGCGGGGCTGCTCGCCGCGACCGTCGACGACCGGGCGGGCACAACGAGTACGAGCGGCTCGGCAACCGAGTCCGCCGACGCCGGCTTCCGCGACGTGCTCGCCCGCGCCCGGACGACCCCCGGGCTCCTCGTGCCGCTCGCGTTCGGCTTCGTCGACCGGCTGACGGCCGGCTTCTTCGCGCTCGTCGGCGTGTACTACTTCCAGGACCCGGCGACGTTCGGGCTGTCGGCGGCCGGCGCGGGCGCGACGCTCGCGCTCTTCTTCGTCCCCTTCGCGCTGCTCCAGTCGCCGTTCGGCGCGCTCTCGGACCGGATCGGTCGCTTCCTCCCCGTGGTGGCCGGGTCGCTGGCGTACGGCGTCGTCACGGTCGGCGTCGGCGTCGCGCCCGTATATCCGCTCGCGGCGGGTCTGATGGTGTGCGTCGGCGTCTGCGGCGCGCTGATGGCCCCCGCGACGATGGCGCTCGTCACCGACCTCGTCGAGCCGGAGGTCCGCGGCGCGGCGATGGGGCTGTTCAACGTGTTCGGCTCGCTCGGCTTCCTCACCGGCTTCCTCATCGGCGGGAGCGCCACGGAGACGTTCGGCTACACGCCCGCGTTCCTCGCCGTCGGCGGGCTGGAGCTGGCCATCGCGCTCGCGCTGCTGCCGGCGGTCCGGTCGATCTCGCCCGGGGCCGGCGTGGTGGGACGGATCGGCGCGGAGGGGTGAGAGGCCGGTCCCGCGCTCTCCGTCAGAGCCGCCGCCGCGTGCGAGCGACCGCCCGCTCCGAGGCGAGTCCTTTTACCGGGCGCGGGACCTGCGTTCGCGTAACCGATGGACCTCCTCGTGGTCGGCGCCGGCGAGATCGGACGCTGGGTCGCCGACACCGTCGCGGCCGACGACGCGCCGGTCGACGCGAGCGTCGCGTTCGCCGACCGCGAACCCGCCGTCGCGGGCGACGCCGCCGCGGACCGCGACGCGCGGACGGTCGACGCCGACGGCGACTCCACCCACGACGCCGTCTGTCTCGCGGTGCCGATGTCGGCGGTCCCCGCGGCGGTCGAGGCGTACGCGCCCCGCGCCGAGGAGGCGATCGTCGACGTCTCGGGCGAGATGACCGACGCGCTCGCGGCGATGCGCGAGCACGCCGCCGACCTCGAGCGCGCGAGCTACCACCCGCTGTTCGCCCCGCCGCGCGTCCCGGGGAACGTCGCGGTCGTCGTCGACGAGGGCGGCCCGACGGTCGACGGGCTCACCGCCTCGGTCGAGGCGGGCGGCAACGACGTGTTCGAGACGACCGCGGACGAACACGACGCGGCGATGGAGACGGTCCAGGCGGGCGCGCACGCCGCGGTGCTCGCGTGGCGGCTCGCCGCGGACCCGGTCCGCGAGGAGTTCCACACGCCGGTCTCGGCCGCGCTGGAGGAGGTCGCCGACACGGTGACCGAGGGCTCGCCCGCGGTGTACGCGGAGATCCAGCGCGCCTTCGACGGCGCGGACGACGTGGCCGACGCCGCGGCGGAGATCGCCGCGGCCGACGACGAGGCGTTCGCCGCCCTCTACGAGCGCGCTCGCGGCGACCGCGAGGGGCGAGACCGGCTGGAGTGAGACGACGCGAAGCAGACGAGAAACCCATGATCGACAGAACCGCGGTCCGGAACAACGCGAACTACCTGCGCAACGTCAGACCGATCGACCCCGAGGAGATCGCCGAGTACATCGAGGGGACGCCGCACCCGGCGGTCGTCCGCGAGACGCTCCGCGAGGAGGCGTTCGACCTCCGGCTCCGCGAGCGCGACGACGGGGCGTTCGTCCCCGTCCCGGAGGCCCCGGTCGACCCGCCGGGCTGGGACCCCGAGGCGCTGCCGGAGGCGTACTCGTTCGCGCTGGAGGACCTGCTGGTCCGCGAGTACGGGGCGAACTGGCACCGCGGGGAGTCCGGCGACGAGCTCCGCGAGCGGGTCCGCCGGCTGAAGAGCGACTACCTCTACGAGAACGAGGTCGAGTACGACCGCGTCGCGGCGCTCGGCTACGCGATCTACCACCTCCCCGCGTACTACGCGACGGTCGGCCACGTCCTCGACGACCTGACCCAGAACGGCCTGCTCGACCGGACGCTCCGCGTGCTCGACGTGGGCGCGGGCGTTGGCGGCCCCGCCCTCGGCCTCCACGACTACCTCCCCGGCGACGCGGTCGTCGAGTACCACGCCGTCGAGCCGAGCGCCGCCACCGGCGTCCTCGAACGGCTGTTAGAGGAGACCGGCCGCAACTTCCGGACGACGGTCCACGAGACGACGGCCGAGGCGTTCCTCGGGACCGACGGGGACGGCGAGGGAACCGCCCCCGACGCCGCCGACCCCGCGACCGACGACCCCTTCGACCTCGTGCTGTTCGGCAACGTGCTCTCGGAGCTGGCCGATCCCGTCGCGGTCGCCGACGCCGCGCTCGACGCGCTCGCGTCCGACGGGAGCCTCGTGGCGTTCGCGCCCGCCGACCGGAACACCGCGATCGGGCTCCGGCGGGTCGAGCGGTCGCTCGTCGCGGGCGAGGAGGACGACGTCGGACCGGGACGCGACGCCGAGATCTACTCGCCGGCGCTCCGGCTGTGGCCCGACGCGGTCCCGACGGACCCCGGCTGGTCGTTCGACGTCGCGCCCGACCTCGCGGTCCCGCCGTTCCAGCGCCGGCTCGACGGGGCGGCGACCCGCGGCGAGACCGACGAGCCCGGCGAGTTCGTCAACGTCGACGTCCAGTTCGCCTACTCGATCCTCCGCCCCGACGGGCGGCGGCGCGTCGACATCGAGGCGAGCGCGGAGCGCTGCGCGCGCATGGCCGAGTCCGAGCGCCACGTCACCGACCGGGTGAACCTGCTCGCGGTGAAGCTGAGCCACGACCTGAGCGAGGGGGGCAACGCGCTCTACCGCGTCGGCGACGGCTCGCAGGCGACCGACCACTACCTCGTCTGTACCCGCGAGACGGCGCTGAACCGCGACCTCCGCGAGGCGGGCTACGGGGCGGTGGTCTTCGTCGAGAACGGGCTCGTCCTCTGGAACGAGGACGAGGGCGCGTACAACGTCGTCGTCGACGACGAGACGGTCGTCGACCTCGTCGCGCCCTGAGCGGTCGCGGGCGCTGGCGCGACGGTCCCGAGCGCCGCGACTCAGTCGCCGGTGACGGGCTCGATCAGGTCGGGCGCGTCGACGCTCGGCGAGTTCACCCGCGTCGACACCGGGTGCGCGGTGAGGTCGTCGCTCGGGTACGGGTCGAGCAGCGCGGCGGCCTCGTCGGCGTCCCCCTCGAGCCACGTCTCCTCCTCGCCCGCGTCGGGGTCGAGTATCACCGCCATCCGGTGGTGGAGGTCCGCCACGAGGTCGTTCGGCTCGGTGGTGACGATCGAGAACGTCTCGACCGCGTCCGGGTCGTCGCCCGTCTCGCCGTCCTCGGTCCCGCCGCCGAACGCGCCGAGCCCCGTCTGGGTCGTCTCCGGCGTCGGCGGCTCCCACCGCTCGTAGATCCCGGCCATCGCGAACGGCCGGTCGTCGTCGAACGCGACGCGGTACGGCGTCTTCCCGCTCTCGCCGTCGCCGCCGACCCACTCGTAGAAACCGTCGGCGGGGACGAGACAGCGCCGGCGCTCGAAGGCGTCGGCGAAGCTCCGCTTCTCGCGGACCGTCTCCGCGCGGGCGTTGATCAGGTCGAACGACTCCTCCGCCCACGACGGGGTCAGCCCCCACTCCATCCGGGTCGCTTCGCCGGGGTCCCGGTCCGGGATCACCGGCAGCGACTGTCCCGGGGCGCAGTTGTAGCTCGGTTCGCGGTCGCCGAAGTCCGCGTCGAACCGGGCCTCGAGGTCGGCGGTCGGCGTGAAGAGGGTGTAGCGGCCGCACATACCGCAGGGTTGTGACGGGAGGTACTTAGTCCCGCGACGATCGCTCCGGGAGCAGGTCCCACCGGTCGGCGATGACCCCGTCGACCCCGGCCGCGAGGAGCCGCCCCGCGTCGTCCCGGTCGGCCGCGGTCCACGCGTTCACCGCGAGCCCGGCCTCGTGCGCCGTCGCCACGAACCCCGGCTCGGTCGCGAGGTCGATCGGTGGGTGGAGCGCGACGCAGCCGAGGTCGGTCGCCGCGTCGACCGCGCGCTCGGCGTTCCCGTCCGCGACGAGCAGCGCGCGCGCCGCCTCGGGGTCGCGGTCCCGCAGCGTATCCAGCGCCTCGGGGTGGAACGACGAGAACAGCACGTCGTTCGCCGCCCGTCGGGCCGCGTCGAGCGCGTCGCCCGCGACGGCCGACTCCTTGACCTCGACGTTGACGACGAGGTCGTCGGGCGCGGCGTCGAGGGCCTCGTCGAGCCGCGGGATCGGCTCTCCGGACCCGAGGACGGCCAGGTCGCGGAGTTCGTCGTAGTCGGCGTCCGCGACCGAGCCGGACGCGCCGGTCAGTCGCCCGAGGTCCGCGTCGTGGACGACGACGACCTCGCCGCTCCCGCACCGCCGCACGTCGATCTCGACGGCGTCGACGTGCGGCGCCGCGCGCTCGATCGCTCCGACCGTGTTCTCCGGGTACTGGGCCGCGCAGCCGCGGTGCCCGATCAGCGTGACGTCGTCGGGATCGGTCCGGGTCATCGCCGCGCTCGCGCCTCGCCCTCCCGTCGGTTCGCTCGCTCGCTCACGCACGGCCCTCGGGCCCGGACCGTGTTAGCTCTTCGTCGGTCGCGGCCGCGCGGTCGCTCCCGTCGGCTTTTTAGCTACGCGTCGCGCCGGAACGGACATGCGCATCGAGAACAGCTTCATCCCCGTCGAGGGGGTGGGCGAGACGACCGAACGACGCCTCTGGGGGCGGGGCGTCACCACGTGGGAGGAGTTCGACCCCGGGGTCGACGTCGCGGGCGTCGGGGCGACCACCGCGGACCGGATCGAGTCGTTCATCGCGGAGGCGCTGACGCGGCTCGACGACGGCGATTCCGCCTACTTCGACCGCGAGTTCCCCTCCGGCGAGCGCTGGCGGCTCTACGAGAACTTCCGCGAGGAGACCTGCTTCTTCGACATCGAGACCACGGGGCTCGACGAGCGGCGCGACCGCGTGACGACGGTCAGCTTCCACCAGGGCGGCGAGACGACGACGCTCGTCGCCGGCGATGACCTCACCGCGCGCCGGCTCCGCGAGCAGTTCGCGGACGCGAGCCTGCTCGCGACGTTCAACGGCGCCCGCTTCGACGTCCCCTTCCTCGAGACCTCCTTCGACGTCGACATCGACACGCCGCACCTCGACCTGATGTACCCGGCGAAGCGGATCGGGCTCTCGGGCGGGCTGAAACCGATCGAGAAGCAGCTGGGGATCGACCGCGACCGCCCGGACATCTCCGGCCGCGACGCGGTGCGTCTCTGGCGCGAGTACGAACGCGGGGACGAGGCGGCGCTGGAGACGCTCGTCTCGTACAACCGCGAGGACACCGTCAACCTCCGGGCGCTCGCGGACGCGGTCTGCGAGGCGCTCGACGAGGAACTGTTCGTCGCCGCCCCGGACGGAGACGGCGACTGAGAGGGATCCGACAGTTCGGCGGGTATGGACCGACCGAGTGGCCGTCGCCGAGGTCGTTACCGGCGAAGGACGGTTCCGCTCGAGCCGACGACGACCGCGTCGCCGTCGACGTCGACCGCGTTCAGGTTCTCGCCGGTCGGCGTGTCGAGGACGACCCGGTCGTCGGCGGTGAGCTCCTGGACGACCCCGCCGCTGCCGACGACGTAGCCGGCCTCGCCGGCGGTCTCGACGTCGACGAGGTCGGCGTCGCCGAGGGCGTCGGGCGTCCAGTTCGCGCCGTCGTACGTCAGGAGCGTTCCGTTACCGCCGGAGACGGCGACGTCGTCGGGGGCGTCGCTGTCGAGGCCGTAGAACGTCACGTTCGCGTCCTCGATGCCGATCGCGTTCCACGTGACGCCGTCGCCGGTGGCGAACACGCGCCCGTTCGTGTCGATCGCGTGCCCGCTCCGGGGGCCGTGGAAGTCGATCGCGGGGAGCGCCGAGCCGCTCCCCGGCGTGACGTAGTCCCACGTCCCCGTCGCGCCGTTCTCGAAGCTGTAGTAGATCTTCCCCGAGTCGCCGGCGACGTACACGTTCGCCTCGCCGGCGGAGCCGGTGACCGCGACGGCGTTGTAGTTGTTCGTGTTGTCCATCGGCGCGGAGCGGTCGACGAGCGTGTCCGTCGCGGGGACGTACTCGCCGATCGCGCCGCTGGCACCGACGAACCAGACGCGCTCGCCGTCGTCGGTGACCGACGCGCCGTAGAGGTCGTTCCCGTTCCCGGTCGGGCCGCCGTCGCGGAGCGTCAGCCACCCCTCGTCGGCGGGCGCGGTGAGCACGCCGCCGCCGCCGACCGCGAAGCGACCGGCGTCCGCCGACACCACGTCGTGAAGCGTGCCGTCCGTCTCGGTCTTCTCGACCGTCCAGTCGCTCTCCGCGGCCGCGGCCACGCTTGTCACGCTTCCCGATGCGACGATCGCGCCCAGCCCCGCCAGCGTCGCGCGGCGGGTCGCCGTCAGTGATCGGCTCATGTCGCACCCGCCAGTTGCGGTGCGCCTCGTAAGTGACTTGTGTCAGTTAAACCTGCGTCTGAAATTAATTTGGCTAAATCCGATTTAAACATCAATACGTCGACGTGTCGCGCGCGGCTCCGACCCCCGATGCGGAGTTTGAACGGGCTCACCGAATCGCGGACGCGCCGCCGATCGGTCTCTGACTCTCGGGTCGTCGGAAACTTCGGAGAAAGCTCGAGACCGGCGCGCTCAGGGCTCCTCGTCCGAGACCGACGCCTCCGTCGTCGACGCCGTCTCGGCCGTCACCGTCGCGGACTCCTCGGCGGCCTCCTCTCCGGTAACCCCATCGTCGGCGTCTTCCGCTTCGTCGCCGTCGATGTCGTCCGTATCGGCCTCCGCCGCGTCGTCGGTGTCGGTCTCCGCGCCTTCGTCGCCGCCGGTCCCCGCTTCCTCGTCGTCGCCCCCGTCGTCTCCGTCGTCATCCGTCTGCTCCGTCTCCCGGACCAGCTTCATCTCGCCGCGCGCTCTGAGGGTCCCCTGGATCTCCGCGCCGTCGTACACCACGAGGTCGCCCGCGGAGACGTCTCCGAGCACGCGCGCGCCGCTCTCGACGGTCACGGTCCCGCCGCGGGTCGTCACGTCGCCGTGGATCACCGTGTCCGCGCCCACGGTGACGTCCTCGCGGGCGCGCAGCGAGCCGAACACCTCGTTGCGCTCGCCGACGCGGATCGTCGCCGCGCGGAGGTTGCCGTGGAGCCGGCAGTCGTCGCCAACCGTGGCCGGTGTCGACACACGCCACGCGTCGTCGGAGATCTCGGCGCTCCGCGGTACCAACAGGGGGTCCCGGACGTCGTCGCCGTCGGCGAGCGCCTCCGCCAGCTCGTCGGCCGCGTCGGTCTCGCCGACGCGCAGCAGTTGCGAGAGGACGATGAAGTAGAAGACGATCGTCGGGACCGGGTTGCGGATGACGATCCAGCCGTTGGCCTCGAACCCCTCCTCGATCGTCACGTCGTCGCCGATGTCCAGGTCGCCGGACACCATCAGGCGGCCGGTGACGGTGACTCGCTCGCCGAGGTACGCGTCCTCGCCGACGAGCACGTTGCCGTCGACGGAACACCAAGTGTCGAGCCGGCAGTCGCCCTCGGCCTCGATGTCGTTGGCGACGCGCACGCGCTCGCCGATCGCGACGTTGCGGCCGCGGACGCCGAGCTCGACGCTCGACTGGCCCCCCACGAGCACGTCGCCGTCGACGACGACGTCGTGCTCCTCGACGGTCGTTCCCGAGGGGATAGCGAGCTCCTCTATCGGGCCGTCTCCTCGCAGCGACACACCGGGAGCAGTCGCCCCGACCGTATAAACGGTACGGGGCGTCGGACGAGCGTCGGACGCGAACGCGGGAACCCGCCGCGCGATCCGGACGCCCTCGGGCCCGAGAGAGAATCGCACCCGCGACGAACTCGCTGTCGCGGTGCTTTTCAGTGCGCCGCCGAACGGACACGCATGGGATTCGGATCGTACGACGAGAGCGAACAGAAGGACCAGGACGTCGACACCGACGAGGACGACGCGGTGAACGTCCACGAGAACGACCACGACGGCGAGGTGTCTATCGAGGGCGACGCCGACACCGACGACCTCGTCGGTCGCCTCTCCGAGATGCGCGACGAGGACGACGACTGATCCGCCACTCTCCTGCGACGCGACGCGACTCGCCGCCGACCCGTCTCGGCCGGTGTGCGTATCGATCGCACACCCGATTCGGATTTATCCGTTTCCGCGGCCTGTGGTAATTTATGCCACGGAGGCACAAACTATCGAACCGATCTGGCCGTTCGACGCGGAGTAGCCGTCGGAAACGGACGCGCGGTCTCGGTCGGCTCGCCGCCGCCGACTCGGAAGACAGCGACGCCGAGGACGCGAACGCCGACTCCGCTTCGGGCGCGACGGTCGCGCTCGCTCGCCGCCTCTGCGCGAACGGGAACGAACAGGCCTGCGAGACGCTCGAACGACTCTGCGAGTCCGGTCACGACACCGCCTGTAACGCGATCTGACCGACACCAGCGGTCGACTCGCCGCGGACAGTTTCGATGATGGGTCTCGGGCCCGCCGTCTCCCAGCGTTCGTGCCGCTTATCCCCTCACGTCGAGTATCCGAGCGCATGAGCACGGAGCTGACGTTCACCGACCGCGGGGTCGACGTCGTCTACGAGGGGACCGAGTTCGAACTGGAGAAGACGCTGATCGAGGAGGCGACCGGGAAGTCGTACCGTGACGTCACCGACCACGAGGTCCTGACCATCGTCGCGGAGGACCCCGAACTGGACGGCGAGCCGGTCCGGATCGGCGACGTGTTGTAACCGTCGGTCGCCCGGTCCGCCGCTAGCCAGCATAATCGTAGTTTACCCTTCTCCAGATGCTCCGCCGCCGCCGTTCGAGACGCTCCGGCACGGAGCGACCGCGGTCGTGAGTCGGAGTAAAAAATATATGACGTTAGATCGAACTAACATCTAGAGGTGACGACCCAATGCGACCTCGAACCCGATACCGCGCCGGACGCGGTGTCCACATGCTCGCGACGGTACTGACCGTGAACCTCGGCTTGGCGCGCGAGTCCGCGCCGATCATCGCCGTCGGGGCGGTGCTGCTCGCGACGTTCGTCCCGTTCAGCCGGCTGCTCGCCGACCGCGTCGGCCACACGCCGGTCGACGAGCGCACCCGCGAGATCACGCGCACGGCCGCCAGCCGCGCCGCGATGCTGCTGTTCGGCGCGTCGCTGGCCGTTTTCCTCCTCGGGTCCCTCCTCGAGGCGACCGGCGGGCTCGCCGGCCTCGCGGCGACCGCTCACGCGCAGGCCCGCGTCGTCGTCGTGTGGGCCGCCGTCGCGATCTGCGCCTCCTCCGTCGCCCACGGCACGCGCGCCTGGGTCCGGCGGCGGGGCGTGGAGGCCTGACCGTGGAGTTCGACACCCGGATCCGCGAGCTCCGCGAGGAGGCGGGCCTGACGCAGGCCGAGCTCGCCGACCGCGTCGACGTGACGCGACAGACCATCCTCTACGTCGAGAAGGGCGAGTACAACCCCTCGCTGGAGCTCGCGTGGCGGATCGCGCGCGAGTTCGACGCCGGAATCGAGGACGTGTTCGAGCTCCCCGAGCGCGCGCGGTCCTGACCCGTCCGTCCGCCTCTCGGCGGCGGTTTCCTTACTCCGCCGAGACCAGCTTGTAGCCGCCGCCGTCGGTCTCGCCGTCGTCGGGGTCCGGCGCGCGCTCCGCGTAGTAGACGTCGCCGTCGACGACGCGCGGCGCGCTCGTCACCCACCCGTCGTGGTCGACCCGCCACACCTCCTCGCCGGAGCCGGCCTCCAGCGCGTAGAGGGTGCTGTCCTTCGACCCCGTCAGCACGCGGTCGCCGACGACCGTCGCGCAGCCGGTCAACGGGGCTCCGGTCCGGAAGCGCCACTCCACCTCGCCCGTCGACGCGTCGAGCGCGTACAGGTGGTAGTCGTGGCTCCCCATGTACACCACGTCGCGCTCGGGGTCGATCGCGGGCCCCGTCATCGAGAGGTTGCCCGTCTCGAAGTGCCAGTCCTCCTCGCCGGTCTCGAGGTCGACCCGATACACGTTGAAGTTCCACGAGCCGAAGAAGGCGGCGCCGTCGTACGCCGCGATCGGCCCCTTGATCTCGCCGTTGTTCTCGCTCGGGGGATCGGTCGCGAACCGCCACTGGAACTCAAGATCCGGGAAGCTCCAGCAGTAGAGGTAGCCGCCGTTCGACCCGCGCACCATCCGCCCGGCGTCGAGCGAGATGGCGGGCGAGGAGTGCGGGTGGTCGGTGGGTCGGTGCTTCGGCTCCCCCCAGGTCACGTCGCCGGTCTCCGCGTCGACCGCGAACATCCGCCCCTCCGGGTCGTAGAACTCGACGGAGCCGTACAGCTCGCCGCCGTAGTACAGCGGGCTCGACCCGATCGCGTCGCCGAGGTCCGTCGACCACTCCAGCTCCCCGGAGTCGAGCGCGAACGCGTAGAGGACGCCGTCGTACGCGCCGATGTACGCGCGACCGTCCGCGACCGCCGGCGTCCCGTGGATCCCGCGGCCGTCCGCGTCGGTCTCCCCGCGCCACCGCACGTCGCCGTCGGCCGTTATCGACAGCAGGTCGCCGGTGTCGCCCGGCAGGAGGACGCCCCCGTCGGGGTGCGGCACCGCGTTGGCCTTCGCCGCGCGGTGTTCCCCGGTGTTGACCTCGGGGATCCGCCGCGCCTCCTCGACCGCGTCGGGCACCGTCTCGTCGGGGTAGTAGCCCCCCGCTCCAGCGAGCCGCGGAACTGCGCGACCCCCGGCGGGAACGTCTGTGCGGTCGAGCCGCCGCTTCCGGAGTCGGGCCCGCCGCGGTCGACGTCCGCGTCCACGGGCGGGGCGCTCCGGGAAGCACAGCCGGCGGCCGCGCCGGTCGTCGTCGCGCCGACCGCCGCGGGCCACTCGCGTCGAGGGAAACCGTCGGTTATCGAGGTAGCCGTCGGACCGGGGTCGCTTTAGTGTGACGACCGCGCCGATCCCGGGCGCGGTCGTGCGTCCCGACCGGACGACTTTTTCCCACGGTGGCCGAAGTCGTGGGTATGAACATCGGATTCGACATCGGAGCGAACGTCCCGTCCGCCGTGTTCGCGCTCCACGCCGTCATCGCCGTCGTGTTCCTCGGCTTCGCCGGCCTGAACGGCGCGAACGGCGAGGTGATCGGCCTGACGCTGTACCTCGCGATGGCGGGGATGGTCTCGCTCGTGGGCGTGCTGGCCGGTCGGATCGTCTCGCGACGCTGATCTGCCCGACGAAGCCGTCGCTCGCGGTGTTGCTCGCGATAGCAGAGAGTGGGGCCGGAGGGATT
>ERZ1034486.57-NODE-57-length-34016-cov-6.380436_pt1 | contig 34016 bp, 29 predicted proteins | sample MGYA00520683_ERZ1034486 | MGnify/ENA primary metagenome ERZ1034486 (study PRJEB33760, sample SAMEA4777685) | hypersaline lake metagenome | biome: hypersaline environment; feature: brines | place: Spain | collected 2012-08 | depth 0 m ...
TCCTATCCGGCGCTTCTCGTTTCCAGACTTTTGTCGCGGTCCCAGTCTCGACGGCCCCCGATTCGGTTACTGTTTGAACGCCGATATCTACCGGTTCGTATACCCCGTCGTCGACCTCTATCGGGTCTTCGAGGTTTGACTCTACTATATCCCCGATTGCCCGTTCCGTTCCGTCAGCAAGTGTCACCTTAGTATCATATTTTTGACACTTACCCGTTCCGGGGTCGCCAATAAGGAGCATGTGGAGGTCGCCGCGAATTCGCGACCCGTCGGGGAGGTGCTTCGTCACGCCGGAGAACAGCTGGAGGATCATCGCGAGCTTCTCCTCCTCGTAGCCGTAGATGGCCGGCGCGATGGATCCGACCATCGCCTCGTAGATGTCGTCGCGCTCGGACAGCTCGATGATGTCGCGTTTGTCTGCCTCGGTGATGTCCATGTCCTCGAACTCCTCGTCCTCGATGGCGATGGAGACGCCGTCCATGTACAGGTCGAAGATGGCGGACTTCTCGTTCCCCTGTTCGACCTGCTCGATGTGGAGGATGCCGACGCAAGTGACGTGGTCGCCGGGGCTCACCTCGCCGGTGATGTCGTCGACGATGTCGACGTCGAGCGACTGGGGGGTCTCGCCGCCGCGGAGGCCCTCAGGGGACTCCTGAATGCGGAGCTTCTGGGAGTCGACGAACTCGGACTGGTCGAAGTTGACGCGGAAGGGGCCCTGCCGTTCACAGCCCTGACACTCGTGCGGCTCCTGAAAGCCGCCGTCCGACTGCGGGATGTAGGTCATCGTGCCGCAGCGCTGGCACTCGAACGCGGCCTCGGTCACCTTCGGGCGGACGTCCGTGGCCTTGCGGACGATCCCCTGGACCGAGACGAGCTTGCCGATGTGGTCGTCGTGGACGCGGATGCCGCGGATGTCGACGCTCTCGGGGAGGTCCTCGATGCGGACGTGCGCGCGGCCGAGGCTGACGTCGGCTGGGAGGTCGTAGAGCCGGAGCGCCTCCTCGGCGTACTCGCGCATCTGCTCGGGCTTGTTCAGGAAGTCCTCGGCGAGGTCGCGGTCGAACTGAAAGAGGTCGTCGTAGGAGACGTACAGCGAGCGCTGCTCGTTGGGGTACCGCTGCGCGAGCTGCCCGATCTCCTCCCGGTAGTAGTTGCGATAGAACTGGATGAACCGCTCCGTGAGGTCCTGGGTGCCGGCCTGAGCCATTGCGACACCTCTTCGTCACCATCACGTATGAACCTCCGGTTCGGGGCGGACGTGGTCGCGGCGGGCGCGGCGTCGGTCCGGTGACTACCCCGCCTCGACTACGCCCGGCCGACGAAGGTCGCGTCGGCGGAGGTGCGTCCCTCGTTGAACGAGAGGACCTTCGCGCGGATCACGTCGCCCGGTTCGAGGCCGCTCGGGACGTCCTCGGTGAAGACGACGAACCCCTCGACCTTGCCGACGGCGACCTCGTCGCCGGAGTGGTGGTCGGTGAGCTCGGTGACGCCGAACTCGTAGGTCTCGCCGATCTCGACCGGCGGCTCGCGCTCTTGGGCCGCGTCGTGCGCGCGCTTCGACTCGCGCGCCTCGGCGGACGGGCCGCGAAGTCGGCGAGCGAGCACGAACAGCGCGAGCAGCGCGACCGCGACGCCCACCCCGATGACGAGCGGCGACGAGGAGATCATGTCCGTGCGGTCGACCGCAGTCGCCTAAACGGTGTGGGTCGGCGGCGGTCGACGCCGCCCTCGACACGCCCTCGCCCCCGCCACCGCCGTCCCGACGCGTCGCGCCCGCATGAGAAACGCCTTTGCCCTCGAAGCCCCCCTCTCGATCCGATGCGACACAGCCGCGGTTCCCGACGACTCGCGCACGGGTGTGGTGTGCCGTGAAGGTCGCGGACGCGGTGCCGGAGTTCGCGGAGGCCTTCGGGTTCGACGAGTTCAATCGGATGCAACGGGAGGCGCTGCCGGGCATCTTGGAGACCGACCACAACGTGGTCGCGTCCGCGCCGACCGCCTCCGGGAAGACCGCGCTCGCCGAGCTCGCCATCTGTCGGACGCTCGCCGCGGGCGGGACCGCCCTCTTCGTCGCGCCGCTGCGCGCGCTCACGAACGAGAAGGAGAGCGAGTGGGAGCGGTTCGAGGAGCTCGGCTACTCCGTCTACGTCGTCTCGGGCGAGCGCGACCTGAACCCGCGCCGCGCCGAGCGCGCGGACGTGCTGGTGACGACGCCGGAGAAGGCCGACAGCGCGACCCGGAAGCACGACTCGGCGCGCTACTCCTTCATCACCGACGTGGACTGCGTCGTGATCGACGAGGTCCACCTGCTCGACTCCGAGAAGCGCGGCGCGGTGCTCGAGGTCACCGTCTCGCGGCTCCGCCGGCTTCAGGACCCCCGGGTCGTCGCGCTGTCGGCGACGATGCCGAACATCGGCGACGTGGCGGAGTGGCTCGACGCACCCGCGGAGACGACGTACGCGTTCGGCGACGAGTACCGCCCCGTCGACCTCGAGACCGGCGTGAAGACGTACTCGCACGGTTCGAACGCGTTCGCCGACAAGTACCGCCGGCTCTACCGCGCCCTCGACTTAGCCGAGCCCCACGTCCGCGAGGACGGGCAGGCGCTCGTCTTCGTCTCCTCGCGGCAGGACACCGTCCAGGCGGCGAAGAAGGCCCGCGACGAGATCACCGAACGCGACATCCCGATCGACTCCCGCGGCGACTACGACTTCCACAACGAGGCGAAGGAACTCACCAACGACACGCTCCGCCAGTCGGTCACGGACGGCGTCGGCTTCCACCACGCCGGCCTCGGGAAGGACGACCGCGACCGCGTCGAGGAGTGGTTCAAGCAGGGGAAGATCAAGTTCCTCTTCTCGACGTCGACGCTCGCGTGGGGGGTGAACCTCCCCGCCCGCTGCGTCGTCATCCGCGACACGAAGTACCACGACCCGCTGGAGGGGGAGACCGACATCTCGCCGCTGGACGTGCTCCAGATGCTCGGGCGCGCGGGCCGTCCCGAGTACGACGACGTGGGGTACGGCTGGGTCGTCTGCGACCGCGCCGACGCCGACAAGTACCGAAAGCTGCTGCGCGAGGGGAAGGCGATCGAGTCGCGGCTCGCCGCCGACCTCGAGTCCCACCTCAACGCGGAGATCGCGATGGGGACGATCCGCGGGCTCGACGACGTGATGGCGTGGTTGGAGACCACCTTCTACTACGTCCGCGCGCAGTCGAAGCCCGAGCAGTACGACTTCTCGACGCTCCGCGACCGCGTCCGCGACACCCTCGAGTCGCTCGTCGACGACGGGTTCGTCGCGGCCGACGACGACCTCGCGATCGAGCCGACCGCGCTGGGCCGGCTGGCCTCGAAGTACTACCTCCGGCTCGACACCGCGCGGCGGTTCCGGCGGCTCGCCGACCGCGAGACCCTGACCGCCGACGCCGTGTTAGAGACCGTCGCGTCGGCCGGCGAGTTCGACTCCGTCTCGGCGCGCTCGGCCGAGTCGGACGCGATCGACCGCATCCTCGACGGCCGCGACACCGACCTGGAGGACGGCCACCGCAAGGTGTTCGCCATCCTGCTCGCCGGGATGGCCGACTCGATCCCCTCGGATCTCCGGTCGGACGCGTGGGTGATCCGGCAGAACGCGCTCCGACTCCTCGCCGCGCTCGCGGAGTTCCTCGACCGGTTCGCCGGCCCCCGCGCCGCCAACCTCGCCCGTCGCGTGGAGGCGCGCGTCGAACACGGCGTCTCCCGCGAGGCGGTCGCGCTCACGGCGATCGAGGGGGTCGGCTCCGGCCGCGCGGAGCGCCTCGCGGACGCCGGCCTCACCTCCCCCGTCGACGTCGTCGACGCCGGTCCGGCGGAACTGGCGAACGCCGGGATGAGCGACTCCGTGGCGGAGCGGATCGTCGACGCCGCCCGCGACTGCCCGCGGATCGACGTCGACTGGGGCGCGTTCCCGGACAGCATCGCGGTCGGGGAGAACGAGCTGTGCGAGGTCGCCGCGACCGCCGTCTCCGGGAGCGCCCGCGCGGGGATCCGCGTCACCGTCAACGACGTGGAGATGACCGCGACGACGACGTACCTCGACGGGGAGACGACGCTCCCGGTCGGCGTGTTCGGCACGCCGGACGCCGACGAACTGGCGTTCACCGTCGAGGTCGTCTTCCCCGACCTCCCGCTGTTGCCCGTCACGGCGACGCGGACCGTTCGGGTGGCGTAGGCGCGTCGGCGTCCGAATCCGATCTTGCGATCCGTCGGTATCCGCTTGTCAACGAGCGGCCGGGACGTTCGAGTCGTCGAACAGGTGCGGCGCGTCACCCGTTCTCACCGCCACCCGCCCGGTATCTCTCTTAAACTCCCGCAACGACCGCTTAACACCCATTCCGCGGCCACCCGCCCCATGCCGCAACGACTCCGCGTGCTCGCAGGCGACTGCCAGGTGACCGACCGCGGCGACCGGACCCGCGCGTACCGCGGGCGGGTCGTCGTCCTGATCAAACCCGACGACACGACGCTCGTCCACGACGCCGACGGCTACCAGCCCGTCGCGTGGCTCACGCGCCCCGAGAGCGTCGTCGTCGAGGGCGACGGCGACGGGTTCACCGTCACCGCTCGCGACGGATCGCGGCGGCTCCGCGTCGTCGCCGAGGAGGCGACAGCCAGCCGAGCGCTCCCCGTCACGGAGGCGGGCGTTCCGGTCGGGACCTGCCCCGACGACGGCGGCCCGCTCGTGCGGTCGCGCGGCGACGTGGTCTGTCTCGACTGCGAGACGCGCCGCGGGCTCCCGGCCGGCGCGAGCGTCACCGACGCGACCTGCGACGACTGCGGGCTGCCGAAGATCCGCGTCGAGCGCGGCGAGCCGTTCCACCTCTGTCTCGACCCGGCGTGCGACCCGATGGAAGACGCCGTCAGCGACCGGTTCGACGGCGTCTGGGCGTGTCCCGACTGCGGGGGCGACCTCCGCGTCCGCTCCGCGCCCGGCCGCGTCTACCTCGGCTGCGAGAACTACCCGGACTGCGAGACCACCTTCTCGTTCCCCGCGGGCGTCGTCGTCGACGAGTGCGACTGCGGGCTCCCCGTCTTCGAGACGGCGGCCGGACTGGGCTGTCTGGACGGGACCTGCGAGGTCGGGGAGCACGCGACGGAAGAAAAGGCGAAGACCGCGAGAGAAAGCGACGGCTGACCGCGGGCCGCGCGGCCTACTCCGCGAGCTGCTGGCGGCCCGGCGCGATGAGGCGGTCGAGGTACTCCGCGAGCGCTCCCTTCGCGTCCGCGGGGTGGAGCTCGCCGGACTCCAGGTCGCCCTCGAGGTCGTCGTAGGCGTCGTACGCGAGGTCGCCGCCGTACTCCTCGGGGCGCTCGACGGTGACCGAGTCGAACCGGGGGAAGACGTGGTACTCGAACACCTGGAGGACGGGGTTCTCGCGTTCCGCGCCGTCGTCGGTCGGCTCCGGGTCCGCCGTCGGCGGGCAGTAGGCGTCGTTCACCTTCGACTCGATGTCCTCGCGGGAGTCCTCCATCGAGATGGTGACCCCCTCGCTGGAGGACATCTTCCCGCGGCCGGTGCCGAGGTCGGCGATCAGCGGCGTGTGGAGGCTCGTCGGCGGCTCGCGGTCGATGCTCGGGAGCACGTCGCGCGCGAGCATGTGGACCTTCCGCTGCTCCATCCCGCCGACGGCGAGGTCGACGCCGAGGTACGGGATGTCGAGCGCCTGCATCAGCGGGTAGACGGCCTGCGACACCTTCACCGAGTCGCCCGAGCTGATCTCGGCCATCGCCCGCTCGGCGCGCGCCAGCGTCGTCTCGAGTTCCAAGGCGTGGAGGTCGAGCGTGTAGTCGTCGTCGAGCTGGAAGTCCGAGCCGAGCACGAACTGCGTGTTCGACTCGTCGAGCCCGTAGGCGATGAACTGGTCGCGCATCCGCTCTGCGGTGTGGCGGATCTCCTCGAACGACCCCTTGTCGTTGAGGTAGGCGTGTACGTCCGCGAGGAGGACGGTGACCTCGAAGCCCGCCTCCTGGAGGTCGATGAGCTTGTTCGCGGTGAGCATGTGACCGATGTGGAGCACGCCCGAGGGCTCGTAGCCGACGTACGCCCGCTTCCCTTCGGGGTCGTCGGCCAGCGCCTCGATCTCCGACTCGGTGACCACCTCGGCCGCGTTCCGGGTGATCAGCTCGTGAGCGTCCATACCTCCGAGTGTGCGTTCCCGGACATATGACTTCTGGATGTGTGGCGTGGGGTCACGCGGCCCCTTCGGCGCCTCACTCCTCCGTCTCGGGCAGCGTCCGCCCCGCCCGGTGCTCGGAGATGATCCGGTCGATCCGCTCGGCCTTCTCGTCGCGCCGGCGCTCTTCGGCGCGCTCCTCCCACTCCTCGACGGCGGCGGTGAGGTCCTCCTCGCTCGCGACCGCCAGCTCGTCCACCTCGCGGACCGGTACGGCGTCGCCGGGCACCACCGGGATCGCGCGCTCGAACAGCACCTCGTCGGCGACGTCCGAGAGGTTCCCCTCGCCGCGGATCACGGCCCGCGGCTCCGCCTCCGCGAGCCGCTCCGCGGTCCGGCGGCCCGCCCCGGACGCGTCCCGGAGGTAGACCACGTCGCCGGCGACGAGCCCGTAGGCGTCGTCCGCGGCGTCGAGCGCGTCGAGCGTGAACTGCTCGACGACCTTCACGCTCACCAGCCCCCGGCCCTCGGCCACGTCGCCGAAGTTCGAGTGGTCGAGCCGCCACAGCTCCTTCAGCGTCTCCACCTTGCGTTCGAGGTCGGCGACGCGCTCTTGGGCCTCGTCGCGCTCGCGCTCTAGGCGGTCCGTCTCGCGTTCGAGCCGAGAGACCGCCCGCCGCGTGCGCGCCTCGATGCGCTCCTCGCGTTTCGACTCCTCCAGTTCCCCTTCCAGCTCCGCGATCCGATCGTCGCGCTCGTCGAGGTCGTCCTCGAGCGACTCGGCGTGCGACTCCAGTCGGTCGACGCGCTCGCGGAGCCGCCGGATCGTCTCCTCCTCCTCGGTGCGGTCGGGCTCGGTGGGGTCCGCCTCCTCGCCGTCGTCGTCGTCGCCGTCGCCGCCGTCGTCCTCGCTCAGGTCCTCGATGACGGCCTCGACCGACGAGCCGCCCGCGACGACGCCGGCGATCACCGCTCCGCGGTCGAGCCGCGGGGGCGTCTTCGCCGCGATCCGCTCGAACTGGTCCTCGTGGTCGTCGTAAGCGTACAGCGCGGCCGCGAGCGCGTCGCGCTCGTGGTCGTTCGCGTAGCTCGCCTCGCGGGTGCGGTGGAGCTTCTCGTCGACCGGGAGGTCGGTCGTGGGCCGCCAGCCGGCGGCGTCGAACGAGCGCCGGAACTTCTCGACCGTCTCCGGCATCGGCTCGACGTCGGCGGCGACGATGATCGGCCGCCCCTGCTCGACGATCCACTCCGTCACCTCGGCGGTGTCGCCGGTCCGCGAGGAGTACAGCGCGTGGACCGTGCCGTCGAGGCCGACGACCGCGGCCGCGGTGGTCGTCCCGGGGTCGATCCCGACGATGACGCGGTCGCGCCGCTTCACCAGCGGCTCGTACTCGATCCCGTCGCGGCGCTCCCGCTCGACCTCGACGCGCACGTCGCCGGCCCGCGAGTTCGACACCGGGATGTCCTCGGGGCGGGCCTCGACGGCGAACGTCGCGTTCGCGTAGCCGCCGTACTTCTCGGTCACGTCGCGCTCGAAGTCGAGGTTCGCCTCGTTCAGCTTCGACTGGACCTGCCTGGTCCGCTTGCGGACGTTGCCGTGGATCCGTCGCGTGTACCGGTCCTGGCTCCACCCGCCCTTCCCGGTCGAGCGCCCGCGGGACACCTTCACGGTCGTCTCGTCGGTGAAGGCGGTCACCTCGTGGCCGACGTTCGCGGCGGCGAGCCGCGCCGACGCCTCCGCCTCCTTCATCGGCTTCTTGCCGTAGGGGATGCCGTGCCGGGAGGCGACCCGCGAGAGCGGCTCCGGGCGCTCCGCGCCGGTCACCTGGACGAGCCGGGTGCCGTCGGGCAGCGACCGGAGGAAGTTGACGAGCGCTCCCTTGTCCGCCGCCAGCTCGTAGGCGTTGTCGGTGGCGACGTAGAGGGGCTCGCGGTCGTCGATCAGCCGGCAGAGCTTCCGGAAGGAGACCACGTCGCGGGTGACCCGAGCCATCGGGCCGTCGGCGTCCGGCGCGTCCGGGTCGTCCTCGTCGACGGGGTCCAGAATGACGAGCGCGTAGGAGGGGCTGTCGCCGCGGACGTCCCCGCTGTGGACGTCGACGCCGAACACCGGCCGGTCGCGGGCGCGGATGGTCCGGGTTGTCACGTACCGTGGTAGGTCGTTGCCGCGTATATACCCCACGCCGCGGGGCCGCCGAGCGGGCGAGCGGTCAGAGGATCCGGGGCTCGTCGCCGGCCTGCTGTCGCCGGCCGCTGATGACCCCCGGCGTCCCGCCCGTCTGGATGATGTTGAACGCGGTCATCAGGTCCGACCGGGAGATGAGGCCGACGAGTTCGCCGTCCCCGCCGACCACGGGGAGCCGCCCGACGCCGTGCTCCTGCATGGTCTGGAGCGCTGCCAGGGCGTCGGCGGTCGGGTCGACGGCGACGAGGTCGGTCGCCATCACGTCGTCGACGCGGTAGGCGTCGCGCTCCACCTCGCGGACCGACCGGGCGTCCTCGAGGGTGACCATCCCGACGAGCTCGTCGCCGTCGAGGACGGGGTACCCCGTGTGGCGCTCCTCGAACATCCGGCTCATCAGGTCGGCGACGGAGGTGTCTTCCGTCACCGTGTGGAGCTGCTCGCGGGGCGTCATCACGTCGGTGACGGTGACGCCCTCGAAGGTGGCCTTCAGGGTCGTCTGCTGGGCCTCGCCCGAGGCGGCGATGTAGACGAAGAAGGCGAGCACGATGAGCAGCAGCTGGAAGCTGAACAAGCCGATGATGCCCATCAGGAACGCGAACACTTTCCCCACGGAGGCGGCCCGCTGGGTCGCCTGCGCGTGCGGCTGGTTCCGCGCGAGGAGCGCCCGCAGGACCCGCCCGCCGTCCATCGGGAACGCGGGCAGCATGTTGAAGACGGCGAGGACGACGTTCAACAGCGCGAGGTAGCCGAAGACGAAGAGGACGGCGTTCGAGCCGCCCGCGGCGACGAGGACGACCCCGTAGCAGGCGACCCCGACCGCGACGCTGACGAGCGGGCCGGCGATCGCGATCCAGAACTCGTGTTTCCAGTCCTCGGGGAACTCTTTGAAGCTGGCGAGCCCGCCGAGCAGCCACAGCGTGATCGACTCGATCTCGTAGCCGTACCGCATGGCGACGAGCGAGTGACCGAACTCGTGGAGCAGCACCCCGACGAACAGCCCGACCGCGGCCGACAGCCCGAGCAGCCACGGCGTGCTGCCGGCGGCGACCGCGCCCGCGTCGATCCCGAGGCCGGCGACCTCGTTCATGACCTCCGCGATCATCCCGACCTGCGACCCGATGAGGTACGCGAAGAGCGGTAAGACGATCAGGAACGTCCAGTTGAGCCTGATCGGAATGCCGAACGCGGTCCCGACCTTGATTCCACGCATGCCATTGAGTTCGGCCGGTGCCGGGTTAAGTAACGGGGTCGGGTCGGTGATCGATTAAGTGCGCGGCCCGCGTCGGGGCGCACATGAGCGACACAGGCGATCCGGAGTCGGTCGTGAAGCGCGGCGACGAGGTCACCTACGAGCCCGTGGAGGCCGCCGAGGGGCTCTCGAAGGGCGTCCTCATCGACGAGTCGGACGGCGCGCCGCACTTCGCGATGCGCCGGTTCGAACTCGCGCCGGACGCCGCGGTCCCCCGCCACACCAACGCGGTCGAACACGAGCAGTACGTCCTCGCCGGCGAGTACGTCGTCGGGATCGGCGATGAGGAACACACCGTGTCGGCCGGCGACGCGCTCCTGATCCCCGCGGGCGCCGAACACTGGTACCGCAACGAGCGCGACGAGCCCGGCGCGTTCATCTGCGCGGTGCCGAACGGCGACGACACGATCGAACTCGTCGAGTAGGACACGGGTCCGGTCGCGTCGGCCGCGACGGGCCGACTACTCCAGCGTGCCGACGCGGTCGGCGACGTAGCCGAACTGGTCGCGGTAGCCGTTCGACGACAGCAACACGGGGTAGAAGGGCTCGTCGGCGAGGAGGGGTTCGCCGTCGGCGGCCGCGAACCGCTCGCCGGCCTCGACGCGCTCGAAGTTGCGCGCGAACACCTCGTACGCCTCCGCGTCGGGCTTGGGGATCCGCTCGCGGAGCCGGAACACCGAGACGTCCTCGCGGCCGCCGGCGTCGAGCACGTCGTCGGCGCCGGGCGCGGAGATGGCCCCGGTCGCGGCGAGGAACGCGCGGGCGAGCCAGTAGGCGTTGTCGGCGGCCGCCTCGGAGCCCTGGAGCCCGGCCTCCACTTCGAGCGTGTGCGGGTGTTCGATGAGCCGCCCCTCGGTGAACGCGTCCGTCTGGATCACGGCGTCGACGGGGAGGTGCGGCGCGACCGCGCGAGTCACCTCGTCCATCGAGTCGATGACGGCGAACGGCTCCGCGTACGACTGCGTCGAGTGGATCGCGAACGTCGTACACCCCTCCAGCGCGTCGACCAGGTCGGCCGCGAGCCGCACCTCGTGGGCCTCCGCGTCGGGGTTGCCGGGGAACGCGCGGTTGAGGTCGGCGTCGAGGTAGCGCTCCCCGGCGTCGAGCGCCGCCTCGTTGGCGACGATCAGCCGCACCGGCCGCTCGGGGTCGAGGTCCGCGTCGAGCAGGCGCTCGACGGCGCGGGCGCCGCAGGGCTCGTCGCCGTGGATCGCGCCGACGACGGCGACCTCGGGCTCCCCGTCGCCCAGATCGTGGATCTCCATACCACACTCTGGCGGGCGGCGGATAAGTGGCGTTCGGATCCGCGGCGCCGCCCGGCTCAGTGCTCCTCGTCGACGCGCTCCGCGTACTCGTAGTCGGCGGGGTACGCCGGGGGGCACGCGCCGTCGAGGGTGATCTGCCACCCGTCGACCGCGGCCGGGTCGCCGAGCGCGGCCCGGAGCGTCTCCCGGACGTCGCCGACGTCGACCCCGTAGAAGTCGCTCGGGATCCCGTCGAGGTACTGGAGCGCCGTCTCGAACAGCGACCGCATCCCCGCGTCGTTCTCGAAGTCGACGCGCTTGTACGCGCCGGCGGCGACCTGGACCATCCCGTGGAGGAAGGCGCTCTCGGCCGTCCCGCGCCCGTAGTTGTACCACTCGTCCTCGAAGCAGTCGTGGCTCTCGTGGTACGCGCCGTCGTTGAACAGCCGCACGCCGTGTTCGGTCGCGCGCCGGAGCGTCGCGTGCTCCCAGTAGCCGCCGACCAGCCGCGCGTCGGTCGGACCGCCGGACGACCCCTCCTCGTCGTCCGGCGACGACTCCGCCGCTCCCGACGCCGCGTCCGGGTCCTCGCCCGCGTGCCACCCGGTCGGGTTCCCGAGGGGCGGGGCGACGCCCGGATCGCGGGTGTGGTCGTCCATGTGCCCGCCGTTCACGCGGCAGCGACCTAACCGTTTCGCGGCGCCGGCGGCGGCGCCGGCCCGCAGACGGATCGAACCCTTCTTTCCCCCGCTCGCGCTCCGGTCTACCGAATGGACGCCGGACTCCTCTTCGCGCTCGCCGCCGCCGTGGTCTGGGGCGCGTACCTCTTCGTCCTCAAGCGCGCCTTCGCCGCGTACCCGCCCGCCGCGCTGACGGTGGCGATCAACGCCGCGGCGCTCGGGTGGTTCCTCGCTGCGACCGGCCTCACGGTCGGCTTCGGCGACGCGGCGGCCGGGCTGGCCGGGCTCGTCGTCCCGCGGCGGTTCGCCGTCGTCGCCGTCACGAGCCTCGCGACGGCCGCGGCGTTCGTCCTCTTCCTGCGCGCCATCGCAGACGGCGCGGTGTCGTACGTCGCGCCGATCAACAAGATCGTCCCGATGTTCGTCCTCCCGCTGGAGGTCGGACTGCTCGGACAGGTGCTCTCGCCGATCCAGGTCGCCGGCGTGGTCGTCACCACCCTCGCGGTGTACGTCGCGAACTACGAGCCGGGCAGCTTCTTCGCGCCGTTCGCGCGGGCCGCCCGATCGCGACCCGCGCAGTTGGCGCTCGCGAGCGCGGCCTGCTACGCGGTCGCCGACGTGAGCAAGCGGGTCGCGCTCCAAGAGCTCGCGATCCCCGGCACGCTCTGGGTGCCGCTGCTGCTCGCCGGCGTCGCGGTCGTGCTGCTCCCCGCGGCGGTCCGGAACCCGATCGAGGCGGGCCGGGACGACCTCCCGAAGTTCCTCGCCGCCGGCGCGCTCGTCGCGCTGGGCGAGCACCTGACGACGGTCGCGTTCGCGGCGCTGCCCGCGAGCGTCGCCTCGCCGGTGATCAACACGCAGGCCATCGTCGCGGTCGTCCTCGGGGGCGTGCTGCTCGGCGAACGCCACTTCCGGCTGCGGCTCGTCGCGGCCGTCCTCGCGGTGGTCGGCGTCGCGATGATCGCAGGCTGAGGCGGCGCGCGGGACGGATACCGCGTGGGAGGAGACGGTGCGCGAGACGAAGCGGGACGCGGGACGAGCGGCCGCCCGCCCCGACCGTCACGCCCGCCGCTACCCGAGAGGCACTTGGCCGTTCGGCCCGTACCGATCGCATGAACCCTTCGCCGGAGTCGAGCCCGATCGACCACGCCGAGTCGATCGTGAACGCGCTCGGCGACGGCGCGTACGTCCTCGACGCCGACCGGAACCGCGTGTTCGTCAACGACCGGCTCCGCGAGGCGACCGGGTTCGACGAGGCGGTCCTCCACGACGAGCACCCGGAACGGCTCGTCGAGGAGGGGTACTGGTCCGAGGAGACCGGCGAGCGCTACCGGGCGGCCGTCGAGCGAGTCCTCGCGGGCGAGGCGGACGACGAGCGCGCCCAGCTCACGACGACGCTCGCAGACGGGCGCGAAATGACCACCGAGACGCGGCTGACCCCCATCGAACGGGACGGCTCGGTCGTCGGCGCGGTCGGGGTTATCCGCGACGTCACGGACCGAGTCGAGCGCGAGCGCGAACTGGAGCGGCTCAACGAGCGGCTCGAACGGCTCGCCGGCTTCCTCTCGCACGACCTCCGGAACCCCCTGTCCGTCGCCCGCGGCTACGTCGACCTCGCTCGCGAGACCGGCGAGACGGAGCGGCTGGCGGCCGCCGAGAGCGCGTTCGGTCGGATCGAGGCGATGATCGACGAGGCCCTGGTGATGGCCCGCGACCCCGACGAGATCGAGACCGCGGACGAGGCGGTCGACCTCGCGGACCTCGCGGCCGACTGCCTGGAGTCGGGCGACTTCGGCGACCCGCCGGCCGATTCCGACCTCGTCGTCGAGGACCCCGGACCGGTGGCCGGCGACGCGACGCTGCTCCGGCGCGCCATCGGCAACCTCATCGGCAACGCCTTCGACCACGGCGGCGACGCCCCCGCGGTCCGGGTCGGCGTCGACGAGCGGGGCGTGTACGTGGCCGACGACGGGCCGGGGCTTCCGGAGGACGAGCGCGACCGCGCGGAACTGACCGACTTCGGCGTCTCGCCGGACGGCGGCACGGGCATCGGACTCGCCATCGTGGAGCGCGTCGCGGCCGCGCACGGCTGGACGCTGGAGATCGGCGAGTCGGCCGAAGGCGGGTTCCGGGCGACGCTGGTCGGCGCAGAACCGACGAGGTAAAGGGGAGCCCGAGCCAACGCCAGTCCGCGTGCGAGGGTAGCCAAGCCCGGAAACGGCGGCGGATTCAAGCTCCGCTCCTGTAGAGGTCCGTGGGTTCAAATCCCTCCCCTCGCATGAGCGCGTCCACAGCGCGTACATGCGGAAGACGCTCTCGGAGCGCTCTTCCCTCGCAAAACTTCACTCAGACCGCTTTGAGCCGTCAGTATCGCCAACCCCGGAAACGGCGGCGGGTTTCAAGCTCCGCTCCTGTAGAGGTCTCGTGAGCGAGCGACGCGAGCGAACGAGAGCACGCGAGTCGCAGCCGGCGAGCGAAGCGAGCCGGACCGTCTCGCGGCGGTCCGTGGGTTCAAATCCCTCCCCTCGCATGAGCGCGTCCACAGCGCGTACATGCGGAAGACGCTCTCGGAGCGCTCTTCCCTCGCAAAACTTCACTCAGACCGCTCCTTCGACCAGCCGCAGCCGCGTCGCGTCCGTCGACTCCGCTCCGGCTCGGTCCGAGCGACTGGATTTTTATCCTCACCCGCGAACCGGTCCCCATGAGAGAACGGACGCGTCGCGACCTGCTCCGCGTCGCCGGCGGCGTCGGCGTCGCGGGGCTCGCCGGTTGTAGCTCGCTCGACGGCGACTCGACGGCCGACGGTGACTCGCCCGCCGCGGACGCCGGATCCGGGTTCGACGAAGCCGACCTGCCGCTGGATCTCGACGGCCGACCGCAGTCGTCCGACGGACTCGCCTCGCAGTTCCGACAGGGGCTCCGGAACCACGGCCACATCGACGCGACGATCCCCGAGACCGTCGGGGTGCGGTGGTCGGTGCCGGCGAACCGCGGCGAGCACTCCGCCTCGAAGGGTAGCCCGATGCCGACGCCGTCGGGCGACATCCTCGTCGCCGACGACACGGGACGCATCCAGTCGATCGCGGTCGACGGGACGACGAACTGGGCGACGGACCTCTCCGACGCCAAGTGGGGGAGCCACGGCACCCCCGCGATCGCCGAGGGGTCGGCGTACGTCGGCACCTACGACGGCGTCGTCTCCGCGGTCTCGGTCGCGAGCGGCGAGATCGAGTGGCAGACCGACGTCGGCGACGCGGCCGCCGCCAGCCCGACGTACCACGACGGGACGCTGTACCTCGCCGTCGAGTTCTCGCCGCCGAGCGGCGCCGCCGTCGCGCTGGACGCCGAGAGCGGCGAGGAGGTGTGGCGCGACGGCCGGCCGACCGACCACCCGCACTCGACCGTCGCGGTCGACCTCGAGCGCGACCGCTTCCTGTTCGGCGCCAACGACGGCCGCGTCTACGCGTGGTCCTTCGCCGACCGCGAGCGCGCGTGGACCTTCGACACCGGCGGCGACGTCAAAGCGCCGATCGCGATCAGCCGCGGGATCGCGGTGGTCCCGTCGTGGGCCGGCACCGTCACCGCCGTCGACGTCACCGACGGCTCCGGGCTCTGGGCGTTCGAGACGGACGAGTCTGTGTCGCCGTCGAGCGACCCCGACCCGATCCGCACGGGCGGCGTCATGTGCGCGCCGGCGGTCCACGACGGGACGGTGTACGTCGGGAGCCACGACAGGAACGTCTACGCGATCGACTTGGCGACCGGCGAGGAGCTGTGGTCGACCCCGACCGACGGGTGGATCACGGGGAACGTGACCGTGACGAACGGCCACGTCCTCGTCGGCTCGTACGACGAGCACCTCTACGCGCTCGATCGCGAGGACGGGTCGGTGACCTGGGCGGTCGAGGGCAACGGCGAGGTGACCAGCGCGCCGTTCGTCACCGACGACGGGGTCTACTACACCGAGCGCGCCCCGGAGGACGCCGACGAACCCGGCATGTGCTACCGGCTCGCCGCGCCGGAGTGAGCCGGCAGCCTCGCCGTCGGGCGGTCGGACGGTGCGTCGGCAAATAGTCACGAACGTCCAGCGAAACGCGGGGTCCGAAACGGTTTTGCCGGCCCCTGACGGACGGTCGATATGCCAGCAGATCCCGACACGGGGTACGACCCCTCGCTGGGTCGGAAGTTCGTGTTCGTCACGGGCGGTGTGATGTCCGGGCTGGGCAAGGGCATCACCGCCGCCAGTACCGGGCGCCTTCTCGCCAACGCGGGCTTCGACGTCACCGCCGTGAAGGTGGACCCCTATCTCAACGTCGACGCCGGGACGATGAACCCGTACGAGCACGGCGAGGTGTACGTCCTCAAGGACGGCGGCGAGGTCGACCTCGACCTGGGCAACTACGAGCGCTTCCTCGGCACCGACATGACGTTCGACCACAACGTCACCACGGGGAAGACGTACCAGCACGTCATCGAGCGCGAGCGCGCCGGCGACTACCTCGGCAAGACCGTCCAGATCATCCCGCACGTCACCGACGACATCAAGCGACGCATCCGCGAGGCCGCCGAGGGGAGCGACGTCTGTCTCGTCGAGATCGGCGGGACGGTCGGGGACATCGAGTCGATGCCGTTCCTCGAAGCGCTCCGCCAGTTCGCCCACGAGGAGGACGACGAGGACATCCTCTTCACCCACGTCACGCTCGTCCCGTACTCGAAGAACGGCGAGCAGAAGACGAAGCCGACCCAGCACTCCGTGAAAGAGCTGCGCTCGATCGGGCTCCAGCCCGACATCCTCGTCGGGCGCTCCGAGGACCGGCTCGACCCGGAGACGAAAGAGAAGATCGCGCTGTTCTGTGACGTGCCCACGGACGCCGTCTTCTCGAACCCCGACGTGGAGGACATCTACCACGTCCCGCTGATGGTCGAAGACGAGGGGTTAGACGAGTACGTGATGGAGCGGCTCGGCCTCGTCGACGAGGCGCTGCCGAAGGCCGAGCGCTCGACGGAGTGGCGCGACCTGGTCACCCGCGACCGCGACGAGGAGATCGACGTGGCCCTGGTCGGGAAGTACGCCCTCGAAGACGCCTACATGTCGATCCACGAGGCGCTGAAACACGCCGGCATCCAGACCGGTACCGAGGTGAACGTGCTGTGGGTCGACGCCGACGAGACCCGCGAGGAACACGAAAAGCGCCTCGCCGAGGCGGACGCGGTCGTCGTCCCCGGCGGCTTCGGCTCCCGCGGGACCGACGGGAAGATCGAGGCGATCCGCTACGCCCGCGAGAACGACGTGCCGTTCCTCGGGCTCTGCTTGGGCTTCCAGATGGCCGTCGTCGAGCACGCGCGCAACATTCTCGGGCTCGACGGGGCCCACTCCGCCGAGATCGACTCCGACACGCCCCATCCCGTCATCGACCTGCTCCCCGAGCAGTACGAGACGGAGGACATGGGCGGGACGATGCGGCTCGGCGCGCACGAGACCGACATCCAGCCCGACACGCTCGCGGCGCGGGTGTACGGCGCCGACTCCTGTACCGAGCGCCACCGCCACCGCTACGAGGTGAACCCCGAGTACATCGACGACCTGGAGGCCGACGGGCTGACGTTCTCCGGGCGCGCCGACAACCGGATGGAGATCCTCGAACGCCCCGACCACCCGTTCTTCTTCGGGACGCAGGCGCACCCCGAGTTCCGGTCGCGGCCCGACCGCGCGAGCCCGCCGTTCGTCTCCCTCGTCGAGGCGGCGCTGGGATCGACGGACACAACCGAGCGCAACGCGGACGTGAGGCTATAGATGGTCGAGACGGACGAATTCATCGCGGAGGCGAAAGCGGAGATCCGGGAGGCGATCGGCGACGCGAACGCCGTGATCGCCCTCTCCGGCGGGGTCGACTCCTCGGTCGCGGCGACGCTCGCGTACGAGGCGGTCGGCGACCAGCTCACCCCCGTCTACGTCGACACGGGGCTGATGCGGAAGGGGGAGACGGCGGAGATCCGCGACACGTTCGAGTTCATGGAGTCGCTGCGCGTCATCGAGGCGCAGGACCGCTTCTTCGACCGGCTTACGGGGGTCACCGATCCCGAGGAGAAGCGCCACGTCATCGGCGAGGGGTTCATCGACGAGTTCGAGACGGTCGCGCGCGACGTCGACGCCGACTACCTCGTTCAGGGGACGATCTACCCCGACCGCATCGAGTCGGAGGGGAACATCAAGTCGCACCACAACGTCGGCGGGCTCCCCGAGGTCGTCGACTTCGAGGGGATCGTCGAGCCGGTGCGCGACCTCTACAAGGACGAGGTGCGCGAGGTCGCCCGCGAGCTCGGCTTAGAGGAGATCATCTCCGAGCGCATGCCGTTCCCCGGCCCCGGGCTCGCCGTCCGGATCGTCGGCGAGGTCACGCCCGAGAAGGCCGCCGTCGCCCGCGAGGCGACCCACGTCGTCGAGGAGGAGCTGGAGGAGTACGACCCGTGGCAGGCGTTCGCCGCGGTCCTCGGTAAGGCGACCGGCGTCAAGGGCGACAACCGCGTCCACGGCTGGGTGGTCGCCGTGCGCTCCGTCGAGAGCCGCGACGGGATGACCGCCCGCGCGCAGGAGCTCGACTGGGGCACGCTCCAGCGGATCCAGAGCCGGATCACCGGCGAGAACGAGAACGTGGCGCGGGTCGTCTACGACGTGACCCACAAGCCGCCCGCGACGATCGAGTACGAGTGATGACGGACCAGCCACTCGCCGTCGTCGCCGGCCCCGACGAGCACGGGCTCGGCGAGGAGCTCGCCGCGTGCGGCGTCGCAATCAGCCGGATCGAGGGGCTCGTCACCGCCGACGCGCTCGCCGAGGCCGGCATCGCCGACGCCGCGTACTTCGTCCTCACCGACGTCGAGGAGGCGACCGGCATCCCGGTCGCGAAGGAGAAGAACCCGGAGGTCCGGATCGTGACGTACGCGACCCGGTCGCTGCCGGAGTTCGTCGCGACCGTCGCCGACCTCGCGGTCGACCCCGAACTGCTGGACGCCGCGACGGTCGCCGAGGAGCTGACCGGCGACGACGGAACGGACCAGTGAGCGGGTCCACCTCGACCGACGGCGACGACGGGACCGCGACCGTCCCGGTCACCCTCTACACCCGCGAGGACTGCTCGCTCTGCGTCGTCGCCCGCGAGACGATCGAGTCGGTCGCGGCCGACCTCGACGGCGTGACGGTCGACATCGACGAGGTCGACGTCGACACCGACCCGGAACTGGCCGAGGAGTACGGCGAGCGCGTCCCGTACGTGCTGGTCGACGGCCACCCGGCGTTCAAGTACGAGGTCGACGAGCGCGACCTGCGGCTGAAGCTGCTGGCGGCGAGCTGATCCGGAAAACGCTCGCACCGCCGAGAGCCGCCTACTGCTCGACCGTCTCCGCGCCGGGCGCGTCGGCTTTCACGCTCGTCACGGCCTCGACCGCGTTCGACCGGGAGGCGTACCCCTCGCCGGAGTCCGCGAGGACGTTGCCGTTGCGGTGGCGGAGCCGCCAGCGCCACTCCTCGGCGGCGTCCTCGTATATCTCGAACGCCGCGTCGCCGGCCGCCAGCGCGCCCGCGTCGGGGGCGTACCCGGCGACGCGCTCGACCGCGTCCGTCGCGTTCGACTTAGAGGCGTACCCCCCGCCGGAGTCGGCGATGATGTTCCCGTTGTCGTGGACGAGCCGCCAGCGCCACTTGCCCCCCCTGTCCTCGTAGGACTCGAAGGTCGCCTTGCTCTCCCCGTCGCCCGCCCGGCCCTCCGCCTCCTCGTCGTCGGGGAATGTGAGGCCGGCGCCGGCCGCGTTCGACCGCACGCTGTCGAGCCCCTGCCGGGCCTTCTGTCGGGAGGCGTACCCCTCGCCGCCGTCGGCGAGGACGTTCCCGTTCTCGTGGACGAGCCGCCAGCGGTACTCGCCGGCCGCGTCCCGGAACACCTCGAACGCCGCGGGGTCGATCCGGAGGTAGTCCGCGCCCGCGACGTGGTCGCGGAGCTTCGAGATCGCGCGCTTCGCGTTCGACTTGGAGGCGTACCCCTCGCCGGAGTCGCCGACGATCTCGCCGTTGTCGTGCCGGAGCCGGAAGCGCCACTCGTCGGCGGCGTCGGCGTACAGCTCGAACGTCGCGTCGCTCTCCGCCGCGTCCGCCGCCGGGATGGCCACGTCCGGCTCCGTCGCGTCGGTCGGCTCCGGGCCGTCGTCGTCGGCGACCGCCTCGGCCTCCTCGACGGGCGTCTCGATCCGGAGGAGGCCGGCGCCGAGCGCGTTCCGGCGCACGCTGTGGAGCCCCTGCTGGGCCTTCCCGCGGCTGCTGTACCCCTGTCCGGCCGTCGCGATGACGTTGCCGTTGCGGTGGCGGAGCCGCCAGCGCGGCTTCCCGCTCGCGTCCTCGAACAGCTCGAACCGGGCCTTGCTCTCGCGCAGTGACGCGACGACGGCCTCCGCGGCCGTCAGCTCGTCACGGGTCGCTTCGAGGTCGGCCTCTGTCTCCGAGAGATCTTCACGGGTCGCCGCCAGCTCCTCGCGGGTCGCCGCCAGCTCGCCGGTCGTCTCCTCGGTCGCCGCCGTCGCGGCCGCGGCCTCGTCGCGCATGCGCTCGTAGTCCTCGTAGACGGGGTCCGAGAGCAGCGGGACGACCGTCCCCGCGAGCCCGATCAGGAGGAGCCCGACCCCGTAGACGGTGATCACGGCCGGGTCACCCGACGCGGTGAGCCACCCGTCCGGGAATACGTTCACGAACCACACGACGCCGAGGACGCTCACCGCCGTGCCGAGGTAGCCGAGGTACGTCCCGGTCCGCCGGAGCGGGAACCGGATCACGGCCCCGAGCATCACGAACGGCGGGGCCAGCGCCGCGAGCGCGTACCCGACCCCGCGGGCGACGGTCGCCGACTCGGTGAGGAGAAACACCGCGACGCCGGCGAGGCCGAGCAGCACGCCGAAGCCGAACAGCCAGTAGCCGTTCACCTCGTCGTCGGTCGTGGGCGTGCCGATTCGCCGCCGGTACAGCCCCCCGCCGCCCGGTTCGTCATTTGTTGCCATGTGACGGGCGACTCCGGCCAGCCGGTTATACGTGGTGGGAGCTGACACGACGCCGCGTCCGCCCGTCGGACTACCGCGACCCGAGCGTTTACGACCCTGACGCTCCCTCGTGGTGGCATGTACGTACTGCGAGGCGGTCGGGTGGCGGACGCCGCGGGGACCCGCGAGGCCGACGTGGCCGTCGCGGACGGGGAGATCGTCGCGGTGGGCGACTCGGGGGCGGTCGACGACGCGGTCGCGGAGCGCGACGCGGGCGGAGCCACCGAGGTCGACGTCGACGGGCGGGTCGTGGCGCCCGGGCTGATCGACGCGCACGTCCACGTGATGATGGACGGGCGGCCGGACGTCTCGACGGCGGTCTCCGACAGCGACTACGCGGCGAGCTACCGGGCCGCGAGCAACCTCGCGGCCGCGGTCGAGGCGGGCGTCACGACCGTGCGCGACCTCGGGAGCCGCGGGACGCTCGCGCTCGACGCGGGGGAGGCGGTCGCCGCGGGCGACATCGACGGCGCGCGGGTCCTCGCGTGCGGCCGGAACGTGATCATGACCGGCGGCCACGGCAACTGGTTCGGGCGCGAGGCCGACGGCCCCGCGGAGGTGCGGAAGGCGGCCCGCGAGCAGCTGAAGGCCGGCGCGGACGTGCTCAAGTGTATGGCGACCGGCGGCGTGCTCACCGAGGGCGCGGTGACGGGTGCGCCCGAGCTCACCCCCGAGGAGCTGGCCGCGTTCACCGACGCCGCCGCGCCGACCGACACGCCGACCGCGGCCCACGCTCACGGCGAGGTGGGGATCAAAAACGCCGTCGAGGCCGGCATCTCCAGTATCGAACACGGGACGTTCATGGACCGCGAGGCCGCCGAGATGATGGCCGAGCGCGGCACCTACTGGGTGCCGACCGCGAGCGCGCTCCGCGGCATCGTCGACAACGGCGTCGAGGCCGGCATCCCCGAGGACGCCGTCGCGAAGGCGGAAGACGCCGCCGAGCGCTTCGACGACGCGTGGGACCACGCGATCGACGCGGGCGTCCCGATCGCGATGGGGACCGACGCGGGCACGCCGTTCAACTTCTTCGAGGAGATCCCGCAGGAGATGGCGCACATGGTCGACTACGGGCTCTCGCCGGAGCGGGCGCTTGAGGCCGCCACCGTCAACGCCGCGGACCTGCTCGGGCTCGACGACGTGGGGCGCGTCGCCGAGGGGCATCGGGCCGACCTCGTCGTCCTCGACGCCGACCCGACCGAGGACGTGGAGGCGTGGCAGGAGCCGGACGCGGTGTTCGCACGCGGCGACCGCGTCGCCTGACCGCGGTCGACCGCGCTTCTCGCACCGAACCGAGCCGCCCCGCCCGCGACGCGCGGAACGGTCATTTTTACTCCGCGCCGCCTCACTATCCGTCGATGACGACCTCGTCGACCCGGCACGCGGACCCGGACGCGAACCCCTACGTCGAAGCCCCGCCGACCGACTTCGATCCGGTCGCCGACCTCTCCGAGGACGAGGCCGCCGAACAGGCCGCCCTGCTCCGGGCGGCCGTCCGCGAACACGACCACCGGTACTACGTCGAGGCCGACCCACTCGTCTCCGACGAGGCGTACGACGCGCTGTTCGCTCGGCTGGCGGACCTCGAATCGGCGTTCGACCTCCCGACCGAGAACTCGCCGACCCGACGGATCGGCGGCGAACCGCTCGACGAACTGGAGAGCGTCGAACACGTCGCGCCGATGCGCTCGATCGAGAACGACACCGACGCCGAGGCGGTCCGCGAGTTCGACGAGCGCGTCCGCGGCGGATTGGCGGACGCGGCGGAATCGGGCGACCTCCCGGCGTTCGACCACGACGACCTCGCGTACGTCTGCGAGCCGAAGTTCGACGGTCTCTCGATAGAGGTGGTGTACGAGGACGGCGCGTACGTCCGCGCGGCTACACGCGGCGACGGGCGCGAGGGTGACGACGTGACCGAGCAGGTCCGGACGATCGGCTCGGTCCCCGCCCGGCTCCGGGGCGACGACCACCCGGAGCGGCTCGCGGTCCGCGGGGAGGTGTACATGCCCCGCGACGACTTCGAGGCGTACAACGAGGAGCTCATGGAGCGGGGCGAGGAGCCGTTCGCGAACCCCCGCAACGCCGCGGCCGGGACGCTCCGCCAGCTGGACCCCGCGGTCGTCGCCGAGCGCCCCCTCGACGTCTTCTTCTTCGACGTGTTGGCGTGGGAGGCTGGCGCGGAGGGGCCGGAGCGCCCCGCGCGCCACCGCGACGCGCTCGACGCGTTCGAGTCGCTCGGCCTCCGGCGGAACGACCGGGTTGAGGTCGTCGACGACGTCGAGGCCGCGATCGACTACCGCGACGAGGTCCTCGCCGCCCGCGACGACCTGAACTACGCGGTCGACGGCGTCGTGATCAAGGTCGACGCGCTCGCGCACCGCGAGGCCCTCGGGAGCACGTCGCGCGCGCCGCGCTGGGCGTTCGCGCACAAGTTCCCGCCGCGGACCGCGACGACGACGGTCGAGGGCGTCACGGTCCAGGTGGGTCGCACCGGCCGGCTCACGCCCGTCGCCGAGCTCGACCCCGTCGACGTCGGCGGCGTCACCGTCTCGCGCGCGACGCTCCACAACCCCGCCGAGATCGAGGCGCTCGGCGTGAACGTCGGCGACCGCGTCCGGATCTACCGCGCGGGCGACGTGATCCCTTACGTCCCCGAGGTCGTCGAGAAGCGCAGCGAGGGGACCTACGCGTTCCCCGACGCCTGCCCGGTCTGCGGGGCCGACGTCGAGCGCGACGGCCCGCTCGCGTTCTGTACCGGCGGGCTCGGCTGCCCGGCGCAGTTGGAGCGCGCGGTCGAACACTGGGCGCGCCGCGACGCGCTCGACGTGGAGGGGCTCGGCCCCGAGCGGGTCGAGCAGCTCCGCGAGGCCGGTCTCGTGGAGTCGCTCCCGGACCTGTACGACCTGACCGCCGACGAGCTGGCGGCGCTGGAGGGGTGGGGCGAGACGAGCGCCGAGAACCTGATCGCCGAGCTCGACGCGACCCGCGAGCCGGCGCTCGACGACTTCCTCGCCGGGCTCGGGATCCCGGACGTGGGCGCGGCGACCGCCCGGGCGCTCGCCGCGCACTTCGGGACGCTCGACGCCCTCCTCGACGCAGACGAGGCGGCCCTCCGCGAGGTCGACGACGTCGGTCCCGAGGTCGCCGGGTCGATTCGCGCGTTTTTCGATCGCGAGGAGAACCGCGCCGCGATCGAGGGGCTCCGCGAGCGCGGCGTCGACCCCGAGCCGTTCGAGACCGACGCGGGCGACGGCTCGGCCGACGCGCTCGACGGGCTCACCTTCGTGTTCACGGGGTCGCTCTCCGTCCCGCGGAGCGAGGCTCAGGCGCACGTCGAGGCGCGCGGCGCGTCGGCGACGTCGAGCGTCTCCGGGAACACCGACTACCTCGTCGCCGGCGAGAGTCCCGGCCGGTCGAAGCGCGACGACGCCGACGCGGAGGGCGTGCCCGTCGTCGACGAGGACGACTTCGCCGCCCTGCTCGCCGACCGCGGCGTCGACTGGCCGCCGACCGACGACTGAGGCGAGGAGGGTGTGCTCGCCATCGGCCGCGCTCCGCGACGACCCGCAACCATTTATCAACTTACGACGGGACCGAACGATATGACCGCGATCGAACTGCGGGGCGTGACCAAGGAGTTCGGCGACGTCACGGCCGTCCGCGACCTCGATCTCACCGTCGAAGACGGCGAGGTGTACGGGTTCCTCGGCCCGAACGGCGCGGGCAAGTCGACGACGATCGACATGCTCTTAGACCTCGTCCGCCCGACCGCGGGGACCGTCCGCGTGCTCGGCGCCGACGTGGCGACGGACGGGGTCGCGATCCGCCGCCGGACCGGCGTGCTCCCCGACGGGTTCTCGGTGTACGACCGCCTCTCCGGGCGGAAACACGTCGAGTTCGCCGTCGAGTCGAAGGACGCCGCCGACGACCCCGACGCGCTGCTGGCGCGCGTCGGCCTCGCCGACGCCGCGGACCGGGACGCCGGGGAGTACTCGAAGGGGATGCGCCAGCGGCTCGCCCTCGCGATGGCGCTCGTCGACGACCCAGACCTGCTGATCCTCGACGAGCCGTCCTCCGGGCTCGACCCGGCCGGCGCGAAGGAGATGCGCGAGATCGTCCGCGCGGAGGCCGAGCGCGGCGCGACCGTCTTCTTCTCCTCGCACATCCTCGAGCAGGTCGACGCCGTCTGCGACCGCGTCGGCATCCTGCGCGACGGCGAGCTGGTGGCCGAAGACTCCGTCGAGGGGCTCCGCGAGGCCGTCGGCGGCGAGGAGACGCTCGAAGTCGCGGCTGCGGGCGCCGACGGCGACGCGGTGGCGGCGGTCCGCGCGCTCGCCGGCGTCTCGGGCGTCACCCGCGACGGCGACGAGCTGGTGGTGAACTGCGACAGCGACGCGAAGACCGATGTCATCGCGACCTTGGAAGAGGCCGGGGTCTCCGTCGCCGACTTCCACACCCGCGAGGCCTCGCTGGAGGACCTCTTCTTGGCCTACACCGAGGGCGACGCGGCGACGCGCGACGCCGATACCGCCGCGTCTACGTCGACCGACGTTGACCCGACCGGCGGCGACCCGACCGACGTTGACCCGACCGACGTTGACCCGACCGACGCCGGTCCGGGGGACGACGACCCGGCCGCCGAGGAGGTGGACCGATGAGTATCGCCGCGATCGCCCGAAAAGACTTCCAGGAGACGGTCCAGTCGCGCGGGATGATCGCCTTGGTGGCGCTGTTTTCGCTGCTCGTCGCCGCGTTCGCCTACGCGGTCCGGCCCACCGGCCAGAGCGAGCAGTTCGCCACGGAAGTGCTGTTGAGCGTCTTCGTCGGCCGCTTCCTCGTCACGACGCTCGTCCCGCTGGTCGGCGTCGTCGTCGGCTACAACGCGGTGAGCGGCGAGCGCGAGTCCGGGTCGCTGAAGCTCCTCCTGTCGCTGCCGCACTCGCGCGCCGACGTCGTCTTCGGCAAGGTCGTCGGCCGCGGCGCGGCGCTCGCGCTCGCGGTGTTCGCCGGCTTCCTGCTGCCCGCGCTCGTGTTGATCGCCGCGCCCGTCGCGTTCAACGCCGGCGCGTTCCTCGGCTACACCGTCTTCGCGGCCGCCCTCGGCGTCGTGTTCGTCGCCATCGCCGTGGGCTGCTCGGCGGCGTCGTCGACCCAGCGCCGCGCGCTCATCGGCGGCGTCGCGATATACGTCCTCTTCGTCCTGCTGTGGGGGGCGATCACCGGTCGCCTGGTCGGAGCCGCCGGACCCGTCGTCGACGCCCTTCCGGTGTCGTCGACGCAGGTCCGAGTGTTCCTCCGCGTCTCGAACCCCACGACCGCCGTCGAGGCGCTGTCGAACGCGTTCCTCGGCGAGCAGCTGTTCACCGGCGACAGCGCGAACCAGCAGCTCTCCGCGGCCGCGATGCTGGTGTTCTGGACGCTCGCGCCGCCGCTCGCCGGCCTGCTGAAGTTCGACACCGACGACCTCTGAGCGCCGCTCCGCACCTGCGGCTCGCGGAGTTGCTCGCCGCAGGTAGTGGGCTCGGGCGGGTTCGAACCGAAAAAAGACGGTCGTCTCGCTCCGCTTGACGCTGCGTCTTTCAGGGTTCGACCGCCCTCAAACAGTCACAGCGGCGCCGCTCACAATATGTTCGCGGCGCCGACAGTGGGCTCGGGCGGGTTCGAACCGCCGATCTCAGCCTTGTAAAGGCCGCGTCATAACCAGCTAGACCACGAGCCCTCACCCGTCTGAACCCGCCGGGAGCGGAAAACGGTTTCTTTCTCCGGCGCGACGATCGACCGTGAACCGCCGTCTCGTCGGGGTCGCGGCCGCGCTCGCGCTCGTCCTCCTCGCCGCCGTCGCCGTCGCCGCGACGAACCCCGCGCTCCTGATCACCGGCTACGACACCGCCACGGTCGAGGCCGTCGACGGCGACACCGGCGCGTCGCTCGCGACGGTCGAGGTCCGCGTCGCCGACAGCTTCCTGAAGCAGTACGTCGGGCTCTCCGCGACCGACGACCTCGACGCGGGCGAGGGGATGCTGTTCGTCCACGGCGACGCCGCGGAACGCGCCTACGTGATGCGCGATATGGCGTTCCCCATCGACATCGTCTTCCTCGACGCCGACGGGACCGTCACGACGGTCCACGAGGCCGCGCCGGAGTCTGGCTCGCTCACCCGCTACGAGGGGACCGGGAAGTACGTCCTCGAAGTGCCCCGCGGTTGGAGCGAGCGCCACGGGGTCGAGCCCGGGGACCGGCTCGTGATCGACCGCGACTGACGCCGCCGCGCGGTCGCCGCGCCGGGCGACGAAACCGCTTTCAGCGTCGCCGGCGTCGCCCCGACCATGACCGGACTCGCTCGCCGGGTCGCGTGGAACCTCCGCCACCGCTGGCGGCGGGTGTTCGCCCTCTGCGTCGTCGGCGCCGGCGTCGCCGCGCCCCTCCTCACCGGCGTCTGGTGGTGGCTCCCGCTCGTGTGGTTCTTCGGCCTCTTCATCGCGCTCCCCGTCCTCCACGTCCTCACCAAGCCCGTCCCCGAAGACGACGCCGACGAGGACGAACACGCGACCGGTGACCCCGCGCTCGACGCCCTCCGCGAGCGCTACGCGAACGGCGACATCGACGAGCGGGAGTTCGAACGCAAGCTGGACCGCCTGCTGGAGACGGAGGACGCGGAGACGGTCGACGACCCCGCAGGAGACGTCGCGGACAGGGTCCGCGAGGGGGTCCGCCGCGAGGTCGAGCGACTGCGAGAGTGAAAACGAGTCGTCGCTTCGCTCGCCCGATCGAAACGCGCTTCCGGCGCGTTACTCGTCGATCTCGCGGTTGTGGACCGCCTCTCCGGAGACCCCGTCGAAGAGGTGGATCGTCTCTTCGGGGATCTCGACGGTGATCTCGTCGCCGGCCGACACCTGCTGGAGGCCGCCGACGGTAGCGATGAACGTCTCGCCCTCCGGCGCGTCCGCGAACCGGAGGTAGACGGTGTTCTCGTCGCCCATCGGCTCGACGACCTCGACGACCGTCGAGAAGGTGTGCTCGCCGGACGAGTCGCCGGCCAGCGCGATGTCCTCCGGGCGGACGCCGAGGGTGAGGTCCGTCACCGCGCCCACGTCGTCGAGCGTCGGCGCCGAGAGCGGGTAGTCGAACACGTCGGCGACGAGCGTCTCGTCGTCCCGCTCGACGGGGAAGAAGTTCATCGACGGGTCGCCGATGAAGCCGGCGACGAAGCGGTTCGCCGGCTCGTGGTAACACTCCAGCGGCGTCGCGACCTGCTGGAGCTCGCCGGCGTTGAGGATCGCGATCCGGTCGCCCATCGTCATCGCCTCGGTCTGGTCGTGCGTCACGTACATCGTCGTGACGTCGAGCTCGTCCTGGAGGCGCTGGAGCTCCGTCCGCATCTCCGACCGGAGCTTGGCGTCGAGGTTGCTGAGCGGCTCGTCCATGAGGAACACCTCGGGGTCGCGGACGATCGCCCGCCCGAGCGCCACCCGCTGTCGCTGGCCGCCGGAGAGGTCGGCGGGCTTGCGGTCCAACAGCTCGGCGATGCCCATCGTCTCCGCGGCGTCGGCGACGCGCGTCTCGATCTCCTCGTCGGAGAGCTCCGTCGACTCCTCTAGGCCGAACGCCATGTTCCCTTCCACGGTCATGTGTGGGTACAGCGCGTACGACTGGAACACCATCGCGATGTCCCGGTGTTGCGGCTTCACGTCGTTGACCCGCTGGCCCGCGAGGCGGATCTCCCCGCTGGAGATCGTCTCCAACCCCGCGACCATCCGGAGCGTCGTCGACTTCCCGCAGCCCGAGGGGCCGACGACGACGAGGAACTCGCCGTCGCGCATCTCGATGTCGACGTCGTCGACGGCGACGACCTCGCCGTCGCCGTCGGGGAACACCTTCGTCACGCCGTCGAGTTCGAGCGTCCCCATGCTATCGCCCCCGCGGCGTCGCGCGGTCGTTCGAGAGCGATACCTCCGGTCGGCTGCGTGAGTGCTGTCGAGTCATAGATTGCTGCTGGCGAGCGATGGCGGTCACGTCGCCACCCCCTCGGCGAACTCCTCGCCGAACGCGATGTACACCGCGAGCGTCGGGAGGGCGGCGATGAACGCGCCCGCCATGCGGAGCGCGAAGTCTTGGCCTTCGAGCGACGTTCCCAGTCCCGCGAGGATCAACACGATCGGCGCGGCCGCGCTGGACTCCGTCTGGACCAGCACGAGGGTGAACAGGAGGTCGTTCCAGATCTGCGTGAACTGATAGATCAGGACCACCGCGAACATCGGTCCCGAGAGCGGGAGCACGATCCGGCGGTAGATCCGGCGGATGGACGCGCCGTCCAGCCGCGCCGCCTCGATCATCTCCTCGCTCATGTTCTTGTAGTACGACCTGAACAGGACGGTACAGATCGGCAGGCCGTACGCCACGTGCGTGATGATCAGTTCGATGACGCTGGCGTAGTCGTTGTTGATCCCGAGCGCCCACAGGAACCCTAACCACTCCTGGAGCGGGATCATCGACCAGAACTGCGAGAGCGGCACGAGAACGGCCTGATAGGGAATGAATACCCCGGCGACCAACAGCGCGAGGACCGGCGCCTTGTACTTCTGCTTCCAATTCGACTGGGTGAGCCCGTAGGCGGTGAAACTCCCGAGGAGCGCCGAGATGACGGTCGCCGGGATCGCGTACAGCGCGCTGTTGATGAGTCCCCGGCCGAGCGCGTCGAACGCCGCCCGCCACTTCTCGAAGGTGAACGTACCGCCCGTGGGCGGCGCGAAGGGAAGGGACCCGCTCACGCCGCTGGGCGTCTTGAACGAGGTGACGAGCCCCGACTCGATCGGGATCAGGAAGAACGTCAACATCCCGAGCAGCCCGAGGTACAGGAGGACCCGGTACGCGTCGAGGCCCGAGAGTAGTCCAGCGGACGCTCCGGGGTCCGCTTCCGTTACCGTGCCGCCGTCGGTTCGTGCGTCGTTGCTCATAGGTTCCCTCGGTTGTACTGGTAGTAGAGGTACGGACCGACGATGCCGAGCGTCATCACGAACAGGGTGATGGCGACCGCGGACGCGTACGCCCAGTTCAGGTTCGCGTACGCCTCGCGGACCATCTTCGTCGCGAGGATGTCGGCCCCGTTCGGCGGTCGGTACCCGCCGACGAGCGAGTAGAGGAAGTCGAACGCCTTCAGCGCGAACACCATCAGGACGACCGAGGCGCTGATCGTCGACCCCTTCAGCTGGGGGATGATCACGCGCCAGTACATCCTGACCGTGGAGGCCCCGTCGACCTTCGCCGCCTCGTAGTGTTCGTTCGGGATCGCCCGCAGGCCCGCGAGGAACACGACCATCGCGTACCCGGCGAACTGCCACATCAGCGCGAACATCACCGCCCAGAGGACGATGTCCGGGTTGCCGATCCAGTCGACTCGGCCGAGGCCGAGCGACGTGATCACGATGTTGATGACCCCGTTGTTGAAGTTGAACATCCACGCCCAGAACTGGGCGGTGACGACGAACGAGAGGCTCATCGGCAGCAGGTAGATCGTCCGGAACGTGTTCTCGAACCGGATGTTGCGGTCGATCAGGATCGCCAACCCGAGCCCGAGCGCCAGCGTCACCAGCGTGAACCCGACGAGCAGGATGAAGGTGTTGATCGCGGCGTCGACGAATCCGCTGTCGGCCAACGCCCGACTGTACATCTGGAAGTCCAGGTCGCTGTAGTCGGGCGTCCCGAACCCGGTGAAGTCCGTCAGCGAGATGAGGAGGTTCCAGATGATCGCCCCGTAGACGAACAGGCCAACCAGCAGGAACGGCGGGAGCCAGAACTGCGACGACTCCACGAAGTCGCTGCCGAACCGCTCGTTCAGCGCGGCGACCGGGCTGAAGCCGGAGCGTTGCCCCTCCTCGGCGACGCCGCCGTCCGTGACCGCGTCGCCACTGTCGTCGCCGGTGTCAGTATTTCGTGTCATATGGTTCTTCGTGCGCCGAAACCGCTAAAATCCGGTCGCATCGTGGACCGGAGTCAGTTAGAGACCGCGTCGACGAAGCCTTCCGTGGCGGCGTCGACGTTGTACGGTCCGGAGAATTCGCTGGAGATGACGTCGTTCAGGGCCGTCATGGTCTCCGAGGGGACGCCCAGCCCGTGCTGGAGGTTCGGCGGCCGCTGGTCGGCATCGGCGAAGTCCTGCTGCGTCTCCTGGAGGTACGGGCCGAACTCGCTCATGTCGACGTCCGTCCGCGTCGGGATCGAACCCTTATACTGGTTGAACGCGACCTGTGCCTTCTTGCTCCCGACGAACGAGAGGAACGTCTCCGTCGCCTCCGGGCTCGGGTTGTCCGAGGGGTAGAGGAACGAGTCGAAGTGGAGCATGTACATGCCCTCCGAGCCGGGGTACGTCTTGAAGCCCCAGTCCTCGTCGTACGCGAAGTCCTCGGCGTTCCGGTAGGCGCCGGCCGCCCAGTTACCCTGGTGGATAAACGCCGCGTTGCCCTCGATGATGTTCTGGTTGGACTCCGTGAGTCCGATCGAGGAGGCGTCCTCGTTGATGTAGTTGCCGAGGATCTCCGCCAGCGACTCGAAGGTCGCTCGGACGGCGGCCTCGTCGGGGCTCCCGTCGAGGAAGCTCATGTACGCGTCGTACCCCTCCTGACCGAGCATGGTCGAGGAGAACAGCTGGGTCGTCGTCCAGGTCCCGCTCGCGCCGTGGGTCATCGGGATCGCGTCCGTCTCGCTCTGGACGGTCTCCAGCGCGTCGATCAGCGCCGAGACGCTCGTCAGCGAGTCGGGGTCGACCCCCGCGTCCTCGACGACCGAGGTGTTGTAGAACAGGCAGTTCAGCCGGTGCGACCCGAGCGGGACGCCCCGGTACGCGCCGTCGTACTGGTGGAGGTCGACCGCCTCCTGAACCATCACGTCCTCGAAGCCTTCGGACTCCCAGACGCTGCCGGCCTCGCCCAGCACGCCGTCGTAGCGCTGGAGGTTCGGGCCGGGCCAGTTGGCGAACGAACTCGGCGGGTCGCCGTTCTGGAGCCGGTTCGCGACGACCGCGTCGAGGTTCTGGTTGCCGCCGCCACCGATCGGGTTGAACTCGTGGTCGACGTCGGGGTACTCCTCGTCGAACGCGGTGACGAGCGCCTCGGCCGCGCGGGCGCCGTCGCCGCCGGTCCACGCGTGGAGGACCTCCAGCGTGTTTCCGCCGCCGTCGCTCCCGTCGCCGCCGTCACCGCCGCCGGAACAGCCAGCGAGTCCTGCGAGCGTCGCTGCCCCCGTCGCTCCGACGAAGTGTCGCCGCGACAACCGCTTGTCTTGGTCTGTCATGGTACTTCACGATGTACAATGGATCTTTGGCATATATACTTACTCATTCTTTTAGAACAATTTCGCAAGTACGCTTCTCTGGCCGCCGCGGGGTCGTACCGCCGTATCTGGATTTCCGCCTGATCGGCGACGGACCGACGAGCATACTACGGTCGGGGCGGTGAGCGTACCCATGCGCCCCTCGACCGCCGCCGTCACGTACCCGATCGCCGGCGACGCCGCGGAGCGACCACTGCTGGCGGTCTGGCTGCTGCTCGCGCTGTCGGTCGTCGTCCCCGTGCTCCCGGCGGTGCCGGTCGTCGGGTACCTCGTCCGCGTGTTGGCCGCCACCGAGCGCGGCGAGTCGATCCCGCCGTTCCTCGCCGAGCCGCGGACGCTCGCCCGGCGGTCGGTCGGGGGAGCGGTCGTCTCGCTGGCGTACCTCGGCGTCCCGTTCGCCGCCCTCCTCGTGACGCTCTACGGCGTCGTCTCGCTGGAGCCCGGGGCGAACGCGCCGGTCGGTCGCATCCTCGCCGGCTCGACGGCCGTCCTCTTCCTCGGGATCCTCGGCACGTACCTCGCTCCGATCGCGTTGACCGCGTACGGGCGCGAGGGATCGCTCCGCCGGGCGTTCTCCCTCGACGCCCTCCGCCCGGTCGCCGGGCACGCTGCCTACTTCTTCGGGTGGACGCTCGGCTTCACCGCGCTCGTCGTCACCGTCGGCCTCGCCGGCGCGCTGTTCACCGTCTCGCGCGCCGGGCCGCTGTTCGGGACGTTCGTCCTCGCCTACGGCCTCCTCGTGGCCGCGTACCTCTGGGGCCGCGCCGTCGAGCGCGCGCGGCGACGGTAAGGGGTCGGGCGGCCGCCGCGACCGACCGATTCTTGAGCGCGCGGCCCCGATTCATCGGTAATGCAGGGACCGCTGTGGATAGACACGCACGCGCCCGATCTCGACGAGATCCGGCAGGACGAGGCCCGCGACCGCCTGCGCCGGGCCGTCGACGAGCCGATGAACCTCGTCGTTCAGGGGCCGCCGGGGGTCGGGAAGACGGCGGCGGCGCGGGCGCTCGCCGACGCGTCGCACGCCGACCCGGACGCCGACCTGATCGAGATCAACGTCGCCGACTTCTTCGGCCGGACGAAAAAGGAGATCCGCACCGACCCGCGGTTCGAGGGGTTCCTCGAGGGCCGGAGCCGGATGGCGAAGCGGGACATGATAAACCGCGTGCTGAAGGAGTCCGCGTCGTACGCGCCGATGTCCGGCGAGTACAAGACGGTCCTGTTAGACAACGCGGAGGCGATCCGCGAGGACTTCCAGCAGGCGCTGCGCCGCGTGATGGAGAAGCACCACCGGACCACGCAGTTCGTGATCGCGACCCGCCAGCCCTCGAAGCTCATCGCTCCGATCCGGTCGCGCTGCTTCCCGGTCCGCGTGCGCTCCCCGACGACGGACGAGACGATCGACGTCCTCGAGACGATCTGCGACCGCGAGGGCGTCGAGTACGACGGCGACGGCTTGGAGTTCGTCGCCAGCGCGGCCGGCGGCGACCTCCGCGAGGCGATCCTCTCGGCGCAGGCGACCGCCGTGGAGGGCGACGCGATCACCATGTCGACCGCCTACGAGACGCTCGGCGACGTGGGCGACGACGACGCGCTCCGCGAGGCGCTCGCCGCCGCCCGCGACGGCGACCTGAAGGGCGCGCGCTCGACGCTCGACGACCTCCTCGACGAGGGGTACGACGGGGGGGAGCTGCTCCGCGAGACGCTCCGCGTCGCCCGCGCCGGATCCGAGTACGGCGGCGACGACCTCGCGCGGCTTCACGCGCTCGCGGGCGAGGCCGACCTCGACCTCTCGGACGGGCTCGACGACGCGACCCACCTCGTCCACCTGCTCGCGGCGTGGGCGGCGGGGCGGACCGAGCTCTCGCCCGCGCTGCGCGACGCGGAGGTGGCCCCGTGAGCCGCGCGCCGCCGCTCTCGCGGCTCCTCCCGTTCCCGGTGGTCGACGCCGCCTGGGACCTCGCGCTCGTCCCGGCGCTCGCGGGGGCCGTCGCGCTGCCCCTCCTGCCGCCGGTCGGCGTCGCGCTCGTCGCGCTCGCCGTCGGGATCCTCTGGTTCCACCGCGACCCGGAGCGCGAGCCGCCCGACGTCGAGGG
>ERZ1034486.60-NODE-60-length-33386-cov-5.951517_pt1 | contig 33386 bp, 32 predicted proteins | sample MGYA00520683_ERZ1034486 | MGnify/ENA primary metagenome ERZ1034486 (study PRJEB33760, sample SAMEA4777685) | hypersaline lake metagenome | biome: hypersaline environment; feature: brines | place: Spain | collected 2012-08 | depth 0 m ...
TCCTTGTACGCCCCGGTGAAGTACACCCGGAGCATGTGGAGGAACACTGCCGCGGTCATCACCTGTGCCGACCACCGGTGAATCGACCGCAGCATGAACCCGAACTGGAGATCCGTCATGATGAACGTGATCTGCTCGTAGGCGACCGAACCGGTCGCCGCCGTCCCCGCCGCGTTCGACGGCGTGTAGTAGAACCCGAGTAACGCCCCCGAAATCGCCGCGACGACGTACGCGAGGGTGCTGAAGAACCCGAGCGTGTACAACGGGTACCAGTACCAGAACTTGTTGTCCAGGTCGTACTGTTCGGTGTGTGATTTGGGCATCTGGAGGTTGACCCGGTAGTAGAGGGTCTCCAACAGCTCCAGGTAGTCCACGATACGGAACCGTTTGTCCAGCCAGACCAACGCCGTCAGAAACGTCTTCTCGACGGGCGTGAGGTCCTTCTCCTGTAGCCAGGCGTTGTGGTCGTACTCGTCTTTCTTCTGGAGACTCATCGTATCACCTGTAGGGGTACACCGCGCGTTTCACCTGATCCCAGGCGCCCTCGCCGAGTGTGGAGCCGTCGACATCCTCCTCGCGGATGTACAGATCCTCCCACTTCCGGCGGCGCTTCTTCACGATCACCACGTCCGGGAGGAACTCCTTCCGGTACAACGCGAGGATGAAGGCGAGATCGACGAAGATCGCCGCCAACAACCCGCCCAGGAACATGTTCCCGGTGTCGGACAACCCCCACCCGCTGACGAGACCGTACGTGAACATGAACACGAAGACGATCTCTAAGACGGTGAGGAGGACGATCGCGATTGCCGCCGCGGTGCTCTCCCGTGCCGGTTCGTACCGGTGAATGTCGCCGTACGTCGAGCCTGTTGATGACATGTCTCGTTACCTCCCAGTCCCCGTGTGAGGGCTCTCGCCGTACTTCAGCACGTAGAAGGAAAAGACCACGGTCATCACGATTGCCAAGATCGTCGCCGCACCGACCCAGTGGGCCTGGATCGGGACGCCCAACTCGTGGAGGCTCTTCCCGCCACCGCCGCCGACGCTTTTCGTCGCCACGTCGCTACCCACGGCGATTGCGCCCAGCATGCTCAGCGCCTTGTGTGGCTGACAGAAGTACTTGTAGATGCCGGTGGTGTCGAACGTCACCGAGAAGCTGAAAGCCCCCGATTCCTTCGGTTCGTGACCAGAAATGCCGGCACCGTCGGGCATCTCCTCAAACAGGACGTTGTGGCTCTTGTTGCCCGTCCACTCGAAGGTCACTTCCGTCCCCGTGTCGATCCACAGGTTCGTCGGTGCAAACGCCACCTCGCCGCTGCCGGCACCGACTGTCACCGTCACCTCGTCGCTGCCGCGCTCGTCGGCGTACTCCCCGCCTTTCGCGCCCTCCGTGTAGCCACCGAAGTCGGGGCGTTTACTGCCACCACCCCCCTCCTCCTCGGCGGCCGCGGCGGTTGCGGACGCACCCGCTCCGAGTGCCGCAGTTGCCCCGCCGGCGGACCGCACGAACTGCCGCCTATTCATGTGTAGCTCGCTCTCGTCTTCGGTGGTACTTGAACCCTCCGACCTCGCAATGATCGCCGTCCCGTACGGACGTTTGCGGGTCAGGCGTCGGTGTTCTCGTCGGCCGACGCCGGTTCGTCGTCGGGAGTGAACTCGTCGGGAGCGTGGCCGCTGGGGACGCCCTCGGCGTCTGGCAGCCCGTCCTCGTCGAGTGTCGTCTCCACCACGTCCTCGAACGGGAGAAACTCCGGGCGGTCCTCGTCGGTGAGTCCGCCCTCGCCGATCCCGGCCGCCCGGAGGCGGTCGCGGTACTCCTCGGCGCGGAACCGGTCGGACAGCCGGGCGTTGGCGACGACGAAGAACAACAGGAGGCCGATTCCGAGAAAGAACACCGACAGAACGGGGATCAACAGGTTGGGCACGGTGTCGGGCGACCGGATCGTGTCGGTCAACAGCCACAGCCCCGCGATCCCCAACCCCGCGAGCACCTGTGTCGCCGCGATCAACTGGATCACGTTGTTGCCGAACTGGCCGGTGCCGGCCTCCACCTCCTCGGGCGAGGGGAGTTCGTACGCCTCCGGGGGGTCGTCCACCTCGTAGGAGTCCATCGAACACAACGCGATTGTCGGCTTCACGTCGCGCAGCACCGTCCCTTCCCCCTCGACGCTGCCGTCTGGGTAGACGATCGCCCACCCCTCGTCGGAGTAGGCGACGACCCGGTCGGGGTCTTCGGCCCGTTCTAAGACGGCGAACACCTCTCGGCGGGCGATCCGCCGTCGGAGGTCCTGTTCGACCCGTTCCAACAGCTCCTCGCCGGTGATCCACGTCTCCGGGTCGAACGCCGCCTCCCACTCGCGCGGGCTCATGTCGGCCATGTCCGACGGCGAGAAGTTGTCGAAGTCGTACTTCTCCTCGACCTCCCCGCGGAGCGCCTCCAGATCGACATCCTCGTCTGGGACGGCACGGTCACCGTCCGCCTTGGAGGCGGCACCCTCGGAAGCCTCGTCGGCTGACACCTCGCGGTCGGCGGCTGCCCGCGCGGCGTCCGAGTCGGGGGCTGTGTCACCGCTCGCGTTGGCCTTGTCGGCGCGCTCACCGCCGTCGTTCGCGGCGCTGTCGCCGCCAGGGGTGGCACCCGGCTGTGGGTCGTCGTTCCCGGCGGTCGCCGACTGGGCGTCGTCGGCCTCCGAGGACTCGGTCATGACTCCCGTTTGCGTCGACACACTCGTTAGCGTGACGGTTGCCGCCGCTCGGCGTCGCGTCCTCACGCTGTCGGTCGAGGGGCGTTCCACGCCGCTTTAGCCGTTGGCCACCGTCCATCCGGGTGATGGTCGCCGACCGAACGATCGCCGTCGTCGCCGCGGTGATGGTCACCGCCAGCTTCCCATTCTACCTCTACGGAGCCTGGATCATGGTTGATCGGGAGACGGACCACGTCACCTGGGAGATTCTCACCCGCCACCTGAAGATGATCTTCCCCGGGCTGGTGTTGACGACGGTGCCGGTCGTCACCTGGATGGGGCCGCGACTGCTCGGCCAGCTCAACGGGCTGTCGATGGTCCACGCCTTCTTCGGGCTCCAGGCGTACGCGCTCCTCGGGTTCGGGCTGACGGGGATCGTCCGCATCTTCCAGGTGAAACGCGACAACGATCTCTACGACGTGAGCGACCCCGAGGTGGACCTCAACGACCTCCACGAGAACATGAGCGCGTGGCGCGGCCGCCTTCGGATCGGTGTGTTCGGCTACGTGATCCTCTGGTCGTTGGCGTACGTCGTCGGCGTCTACCGGTTCTTCATCATCTACGCCTGAGTGGTGTGGCCGAAGAGCCAGTTCGACCACCCGGTCACGCCTCCCACGGCTCCCCGCTCGCGAGGTCGACCTCGGCGTCGCCCCGCTCGGAGGGACAGATGTCCGCCAGTTCACACGCTTCACAGTCGGGGCTCCGGGCGGTACACCTCTCACGGCCGTGTGAGATCAGCAGGTGGGTGAGCATCTTCCAGTCGTCCTCGGGGACGATCGGTTGGAGGTCCGTCTCGATGGCCGGCGGACGCTCCGCTTCGGTGATCCCGAGCCGGCGGGTGAGCCGTTGGACGTGTGTGTCGACGACAATCCCCTCGACCACGTCGTGGCCGTGTTGTAAGACGACGTTTGCGGTCTTCCGGCCGACGCCCGGCAGGTCGGTGAGTTCGCTCATCGTGTCCGGCACCTCGCCGTCGTGTTCCGCGACCAGAATCTCCCCCGTCTCGCTGAGGTAGCCACCCTTGTTGTTGTGGAACGTCACGCCGTAGATCGCCTCCGCGAGTTCCTCGTCGGTGGCGTCGGCGTAGTCTTCGGCGGTCTGGTACGTCTCGAACAGCTCCTGGGTCACCTCGTTGACCCGTTCGTCCGTACACTGTGCCGACAACACCACCGCGACCAACAGCTCCAGCCGGGTGGAGAACTGCAACGAGATCCCGCTGTCGGGGTACGTCTCGTACAGTCTGTCCAGCACCGCCTGCATCTGTGTCTCGCGGTCGGCCAACGCCGTTCCCATACGCGTCGCTGGCTCGGCAACCGCTTCAACGGTTCGGCTCCTACTGGGACGACGACGACGGACGCCACCGAACCCGCTCGGGAGCGACGCGTTTTACCACCCGGGCCGAGTGCCGGCGTGTATGTCCACGCCACACACGCTACAGGGGCGCCGCGACAGCTGGGAGGCTGTCGTCGACGACATGGCCGCGACCGCCGCGGAGTACCGCGACGACGGGTTCGAGACGTTGGAACTCCATCCCGGTGACGTGACTCCGCTTCCGACGCCGTCCGCCCTCGCGGGAGACGCGGAGGTCGACCGTGTCGGGCTGGACCTGTTGTTGCCGGGCAACGAGTTCGGCGATCTCCAAGCCGTCGTCGCCGACCACGAGTTCGAGGCGTACGACGCTTACCGCGCCAGCGAGGGGAACGTCGTCTTCGCGGTGATCGCGATGCGGTCCGTCGACGACGGGTTCGTGGTGTTGTTCCCGTTGTACTACGACGCGACGGACGCGAAGGTGATGCTTGCACACTCGGCCGAGCGTGGGGAACTCCGGACGTTCCTCCGTCCGCTCGACGACTCCGAACGGGTTGTCTTCTCGCAGTCCGAGCCGGACAACCTCCTCCCCGAGACGTTCGACCCGGCCGCCGTCGACGTACCCGACACTCTCGGCGGAGCCGACGGCGACTGAGGCGACCTCACTCGTTACCGTCGCCTGTCTCTGCGGCGTTTTCTTCTGTGTCGTCGCCCGTCTCTGCGGCGTTTTCTTCTGTGTCGTCGCCCATCTCTGCGGTGTCTTCTCCTGTATCGCCGTCCGTCTCTGCGGTGTCTGCTCCTGTGTCGCCTGTCGTTTCCTCGGCAACGTCCGTGTCTGTGATTTCCGGCACCGACTCCGTTTCAATCACGGGCCCGTCTGTGGTCTCACTCGTGGGACCGTCGTGCGAGCAGGCGGCGTCGAGACACCGGCGGTCGGTGCCGCGGTCGAACACCGGGAGGCCGCAGGCGCAACTGCCGACGATCACACCCGCCGGGATCGAGAACGCCGTCTCACACGCCGGGTAGTCGTCACACCCCAGAAACTGACGCCCACGGTGGTCCTCCACCCGCAACGGGGCACCACAGTCCGGACAGTCCACCCGGCCGTCGAGCGCCGACGCGACGGCCGCCGCCAACGGCTGACAGTCGCGGTCGAGACACACCCGGAACTGTTCGCCGCGCTCGACCGACAGCTCCGGCAACCCGCACGCCTCACACGTCGCGTCCACCACCTGACCACCCCGCGGGACGGCGTAGCTGGCGGCACAGTCGAGACAGTGTACCTCCCCGCTCGTCGTGACGAGTTCGCCGCCGCAGTGACAGTCGCCGGCCGGCGCGCCGGCGGCGGTGACGACGTGTCGCGTGACGGCCGGCTCCGGGTCGAACCGGACCGTCAGCCGTTCGTCGCCGTCGATGGCGACCAGCTCCACCCCGTCGGCCGCGTCCGTGTCTGGCGGCTCGGCGGAGGCTGTCACAGACTGGTCGCCGCTCGTCTCCGGGTCGCCACACGGGGCGGTGGGCGTCTCGTCGACCCAGACCTCGCTGGGGCGAGTGAGCCACGCGACGGGCTGGTAGCCGTCCGCGTCGTGGACCAACACCGTGTCGTCGGGTTTGCGGACGGCCACCACCCGCCCGCGGTGGAGTCGTTGGTCCGGCTCCCCGCTGTCGCGGCCGCGGGCCGTTGTGAAGCGTGTGGTACAGTAGCCAGCGTACACGTCGAGCGTCTCCGTCACATGGGTGTTGGCCCCGGCACCGGGTATGAACCTTCGCCAGCGGGGAAGTCGTTGGACGCCCGTCAGTGGGGGGGGTGCACCGGTGGAGGTTTCTCCGGCCGGCCCCCAGACGACACTAATGGGTGATGATCCACTCACCGTCTGTTTCGACATGGACGGCGTTCTCGTCGATTCGGAGACCCACTGGCACGCCGCCGAACGCGACCGGATCTTCCCGGCTGCCATCGCCGGTGAACAACCCGCGCTCGACGAGGTCACTGGGATGCACTACCGCGAGATCTACCACTATCTCGACGACAACTACGAGATGACGCTCTCGGAGTCGGCGTTCACCGGGCTGTACGAGGACGCCGCCGAGGAGCTGTACGCCGAGGCGGTCGATCTCCTCCCCGGCGTGCAGGAGACGCTGGCGGCGCTCGACGACCGCGGCGTCCAACGCGCCGTCGTCTCCTCGTCGCCGGTCGCATGGATCGACACCGTCCTCGACCGGTTCGGCGTGTCGTTCGAGTCGGTGTACTCAGCCGACGAGTTCGACGGCCCGGGGAAACCCGAGCCGGGCGTCTACGAGGACGCGATTGCCGACCTCGGCACCACCCCTGAGCGGACGGTCGTGGTCGAAGACTCCGTCAACGGCGTCCAGTCGGCCGGCCGCGCCGGCACGACCGTGATCGCCTACCGTGGCGACCACGACACCGAGCCCGACGGCGACGGGCTCGCTCCGGCCGACACCGTCGTTCAGACGCCCGCGGCGCTCCACGAAACGGTGTTGGAGAGTGTCGACCAGGTCGACGGAGACTGACGGACAGACGAGACTGAGAGACGAGCGGGGGCGATCAGCTACCGCCCGACGGTGACGGTCCGGCTCTCCCGTTGTGGGCACAACGGTAGTTCTGGGTACACCACCTCGACGGCGTACGTCACCGTCTCCGCCTGTGGGGCGCCGAACACCGCGAGCGGGACCGTCGTCTCCCCGTCGAAGTAACACGTCTTCTCGTGCATCTCGGTCCCGTTGGCGGTGACACGCACCCCGGCACGCGCCGCCCCGCCCTCGTTGCGGACGGTCACCTCGCGCACGTCGTTGTCGCCGACGGCGATCCGGTCCGGGAACGACCCCCACTCGACGCTCGCCCGCGGCAGCCCGCGTGCCTGTTCGACGACACGCTCGGCGACACCCGCGGTGAGGCCGGCGTTCGTCAGCGTCCGACTGCCGGCGTCGACGAGCGCCGCCGGGGTCGTCAGGTCGGCGGCCGCGAGCGTGTCCGCCCGGCCCGCGCCGATCCCGTCGACGGCGGTCAGTCCGACCGCGTCGGCGACGACGCCGTGTTCGACGCGGGCGGCGACCCGAGCGACCAGTCCGGCGGTTTGCGGGTCGGCGAACGTCTCTGCGAACTCCCGGAACGCGGCCAACAACCGGAGCGCGTTCTGGCGGATCACCCACGCGTCCGACCGGAGATCCGACGGGACGCTGTCGGCGACGGACGCCCGGAGGATGGCCAACACCTTCCGCGGGCCGTCGTCGAGGTCGTCGACACGGGGTGTGGTCGCCCGGGTCGCGACACCCTTGACCGTCGAGACCGGCTCGCGCCCGCCAGAGAGGATCGTGTCGACGGCGTCCCGTTCGGAACTGCGGGGGGAGACGGAGTCGAACTCCGTGGCGGTCGCGACCGACCGCAACACCGCCGGCTCGTCGACCCGGTCGCGGTCGAGCGTCGCTCGGAACCGCTCGGCGGTGTCGAGACGGAGATAGTAGTCGGAGGCGAGCCGCCCCACCGCCGTCGGCGACAGCCCGAGTCGGTCGTCCGTCTCGGCGAACCCGCTGTCGATCAACCCCTCGACGGTCTCCCGCACCCGGTCGCGCAGGTCGGCGAACCCGTACGACTCCGGCCGGGACTGTGCCCGCACGTAGTAGAACGTCGTCTCCAACCACCCCATCACGTCCGCGAGACTGTCGACGGTGCCGAGCGCGATCTCGGCGTTGAGGTGTGTCTCCAGGTCGCCGGGGTCGCCGTCGTCGATGCCCGGTCGCCCGGCGAGGTGTGACTCGATCTCTTTCCCCTCGCGCAACAACGAACGGTACTTGTCCGCCTCCGAGCGGTCCGACACCACCCAGCCGTACCCCACGTCGTCGTACCCCGGCCGCCCCGCCCGCCCGAGCATCTGGAGCACGTCCAACGGGCTCACGTCGACATCACCCTCCAGTGGGTCGTGGTAGTTCGTGTCCCGGATCACCACACACCGCGCCGGGAGATTCACGCCCCACGCCAGCGTCGAGGTGGAGAACAACACGCCGATTGTCCCCTCCCGGAACCACTCCTCGACGGCGTTGCGGTCGGTCGTCGACAGCCCGGCGTGGTGGAAGGCAACCCCATCGGGAATCGACTGCCGGAGCGTCTCGTCGTCCAGTTCGGCCGCCTCGGTGTGGAGATCGTAGTCGCCGCGGGCACCCATCGGCACGTCGCGTTCGGCGAGTTCGTCACGCGCCTTCTTCGCGGCCATCACCGCGTCCTGTCGGGAGGCGACGAACACCAACGCCTGGCCGTCCTCACGGACGTGTGGCTCCGCCAGGTCCAACGCGCGGTAGAGCCGGCGGTACTTGTCCGCGAAGCTGTTCTCACCGTGCGTGTACGTCTTCACCCCCGTCTCCAGTTCGACGGGGCGGTAGTCGTCGCCGAACTGGAAGGTGGCCGCAGGTGGCGCGTCGAGCCAGTCGGCCACGTCGTCGACGTTCTTCATCGTCGCCGACAACGCAATCACGCGTGGATCACACAGCCGGCGGAGCCGCGACACGGTCACCTCCAACACGGCCCCCCGTCTCTCGGAGTCCAACAGGTGGACCTCGTCGATCACCACACAGTCCACGTCGGTGACGAAACTGTAGCGGGCGGAGTCGTGTTTCCGTGTCGCGGAGTCGGCCTTCTCGGGTGTCATCACGAGGATGTCTGCCCGCTCGGCCCGTCGTGGGTCCAGATCGCGTTCCCCGGTGACGACCGCCACGGAGTAGCCCAGTTCCTCGAACCGTTCCCACTCCGACTCCTTCTCGGTGGTGAGCGCGCGCAACGGCGCGAGGAACAACGCGGTGCCGCCCTGCGAGAGGGTGCGACAGATCGCCAACTCGGCGAGGGCGGTCTTCCCGGAGGCGGTCGGCGCGGCCGCGACGACGTTGTCGTCCGTCTCTAGGACGGCCGGCAACGCCTCGCGTTGCATCCGATTGAACTCCTCGAACTCGAAGGCGTCTGCGAACTCCGGCACGGCGTCTGCGACGTTCATAGTTGGGGTGGGGTCGGCTCGTCTGTTCGGTGTCCGGCAGTGACGCGAAAAGGCCTTTCTCTCCCGGCCAGCCGCAGCGACGTGGCGACACGCTCGGTGAACGGGTCGACCGCTACAGGTCCGCGCGTTCGAACCGGGCGAGCCCGGCCAACGGGGGCGCGACGAGCCACACGCCTAACATGACGACCGCCGCCGCCTCCGTCGCCTGTTGGAACCGTTGTTCGACCGACGGCGGCGCGAACAACGTCCCGGCGAGAAACTCCCGAGAGACGATCTTGAACGCGCCGGTCGGGTTGAGCACCTGGAGCAGCGTCTGGAGCTCCCCGACGGTCAACGGGAGCCACGAGGGGCCGCCGCCGAGTCCGAGCACGAGCGGGAGCGCGTTGTTGATCCCGCCGAGCACGACAGTGAACAGGAAGTACACCCCGACCGCGGCCGCGACCGCGACGGTGCCGGAGCTGGTAACCGCCGAACAACCGACGGCGATGGCGACGTAGACGGCCGCCAACACCACCATCAACACGAGATAGCCGAGGTAGTCCAACGGCGCGAACTGCAACGGTCCCAGCGCCGCCACCAACGCCGGCACGAGGAAGCCGAGGAACAACGGCACGCCGACTGCGGCCGTCCGCCCGGCGACCTTCCCGGCGACCACGTCCACCCGGGAGTGGGGGAGTGACAACAACAGCTTCAACGAGCCGGACTCGCGTTCACCGACGACCGCGCGGTGGGCGACCACCAACGCGATCAGCGGCACCAGCCCGGTCGTGAACCCGCCGTTCATGAACCCGAGAATCGCGCTCGTCGAGAACGTCTGTGCGTCCGACGCGGAGAGGAACCGCGCGCCGATCAGCATGAACGCCGTCGCGATCACCACGAACAGGACGGCCAGCCCCAACAACCACCGCGACCGCACCGCGTCTCGGAAGTCCTTCCGAGCGACGGCTTCGACGCTCACTCCCCCACCTCCGTGGCCGGCGCGGTCGCGTATGACGCCTCGCCCGCGTAGTGTAAGAACAGATCCTCCAACGAGGTGTCCTCTGTGGTGAAGTCTCGCACCTTGACGCCCGCCTCCTCTAAGACGCCCACGACACTGGTTTTCGCGCCCGCGTCACAGTCGACGGTGACTGTCCCGCCGTCCGTCTCGGCGCTTTCGACACCGTCCAGCTCGCGGACGGCCGCGAGGTCGTCCTCGCTGGCGGCGTCGACGGTGACGACCAACTGCTCGCCGGTGTCGACCGCCTCGCGTAGCCCTTCGATGCTGTCCTCGGCGACTAGCTCCCCGTCGCGCATGATCCCGACGCGGTCACACACTGTCTCCACCTGCCCGAGCACGTGCGAGGAGAAGAAGACGGTCGTGCCCCGATCCGCCTCGCGTTGGACGATCTCCCGCATCTCCTTGGCCCCCTCCGGGTCCAACCCCGTGGATGGTTCATCCAAGATCAGGAGTTCGGGGTCGCCGACGAGCGACATCCCGAGCACGAGCCGTTGGCGCATCCCTTTCGAGTAGCCGCCGGCCTTCCGGTCGCCGGCGCCGTCGAGACCGACCCGGTCGAGCAGCGCGTCCGGGTCCGCCGACACATCTTTCGACTCGATGGCGAACGCCAGGTGTTGGCGGCCGGTGAGCCGGTCGTACACGTCGTACCCTTCGGGGAGGACACCGATCCGTCGCCGGACGGCCGTCGGCTCCCGTTGGGCGTCCATCGAGAGCACGTCGACACTCCCCGTCGTCGGACGGACGAAGTCGAGCAACATGTTGATCGTCGTCGACTTCCCCGCGCCGTTCGGCCCGAGGAAGCCGTAGATCTCCCCCGACTCCACCGTCAAGTCGAGATCGCGGACGGCGACGACATCGCCGTACCGCTTGGTGACGCCGGACAACGAGATCGCGGTCATACCTGTGGTTCCAGCGGTTTCGGTTAAATGGTTTTGGACGACGGCGTGCGGTGAAGATGTGCGTGGTGTTGCCGCAGTCACCGACTGTCCGAGATAGTTATTCCGTTATAGCACTTATTAGACTATATATAATTCAAAAGTATGGTAAGTGAGTCTACTACCGAGCGGGTGATCAGGTGGTCTACAACATATCGGCCCGACGAACCGACAGTCTACCGTGGTCGACGACCCGGACTACGGGTGTCGCCTCGACGGTCTCGCTTCCGTACGTTCATTCTGCGCTCCACATGTGATAGATTACAACACATACAAAAAGTATCCAACCGGTATATCCGTCTTGACAGTATGAGAACAACAAAAAGACGAGACACTCTCCGAGTGTTCGGGACCGGTCTCGTGGCCACATTAGCCGGTTGTGGCAGCAGTCAGTCAACAGAGACCACAGGTCGGACTGTGACACAGCCGTCGACACAGACGGCAACACCGACTGTAACCGAGACACCCAACGAGACCGCGACCCAGACCGCAACATCGGTTCCACGCGTCGTCTGGCGGCAGACGGTCGGTAATTATCTCAAGTCATCGCCGGCGGTCGTCGACGGAACTGTGTTCGTCGGCTCACACGCGCGGACAGTGTCGGCACTTGCTGTCGACGACGGGACAGAACAGTGGACAGTCGAGACAAACGGCCATGTGTTCGGTGGGCCGACAGTCGTCGACGGGACTGTGTACGTCGGCACCGAAGAGGGACTGTACGCGATTACCGCCGCCGATGGGAGCATCGAGTGGCGGACCGACCTCTGGAATATTCGTTCACAGCCGACAGTCCGAGACGACACTGTCTACGTTGGAAGTGACGATACACGTGTGTACGCGCTTGACATCGAGACTGGAACTGTCCTGTGGCAGAGCCAGTCTCTCGGGGGACACCACGCACAGATTCTCTGTTCACCGGCTGTCGTCGACGACACCGTCGTCGTCGGGACCGGCGACCGAGCGGTGGTCGCACTCGACGCCGAGACAGGGAGAACGCAGTGGCGAAGTACCGCCGCGGGGCGGGTGTACGCCAACCCGGTGATCGACGGGGACACTGTCTACGTCGGCGATCGGCTCGGATTGGTCAGTCTCGACCTCGACTCGGGCGAGCACAAGAGTCGTCTGAACGCGCCGGTCGTGCGTGGGCTCACACGTGGGACGAGAGGATTGTACGTCGGTGCCGCTGGCTCCGTCGTCGCCGTTTCGCCCGGCGAGAACCGTGTCCGGTGGGAGCAGACAGCGACGGTCGGTGCCGCGCCAGCCGTGGATGACGGCACTGTTTACGCCGGGACAAAGAGTGATAACAAAGCCAAAGCGGTCGGAGGAGTTGTCGCACTCGACGCCGAGAGTGGTGAGATAGACTGGCAGACGACACTCGAAACGAGTGTCCGCACGGACCCCGCAGTCACTGCAGACCGGGTCGTCGTCGGCACCATCGGGGGTGACGTGATCGCTCTGGAGCGATAACCACTCCCCTGACCCGTCGTTTCGTCCGGGTCAGGGACCTGTCGTGAGCATCTCAATGCCTTTGACCAGTCCCCCCGACGTTCTGGGTATGCGACACCGAGAAGTCGAGACAGAGGCGGAGTATCTCGCGCGGATGGAGACGGGCAACGACTGGCGTGAGGAGATCGAGACGCTGGCAGACCGCGAGGCGGTCGACGCCGGGTGGTTCGCCGCGATGGGCGCCGTGCGGGCGGCAGAGCTGTGGTTCTACGACCAACGGGAAAAGGAGTATCACGCCGTCGAGTTCGACGAGCCGTTGGAGGTGGCGGCGTGTGTCGGCAACGTCTCGTTGCTCGACGGGGAGCGGTTCGCCCACACCCACGCCGTCCTCTCGCGGGAGAACGGCCAGTCGCTGGCGGGCCACCTGGACAGCGCCCGCGTGTTCGCCGGCGAGGTGTACCTCCGCGAGTTCGCCGAGCCGTCGGAGCGTGCCCACGACGAGCGGACGGATCTGGATCTGTGGCTCAACGACGACCCTGACACCGAGTGAGGCGACAGCCAGCGCCGAGTGATGTGGCAGTCGACCCCGAGTGAGGTGGGACGCCACCCCGGAGAGCTGTCGGAGAGCCGTCAGGTGACGCCGGGGAGCGGGGGTCAGATTTTGCCAAGGCTTTTACCGACGCGAGAGAGAGTGAGAGGTAAGCGGGTTCTCGTCGCCGATCGAGCGACAGACCGTCGAACCCGACCGGGTGTCTCCGCGTCGGACGGCTCTTGCCGCCGGGTGGGTTCGACTCCGCGAAGCCCAACCCATGTCACGGGTCAGATCACCCCCGCTACGAACGTTCTCACAGTCATGAGTCAGGTCGAACGCCAACTAGACGAGACGAAGGCACAGATCGAGGCCGAGATTCCGGACGACATCTCCGTTACAGACGTGACCTACGAGGGTCCAGAGCTGGTCGTCTACACACGCCACCCGAAACAGTTCGCCCGCAACGGCGACCTGGTCCGCGATCTCGCGTCGAAGCTCCGCAAACGGATCACCGTTCGGCCACACCCGGACGTGTTGTCGTTGCCACGGGAGGCGGAAGACGACGTTCGTGAGATCGTCCCCGAGGAGGCGGGGGTGACGGATCTCGACTTCCACCAGGACACCGGCGAGGTGGTGATCGAGGCCGAGAAACCCGGCCTGGTGATCGGTCGCCACGGCTCGACGCTCCGTGAGATCACCAAACAGGTGGGGTGGACACCCGAGGTGGTTCGAACGCCGCCCATCGAGTCGTCGACGGTGTCGAACGTCCGGAACTTCCTGAAACACGAACGCGAGGAACGCCGAGAAGTGCTCGAACGGGTCGGCCGCCAGATCCACCGCGAGGAGATGGCAGACGACCAGTGGGTGCGGCTCTCCACGTTGGGTTGTTGTCGAGAGGTCGGACGCGCCGCGTTCGTGCTCAACACCGCCGAGACACGGATTCTGATCGACTGTGGGGACAAACCCGGCTCCGACGACGTGCCGTACCTCCAGGTGCCGGAGGCGTTGGGCGCGGGCGCGAGCAACCTCGACGCGGTCGTGCTCACCCACGCGCACCTCGACCACTCCGCGCTCATCCCACTGTTGTTCAAGTACGGCTACGACGGGCCGATCTACTGTACTGAGCCGACCCGGGACCTGATGGGGTTGCTCACGCTGGACTACCTCGACGTGGCCGCCAAGGAGGGGCGGACGCCGCCGTACGACTCCGAGCAGGTGCGGGAGGCGATCAAACACTGCATCCCGTTGGAGTACGGCGACGTGACGGACATCGCGCCGGACGTGAAGTTGACGATGCACAACGCCGGCCACATTCTCGGTTCGGCGGTGTCACACTTCCACGTCGGCGACGGGCTGTACAACGTCGCCTTCTCCGGGGACATCCACTACGAGGACACCCGGTTGTTCAACGGCGCAGTCAACGACTTCCCGCGGGTGGAGACGCTCGTCTTGGAGTCGACGTACGGCGGCCGCAACGACTACCAGACGGACCAGGAGGACTCCGAGCGGAAGCTGTTGGAGGTGATCCAAGAGACGTACGACCGCGACGGGAAGGTGGTGATCCCGGCGTTCGCGGTCGGGCGGTCACAGGAGATGATGCTCGTGTTGGAGGAGGCGATGCGGTCGGGCAAGATCCCCTCGATGCCGGTCCACCTCGACGGGATGATCTGGGAGGCGACCGCGATCCACACCACCTACCCGGAGTATCTGCGCGACGACCTCCAAGATCGGATCTTCCACGACGACGAGAACCCGTTTTTGGCCGACGAGTTCAACCACATCGACGGCGGCCACGAGGAACGCCAGGCGGTCGCCGACGGGGAGCCGTGTATCGTGCTCTCTACCTCGGGGATGGTCACCGGCGGCCCGATCATGTCGTGGCTCCGGCTGCTCGGCAGCGACTCCGACTCAACGCTCACCTTCGTCGGCTACCAGGCACAGGGGACGCTGGGCGACAAGATCCAACGCGGCGAGGACCGCATCCCGGTGCAAGACCCCGACGATCCGCGGCGCAACAACACGCTGAGTCTGGAGATGGGCGTCGAGACGGTCGACGGCTTCTCCGGCCACGCCGACCGCCAGGGGTTGGAGAACTTCGTCCGGACGATGAACCCGCGCCCGGAGAAGGTGTTGTGTGTTCACGGCGACGAAGGGTCTGTGCAGGATCTCTCGTCTGCGCTGTACCACGACTACAACATGCGGACGTTCGCGCCGAGGAACCTGGAGACGTTCCGGTTCGAGTGACTGGGTGGGGTCGGGTACCGTTCGCGTCTTGACGCTGACATCGCGGTTTTATTCGCTACTGGGGTGAGAGGGTAGTGACCGCAGACTAGGTGTATATCACCATTCTAATATCAACGGTGTATCCGCGGTACGTGACGACCCGTTCGTAGGACTCATTCGGGTGTTTTTTGATCTTATTGTAAGCATTTCTTGTCTCATCTAATCTTCGTTCTGGAATAGGAGCGGCGACAAGCTCTGCCGTCCCGTTGGACTCGTATGCACTGACCGCTTTTTTCGTCACACGCCGGAGTCGGTCGTGATCAACCTCCGACAGTGGGACCGGCTCAACGTCGGATGAATCCGACGGGATGACGCTCGCTCTTAGCAGTCCGCCAGTTTCTGACCCGACGGGTCCCGCACAACCGGCGACGAGCAGAAGCAGGGAAACTGTGGCCACTCTCTGTGTATGGTTCATACAACGATGTTCAGCTCTTGCTCTGCATGTACTATAGAGGTTGCAGTGGACTTACGCCCATTATTGGGTCCGTGGTGGCCGCCATGTACACCGAGCATCAGTATATGATCGTTTTCGACATCGTACTGGTACCACGGTCCGCCGGATTCGCCACCTTTATTTCCTGAATTTGTTCTAGTTATAATTTCTGCATCAGTATTATATTTTATCAAATCAAAAGTAGCACTTCCCGTCGTCGCACCCTGGCGAGCAGCCGTCTGACTGTTAGACGCCATGTCTTTCAGTCTGTCTTCTGCCACAGTTCCGTTGATTGGCCACCCCATGTAGTTGTTCTCCCCCTTATCTGCCAGGTCGTACTTTCGCTTATTCCCATCAGAGGCGAAGAACGCAATGTCTCCATTACCTTCGTCTGTGTGCTTCGTGCTCTTCCCAATGCCCGTTTCACAACAGACGTACGGCTGATGTACTTTTATGCCGTTCTCTCGGTTGAACACATGTGATGCGGTGAGCCACCCCGGCTTGGTGTTGTCCATATCGTACGCGGGAGATTCAATCGTTCCTACTTCAAGATCACCGCACATTATCCGACATCCAGCGGGGACTGGCCTGTAGAGTGAACTGTACACTTCGGTCTGTATTTCTGTGTTCTTCTCGAACACGACCGGAATATCTTCGACACGGTGAGCGCGACCGTCGTGTTCGACGACTCCCGACGCAGTTGCCGGTGTCCGTCGTTTCACTTCCTCGGGAGAGACGGACGGTCGACGCTTGGTCACTTTGTCTCCGTCTTCTGTGACCGACTTGACCACCGTTTGGGTCACACAGATCACAGTCTCCCCGTAGTCGGGACTGTTCACCTAATTGCGAGGCGGAGGCCCCGTCCTCAAGGAGCAACGCAGTGAGCGGAGCGAACGAGTAGCGCAGTAGGGCGGGAACGAACCGACAACCCCTCGACCCAATGCGGGCAGGAGCAACCCGACTCCCGAGCAAACCCAGCATTTATAAAAAGACAGTTCAACGTGTGAAATAGAGATGGGGGTCATTCGCACCGTCAAGATTAAACTCGACGTTCCCGATCAGCGACGGGACGACCTCCATCAGACCGCCGAACAGTTCCGCCACTGCGCCAATCAAACCAGTGAGTGGGCGTGGCGCGACTCCTCGGACGAATACTGCGTCACCAGCAAATCAAAGGCCGAAGGCGCTCTCTACGACCGGCTGCGGGACGAGACTGACCTCACCGCCAACCTCGTCCAGAAGGGGATTCGGCGTGCAATCGAAGCGGTCAAAAGCGGTGTCGAAGCGTGGAAACGAGGCGACCGCACCAGTCAACCACAGTTCGACGCGTGGAGTATTGTCTACGACAAGCGAAGCGCAACGTTCCACCGCCACCACGTCTCCCTTTCGACCGTGGAAGGACGAGTCGAATGCGAGTACGTCCTCCCCGACGACACGGAGGGGACGCCGATCGGCGATTACCTGCTGAACAAGGACTTCGCGTTCCGAACGTCCACAGTTCAGTACGACCGTTTCGAGGACGAGTTCTACCTCCATGCCCGCATGAAGAGAAACACGGAACACGGCGGAGAAGAGCGTTCGAGTTCGGACACGCACAGCGAGAACCCGACGGTTCTCGGCGTGGACTTGAACGTTGACGGCCACTTCGTCGTCACCAGCACAGGTGCGTTCGTCGAATCAGCGGACTACCTCACCCACCGTCGGCATGAGTTCGAGCGGACGCGTGGAAGCCTCCAAGAGACGGGCACACGGTCGGCGCATCTAACCATCCAGCAGATGGGCGACCGCGAACACCGCTGGATACAAGACACACTCCACTCGGTTGCGAACGACGTTCTCCGCGAAGCCCGTCAGGTAGGCGCGACCCACATCGCGTTCGAGAACTTGAGGGGAATTCGTGACCGCATGGTGAACGCCAAGCGATTCCACGCGTGGGCGTTCCGCCAGCTCTACGAGTACGTCGAGTACAAAGCCGAACCCGAAGGCGTAACTGTCGAACAGGTGAGTCCTGCGTACACGAGTCAGCGATGTTCGAAGTGCGGATGTACGCTGGAGGAGAACCGCCGGTCGAAACACGAGTTCCGCTGTAAAAAGTGCGGGTACGAACTTGACGCCGACTACAACGCGAGCAAGAATATCGCTCGCAAACTCGCAAAGCGTCTCCACTCGGAGCAGAAGTCTCCGAGTGGAGGAGCCACCTATCAACTGGCTCTGGCGTCGGGGACGCTGAAGCTGAACGGCGATTTCGACGCCTCCGACCGTGTGTCGGCAGAAGGGGAGTCCACCGACAAACCCCAGCCTCAACGAGCGAGGTCGTCAGACCGAGCGAAGTAGGGTGGGGTAGTTGATATCGGGCGTGACTGAGACAGACGGAATCTCTCCGATCCTCTCTCTGACCCGGCGAGCAGCATCGTAGGCAGTCTCGGTACGAATCCACTGGTCGCGTGGGATTTTGTAGAACTTCGCCTCGCGTTCCGGCATCGCGCCGTTGGTGACTGCTTCGTGGTTCGTGTGTTGATACGAGTGGGTCCGGACGACATCGTCAGTGTCGTCTGCCGCTGCCGTGGCGATCTCGTCGATCTGTCCAGTGGCGAGTGCTGCTCCCGAGACGCCGAGCGTAGAGAGGGTCTTGACGAGGCGACGTCGCCCCATCACACGCAGTTTTCGTTCTGTCGACCGTTGTCTTCCGTTCAGCGCGGTCTCTGCAACAGGAGTGTCGTTACCGTCCGTCTCGGCCTGACTGTCTTCGTCCGATATAGGTTCATTCGTATCAAACGCAGCTTATAATTTGTGCTATAATATTTTCCTATTTTTTGAAATATCGAACTGGGGTCGGGGCACGGTCTGGCCGGAGAACGACCCACGTGATTAATGAACTCGCCGCCGCATCTTTGGAGTATGAAACGGCTCTGGGGGGACAACGGCACGACGGAGGCGTTCAGACGTGAGTTCACACAGTGGGCCCGCGACCACGGGGGGAGGCTCGTCGACAACGAGGACGGCGCCATCTTCTGTGAGTTCGGCGGCACCGAGACCCACGCCAGCTTCGAGATTGGCGTCTACGAGGCCGGGGGCCAACACGTGCTCCGGTTCGACACGATCCGTGAGGAGATCGAGTTGAAGGTGCTCGCGGAGTACGCCATCGACGACTCCACGCTTGTGCTCAAGTCCGACCAGGGGAGCCGGGAGTTCGAACTCGACGTGGCCAGCGGGAACTGGAGCGTGCGGAAACGGCCGATCTGAGCCGGTCCTGGCTCACTCCGCGTCCCGGTCGCGTTCGCTCGTCGCGGCGTGACCGAGTTCCGCCTCGACGGCCTCGACCTTCTCGAAGGCGCGTTGGTCGGTCGTCCGTTTGTCGTCGATCTTGAGGAACGTGCTCACCCGGTCGCCGTCGACCGCCTCGTGGGCGGCTTCGACCGCCTCGAACAAGGTGCCAACGTCGTCCGTCTCGATGACGGTCCCCATCGGGTTCGTCTCGTAAGCGACACCCGCATCGTCTAACGCCGCGACCGCCTTCGCCACCTCGTCTGCCATGCTGTCTTCGACCACCGGTGCGACCGAGAGGAGTGCGATCACTGTCACAGATGAGGTGAGGCCGGCACCGAGAAGACGCTGACGGCAGACGGGGAGCCGGGAGTCGCTGTCGTGGCTCGCTGCGAGACGACAGCAGAGTTACACCGGTGGAGACCCCACACGCGAGTGTGACGTACCGTTCGCACCCCGTCCGGCGGCTGTGTGAGAGCCCGAAGGCGGACGCGACCGTGACACTCGTTGTCGGGGTCGACGACGAGACGGACGAGACGGAGCTGCGCGAGCGACTCCCCGAGACGGACGGGGTCGAACCGCTCCCGTACGACAGTTTCCGTGTGACCGTCTCCGAGTCTGCCGTCGCGGACGTGTGTGCGATCACGGGTGTGACACGCGTCGAGACCGCGAACGTGATCGGCACCGGCGATGCAGGCGAGGATGTCTGACGCGTCGCCGAAGGGTGCCGCACGTGTCGTCGAAGGACGCCGCACGCGTCGCGGAAAGGTGCCGCACGCGTCGCCGAGTGTGAGGCGTCGGTGTACCAGGGTAGTCAGTCGGCGCCGTGGGGCGGCGCGTGCCCACAGTCGGGACACTGCCACACGCCGTTTTCGGGGCCGAACACGACACCACAGGTCGGACAGGTTGTCTCCATACGACTCACACGAGACGCGGCGGGAGGGTAGTTCCCCAGGGAAACCCGACGGTGTGGGAACGCTGTCCGAACCTCTGCGTGTTGGACGAGCGTCGTCCGAGTCTCTCCCCTCGCGTTGGACGGGTCTCCATCTCCGCGTCGGGCGTACAACCAGCCCGCGTGTCTGCGTGACCGACAGACGGAGGGGTTGAACACTCCCCGCTGTACCGAAAACTACACCTACGACGGGACGGCACGCGGTGACATGGATCTCCTCTCGATGTCGGATCTCCGCACGCAGTTTGCCACCGAACGGGGCGACGTGAAAGCAGTCGACGGCGTCGACCTGACGGTCCGGGAGGGGGAGACGGTCGGGCTGGTCGGCGAGTCTGGATCGGGGAAGTCAGTCACCGCGCTGTCGGCGATGGATCTCGTCGACGACCCCGGCGAGATCGCCGGTGGGCGGGTGACACTCCGGGCACCGGACGTGATCCCCGCGTTGTTGCCGCGTCACGCCGACGGGATCGCCGGCTACCCGGACGGTGTCGGTGAGGCGTTGACAACACTGGCGGCGGCGTGTCGCGACGGCGATCTCGCTGGTGTCGCCGAGGAACTCGCCGGGATCGCCGCCGACTGTGCCGCGCTCGACGACCCCGCGGGGTTGGCCACTGGGGTGGAGGAGGCGGGTGAACGGCTCCGCACCGGTGGGGACCCCGACGCCGTCGCCGACAAGCTGGTGACACTCGCCGAGCGGTCGCGTGACGGCTTCGTCTTCCTGGAGACGGCGACGATTGAGGCTGACCCCGAGGCGGACCCGCGGACGGTGTTGCGCGAGGAACCCGACCGTGTCGGGGAGGTGACTATCGAGGAGGCAGTGATCGACCTGACGGCCGCGCCGGAGGCGGCGATGCGTGACGTGCGCGGCGGCGCCGTGAGCATGATCTTCCAGGACCCGATGACCTCGCTCAACCCCGCGTTGACCGTCGGCGAGCAGGTTGCCGAGAGTCTCCGGCTTCATCAGTTCGACGGCCGGCGTGAAGACTCCTGGCGCAACGCGATCAGGGAGGTCGTGTCGTCGGTGCGGGGTGAGACGGATCAGGCGGTGCTCGACCGGGTGATCGAGGTGCTCTCGGAGGTCGGCATCCCGGAGCCGACCGAACGGGTCGACGACTACCCCCACGAGTTTTCCGGCGGGATGCGGCAACGCGTGTTGATCGCCATCGCCCTGGCGTGTCGACCGCAGTTGTTGATCGCCGACGAGCCGACGACCGCACTCGACGTGACGATCCAGGCGCAGATTCTGGAGTTGATCAACGATCTCCAGGCGGAACTGGGAATGTCCGTGTTGATGATCACCCACGATCTGGGGGTCGTCGCGGAGACGTGTGACCGGGTGGCGGTGATGTACGCCGGCGAGATCGTCGAAGAAGGGCCCGTCGAAGAGATCTTCCACGACCCCTCACACCCGTACACCTACACCCTGTTGGAGTCGATCCCGACCGAGGACGCCGACCGGCTCACCCCGATCGAGGGGAACGTCCCGGACCTGATCGACATGCCGACCGGCTGTAACTTCGCAGACCGGTGTCCGTGGGAACAACCGGAGTGTACGGCCGGCGCGGTGCCGGTGCGGGACCACGGTGACGGGGAGACCACCCACCGGGCGCGGTGTGTGCTTGACGACTTCGACGAGAGCGAGTACGGCACCGACGACCCCGGCGGGGAGGAGACGGTCGTGGGCGAGGAGTTGGTGTCCGTCGACCGGTTGGAGAAACACTTCTCGCGGGCGGACGGCTACCTCGACCGACTGCTCTCCTCGGAGGTCGAGAGCGTGAAGGCGGTCGACGGCGTCGACCTGAGCGTCTACGAGGGGGAGACGCTCGGGCTGGTCGGGGAGTCCGGCTGCGGGAAGTCGACGACCGGGCGGTCGTTGCTGCGGTTGTTGGAGCCGACGGACGGCACCGTCGTGTTCGCGGGCGACGAGCTAACGGGGCTGTCGGACGACGAGATGCGCGCCCGGCGGACGGACATGCAGATGATCTTCCAGGACCCGATGTCGAGTCTCGACCCGCGGATGACGGTCGGGCAGATCGTCGCCGAGCCGCTCCAGATCCACGACCTCCCCGCAGAGCCGCCCGCAGACGGAGAGAACCGCCGGGAGCAACGCCGTCGTCGTGTTGACGAGCTGTTGGACGCGGTCGGGTTAGACCCCAGCCAGCGCGGGCGGTACCCACACGAACTCTCCGGGGGGCAACGCCAACGGATCGGGATTGCCCGCGCACTCGCGGTCGATCCGGACTTCGTCGTCGCCGACGAGCCGGTGTCGGCGCTCGATGTCTCCGTCCAGGCGCAGATTCTCAACCTGATGGAGGACCTTCAGGAGGAGTTCGGGCTGACGTATCTGTTCATCGCACACGATCTGGGCGTCGTGCGGCACATCTGTGACCGCGTGGCGGTGATGTACCTCGGCCGGGTCGTCGAGGTCGCGGAGACGGAGGCGTTGTTCGACGAGCCGCGCCACCCGTACACACAGGCGTTGTTGTCGGCGATTCCCGTGCCGGACCCGACCGCGGACACGGACGACCGGGTGATCTTGGAGGGTGACGTGCCGTCACCGGTCGACCCACCCTCGGGGTGTCACTTCCGGACGCGGTGTCCGCAGGTGATCCCGCCGGCGGGGATGGCCATCGACCAGGCGACGTTCCGCTCGGTGACGAACTACCGGCAACGGGTCAAGCGGGAGGCGATCGACCCCGCAGACGTGCGCGAGGAGGCGGCCGCCGAGGCCGGTGTCGCGACCGACGGCGGGACGGTCGGGCTCGAACGCGCGGTGCGGGAACGGTTCGGCATCTGGTCGTTGCCCGACCGGGCCGACGAGGCCGTCGCCGACAGCGTCGCCCACCTCGCGGACGGCGACTTCGCGGCCGCGAGCGAGGCGCTGTCGATCTTCGAATCCGTCTGTGAACGCGACGACCCGTCACTCGGCGATGGCGACCACCCCTCGGCGTGTCACCTCACCGACTGAGCGGTGTGTTCCCGGCGGTTCGGCGTTGGTTGCTGTTTGTCGGGAGGCGACCAACTCCGGACCGGGTTGCGGCTACGGCACGGACTTCGGAATTTTTATACTCTGTAGCTCCGCCAGTGAGAACGTATGTCACAGGACGACACAAGCAGACGTGAGTTCTTGAAGGCTGTCGGTGGGGCGGCCGCGACGGGGACGGTCGCGGCGACCGCCGGCTGTACCAGCGACATCAGCGGTGGTGGCGGTGAGAGTGGTCTGAGTGGGACACTCGTGTACGCGCGCGGTGACCACCCGGCGAACTACGACCCACAACAGACCACCAGCGGGGAGGTGGCGAAGGTCACCAACCAGGTGTTCGACTCGCTGATCCGGTTCGAGGCCGGCAGCGGCGGTCAGTTGGCTGACAGCCTCGCGACGGACTACTCGTTGGAGGGGACGACCGCGACCCTCACGCTCCGGGAGGACGTGACGTTCCACGACGGCGAGGAGTTCACCGCAGAAGACGCGAAGGCGACCGTCGACCGGTTCACCGACGAGGAGTACGACTTCTACCTGGGTGGCGAGAACCGGTCGGGGTACGGGCCGTTCACGTTCGGCAACTGGGTCGAGAGCATCGACGCGTCCAGTGACTACGAGCTGACGTTCGAACTCACCCAGCAGTACGCGCCGTTCCTGCGGAACCTGGCGATGTTCGCGGCCGCGATCCTCTCGAAGAGCCAGATCGAGAGCTTCGAGGGGAGCGGCGAGCCGCAGGTCGCGCTCGGTGAGGAGCCGATCGGCACCGGTCCCTTCGAGTTCGCAGAGCTCGACAACGAGAACAACCGTGTTCGGCTGGAGGCGAACACGGACTACTGGGGTGACGGGCCGAACGTCGCCGAGGTGGTGTTCCGGGAGATCACGGAGAACTCCACGCGCGCGTCCAGCGTGATCAACGGGGAGTCACACATCACGGACAACCTCGACTCCCAGTCGTTCCAACAGCTCCAGGACAACGACTCCGCGGAGTTGGTCTCGAAGAACGGGATCAACGTCGGCTACATGGCGTTCAACATGGAGCGCCGCGAGGAGTTCCGGTCGCAGGCGGTCCGGCAGGCCGTGAGCCACGCGGTCGACACCCAGGCGATTGTCGACGACATCTACCAGGGGTTCGCGGCGAACGCCGACCAACCGCTCCCGCCGGACGTGGCGGGCCACAACGAGGAGATCGAGCCGTACCCGACCGATAAGGACGAGGCGGAGTCGTTGCTCGAGGAGGCGGGCGTCGAGCCGTTCGAGTTCGAACTCGCGACGTTCTCGAACCCGCGGGGGTACAACCCGAGCCCGATCCAGACGGCAAACCAGGTCAAGTCCGATCTTGAGGAGATCGGCTTCACCGTGAACGTCAACCAGTTCTCGACGTTCTCGTCGTACCTCGACTACACGGATAAGGGGAAACACGACGCCTGTTTCCTGGGCTGGTACACAGACAACGCCGACCCGGACAACTTCCTGTACGTCCTGTTGGACCCGAAGGTGCCGATGGATGCGGTGCCCGAGGGCCAAGACTGGGTCAGCCGCGACACGGAGGGGTACAGCACCCTCAACGCGGCCGGCTGGGCCAACACGGAGTACATGGAGACCGTCCGGGAGGCGCAGGCCACCTACGACTCCGGCACCCGGGAGGAGCTGTACAAGGAGGCGAGTCAGATCGCCCACGACGAGGCACCGTGGGTGTTCCTCGACTACGCACAGACCCTGCGTGGCATCCACCAGAGCGTGAACAGCGACACGTTCACCGTCTCCTCCGTCGGCGGCCCGTATCTGGAGACCGTCGAGATCGACTCCGAGTGACGACCGACTGACGGGAAGCCGGCGACGATTCGGCGGCGAGTGACAGCCGGACGGCGGCGATCCGCTCCGAGTGACAGTCGGACGGCACCGGGGCGGCCGGCGCTCTCGAATCCGTCGTCGTCGGGTTGAAGTGACCGGCGGCTGGACGCAACGACACCACACGACACACCACATGGTCTCGAAACGTTTCCTGCTCAAACGACTCCTGTTGCTCGTCCCGGTGTTGTTCGGGGTGGCGACACTCGTGTTCGCGATTCTCCACCTGGCGCCGGGTGACCCGGCGCGGATCATCGTCGGTCAGCGCGCGAGCGCCGAACAGCTCCAACAGGTGCGGACGGAACTAGGGCTGAACGACCCGTTGTGGGTGCAGTACGTCCGGTTCCTGACCGACGCCGCGACGTTCCAGTTCGGCGACTCCTACCAGATCGCGAAGGGGACACCCGTCCGTGAGGTCGTCTCCGAGACGCTGCCGGTGACGATCGAACTGGCCTTATTCGGCCAGTTCTTCGGGCTCGCGTTGGGGATTCCGTTGGGCGTCGTCTCGGCGGTGAAACAGGACACGCTGACGGACCACGCCACCCGGATCGGCGCCTTGACGGGGATTTCGGTGCCGATCTACTGGTCTGGGCCGTTGCTGATCCTGTTTCTGTCGACGTATCTGGGGTGGTTCCCGGCCAGTGGCCGGATCGGCGCGACGATCTTCCTCGACAACAGTTGGCAGCTGTTGGGGACAGAACTCCCGCTGACGGGGTTGGTCACCGTCGACACGCTGCTGTTGGGGAACGTCGATGCGTTCCTCTCGGCGGTCACCCACCTTCTTCTCCCCTCGCTCGTGATCGGGATCTACTCGATGGCGCTGATCTCGCGGATGATGCGGTCGTCGATGTTGGAGGTGATCCGGCAGGACTACATCCGCACCGCCCGGGCGAAGGGTCAGGGCGCCCGGATCACCGTGTTGAAACACGGGTTCCGGAACGCACTCATCCCGGTCGTCACCGTCGTCGGTATCCAGTTCGGCTCGTTGCTGGGTGGAGCCGTGTTGACCGAGACCGTCTTCGGGATCGCCGGCATCGGGACGATGCTCGTCGAGGCGATTGGCGCGACCGACTACCCGCTCGTCCAGGGGACCGTTCTCACGTTCGCGTTGTTGTTCACGCTGGTGAACCTCGGCGTCGACGTGACGTACAGCTATCTCGACCCACGGATCGAACAGTGAGCACCGACACCGACACAGACGTGGACGCGCGCAGCCGGGGGCTGGTCGCCAGACTCCGCGCCTCGCCGTTCCTCTCCGAGCTGTTGTCGAACCGTCTCGCGTTGGCCGGGCTGACGATCATCCTCGCGATGCTCGTCACGGCGGTCGTCGCCCGGGTGACGCTGAGCTACGACGCCTTGACCGCCTCCCGCCTCGGCGGGACGATTCCGGACCGCGCGCCGCCGGGGTGGATCGGGCCGGCGGCGACCGATCAGTATCTGTTCGGGACGGACGCCAGCGCGCGTGATATCTTCCGGCGGTCGGCGTACGGCGCGTGGCTGGCGCTGAAGTTCGGCACCGTCGTCGTCGGCGTGTCGACGCTGGCGGGCGTCTCACTGGGGATTATCGCCGCCTACTACGGCGATGTGGCCGACAACGTCGTCATGCGGACGATGGACGTCCTGTTGGCGTTTCCGTCGTTGTTGTTGGCGTTGGCGATCGTTGCCATCTTCGGCAACGGGCTGTGGAAGGCGACGATCGCGCTTATCATGGTGTACACTCCGCGATTTGCGCGTGTCGTCCGCGGGGCCGCTCTCGCCGTGTTGGAAGACGAGTACATCGAGGCGACGGAGGCGTTGGGGGCGTCGGACCCGCGGGTGTTGATCCGGCACGTGTTCCCCAACACGCTCGCGCCTATCACGGTCCAGTCGACGCTGAACTTCGGGTTGGCGATCATCGACCTGGCGGCGCTGTCGTTCCTCGGGTTCGGCGCCAGCGGCGCGGCGCCCTCTTGGGGGTTGATGTTGTCGCGGGGCGTCGAGAACGGGTTGTTGACCGGGAAGTGGTGGATGTCCTTCTTCCCGGGGATGTTGCTCGCGTTGACCGTGCTCGGATTCAATCTCCTCGGGGACGGGATGCGTGATGCACTGGACCCACGGATGCGGGACGCGGTCGACTGAGCCGTGTCCCGGTCCGACCCGACGGCCGAGGGTGAACCCCCGCCGTTGGCGACGGCGCTCCGGCGCCGGCTCCGACTGCTCGCGAGCGGGGTCGCCGTCGGCGCGCCCGCCGGCCCGGTCGCTGTCGGGGTGTTGATCGCGACCGGGCGGCGGCTGCCGGACGCCGTTGCCGCCGGGTTCGCGCTCGGGACGCTCGCGTTGGGGTTCGGCGTGCTCGGCTGGAGCGGGTCGATCCTCGCGGGGCCCGGGATCGCCGCGGCCCGTGACCACCTGGCCGTCGGGAGCGACTGGACGGAGACCGGGAGCCGACGGGCGATGACCCGGATCGTCGGCGTCGGCGTCGGGGTGATGACGACGACGAGTCTGTTGGAGACGCTAGCGTAGCCCGCAGTGTCGGTGTGCCCGCCGCGTTTAAGATTCGGTGTCGCGTAGCGAGGACGATGACGGAGTCGCTCGCGGACCGGTTCGAGACGACCGACCTCCCAGAGAGTGTCGACGAAGCGGCCGCCGACAGGCTCGCGACGGTCGCACACCTGTTAGACGAGTGTGTCAGGCTCCCCGGCGGGGTCTCCGTCGGACTCGATCCGATTCTCGGGGTGGTACCGGTGGTCGGCGACGCGTTGTCTGCGGGGTTGTCGTTGTACATCGTCGGCGAGGCGGCCTACCTCGGGGTGTCGTACACGACAGTCGTCCGGATGTTGGGCAACGTCGCGGTCGATGTTGTCGGCGGGAGCGTCCCCGTCGTCGGCATCCTGTTCGACGCGTTCTGGCGGGCGAACCGCCGGAACGTCGAGTTGGTGCTCGACGAACTGGGTGTCGACGCCTCGGCGGCGCCGGCCGAGTCGGAAACGACTGGCGAGGCGGGGGACACGACGGCCGGAGACGAGACGACGAACACGACGGGTGGAGACGAGGCAATGAACACGACGACCGGAGACGAGACGATGGGCACGGCAACCGACGGAGAGACCGACCCGGATGTTGTCACCATCGAGGTCGGGACAGAGACGGACAACTAACTGTCGTCTCAGGTCTCGACGGCCAGTTCCGCGTCGGGGGGTTCCTCCAGTGACGGCTCGTCGCTCCAGACGGCGGTGTACACCAGTTCATCGGCAGTCGCAAGCCGGCCGTCCGACTCGGCGGTCGTCAGTCGTCGGCCGGCTGACGGTCGAGGAACCGTTCCGGCAGTGTCTCCACTTCACCCACCTGGACGCGCCAGAGGTCGGCGTACAACGCGTCCCGCTCCAACAGCTCCTCGTGTGTGCCGACCGCCTGGACGACACCGTCGTCCAAGACGACGATCCGGTCGGCGTCCCGCACCGTCGAGAGCCGGTGGGCGACGACGAACGTCGTCCGGTCGGTGACCATCTCCGAGACGTTCTGTTGGACGATCATCTCCGTCTCGTTGTCGACGTGGCTGGTCGCCTCGTCGAGGATCAGAAGCGAGGGGTCTTCGAGGATCGCGCGGGCGATGGCGAGCCGTTGGCGTTGGCCGCCCGACAGCTTCACGCCGCGTTCGCCGACGACCGTCTCGACGCCGTCGTCCATCTCGGTGACAAACTCCCAGGCGCCGGCCTGCCGGAGCGCCGACTCCAACGCCCCGTCGTCGACCTGTTCTTGGCCGTAAGCGACGTTTTCCTGGACGGTGCCGCCGAACAGGAACGGCTCCTGGCTGACGTAGCCCAGATGCGAGCGGAGTGACGATAGCTGGAGGTCGCGTACGTCGTGGCCGTCGAGCCGCACCGCCCCCTCGTCGGGGTCGTACAGCCGCATCAACAGCTTCGTCAGCGTGGTCTTCCCGGCGCCGGTCGGGCCGACGAGCCCGATCGTCTCGCCGGGGGCGACCGAGAGGTTTACGTCGTCAATCGTCGGCTCGTCGACGGAGTCGTACGCGAAGGTGACATCATCGTACTCGACTGCGCCGTCGACCGACTCCAACGTGACGCCCGTCTCACGATCCGGGACACGGTCCGGTTCCCGCAGCAGGCCGACGATCCGTTCGGTGGCGGCGTAGGCGTACTGGTAGTTGTTGAGCACCTGCCCGAACTGCTGCATCGGGTACATCAGCCGGCGGGCGTACGCCAGGAAGGTGACGAGCGTCCCCGCGGACAACGCCAGCGTGAACGGGCCGCCAAACAGGTAGGCGTAGCCGCCGAGCGCGAACGTCGCGCCGTAGCCCGCGGCGGTGATCAGCGTGAGCGTCGGGAAGAACTTGATCCGGGTGGTAATCGCGCTCCAGTTGGCCGTCCGGTAGTCGTCGGAGGCCGCCTCGACGCGGTCGGTCTCGTACCCCTCCCGGCCGAACGCCTTGATCACTTTGATACCGCCGATGTTGTTCTCCAGCCGGGCGTTCATCTGGCCGACCGACGACCGCACCTCGCTGTACTTCGGTTCGATCTCCTGTTGGAACCGGTAGGAGGCGTACCCCAGCGCCGGCACCATCAACAACGTCACCAGGGCAAGCTGCCAGTGGAGCCAGAGCGTGAACGCCGCGATCGTCAGCGAGCTGACGACGATCCGGACCCCACCCTGGAGATCCTGTGAGAGAAACGACTCCAGTTGGTTCACGTCGTTGTTCAGCACCGACATAATCTCACCGGTCTTGTGGTCGTCGAAGAAACCCAGCCGTTGGGTCTGCATCGTCTCGTAGGTGTCAGTCCGGATCTCGTGTTGGACATCCTGCGCGACACGGTTGAGCGCCCACCCGCGGACGTACGCCGACAGCGCAGCGAGCCCGAAACAAATCGTCACCACACCGATCGTGAGCGCGAACTGGCCGCCGGTCGTCGTCGGAATCAACCCCGACGGCACCAACGGGAGATCGAACGGGCGACTCTCGACGAACAACGCGTCGAGCGCGATCCCGAGGACGAGTGCCGGCACCGAGAACAACGCCGCAGACAGGATCGTCGACACTGCCCCCACGATCAGCGTCGGGACGTGGTCCCCGGCGTACTCCCGCGCGAGATACCGCATCGGCCGCCCGGCGTGCTCCCTGAGCCCGTCGAGCGAGCCGTCGTCAGTCGACATATCAGTTAGAGGGGCGCCGGACACTTCACAGTTCGTGTCGGGGAAGAGGAATACTCGAAAAGGCAACCAGAACACGTCCCGCGGGGGCGCGCGCCACGCTGCCCTCGTGGCAGCGTGCGCGTGCGAGGGTCTCGCGAACGGAGTGAGCGAGACCTCGTCGGAGCTTGCTCCGACGGTGGACGAGCGAGTGACCAGAGGGAGCGAGCGAGGAGGTTGGGGAGGTCTGAGGCTGCGGTGCAGAGCGGTCGCGGAGCGGTGCGGTCGCGGAGGGGTGCGGTCGCGGAGCGGTCAGCACCACGATAGCAGACGCGAGCGCGCCGCGGGACGGCGCGCTCGCGCTTTTTGATCGAGCTTTTTTTTCTTGGGTGGGCGCGCGCAGCGCGCCCACCCGAGGAGTGAAAAAGGTCGGTCGGTAACGCTTAATGGTCCGCTCGGACTCCGGGAAGACATGAGTGAGATTACGGTGACCCTGCCGGACGGGTCGGAACTGTCCGTGCCGGAGGGAGCGACCGTCGAGGACGCGGCCTACGAGATCGGCACGGGACTGGGTAACGACACCGTCGCGGGGAAGATCGACGGGGAACTGGTGGACAAGGCAACGCCGGTGTCGGACGGCGCGGCCATCGAGATCGTCACCGAGAGCGCCGACGAGTACCGCGACGTGTTGCGCCATACTGCCGCCCACGTGTTCGGGCAGGCGCTCCAACGGGCGTATCCGGAGGCAAAGCTCGCCATCGGGCCCTCGACGGACGACGGATTCTACTACGACGTGAGCGGCGTCAAACTGGACGAGTCCGACCTCGAAGCGATCGAGGCGGAAATGGAGGAGATCGTCGCCGCCGACTACGAACTCGTCCGGGAGGAACGGAGTCGGGAGGAAGCCCGCGAGGCGTACCCGGACAACCCGTTCAAACGGGAGATCCTCGACACGGAGGCGGCCGGCGAGGACCCCGTGAGCTTCTACGTTCAGGACGGCTGGGCGGATCTGTGTCAGGGGCCACACGTCGGGTCGACGGGTGAGATCGGCGCCGTGAGCCTGTTGGAGATCTCACAGGCGTACTGGCGCGGCGAGGAGGACAACGAGTCACTCACCCGGGTGTACGGGACGGCCTTCGAAAACGAGTCACAGCTGGAGGCGTTCATCCAGAAACGGGAGGAAGCGAAGGAACGCGACCACCGGAAGATTGGCCGAGAGATGGATTTGTTTTCGGTGCCAGACCACTCCCCGGGGTGTGTCCACTTCCACCCGCCGGGGATGACGATCCGGCGAGAACTGGAGGAGTACATCCGCGAGAAGAACCGTGAGTTGGGGTACCAGGAGGTGAAGACGCCGGAGCTGAACAAAGCGGAGCTGTGGAAGCCAACGGGTCACTACGACGCGTTCAAAGAGGACGGCGAGATGTTCGCGTGGGAACAGGACGGGACGGAGTACGGGTTGAAGCCGATGAACTGCGCGAACCACGCACACGTCTACGGGGACGAACGCCACTCCTACCGCGATCTCCCGTTGAAGTACGCGGAGTTTGGCACCTGTTACCGGAACGAACAGTCCGGGGAGCTGTCGGGGATGCTCCGTGTGCGCGGGTTCACGCAGGACGACGGCCACGCGTTCCTGCGGGAAGACCAGCTGCGCGAGGAACTGCTCGCACACGTCCGGGTGATCGAGGAGATCTACGACAGCTTCGGCTTCGACGTGGAGTACGTGTTGGAGACGAAAGGTGACGACGCAATCGGCTCCGGGGAGATCTGGGAGACCGCCACGGACGCGCTCCGGAACGCGTTGGAGACGGAGGGGTTAGACTACGAGGTCGAGGCCGGCGAGGCCGCCTTCTACGGCCCGAAGATCGGGGTGAACGCCATCGACGCCCTCGACCGGTCGTGGACCATCGGTACCGTCCAGGTGGATTTCAACATTCCCGAACGGTTGGATCTGGCGTACGTCAGCGAGGCGAACGAACAGGAACGTCCGGTGGCGATCCACCGCGCGTTGCTCGGCTCGTTCGAACGGTTCATGGCCGTCCTGATCGAGCACTTCAAAGGGAACTTCCCGACCTGGCTCGCGCCCGAACAGGTGCGGGTGCTCCCGATCTCTGACGACCAGTTGGGGTACGCCGAGTCCGTCGCCGCCGACATCCGCGCGGCGGGGTTCCGTGTCGAAATCGAGGACCGCGATATGACCGTCGGCCGGAAGATCCGGGCGGGTCACGACGACCGCGTCCCGTACATGTTGATCGTCGGGAGCGACGAGGCCGACGCCGAAACGGTCTCCGTCCGCGACCGCCAGGAACGCGAGATCAACGACGTGGAGCCGTCCGTGTTTCTCGACCACCTCCGCACCGAACGCGACCAGAAGAGCGAGAATCCGTACTTCGTGCCGATGCAGAAGCACTGAGTCGCGGTTGGGCCACGCAGTACGGGGCCATTCTCGCGGTGTCGTTCGGAGACGCGGTAGACTCAATAGGTTCGGGTGACCACAGTGTAGTAACGAGGGATCCAAGTCGATGAACATCACTGTGGCACACACGGCTGCTTCTGCACTGGACACTCTCTCTTCGAATCTAGCAGACCGAGTGATTCAGAAGTTGGAGCGTCTCAAGAACGAAGACCCTGAGACGATGTTAGAACAGTCGCCAGAGGGATACTACCTTCTCCGTGAGGACGACTACGTGGTTGTTATCGACTGGGACCCGGAAGACGACACGGTGCGTGTGCTCGATGTCACGCAGAGGGAGAACGTCAGAGACGCGATGATGCCGTGAGTGGCGTTAGATTCTGTCTTTTATCTCCTCCAGCGTCGGCTCACCGCCTCCGCTGAGTTCCTCACAGTGGCTCGGTATCATCGGCTTCTGGATCTCGTTTTCGATCTGCGATAACGCCTCGTTTCTGAGGTTGTTCAGGTCAACGAGCGACGCGCGGATGTACACGAGTTCAACGGACGACACGTCTGTGTCATCGATTGCTCTCTGGAGCCGTCTGTGGACGGGTTTCGCCTTTGTGTAGAAGTTGACGACTGCTCTCACCTCGTCGTCGGTGAGCCCTCCCAAATCGTCGGCGTTGCTGTCGAACACCGTCGTTACGACCGGACTCTCCTCTGGAAGATAACTCTCCTCAGTCAACTCTTTCGTCTTCATCTCTCTTGCTGTCTTGTAGATCCGATCACCGCTCTTGACCATCTCTGCGTACAGTGCGTTCCGGAGTCGGTCGTTACGGTCGCGCTGTCGTTGCGAGTAGAGTTGGTAGCTCCCACCGACAGTGATGAATGCAGACAGGCCAATCACGATGTCACCCAGGGTTACGGTGAGAAAGTCGATCACAGTTGATTCAGTGGCTCTACTGGAGGGTGTAATTTCTTTCGCTAATCAATCGCCGTCAGAAGACGAACGCCCCTCTCACCGGTCCAGTGAATCGGCTATTTTACTTTGACATCTCCGAGTCACTGGAGAACTGCGTGGGACCGGATTCGAACCGGCGGACCTCTACAGGACAGCGCCCTCAACGCTGCGCCGTTGGCCT
>ERZ1034486.64-NODE-64-length-32446-cov-5.713501_pt1 | contig 32446 bp, 34 predicted proteins | sample MGYA00520683_ERZ1034486 | MGnify/ENA primary metagenome ERZ1034486 (study PRJEB33760, sample SAMEA4777685) | hypersaline lake metagenome | biome: hypersaline environment; feature: brines | place: Spain | collected 2012-08 | depth 0 m ...
ACGGAGATCGTCGCCGGCTACCAGACGGAGTACTCGTCGGTGTACTTCGTGTTGATCTACCTCGGGGAGTTCATCCACATCTTCCTGGGCGGTGCGATCGCGGCGGTGTTGTTCCTCGGCGGGGCGTCGGCGCCGATCTCGGCGCTGAGCTTCGTTCCGGGGTTCGTCTGGTTCACCGCCAAGATGTGGGCGTTCTACCTGTTCACACAGTGGGCCCGCTCGGCGGTGCCGCGGCTCCGCCCGGACCAGTTCCTCGAGGTCGGCTGGAAGGGGCTGTTGGTGTTGTCGTTCGCCAACCTCGTCTTGACGGCCGTGATCGTCGGCGTGACCGCCTGACACGAACCGAACACACAACTACTCGGAGACAGAACACACAAACCATGATCGGGATTCTCAAGTCGATGGCAACGACGATGAAACACGCACTGAGCGGGGAGACGTTCACGGTGGAGTATCCGGATGTCGCACCCGAGGTGAGTCCGCGGTTCCGCGGGGTCCACAAGTTCTCACAGGAGCGCTGTATCTGGTGTCGACAGTGTGAAAACGTCTGTCCGAACGACACGATCCAGATCGTTCAAGACGACATGCGCAACGGGGAACAGTACAACCTCCACATCGGCCAGTGTATCTACTGCCGGCTGTGTGAGGAGGTGTGTCCGGTGGACGCGATTTTGCTCACCCAGAACTTCGAGTTCACCGCCGACACCAAAGACGAGTTCGTCTACAACAAAGAACAGCTGAAAAACGTCCCGTGGTACAAGGGGATCGACCCGTTGGAGTCGCGGGAACCCGACCGGGGCGCCTGGATCGGCGAGGGTGACGGCGAAGTGGACTATCAGTAACGCGTCGACTGTTCTCCCGAACGATCGTACTCGCCGGCGGCCGTTCTCTCGGATCGTCTGCCTCCACAGTCACAGGCGAGACGGCGACGGCCGACTACTGAATCTGGTCGTCGTACTCGTCGGCCGACAACAACTCGCCGTCGTCGCCGGTCGGCTCGACCTCCAACATCCAGCCGTCGTCGTACGGGTCCTCGTTGACGAGTTCCGGCCGGTCGAACAGCTCCTCGTTGACCGCCGTCACCTCCGCGGCGACCGGGAGATACAGATCCGAGACGGCCTTGATCGACTCGATCACGCCGAACTCCTCGCCCGCAGACAGTTCCTCACCCTCGTCGGGCAGTTCGACGAACACCACGTCGCCGAGTTCGTCCTGTGCGAAGTCCGTGATCCCGACCCGGTGTGGTTCGTCGTCCGTGAGGTACTCGTGGGACTCGAGATACCGGCGGTCGCTGGGTACGTCGAAGCTCACGCCTGTCCTCTCGAGTGTGTGTGACGTGTACCTGTCGGTTCGGCCGGCCGTCGCCGACTGCGGCCTCAGTCGCCAAACGGCGGCTCCGTGACCCGTGCGGCCGTCTCGCGGCCACGGACGAGCACGCCGACCTCCGTTCCCGGCTCCGCGAGTGCCGTCGGCACGTACCCCAGCGCGACCGGTCGGTCGAGTGTCGGCACTTTCGTCCCGCTGGTGACGATCCCGACCGTCTCGCCGTCGACGATCTCGTAGCCGTGGCGCGCGATCCCGCGGTCGAGCAGTTCGAGCCCGACGAACGCCCGCTCCGGGTCGGCGGCGTCGACCAACGCGTCGCGGCCGACGAACGCCGTGTCGGTGTCGACGACGAACCCGATCCCGGCCTCGTAGGGGGTGCGTGGTTCGTCGTCCGGGTGGAAGTCCTGTCCCGAGAGGAGGAACCCCTGTTCGATCCGGAGCGTGTCGCGGGCGCCCAGCCCGCACGGCTGCACGTCGAAGGTGTCCCACACCGTTTCGGCGTCGCCCCACGGACAGAGAATCTCGAAGCCGTCCTCCCCGGTGTACCCCGTCCGCGCGACCAGACAGTCGACGCCGGCGACGGCCGTCGCAGTGAGGTCGAACCGGCCGAGCGCGGTCAGGTCCGCGTCGGCGGCGTCATCGACGATCCCGGGCGCGTCGGGGCCCTGGACCGCGAACATCGCCCACTCCTCGGTGACGTTCCGGACGGTCGCCGCGAGGTCCTCGTCGTCACGGTAGTCGACCCAGCGGTCGTAGGTGTCTGTGTCGTTGCCGGCGTTCGGGACGAACAGGTACGCCTCGCCGTCGGTGTTGCCGGTGATCTCGGCGACACGGTCGTCCGGGAGCCGGTACACCACCGTGTCGTCGATCAGCGTCCCGTTCTCCCGGAGAACCGCGGTGTACTGCGCCTCGCCGGGGACGAGCCCGCTGGGGTCGTTCGTGGTGAGCCGTTGCATCAGTCGCGTCGCGTCCGGGCCGGCGACCTCGATTTCGCCCATGTGCGAGACATCGAAGATCCCGGCCGTCTCGCGGACGGCCTCGTGTTCCGTCGTGATGGAGTCGAACTCCACGGGCATCTCCCAGCCACCGAACCCGGTGAACGATGCGCCGCGGTCGGCGTGCCGCTCCCGCAACGGGGGGTTCCGTCGTGTCACACCTTTAGAGTCGGCTGGAACCGAGTAATCAGTTGCGAAGCCGGGAGCCGAAACCGACAAGCGCGTCTCCCGCGAATCGCCGGCAGTGACACTCACGAAACGGATCATCCCCTGTATCGATGTCGACACCGACGAGAACGGCGACGCGGCCGTCTACACCGGGGTCAACTTCGAGGATCTCCAGTTCACCGGCGACCCCGTCGAGATGGCCCGCAAGTACAACGCCGCCGGCGCAGACGAGTTCATTTTCCTCGACATCACTGCCAGCGCCGAAGGCCGAGAGACGATGCTCGACACCGTCGAACGGGTCGCCGACGAGGTGTTCATCCCGCTGACTGTCGGCGGCGGCATCCGGACCCGCGAGGACGTGAAAGAGACGCTCCGGGCGGGCGCAGACAAGGTGTCGATCAACTCCGGTGGGATCGCCCGTCCGGAGCTGATCGAGGAGGGGGCTGCCGCCTTCGGCTCGCAGTGTATCGTGATCAGTGTCGACGCCCGCCGCCGGTTCGACGAACAGGGCGAACACTACGTCGAGATCGACGGGGAGTCCTGTTGGTTCGAGTGTACGGTGAAAGGCGGCCGCGAGGGAACCGATCTGGACGTAATCGAGTGGGTGAACGAGGCGGAACGCCGCGGCGCGGGCGAGCTGTTCGTCAACTCCATCGACGCCGACGGGACGAAGAACGGCTACGACATCCCGCTCACCCGTGCGGTGTGTGAGAACGTCTCAACGCCCGTGATCGCCTCCTCGGGGTGTGGCGGCCCCGAGGACATGTACGAGGTGTTCACCGAAGCCGGCGCGGACGCCGGACTGGCGGCGTCGATCTTCCACTTCGACGAGTTCGGGATCGACGAGGTGAAACAGTATCTCGACGAGCGTGACGTGCCTGTCAGGCTGTAGTCCTGACACCCTCCCACCACTGAACGGGTGGGATTTCGCTCGCTGCGTGTCAGTCCCGCCAGAACCACACCGAGAGACTGACACCAGAGAGCGTCCCGCAAACGGTAGTCCACGCGAGTAGGTACCCTCCGAACCCAAACCATCTCCCGACGGCGTACGCGGCCCTCGCTCCGACGCCGAAGAAAACAGAGAAACCTCCAATGAAATAAAGACACCTGACTATCCGCTCGTGATCGATTCGACTGTCACGAACAGCTTCCTGTCCACCGGGGTACAAGCTCCACGCGGCCAGAGCCGGAACGGTAAACGAAACCACGAGCAGCGCTACTACGACCTCTCCGCTAGTTGCGGCTTGAGACAGTATACCCGACAGAGGATAAAAGCATACACCTCCGGTCACCAATGAAAAAAATAGTCTGCTCATGTACCCGTGGTCTACAATACTATTAACAACTGTTGTGCGAGGGGCTCACATTATACATCTAGTGATATCCGTTCCAGTCTGCTAGGAGTACTGCCTCGTACTTCTCGTCTGCACCTCTAGTGCGCTACAGCCGACCGACGGACTCGACGGAGACGGATTCTACGTCGTCCAACCTGGCGAACGACTCCTCGACGGCCTCCGTCCCGCCCTCGTCGTCGGCGACGATGACGGTCGGGAGCAGTGCGACCAGTCCGAACGCGACGTCGTCGCGTTCGATTCCGCTGATTTCTGCGCCCTCCGGGAGCGCCTCCTCCAACGACTTCTGGAGGCCGTCGAGGTCGATCTCGGGGCTCTCCGGCATCACTTTCAGCTGTGCGGCGACCTTCCCCATCGTTACGGCCCCCTGAACCCACAGCTGGGACACTCGTACAGTTTGCTCTGTTTGCGGCAGGTGCCACACCGGTGGATGCCGGTGCCACACTCCGGACAGTCGAACGCCGCGGCCGAGAGGCTCGCGACGTCGACGCCGCAGGAGACACACCGGCGTTCGGTCTCGTCTGCTCGGGCGTCACTCATACCTGTCACAACCGCGCCGCGGGCTTTAATCGTTGTCTTTCGACCCCGGTCGCGGCTCCCGTCGCCGCCCGTTCTGGCTCACCCGCCGACGACGATCGGCCCGAGCAACACCCCCATCAGGTGGACCCGACGACAGCCGAACCGCGCCGGCAGGAACCCGACCGCGGCGGCGGCCGCCAACGCCACCAGTCCGGTCACGCCGGCGAACGCACCCGACAGGACGGCGACAAACCCCAACACCCCGACGACGAGTTCACGCTGTGGGACGCGGCGGGCGACGACGAAGGCGGCGTCACCGAGCAGCAACACGCCCGCGACGCCGACCCCGCCGGCGACGACCGTCGCCGCGAGCAACGGGGGGAGTTGCGGCGGCACCCCGGCCTCGGACATCGCGACCAACACGCCCGAGCGTGGGGTGCCGAGGACGACGAACGCGAACAGTGCAAACACCGCTGTCGCGGTGTTCGCCCCGCTCGTCGCGACGACGTACTCACGAGCCGGGTCCTCGCCGGGTGTGAACGGCAATGCGAGTGTCGCCGCCACGCCCGCCGACACGCCGGGGAGGTAGCCGACGGCCGCCCCCGATCCCGTGCCGGCCGTCGCGGCCGCGCCGAGACTCCGCGGGGCGAGCGCGAGCCGGGCGTCCGCCTGCGGCGGCACCCCGCCGCCGTCCAACGCGTCGACGAGAACAGGCACGCCGAACAGCCCCGCGAACAACGGGGTGAGTGTCCCGCCGGCCGCGACGAGCGCCGTCGGTGTCTGCTCGGGCGTGACGAGCCCGAGTGCGGCCGCCAACAGGAACGAGACGGTCGCGACCCCGCGTCGTCGCCACGTGTGTTCTGTCGCGACACCCAACAGTGCCACCCCGCCGAGCAGGACCGGGAGGTGTGGACGTGCCTTCGGGTAGAGGTCGGCGGCGACGGCCGTCAGTGGGACAGCGACCGGGATGGCCGCCGCCAACGCCACCCCGCTCCCGACCGCCGACAGCCGGAGCGCCTCCCGCCCGCGCCCACCCAACACGAGTTCATGGCCCGGGAGCGCGCTGGCGGCCATCGCCGCGTCCGGCACCCCCAACACGAGCGACGGCACCACGTCGAGGAACGTGTGGACCACACCGGCCGACAGCATCGCACACCCCAACGGGAGCGGTGCCACCCCTAACGCCGGTGCCGCGGCGAGCAACAACACCGCGAGGTTGTTGGCGTGGAGTCCCGGGACGAGCCCGCTACACAACCCCAGTCCACAGCCGCCGACTGTCGCCGCCACGACCACCGTTCCCGCTGTCACGGGGTGTGTGGTTCCGGTTCCGTACTTCAACCCTGTGTCGCGGTCGGCGAGACCGACCACCGTCGCTGGTCGGCCAGCCTCCGAAAAAAGTCGTGTCCGTCCGCGGCCGCGAGTGTGGCCGTCAGCCGAACAGCTCGCCGAGGCCCTCGCCTGCGGCGTCGTCGTCGTCGTCGTCCTCCTCTTCTGCGGCCTCCTCGACCTCCTCCTCGGCGTCGTCGTCCTCCTCCTCGGCGTCGGCCTCCTCGGCCTCCTCCGCGCCGCCGGCGGCCGGTGCTGCGCCGGCAGCCGGGGCGGCGGCGGCCGTCTCGACGGCCTCCTCAATGTCGACATCCTCGAGGGCAGCGGTCAGCGCCTTGACGCGGGACTCCTCCACGTCGACGCCCGCCGCCTCCAGGACCTCGGTGACGTTGTCTTCTGCAATCTCTGCGTCGGCCTCGTTCAGGATGAGTGCTGCGTAGACGTACTCCATCGTTGTCCTCCGTTGTTAGTCTCCGAACATGTCGCCGAGTCCGGCCGCGCCGTCGTCTTCCTCGTCCTCCTCGGCGTCGTCGGTCTCGGGTTCGGGGTCGTCGTCTGTCTGCTCCTGTTCTTCCTCCTCCGCCTCGTCGGCGGGCTCGGGGTCGGCTGCGGGCTCGACGCCGCGCAGTTCCTCCGGGAGCGCCTCCTCGTCGTCGATCTCCGCGGCGAGCGCGCGCACCTGCGCGTCCGCCTCGGCGACGAGATCCGGCACCAGCTCCTCGTCGGCGATTGCCGCCGACACGCCGACGCTCTTGGCCTCGCCGGCGGCCTTCCCGAGCAACGAGCCGACCGTCTGTGCGGTCGGAATCGCCGCGTTCACCGAGAGGTTGCGCGCACCGGCGGCCGCGGCCTCCACGTCCGCGCGGTACTCGTCGATGTCGATCGCCAGGTCTTCCGGCTCGAACACGACGCCGTCGGCGACGACGGCACGGAGGTCGAGTCCGACCTCCTTCGGCTCGATCCCGAGTTCACCCAGCACACTCGCGAGGTCGGCGCCCACCTCGTCGCCCGGCTCGGCGACGACGGAGTCCGACAACACCTGGATCGACCCCTCCTGAATCCGGGCTTCCGCGCCGGCCTGTTGGAGTTCGCCGACGAACGGACCGGGGTCGACCCCCGTGTCACCCTCCGGGATGACGATCTCGTTGGGGGCGACCTCGCCGGCACTGATTGGTGCCGAGGTCTTCGACGCCTCCAACTGCTGGTAGAGCCCGAACGGGTTGTCGTTCGTCCCGATGAGTCCGACGTGACCGGTCATCTCCTCGCCGAGATCGGCGACGGAGCCGCCGGCCGCCTCCAGCGCCCGAACGGTGAGCGTGTTGCGGCTCATCCGCAGTGCCGCCTGCCCGTACAGCTCCCGGCGCATGTCCTGGAGCTGTCGGGAGGGGATTCCGGTGAGGTCGACGACGCCGACGGCGTCGTAGCTGTCGACGAACTCGGCGAGTTCCTCGACCTCCTCACGCTTCCACTGGGGAACGTCCGCGGTCTTGTTTCCGGCGGCGTCGCTCATGCGGGCACCTCCACGGCCGGCCCCATCGTCGTCTTCACGTAGACGGTGTCGATGTTCAGCGGCCCCTTCTCTAAGTCCGCCTCGAGCCGGCGCATGATCACGTCGATGTTCTCTCCAACCTCGTCTGCGGTCATGTCCTCCGCGCCGACACGGGTGTGGAACGTCCGACGGTCACCGGATCGCAGCTGCACCGTGTTGGTCATCCGGTTGACCGTCTCGACGACATCCTCGTCGACGCCCAACGGCGTCGGCATCTTTCCGCGCGGGCCGAGGATTCGACCGAGGTTCGACGCCACGTCCTGCATCAGCGCCTCCTCGGCGACGAAGAAGTCCGTCTCCTCTGCCAGACTCTTCGCTTCGTCCTCGTCGCCGGCCAGATCCGCGAGATCGCCGCCGGACAACACTTCGTCGGCGACGTCTTCTGCACGGAGGGCGGTCTCCCCCTCCGCGATGACGACGATGGAGGTCTCCTGTCCGGTGCCAGCCGGCAGGACAATCTCCTCGTCGACTCGGTTCGACGGGTCGTTCAAGTCCAGGTCACGCAAGTTGACTGCCAGGTCCACGGTCTCCGTGAACTCCCGACCGGGAGCCTCCTCGAGCGCCTGAGAGACTGCGTCTTCTATTGAATCTGCCATCTTTCACCTCCGTAGTACGCAGGAACGCTCCTACGGGTCAGTGAAACAGGCGGATGCCTGTCTCGTCTCCGAAGTCGGCAACGAGCCTCTTAAGACCGTCGAACGCCGCCCGCGGCCCGTCACACGACACGGGCCACGCTACAACAGACTCTCGCCGAACACGATCACGGCGAGGTTGTTGGCGAACACAGCGAGCCCGGCGGCGACAAGCAGTCCGAGCCACGCCTCGATCACGACCGCGTAGTACGGCCGCAGCCACGGTGGTGTCCGCCGCAGTGTCGCCACCACACCCCGGAAGCCGACCGTCCCGGCGACGACTGCGAGCAGATTCACCGCGACCAACGCCGGCAGTGACCGCCGTAACAGCCACCGCACGAACGGGTTCGCCTCCCTGTCGACGCCGACTGTCGCCGCCGCCCCCAGCGTCGTCAACACGTCCACCGTCGTCAACAGGAACAACGCGACCGCGACCCACTCCCAGTACTCGTCGATCCGGTCGGCCAGTTCGGCGTCTCCGATCCCCTCGTCGACTGCCTCTGGTCGACTCACCTCGTCACCTCGCCCACCCGTTCGAGAACGACCGACTGTCTGAGAACACCCAACGTGGTGATCTGCTGCACGGCGCTGACCGAACTGGTCCGGTTAGTCGACGACACACCGACCGACGTGGCGTCACCTCTCGTCTCGCCGCGTTGTCGGTCACCCAGTTCGTCCGCCCGTGCGATGGCCGCGTCCGGATCGAGCCGCCGCTCGTCGTCTGCGGTCTCTCGGAGGATCGTCTCCACCGCCCCCGGCGAGAGCCGCCCACCGTCCACGATCATGTCCGTCACCGTCCCGGCAACGACCGGCGTCGCCGCAGACGTTCCTCGGACCCGCCCGGCGGCGTCGGTCACAACCGTGTCACCCGCGCGCACGTCACCGACACCCCCCGCGTACCGTGCCGGCCCCCCGTCACCGTCGACGGCGCCGACCGCGATCACGCCCGGCACCGTTGCCGGCGGGAGTGTCCCGCCGCCGCGTGTCGTGTGTGTCAGTTGGTGTCGAGCCGCAAACAAGTCGAGGGCCGGCGTTCCCGCTGTCACCCTGTCGGCGTGGACCTGCACGTAGTACTCGCCCGCCGGAACCGTCGTGTCGATCGCCTCAGTGGTGCCGCTCGACCGTGTCGAACTGGCGACGAATCGGTCCCGACCGTCGGCAACCCGACGGTAGAGGTAAAGATCGTAGTCGACGCTCGTCTCGGTCTGCCGCGCGGCTGTCCGTGGTGTTCCCGATCCCTCACCCCAGTAGAGCCGGAGCGTCAACTGCCCCTCGACGGTCCGGCGCCTGTCGGTGTCACGTAGTGTGTTCCGCCGACTCTCTCCGTCGAACGCGAGCCACCCGTTATTGGCGGCTCGCCCCCGCCAGTGGCGTTGTGCGTAGTTCCCGGCGGAGGTGACGAACACCGCGCCGTCGGCGGCGGCCCGCTCGGCGGCGGTCTCGAACTGATCGTGGCTGGCGGTCGTCCGTGGGAAGTAACTGCCGGCGTCGACGATCACGTCCATATCCCGTTCCAACAACCACTCCACGGCACCACCGTACCGCTCGGCGGTCGGCCGGGGGCCGACGCCGGCGAGGTACAACGCCGCCGCGGGGGACTGCTCGGCGACGACCTCCGCGACCGCGGTGTCGTGACCGGTCGGCCCCCGAGCGAACGGGAGCGCCGGCCCATCCGCCGGCTGGCGGCGACTCTGGGTGCGACTGTCCCCCGCTCCGGGTCGAACGCCGTCCCGATTACGCCCACCCTGACCGGATCGCTCCCGGCCGTCGCACTGTCGACACTCGTCGCCTGCTCCCCACCGAGCACGTCGGCCGTCGGCAGCCGACCGTCGCGCCGCTCTGACTCCGCGACGACACCGGCGGCGCTGGTGGTGACGAGCACGACCGCGAGCACGGCCGCGTACGCACGGAGCCGTCTCACTGCACCCCGACCGCAGGCAGCGTTGGCGGTCGCTCACCCCCGCTGTGGCCGGCTGGCTGTTCGCTCACTCGATCACCGACCGGAGTCGGCGTACGGTGAGCACGGTCGCTCCCAACGCGACACCACCGAGAAAGACGAGCAGTCCGGGCGGGAGCGGTGTCGCCGCCGTTCCACCGACGGCGTCCGGAACGCGGGGTGCACCCGTCGGCGCCGCGGTCGCTTGGACGAGCAGGCTCGTCGCAGCGAGCACGGCGACACCGCCCAACACCGACCGGAGGGAGTCGAGCAACGACTCCGTCTCCTCCTCGCTGCTCCCGACGGCGATCACCGTCTGGCGGTCCGGCGGGCCGTACACGTCCATCTCCCGGCCCTTGACTGAGTACCGCGTCGCTGTCACCTCCGTCAGCCCCGCCTCCGAGAGGCTGTCGAGGTGGTAGCGCACGTTCTGGACTGACGTGTCGACCGTCTCCGCCAGCTCCGAGGCGGTCCGTTCCCGCTCGTGGAGCGCGGTGAGAATCGACCGGGCCGTCTCCGAGGAGAGTGAGCCGATCACCGCGTCGGCGTCCGCGTCGTCGAGCCAACAGACACGCGGTTTGGACCCCCCGCCCGCGTCGGCGTCAGACTCCGTTCGTCCCCGTCGGTCGCCCCTCCCTCGAACGACACCGCCGTCTGTCTCTGCGGTGTCGTCGGCGCCCGACGGTATCGGCCCTGGCATAGGAGATAATATTACACACGACGACAAAACAGTTCGGGAGTGTTTCTCACCGGCCGGGGATTCGGCGGGCCAGATACAGCCGCGCGAGACTAGCCGGCCCGCCGGTCACGACCACCCGCCGAGTCGCTCCTTCGGGCTGGTCACAGCTCCGCGGCGAGTCGCCCGAGTGCGTCACTCCCGCCGGTCGCCAACGGCGTCCCGTGGCCCATCCCGGCGACGGCGAACGCCGGCGCCCGTTCCGCGAGCGTGCAGACACTGTCGCCGACCGCATCCGTGTCGTAGCTGACGAGCCACGGCGACGGCGCGAGCCGGCCGTCACGCTCCCGAACGAGATCACCCAGAAACGCCGTCTCCAACGGCTCGCTGACCCACGCGAGATGCCCCGGTCCGTGGCCGGGAGTGTGGTATGCGGTGAAACTGCCGACGGTGTCCCCGTCCCGAACCCGTTCGATGGCGACGGACGGTCGCGAGAGGAATCGCCCGGTGAGCCGTTGGAGCAACGCCTTGTGTGGCCACAGGTCCGGCGTCCCGCTCCCGTCGAGGAAGGAGGCGTCCGGCTCGTGGGCGTAAACGGTCGCGTCGAGATCGTCGAGTTCCGCGAGCGCGCCGACGTGGTCGTAGTCGTAGTGAGTGAGCAACACCCGCGACACGTCTTCAACGCCGAACCCGACTGCCTCGATCCCCGCCCGGATCGTCGCCGCGTCCCCGGGCGTGCCGGCGTCGAGCAACACCAACGCACCCATCTCCCCGTCGACCCGCACCGCGTCCGTGTCGTCGACCGGCGCGGCGTGGTCGACGGCCAAGTAGACGTTCGACGCCGACCCCTCGATACACCAGACCCCCGGACGGAGTTCCCGTGACACGGGCTCGCTTCACTCGCCGCACCAAAGAGTGACGCGCCAGCCGACGAGACGACCACGACCGCCCGCCGGTCTGGCCGACTCAGTCGCTCCGGTCGTCGATCCGGTCGGCACACTCGTAGCCGGCCAGGATCGCGCCGTTGGTCGACCGCTCGGGGTACTGTGCCTCGCTGGCCATCCCGGCGTAGTACACCCCGTCGGCGACCTCGTCGCCGAGATCGTACGGGACGACCAGATCCAGGTAGCCACACTCGTAGATCGGCGCCGCACGCGGCGCCCGCGCCAACTCGAACGACTCGACGCTCTCGCGGTCGAACGCGGGGAACAACGACTCGACGCCCGACAGCCACCGCTCGCGCACCTCGTCGTCACTCGCCTGCCAGAGCCACTCCGACTCCTCTTGGACGTAACTCGCCAGGTACAACAGGTGGTCGCCGCCGTACCGCTCGGGGGGGACGAAGTTGGTGTGTTCGATCAACGCGCCGAACGGCGCGTCGTCGGCGACGTTGAGCCAGTAGGTGTCCGTCAGCGACTCCGAGAGCGTGACGACTGCACACACCGACGCCTGGAACCGCACGTCACACGGGTAGCCCGTCAACTCCTCTAACACGTTCGGCATCGCCGCGACGACGACACTGTCGACGGACTCCGTGAGCGTCTCCGTCTTCGGCTTCCCGGCGGGGCCCGGGTCTGTGGCCGAACCCGCATCCGACGCTGCCGTCCCGCCGTCGGCCGCGACCGGCTCCACCGCACGCTCGACGGTGAGTTCATCGACGGCGCCGTCGGCGGTCGCCAGATCCGTCACCCGAGTGCGGGTCTCGATGTTTTCGCGACCGACCGCGTCGATCAGCGCGTCGAGGAACGTCCGGAACCCACCCTCGAAGTAGCCGAGAATCTCCCCGCGGAGCAGGTCACGCTCCCCGCGGAACTTGATCCGCCCCAACAGCCAGGCGGCGCTCACCTCCGACTTGAGCGAGCCGAACTTCGCCTCCAACAATGGGTCGAAGAACGTCTCGTAGACGTTGTCTGTCGTGTGTTCGCGGGCGAACTCGACGGCGGTCTGGTCCTCGAAGTCTGCGAGCCGCTCGTAGGTGTCGAAGGAGGGAATCCCGCCGCGCACGTCCACGTCGAGTGTCAACATCCCGAGCCGGAACGTGTCGTAGAGACTCCAGTACGGGAACGCCAACAGCTGCCACGGCGTGTCCATCGGGTGGACCGTCCCGTCGACGTAGTAGGCGTTCTCGCCGACCAACCACTCCACGCTGTCGCCGACCCCCAGCTCCTCGGCCAACTCGACGATCGTCTGTTCGTCCTTCGAGAGGTGGTGGTAGAACGTCTCGATGTCGTCGCCGTTCGTCTCGTAGGTGCGCGCCAACCCGCCGACCGCCGCCGGCCCGCCGGCCTCGTAGACGGTCACCTCGTGGCCGCGTTGTTGGAGCCGGTAGGCCGCCGCCAACCCCGCGAGCCCGCCGCCGACGATTCCGATCATACCAGTAGTCTCGCCCGGCCAGAGTAAGTCGCTTGTGGAGTGTGGGCTACCCGAGACGGGTCACGACGCCTCTCGCACCGCCTCCAACGCCGCGGGGTTCTCCATCGAGGAGAGATCACCGGGGTCCTCGCCGGCGTAGACGGACGCGATCGCCCGACGGATGATCTTTCCAGACTGTGTCTTGGGGAACTCGTCGACGAACAACACCTCCCGCGGGCGGAACGGTTTCCCGTGTTCCTCGCCGACGAGTGCCGTCAGCTCCTCACGCAGGCTGTCGTCGCCGACCACACCCTCCTCGGTGACGACGTAGGTGACGACGGCCGTGCCGGTGGTGTCGTCGGGCACACCGACCGCCGCCGCGCGGTTCACGTCTGAGTGGTCGATCAGCACGGACTCGATCTCTGCGGGACCGACTTTCCGACCGGCAACGTTCAAGGCGTCGTCCGCGCGGCCATGGAGGAACCAGAACCCGTCGTCGTCTCGCTGTGCCCAGTCGCCGTGGTCCCACAACCCCTCCCAGGTGGACCAGTACTCGTCGAGGTAGCGTTCGTCGCCGGACCACAGCGAGTTGGTCGTCGCCGGACAGGAGTCGCGCGCGACGAGGAACCCACGCTCGCCCGTGTCGGCGATCGACTCCCCGGCGTCGCTCACGATGTCGATGTCCATCCCTAGTCCCGGTGAGCCGAGTGTACACGGCTTGAGCGGCTGGTCCGGCATCGGCATCAGGAAACAACCGCAGATCTCCGTCCCCCCGGAGATGTTGACGATCGGTGCCTCGCCGCCGCCGACCGTCTCGTAGAACCACTCCCAGGACTCGGGGTCCCACGGCTCGCCTGTCGAGCCGAGAATCCGTAGCGAAGAGAGATCGTGACCGGTCACCCAGTCGTCACCCTGCTTGCGGAGTGCGCGGATCGCCGTCGGCGAGATACCGAACTGTGTCAGCTCGTGGCGGTCGATCATCTCCCAGAACCGGTCCGGCTGTGGGTGGTCCGGCGCGCCCTCGTACATGAAGACCGTCCCGCCGAACGTGTGGTTGCCGATCAGCGTCCACGGCCCCATCATCCACCCCACATCTGACACCCAGAAGAACCGGTCGCCGGGTTTCTGGTCGAAGCCGAAGTGGATCTCCTTTGCACACTGTAGTTGAACACCCGCGTGGGTGTGGACGATCCCCTTCGGCTCGCCGGTGGTGCCCGACGAGTAGAGGAGGAGACACGCCTGATCTGCGGGGAGTGACTTCGCCTCGTACGCCCGAGACTGCTCGCCGACGGACGCCGCCCACCGCACGTCGCGGTCGGTCCAGGGAACCGCCGCCGCGTCGGTGTCGTCGCCGCCGGCCTCGCTCGGGCCGTCCGACTCACTGGAGTCGTCGACTGCGGGCGTGTGTCCGAGTCGGTCGTAGACGACGGTGTGTTCGACGTGGCCGGCGTCCGTGATCGCCTCGTCGGCGGTCCCCTTCAGCCTCACCTCGCTCCCGCGGCGGTAGAACCCGTCTGCGGTGAACAACACCGAACACGCCGAGTCGGCGATCCGGGTGGCCGTCGCCTCGCGGCCGAACCCGGAGAAGATCGGCACCGCGATCGCACCCACGGCGAAACAACCGTAGAGGATCGAGATCACCTCCGGCACCATCGGCATGTACAAGCCGACGGTGTCACCCCTGCCGACGCCGACCGACTCCAGGTAGTTGGCGACCCGTGCGGTCTGGTTCGACAGCTCGCGGAACGTCACCTTCCGCTCGTCGCCGGGCTCACCCTCCCAGAGACAAGCGATCTGGTTCGCACTGTCGCCCTCGGCGTGTCGGTCGACGACGTTGTGTGCGACGTTCAGCCGTCCTCCAGGGTACCACTCCGAGAACTGCGGGCCGTCCGTGTCGTCCCGCACCTGCTCGTACGGCTCGTCGAACTCGATCCCCAGATAGTCGACGATCTCGTCCCAGAACCACTCGACTCCCGAGGCCGGCTCTCCCGGCACGTCGGTCGTCGTCCGTTCGATCAACGCCTCGTGGTCGTCGATCCCGTACTCCCGCATGAACTGCCGGACGTTGGTCGACTCGGCGAACGCCTCGTCTGGCTCGTGGACCACCCTGTCCGTGCCGGTGTCTGTCGAGGCCATCTCTGTCGTCCGTTCTGGCCGCCGCTCCAAGTAGCTTTCCGGATCGGGCTCCCCTCGGCGACTCTGTCGAATCGACAACTCGACTCCGAGTCATCACTCGCGCGGTGGGGGGCCAGTCGAGTGACGCCACGCCGCAAACGCTATTCGCCTCCCTCTCATACCGGAGTCTATGTACGTCCGTGATGCGCGCAACCGAGATGAGGTGTGGTTGCTCGACCGGATGGAGGAACTCGGGTTGGCGGAGAGTTCCTTCCGGTCGCGCGACTACGTGATCGCGGTCGATCAGGAGACCGACGAGCGCGCCGGCTTCGGACGGGTCCGGGTCCACAAGACGGGCGAGGAGACGGCCACCGAGGAGCTGTGTGAGCTGACGAGCATCGGCGTCCTCCCGGCGTGGCGCGGGCAGGGGGTCGGCGCACACGTCGTCGAACGGTTAGTCCAGACGGCCGGCGACGACGGCTTCGACGACGTGTACGCGCTGACCGACCGGGCGGAGTACCTCACACAGTTCGGCTTCGAACGCGTCGCCGAGACGGAGCTCTCGTCGGTGTTGGGCGACCGGTTGGCCACCGTCCGGGAGCGTGCGGCCGACCCCGAGTCGGGGTCTGTCGTCGACGACCCCGAGGCAGTCGCGGCACTGGCCGTCGCGACGGACGGCTTCGAGATGCCCGGTCGGTTCCGCGACCGATTCAAATCGGCCAGTCCGGACACCGGCGGCGGGAGCGGCCACCAGGACCCCGACGAGATCGCAGAAGAGCTCGGGATTGACCCCGACGAGGCGACCTACAAGTACGACACCGGGTGACCCCAGCGGACGGTCACATGTCCGTCCAGGCGCCGACCGCACGCCCCACCGAGGAGACCTGTGCGATCCAACGTGCGGCGACGAACTTCTTCAGGAACACCGCTGGCAGCCCGCCGAACGTCGAGATCGGCATGCCGACCACGTCGTGTGCGACGGCCCGCTCGCCGACGGAGACGAGCGTCCCCTTGTCGTCGTGGGTCCACGACTTCAACGGCGCACCCCGCACCTGCCGCGCGAGATTCTCGCCGGCAACCTCCGCGGCCTGCCAGGCGGCCTGTGCGGTCGGCGGGGCGACATCCTCGCCACCCTGCTCCACGAGCGCCGTGTCGCCGATGGCGAACACGCGGTCGTCGCTGGTCCTGAACGTCTGGTCGGCGTGGACCCGGTTCGACCGGTCGTCCTTCTCGACGCCGGTGTCGGCGAACTCGTCGCGTCCGGTGATCCCGCCGGTCCAGATCAACACGTCGTACCCCATCTCCGTCGGCGGCTCGTCTTCGCCGCCGCCGATGGAGACGGTGTCGTCGTCGACCTCGGAGATGAACTCACCCGTCTCGATGGCCACGTCCTCGTCTTCCAGGTAGCCGCGAAGCTTCCCCTGCACCTCCGGGTCGTTGCCGGGGAAGATCTCGTCTAACCCCTCGACGAGTGTCACCTCGATCGGTGCGTCGTTGTCGTCGCGGTAGCCCGCGATCTCGCCGGCCGTCTGAATCCCCGACAGCCCGGCGCCGCCGACGATCACGTGTGCGGGGTCGTCGGCTGTCGCGGCCTCGGCGGCCGCTTCGACCCGCCGGTTGATCTCGCGGGTGTCCTCCAGACTCTTGAGCGTGAGCGAGTGCTCTTCGAGCCCGTCGATCCCGTAGAATGCGGTGCGGGTCCCCACTGCGAGCAGACAGTAGTCGTAGTCGACGGTGTCACCGTCCGCGAGCGACAGTTCCCGTTCGTCCGCGTCGAGCCCGGTGACACGTGCCTCGCGGAACGCCGTCGTCGGCGACTTGATCTCCTCAACCGGGATCGTCACCTTCGACTCGACGGTCGGGTCGCGAATACACCGGTGGGCCTCGTGTAACACGAGGTGGTAGTCCGTGTCCGAGATCCACGTCAACTCTGCCTCGCCCGGCTGAACCGCGTCTTCGAAGGCCTTCACCGCGCCGGCACCGGCGTACCCCGAGCCGACGACGACGACCTTGCTTGTCATGTGTGTGCCTACCGGTAGCCACCGTAAATCTGTGTTGGAATGCCGCTCGGCGAGAACTGCCGGTGCGACTCAGGCGAGAAGCTCCGACACGTCGGTGTACTGGTACTGTTCCTTCTCTGACGACTCGATCCCGAGCAGTTCCAGCGATCGGTTCGCGAGTGTTGTCCCGTTCTCGTCACCGAACCGCTCGACGATTTGGGTGAACTCGTCGGTGTCGAACTGCTCCCCGACGGAGTCTTGCCGACTCCGCTCGATCACTTTCCCTCGGCGGCCGTTGACGAACTCGTCTGACTCCTCCACGATATCGTTCGACTTCAGGTCGTCGAACGCGTCCATCACGTCTCGACTGAACGGGCCGTGATCGTAGACGTAGAAGTCGTCGAACACGCCGAACCGCGGCTCCGCGCTCGCCGTCTCCGTCTCCAGATCGAAGTGTTCGAGGAGGAACACCAACTTCATAAACTTCGTGCGCCCAGACACCTGACCGTCGCACGCCAGCAACAGTGTGTCGAGAAACGACTGCTGTCGCTCGGTGGAGCGTGGCCCGAGATCGAAGTCGTAGTGGTCGGTGTTTGTTGTCACAGTCTGTTATCGAATTTCGTGGAGTATGAACTTTACTGTCGTCACGGTACGAATCCATCTACGATACTCGTGGCTCGTCGCAGTGGGAGTTCGCCCCCATCATCGTCGATTTCGAGCGGCGCAGCTACACTTCGGGCGTACATCGAGCTACTATCCCACCCGTCAAGTTGCTCACAGAAGTCAGCGTACCCGGCCGTGAGAACTTCTGCACGCCACGGATCGACTGACAGGAGTGGAAACACAACCAGTAGAATCGATGGGTGGCTTGAATTATATTGTTGCCACTCTTTATTTGTAAACCTCTCAGCGTACACACGTAGGTTTGTCGCCGAGACAACCCGCTTGAGCTCGACGTTACAGGAGTGGACCCCCTTGTGAAGCACAGTGATGTCAGGCTCCGGATCGTTGTTGTTACTCTCTGTCTCACAGTGAACGTGGTCGAGTGTCTGTTCGAGATACCACGCCAGAAACTCCACCGCAAAGTTGTCACCTTCTAGAAGTGTGTCCTCCAGTAGGTCACGTGGATCGTTGTAGCCGAGACGGCGTAGTATATTGTCGACTGACTCGCCTCGGACATCTTTCAGCCGTTCGATTGTTGGCTTGATCACCGCGTTGTCGATCTCGTCGCCAGACCACTCGAACCCCTCTCTCCACAGCTGTTCACTGCTCAGACAGCACGGGGCGAACAGTCGTTCCTGAACGAGTGGCTCGAGATTGACGAAGCTTGACCGTTCGATCAGATTCGTCACACCGTCACAAATCTGATAAAGTCTATTATCTATTTCGAAACAAAATAGTTGAATGCCTGACAGTTCGGTCAGGTAATTCTATTTGTGGCTGTCGAGGAACAGGTCCGCCGACCGTTCCCACTCGTAGTCGTCGTCGAAGTACCGCTCCGCCAACGGCTCCTCGGGAATCTCGCCGATCGCCTGCTTCTCCTGCTGGTAGGAGGGACGGTCGTCCTCGCGGTAGTAGACGCCCGTCAACACCTCACCGTCGTAGAGCTTCTCCTCCGTCTCGCGCATCATCTCCTGGGCCTCCGCCCGGTCCGTCGGGTCGAAGTCGAACTCGTCGTCCTCGTTAACGTCCTTGTACGGGACGTACTGCTTTGCGTCCTTGTTCCAGGTCGGACACTGGGTGAGGAAGTCGATGTGGGCGAACCCGTCGTGTTCCATCGCCTCGACGAGGATGTCACGCGCCTGGTTCGGGTTGACCGCCGCCGTCCGGGCGACGAAGGAGGCACCCGAGGTGAGCGCCAACGACAGCGGCCGGATCGGGTCTTTCGCCGAGCCGGACGGCTGGGTCTTCGACTTGTGACCCTTCGGGCTCGTCGGGGAGGTCTGTCCCTTCGTCAGCCCGAAGATCTCGTTGTTGAACACGATGTAGGTCATGTCGTGGTTCTCCCGGGCGGTGTGCATGAAGTGGTTCCCGCCGATCCCGTAGCCGTCGCCGTCGCCGCCGGCGGCGACAATCTGTAGCTCGGGGTTGGTGACGGCCGCTGCCCGGGCGACGGGCAACGACCGGCCGTGGATGGTGTGGAACCCGTAGCTGTCGAAGTAGCTGTTGAGCTTCCCGGAACAGCCGATCCCGGTCACCAACAACACCTCCTCGGGCGTGCGGCCGACCGCCGGCATCGCTCCCTTCAGCGCCTTCAACACGCCGAAGTCGCCACAGCCCGGACACCACGTCGGCTGTGGCTCCATCCCCGGTGTGTACTCTTCACGCTCGATCTCGCGGTCGTCGTCGATTGCACTGAACGCGCTCATTGTTGTTGATCAGTCCCCCGCCGCGGGGACGAACTTGGTCTCGTGGCCGGGGAGTTCCCCGCCCTCGACGATGCTGGTCTCGAATCCCTCGACGATCTCTGCCGGCTCGAACGGGTTGCCGTTGTACTTCAGCAACGAGTGGAGCTTCTCGCCGAACCGACCCAGTTCCTTCTGGGTCAGCCCCCGGAACTGCGCGGAGGCGTTCATCTCGACGACCATCGCGTCCTCGACGGACGCGAGGAACTCCGTCACCTGCTCGACTGGGTACGGCGCCAGTTCGTTGACCGCCAACGCCTTCACACTGTACCCCTGCTCGTTCAGCCGGTCGACCGCCTCTTCGACGGTCCCCTGTTGGCTGCCGAAGGTGAGGACGCCGTAGTCGGCCTCCTCGGGCCCGTACGGCGCGAGCAGTGAGTCCTCGTCGAGGTCGGCACGGATCGCCGCCTCCTTCTCCAACCGTCGGTCAACCTGCGCGACCCGGTTGTCCGGGTCCTCGCTGATGTGGCCCTCGGGGTTGTGTTCGTTGCCGGTGACGAGGTAACGGCCGTTCTCCTGGCCGGGGATCGACCGCGGGCTCACGCCGTCCTCGACATCGTGTTGGAACCGGTGGAACTTCCCGTCGCCGGTGTGGGGCTGGTCGGCCAGTTCGGACTCGGTGAGCGTCTTCCCGGTCGAGGGGTTCGGCTCCCGGTCGAAGTGGCTCGCGGGCACGTTCGTCGACTCGCCCGACAGCTTCTGATCGTACACCAGAATCGACGGAATCTGGTACTCGTAGGCCAACTCGAACGCCTTGCGGGCGTGGTCGTACGACTCCTGGACGGTGCCGGGTGCGAGCACGACACGGTGAGAGTCACCCTGACTCGTGTAGAGAACGTGTTCCAGATCGCCCTGTTCTGGCTTCGTCGGCATCCCCGTCGAGGGGCCCGCACGCATCGCCTCGACGAGCACGATCGGTGTCTCGGACATCTCCGCGAGTCCGAGCGGCTCGGACATCAGCGCAAATCCGCCGCCCGAGGAGCCGGACATCGCCTTCGCGCCGGCGTGGCTCGCGCCGATCGCGAGCGCCGCCGCGGCGATCTCGTCTTCCACCTGCTCGGAGATCCCGCCCAACTGCGGGAGATTCTGGCTCATGATCGTGAACACCTCGGTCCACGGCGTCATCGGGTAGCCGGCGATGAACCGACACCCCTCGTCGATGGCGCCGTAGGCGATGGCGTCCGAACCGGACATGAGCACCTGTTCTTCCTCGTGGTCCCCCTCCGGAACGGTTACGTCCGGCGCGTCGGCGTCGTACTCCTCACGCACGCGTTCCGCGCCCAGATCCAACAACTCCAGGTTGGGTTCGAGGATCTTCTCCGGCATCGCGTCCCGCATCAACTCCTTGATGTAGTCGGTGTCGATCCCGGTGATGGCCGCGGTGACGCCGACACCCGCGGTGTTGCGCATCACCTCGCGGCCGTGTTCGCGGGCCATCGTCCGGAGGTCCACGTCGTAGACGTGCCAGTTGTTCTCCTCGACCCGTTCCTCGAAGTTCGGCACGTCGTCGGGGTCGACCAACCCGGAGTCGTAGATGATCACACCACCCTCGTGGAGATCGTCCAAGTTCTCCGAGAGCGGCTTTACCTCCTCGTTGCCGTAGTAGGCCTCCTCCTGTGGGTTCCGCGCGAACGAGTCACCCAACGCGAGCAGGCAGTTATAGCCGTCTCCCCGCGACTTGACGGGGTCGGCGGACGCCCGTACCTCCACGTACGTGTGACCACCACGGATGCGCGACGGGTAGTGACGGTGTGTGAACACGTGCAGCCCCGCACGCATCAACGCCTTGGCGAAGTTCTGGCTGGTCGAGGCGATCCCGTCGCCAGACCCGCCAGCGATTCGCCAGATGAGTTCGTCGTCAGTCATGTGTAGCTCTGGCCTCAGTGAGGCCGTCGCTGAAGGTTACCGCCCACCCGTCATATGACTTGCTATGGATTCACATGGAACGTTCGTGAGGGTTCCGCGAGTGTGATCTCGAAACGGCTCGCGACAGAGCTTTGTGGTGGTCGGTTGAACTGTGTTGTAGTCAAAATAGCTGTGGAGTACGTCCTGAGCTAGGAAAGGTTAAGTCAGAAAAAGCTAGTCCTCCGAGTATGACCGACGACCAGAACGCCGGTATGAGTCGACGTGACGTGCTCGAGCAGACAGGTGTGGCGGCGACCGCACTCGCGGGTGTCGGGACCGCGCCGGCAGTCGCCGCGCTCGGGGAGCGGAAGACGACGATCACGACGCTGGCACAGCGGGACGAGGCGCGTGGCACCGAACGAGTGAGCAAGCGGTGGCTCCAACAGACGAAGCGCGCGACGCGGGTGAAAGAACAGCTGATGAACGCTCACGGCAACAGCGAGGGTGTCCGGAGTATCGGCATCGTGTCGGCCGACCGGACGATCGGTGATCTCCGTGCGGAGGCTGTGAGTGTGGAGGTGACTGATCCGGTTCACGCGCAGTCGATTCCGAGTTCGGTGGAGGGTGTGTCTGTCGTGACTGAGGTTGCCGGGGACTCACAACTAACCGGTGAGTGTACTGACGACACCTGCACCCATAATATCGATAATCTGAAGGGTGGTATGGGGTTTGAGACTGACTTCTTAAATGGGACTATCGGGTGTCGTGTCCAGTATAATGGAGATGAGTATATGATGAGTGCGAGACATATGTTTGTGGGAACCGCAGATAATGCATACTGCAAATCAAGTACAAATACAATGACATGGGAAAAGGGCGGCGACACAATAGGAGTGTTGTCGGAAGAATTTCAGGAGAAGGACGCTTCACTTCTGCAACCCAATAGCGAGCATGATAGTATTGGGTACTCAGACGGAATCGTCGGCGAATCTGGTCGGGTAGTTGGACGAGTTACAAGAGATGGGCTAAAGTATCTTAATGGAAAAAAGTCCGAGACAGTTCACAAACAAGGTGCTGTAACCGGGTCTGAGTCTGGACACATAAGAGAAATACAAGGTTCTGAGGAGTGCCTCAATCCAATTCAAAATATAATAAACACAGTTCGATCTTCGACAGACCAAAAGAAAGGGGACTCTGGCAGCATAGTGTACTACAAGGAGCCACAGTCGTCCTCAGACGATCACCTGTATGCTGCTCATCTTACATCCTTTGGTATAGATGATGGAACAAACGATGCCAAAGGGAGTTCTGCAAGTATTCTGTACAAGAACCATGGGATCTGGTACGCAGGTGAACCGTTCCGCGGAAACTAATATACATGGATCATACATGAAACACGACTTTAGCTGGAAATCACTCCCGGCATTCGCCGTGGCAGCAGTCCCGATCTACTATTCTATTTATACATTATCTAAACCAATAAGAACTGTATCAAAATTTTGGCACTTTTTTTCTTTTGATTCTCTTCCAGAGCACTTTTGGTCTCCTCTATTTCTACTTATTTTTGGAGTATTAGTAATAATTAGCCAGAAAAAACAAAATAGACTCTCTAGGAATGCACTAGCTATAGTTGGGATACTAGTTATATTTCCTGAGCTACATTATGCTTCTAGTACTGGTAGGAAAGAAATAGTTTTCACTTTATGTCTTCCATATTTTTTATTGCTTATTCCAATACTATTATTCAAAGTTATAGATAGTAAAAATAAGAGAATGGCAGAATTCCAATTTAAAGGCGTGTTTAATAGAGCCGCAGTAGCTGCGTTTGGACTCCTCGCCAGCGTAGTCATAGTTGTTATTTATATTGCTTTATTTACTGATGTAGTTGCATTCTCTCCCAGAGGACGTGATCCGGCTCCAGCGATTATGTTTCTTATTGGTGAAGAGGAGGTCGTAGCCAAGACACGGATACAATTCTGGGCTGTGGCTGTGGCGGTTGTGTTCCTAGCCGTCGTAACTGACACAACCCGACACCGCGAAGTTCACTGGCTCACAGCACTCACACTCGTCGTCAACGTGGGTGCTGTGACCGTCTTCTGGTATCAGACTCTTTGGACCGCGACAGTCGCAGCAGTGGGCGCACTACTCACCGTGATCACGCTCGCGCTCGTGCTCGACGAGCGGACCGAGGCGACGCTGAACTGATTCCAGTATTCAATTCGACTGCGTACGAAGGCTAGCTGGCTGGACAGTCAGACACTGTCACCGGGGGTGCCGACGACGAACGTGTCCCGGCTGAACGTCTTGATCTCCCGGCCATTGGAGTCGTGCGGCGTGATGAACCCGCCTTCCACCTTCTTCTCGACGGCGTCCGGGAACGTCTGGTTCGTCACCCTACGTCCGTTGTCGTACCGGACCGTGTCGATCAACCCTCTCGTGCTGCGTCGGTCGCCTACCCCGTCGGGGGTCGGCAACCTGCTGCCGTCCCGCGGGCCGCCTCGGGTTTGAACTGCTCTCGGGTGGACGCTCGGAATAAGCGACTCGTCGCAGCCGCGGACGGCAAACGGACGAGCGAACTGATTGCGGCGTACCTCCGTGACCGCGTCACTGCCGCCGACGAGATCCACGCGGTCAACTCTCAGGTCGGCGGCGCCCATGCCCGCCGTCTCGAACGCCGCGGCGTAGAACGGCACCTCACCCGCCCGCTTGACGGTCTCGCGCAGTCGCTTCAGTTGGAGTCGTGTCATTTCCTCGTGGTCGAGTCGTCCGCGGTCGTTGTCGCCATACCCACCAGGACACCGCGACGGTGTGTAAGCGTCCGGGCGTCGGTGGGTGGTGGCTTCTGGTGGGTAGCGTTTGTGAGGGTTCGAGGGACCGGTGAGCGCTCTGCGACAAGTACTTGTGAGGGGCAGTTAGACACAATAGTGATCAAACACGCAGTAAAAATGCGGCATAAACCAGGAAACCACAAATACAAAGTGTCCAGTTTTTGTCGTATGACTGACGATCAGGATGCGAGTGTCAGCCGACGTGACGTGCTCAAACAGACAGGCGTGGCGGCGACCGCACTCGCGGGTGTCGGGACCGCGCCGGCAGTCGCCGCGCTCGGGGAGCGGAAGACGACGATCACGACGCTGGCACAGCGGGACGAGGCGCGTGGCACCGAACGAGTGAGCAAGCGGTGGCTCCAACAGACGAAGCGCGCGACGCGGGTGAAAGAACAGCTGATGAACGCTCACGGCAACAGCGAGGGTGTCCGGAGTATCGGCATCGTGTCGGCCGACCGGACGATCGGTGATCTCCGTGCGGAGGCTGTGAGTGTGGAGGTGACTGATCCGGTTCACGCGCAGTCGATTCCGAGTTCAGTTGACGGCGTGCCTGTCGTTACCAGCATGGCTGGCCGGTCAGAACAAACCAGCGACGACTGTGCGAGTGATGACTACTGTCGAATCAACCCAGAGAGTATCTACGGGGGGCTGAGCGTGACGACGATACATCAAGAGGGGACAATCGGATGCCGAGTGGCGTACAACGGAGCGTACCACATGCTATCCGCGCGACACACCTTCATTGATAAAGATAAAAATGGCTACTGTAAAGATAGCATTGATGTCTCAACCTGGCAACGCAATGGTACGACACTCGGATCAGTCGCAACAGACTTCCGAAAACACGACGCGGCCCTCCTCCGGCTGAACGACGCAAACGAAGATACGGGTTACTCTAACGGGATGGTCAACGAGTCCGGCAAAGTTGTTGATCGGGTGACTGAGAACGGACTGAAGTATCTCAACGGCAACGACAGCGAAACTGTTTATAAACGGGCCCGAGCTAGTGGTGCGCAGTCAGGAGGAGTGGAAGCAATTCAGCTTACTAACGGAGACTGCTTAAAAAACCTCCCACTTATTGAAGGAGTCGTCCGATCCTCCACAACACAGCAGGGCGGTGACTCTGGGAGTGTAGTGTACTACAAAGAGCCGCAGCCGTCGTCAACAGACCATCTGTACGTCGTCCACCTCGCAACGATACGACGGTCTGACACGGGCTGGGCGGCCGGTTCGTCAGCAAACGATATGTACAACGATCAAGGTATCTGGTACGGTGGTGAGCCGTATAGTGGGTAATGTCTGACGATTTGAACCCACCAGACTGGCGGGCCGTTCCAGGCCTTGTAGCCTCTTCCGCTATAACTTTAATAATATTTATTAGTACAAGTAATATAATAAACAGAGAAAAAAGCGTGGTGGATTATCTATTTGGTGTGTATAGTATGGGAACTCAGTTCTGGACACTATTTATGATGTTAGTTATGAGTATATCTATTGCTTACTCAGTAAGGACTGAACGCCAACTTCCGCGCCACGCACTGGCCACTGCTGGCGGGATACTCGTTGTCACAGAGCTACGATTCGATATTAACGCTTTTACAAAGATTATTGGGATCTTACTTTCAATATTTCTTTTATCGGTATTACTATTTGAAATCTGTGAGAGTAAAGACACTGAGACGAGCGTAAATGTAGTCAAGCTGACTCCTCGCCGTTTGTTTGAGCTAGTAGCCCTTGTTTCATCTATTCTCCTTTTTGTGGGAGTAACCGCGTCAGTTGTCTCAGTGCTATTTGGAACAAGTCCTCTTCTCAGTGATTTGGCAGGATCACGGATTGGAACCGTGTATTTCATTGGTCCTGAAGAGACCCACGATGAGGCACGAAGTCTGTTCCGTGCTGTAATAGTTTCACTTGTGTTTGTTACTGTCGTCGCTGATGCAGTCCGAAATCGTGAGTTACAGTGGCTCTCAGTTGTGACGCTCGTCGTTAGCATCGGCGGAACGAGTTTCTTTCGTTATTATACCCTCTGGACCGCGACAGTCGCAGCGGTGGGCGCACTACTCACCGTGATCACGCTCGCGCTCGTGCTCGACGAGCGAACCGAGGCGACGCTGAGTTGAGTTAAGACCACTTTCATCCTCAACCCCCAATCAAAACTAAGTCGCAAGACACAATTAGTGACACCTGAAGAATTGTGTCTGTAATTCAACGACCGCCCCGACGGGCAGCGCCCGGTCTCGCCGTGGCTGGGCTGTTCGTCTGTTTTTCCTTGATCCTCCTCCTCCCGGACCCGTACTTCACCAGTCCCGGACTCCTGTATCTGACCGGCACCGGCGGAGCCACATCTAATCATTTTTTCTCCGAGCTTATGATGTTACTTTCCGGCGTCTGTATCGCCTACACAGTGGTGACCGAACACGATCTCTCGCGGTACACGTTGACCACTGTTGGCCTCCTACTGCTTCTGACGGAGGTCCGGTACGGCATCGACTCTTTTGATCAGGTCGTGTCTGTGCTCGTCGGACTCTGTCTCACGTCCGTGTTGCTCGCAGCGGTCACAGAACGCGACGCGGACGACTCCGAAAGCCTGTTCGAGCTCCCCCCGACAGGACTGTTCCAACTGGCGGCGCTGACCGCGTACGGGCTGCTCGCTGCTGGGTTGGCTGCGGTCGTGGTGTCGGTGACGTTTTTCGATACGAGCCCGCTTCTCGTCGGACACGGCTCGACGGCAGCGGTCGAGCGACTCGTCGGAGACGAGACGGCACACGGCGAGGCGAGCCAGCAGTTCCGCGCCGTCGTTGCCGCCATGCTCTTCCTCGCCGTGCTCACCGATGCGACACGACACGTTGAGGTCGGGTGGCTCACCCTGCTTGCGCTCGTCGTCGACTTCGCCGCAACGGGGTTGTTGATCTCTCAGACTCACTGGAACGCCACGGTCGCGGCCATCGGCACGCTGCTCACGGTGACTCTCGTCGGTACCGTGCTCTATCGCCGTCACCACGTCCCACTCCCGACGCGGCCCATCCACCGAACATTCAAATAGGGTGCCGGGACCAGACCCCCCGAATGCAGACACGGACGACACAGATCCTCGTGGTCGTTGCGCTCTTACTCGCCGTGCCGGCGGCCACGGCACAGTTCGCCGGCGCGGATACGACCGCTGTCGGCGCAGCCACAGTCACGAACGATCCGCCGCGCGCGGAGGCGGGACTCGACCAGACCGGCGTCGTCGGCGCGCCCGTCTACCTCGACGGCGGCGGCTCACTCGACTCGGACGGCGAGATCATCGCCCACGAGTGGACGGTCACGGCACCCAGCGGGGTTCGACACACCCGCACGGGCGCCCGGGCGGAGTTCACACCGGGCGAGACCGGCGAGTACACCGTCCGGCTCACCGTCGAAGACGACGACGGAGCCGAACGGACCGACACAGCGTACGTCACCGTGCGAGAGCCAACGACCGCCGCGCCGACGGCGACCGCGACGCCCACGCCGAACGACCCTCCCGACGACCCGACGACACCATCGCAGACCGACACACCCACAGCGACCCCACTGCCGTCGTTGTTGCCCGGCGGCGACGACGGCCAGACCATCCCCACCGGGCCGTTGCTTCCGACCGATCCCTCCCTGGGGTTCGGCAACATTTCAACCACAGGCACAAGAGGTTACTACGACCCTACCGACTGCCGGCGCATGGACACGTTCGAGACGACGGCGGCGTTCGGCTCACTCACCTGCGTCGACTGTGACGCGGGCCACGACCCGGCAACCGTGACACACCGGTGTCCGGAGTGTGGTGGGATCTTGGACCCCACGTACGACCTCTCTGTGGTCGATCTCTCGGCCGCAACACTGCGCGAGCGCCGGTTCGACTCGATGTGGCGCTACGAGGAGTTGTTGCCGTTCCCCCGCTCGGCGGCCGTCTCGCTCGGCGAGGGAACAACACCGTTGGTGGAGTGTCCCGGACTGGCAGCGGAGATGGGGGTCAGCGAGGTGTACATCAAAGACGAGGGGCGGAACCCGACGGGGACGTTCAAAGATCGCGGGCAGGCGGCGGCAGTGACCGCCGCGGCGCTCCACGGCGCCGACGAGATCGCGCTCAACACCGCCGGCAACGCGGGGCAGGCGGCCGCGGCGTACGCCGCCCGCGCCGACCTGGACGCACACGTCTTCCTCCCGGAGCGGGCCGGGTTCACACAGAAGGCGATGACAGAACTCCACGACGGCGACCTCCGGGTCGCCGAGGGTGAGATCACCGACGCCGGCAGCGCCTACTGGGACGCCGTCGACGGGGAGGGTGAGGAGTGGTACTCGACGAAGACGTTCGTCACCCCGTACCGCCACGACGGCAAGAAGACGATGGGCCACGAGATCCTCGAACAGCTCGGGTTTGAGAGTCCAGACGCCGTCGTCTACCCGACCGGCGGCGGCGTCGGCTTGCTGGGTGTGCACAAGGGCGCCGGCGAGTTCCGCGAGCTGGGACTCGTTGACGACCGACCGTCGTTGTACGCCGCCCAGGCGGAGGGGTGTGCCCCAGTCGTCGACGCGTGGCACGCCGGCGCGGACGAACACGACCCCGTTCCCGCCTCGGAACTCGACACCGCCTGCAATGGGATCGCGGTCCCCGACCCCGGCGCGTCGCCGCTCCTGCTCGACGCGATGGCCGAGAGCGACGGCGGTGCGGTCGCGACCGCGGACCGTGCGATCCTCGACGCGGCGGTGACGGTCGCCCGCACCGAGGGGATCGAGGTGGGGGCGACGTGTGCGGCGGCGGTGTCGGGCGCGTTCGCGTTGGCCGAGCGCGGCGAGTTCGACTCTGACGACACGGTCGTGTTGCTCAACACCGGCGCCGGGAACAAAGACGTGGACACGCTCCGGGCGCACGTCGGCGAGCGGGAGAGTGTCTGAGACCCACACAACCTGATAGGCTCTCGTCGGGTCCGCCCCGAGTGAGATTCCCGGGTTCGTCTGTGGGCGGGTTCGTTCAGACGGTGGCTCGGGTGAACGCCTCGTCAGAAGGGGCTCGGCGGGGGTAACTGCTCGTCATCGCCACCGTACCACTCGTGGCCGGCTCCGATACATAAAGATCCCGTCGTCACCGCGAGCCGGCGACACACTGCACGGCTCGCCGGCTACTCGTCGGTCGCGAGTTCGAACTGCTCGTTCTCGACGACGCTGTCGAGCACGACAGAGGTGTTCGTCTCTCTGATCTCCGCGTCACCCAGAATGTCCTTGATCCGGTCGTTCATCTCGTCGGTGTCGTGGAACTTCCCGATCGCGATCACGTCGTAGTCACCGGTCACCTCGTAGACGGAGACCATCCCGTCCACGTCGTGGAGTCGTCCGGTGATCTCCGGGAGCGACTGCCCTTCCACCTTCAGTTGGATCACGGCTGTCACGTCGTACCCCAACTTGTCATAGTCGACGCGGGGGCTGTACCCCTGTATCACTCCCTCCGCTTCGAGATCCTGGAGGTGGTTCGAGACGGTCGTCACCGACACGTCCAGGTCCTCACCGAGGCTCCGAAGACTGGCGCGTCCGTCGCCCAAGAGGGCGTTTATCAACTTGGCGTCGAGGTTTTCGTACGTCATCGGAGACTGCTACGGGCTCCAGACTCACAAAGTTAACGAACGTCCAATCTCGCTTCCGCTGGCAAGAGAGTACACCGACCGAAAAGGGTATCTGATGTGCCGTTCTGGAACCGAGTGTCTGCGAAAAATGACGAGCGAACACACGGCGACCGACGGTGGGCTGGACGCGGCAGAACAGAACGTGATCGACGAGATCGAAGCGAAGGGGGTGGACTTCCTCCGCCTGCAGTTCACGGACATCCTCGGGACGGTCAAGAACGTCTCTGTCCCGGCCAGCCAGGCGGAGAAGGCGTTCACGGAGGGGATATACTTCGACGGCTCCTCGATCGAAGGGTTCGTTCGGATTCAGGAGTCCGACATGCGGTTGGACCCGGACCCGGAGACGTTCGCGTTGCTCCCGTGGCGGGAAGACGAGGGCAGTCGCGCCGCGCGGCTCGTCTGTGACGTGATCGACACCTCGACAGGGGAGCCGTTCTCGGGTGACCCACGCACCGTGCTGAAACGCGCGATCGACCGCGCCGACGAGCTCGGCTACGAGGTCAACGCCGGGCCGGAGCCGGAGTTCTTCGTCTTCGAGACGGACGAGAACGGCGCGCCGACGACGACCACCCACGACGCCGGCGGCTACTTCGATCTGGCGCCGAAGGATCTCGCCAGCGACCTTCGGCGGGAGATCATCTACAACCTGGAGTCGATGGGGTTCGAGGTGGAGGCGAGCCACCACGAGGTCGCCGAGGGGCAACACGAGATCGACTTCAAGTACGACGACGCGTTGGCGACGGCCGACAACATTGCCACCTTCCGGTCGGTCGTGCGCGCGACGACCGCACAGTCGGACGCACACGCGACGTTCATGCCCAAGCCGATCGCCGGGATCAACGGCTCGGGGATGCACACCCACCTCTCCCTGTTCGAGGACGGCGAGAACGCGTTCCACGACGGCGACGACGAGTTCGACCTCTCGGACACCGCAAAGTCGTTCCTCGCCGGCATCCTGGAGCATGCCCCCGCGCTGACGGCCGTCTGTAACCCGACGGTCAACTCCTACAAGCGGTTGGTGCCGGGGTACGAAGCGCCGGTGTACGTCGCCTGGTCGGACGTGAACCGTTCGGCGCTGATCCGCAAGCCGGCCGCGCGCGTCCCGGCGGCCTCACGGATCGAGCTCCGGTCGCCGGACCCGTCGTGTAACCCGTATCTGGCGTTGGCCGCGATGATCCACGCCGGGCTGGACGGTGTCGAGAACGACCTGGAGGCGCCGGACCCGGTTCGGGAGAACATCTACGAGTTCGACGAGGCGACCCGCGAGGAGTACGGAATCGACACGCTCCCGCCGAACCTCGGTGCCGCCGTCGACGCGTTGGAGGACGACGAGGTCGTCATGTCGGCGTTGGGTGACCACATCGGCGAGAAGTTCGTCGAGGCGAAGACCACCGAGTACGACGAGTACCGTGCGAGCGTCTCCGAGTGGGAGATCGACCGGTATCTCGCGAAGTTCTGAGACCGCCCGAAAGCCGTTTTTTCGCCCGTCACCACGTTCGCCCGTGAGCGACGCGACTGTCACTGTCCACCACGACGGGGAGACGACCGAAATCGACGCCGAGTCGGGGGAGCCGCTCCGGGACGCGCTCCTGCGTGCGGAACTGTCGCCGTACAGCCGGCTGACGGAGCGGGCTAACTGCGGCGGCCGCGGACTGTGTGCCACCTGCGGGGTCCGGCTCCGCTCCGAACACCCCCCGGACCACTGGCACGACAGACTGGCCGAGCGGTTCGGCTACCCGCGGCTCTCCTGTCAGGTGTCCGTCGAAGACGGACTGCGGGTGGCGTTGGTCGAGGACAAACTCGTGTGGGGGCATCGAGACTGAGCAGTCACTCGCGGGTGTCGAATCTGACTGTAACCTCTTCTGTAGTGTAGTGTGAGACGAGTGACTGTTCTCGGAAGTCGTTGTCGTCGCTCCAGACAGCAGCATCGAACGCGAGCGCACAGGCGAGATACGGCACGTCGTCTGGGTCCACCTCGCCGAGCGCCTCGCTCGCTGTATCCATCTCCGAGACACACGCTTCGACCGGCTGAACAGACACATGTCGGAACAGGATCTCGATTAGCCGCTCGATCCGTGCCGCAGACAGGCCAGACTTGTCGGCGATCAGCCCACGGTAACTGTCGACCTCGGCACGGACAGTGTCTGGGGTCAGTAGCTCTGGATCTAGTGTGACGATCAGCCCCCTCGTTGCCGAATCCGCGATCAGTGCAGAGACGAACACGTTGGCGTCGACGACAACTCTCACTTGTCTTCCCGAAGTCGGTCGAACTCCGCACGAACGTTCTCGTCGACGCGCTCAGAAATTTCTGCTGCGTCCTCCGCAGAGAGCGTACTGTCTGCGGTTAGTTCGTCGAGCAGTTCCAACTCCGAGATCTTCTCCTCGATCGCCTGCCTCGTCACCTCGCTCCAATTGATCTCTGGGTGCTTCTCCATTTGTCGCTTGAGCTGCTCGTCGACACTGACAGTGACTGTCGGCACACAGATAACTGTGTACGCACAGGATATATTACTTTCTCCAACACAGATGTCACGTCGTACCCGATGGTTCACTCGACACGTGACACTCACCTTCGCGGCCACACGAGAGATCAGGACGTTCTACCACCTTTTCGAGGCGTGGCTCTGTGACAGACTCGGTTCCGAGTCGTTCGGCTGCCTCGTTGAGACGCTCACGTCGGCGGGCGGGCCTCAACGAGACGTGGATCGAAGACGGGGAGCCGCCACGAGGAGAGGATTGACCTCCTCCCACCCCGTCGGGTGGGATTCCCACGGCACGGCACCGCTTGG
>ERZ1034486.65-NODE-65-length-31840-cov-5.751990_pt1 | contig 31840 bp, 26 predicted proteins | sample MGYA00520683_ERZ1034486 | MGnify/ENA primary metagenome ERZ1034486 (study PRJEB33760, sample SAMEA4777685) | hypersaline lake metagenome | biome: hypersaline environment; feature: brines | place: Spain | collected 2012-08 | depth 0 m ...
ATGGCACACGAGTCTGTATCGACGAGCGCCGTCGTTTTGAGCGTGCGTATGTGGCTATCCGAGTGGTGTTGTAGTGTCTCGATGCCGTTTCACGGTCAAAGAACGTGGCATCGATGGCTCCGTGCGATCTCAGATCGCAGATAGTCGCGGAGTCCCGAAGGAAGCTGCGCCACACAGACATGGGCAGCCTCTCAAACGACCGGTACAGCGTTGAGGGGGCAGGAAATGCCGTTCGAGAGAGCTGTAACAGCCCACGAACGTGGTCCATCTCACTCGCCCAATCGACGAGCTCGCGGTACGTCGCGTTCATGTGAACCCGCAAAAAGTAGAGCGTGACATGTTTCCAGCCGGGAAATCCGTTGCCAGCCGGATCACTCACCGCCGTTGGACTGGCGGCACAGCGCTTTTGAGCCAACGACGCGGCTTGCGTAACGAAGAGAAAGAGGAGTTTAGCCATGTTCGACTCTTCCGCTTCGCTTCCATCTTCAGAGCGACGCTATCCCGCCGCCTTCTGTGGACTCAACAGAGCAGAACGACTATGTTGATCGTTGAGAAGTCACTGTCTGTGTGGTCGTCTCAGCGCTCAGTCTCCCATTTCTCTTCAACGACTGTCCAATCGAGATGGCGCGCGTAGAGCCGAGCGAGGCCATGACTATCGAACTAATAGAATGTCCATAAGTCAATCGCGACAACCCGGTCCTCAAGATTAGAAGATCTGCTGAAATCCTCCGCAGGTGATACCATTCTGACTTGGTTATGCTCAATACGGGAGGATTAAGCCCGTTCATTAGAATCGGTTGGAGGCTGGTTATACCAAAGACAGACTTTAGTATAGAGGTCGATCAGCCCTTCGAGATGGTCGGGATAGAACTTAATATATAGTGAGGTATCGCTGGTCGCGTAAAGTTAGAGGATGAGGCGTTCGACTTCAGAGTGCTTATGGCCGAAATCGAACGCCTCAGCGAAGGTATTGCGTGGATCGACTTGTCGTTTGTGGAGCGAGATCGGACTCCACGCTGGGCGATTGAAGAGGGGATTCGCTGTCATTTGACTGGTATGTCACTCCGAGAGGTGAGTAAATTTCTTGAACAATATGGGATCAAACGGAGTCACGTCGCTATCCACAACTGGGTTCATAAAGCCGATCTACAGCCGATCTCGACCGTCTCCGAGGATCAACTCGCGGTTGATGAAAAGATGATCCGCCTCCACGGCCAGAAGTTCTGGCTGTACGGCGCGGTTGATCCGTATACGAACGAGATCCTTCACGTGAGTCTCTATCCGACCGCAAATAAACAGACGACGCGATGGTTTCTCACCGAGCTCCACCGGCGTTACCAGCTCGATAACGTGGAATTTCTCGTCGATGACGCAGACTATCTCGGATCAGTTCTCGCTGAAGACGGCTATCGATTTCAAGTCATTCAACATGGAAATCGGAATGCCATCGAACGTGTCTTTTGGGAAATAGAACGACGAACATCATCGTTTGCGAATAGTTTCAGCAATGTTGCGCTAGAGACAGCTCAAAACTGGCTCGAAGCCGTCGCCGTCTATCACAATTCACGCCAAACTTAACGCGACCAATCACTCAGTAGTAGTCAGCAGTCGTACGTCGTGGATACTGGCGCATCAACTCGATGTTGTATTCAGTTCTGGTGAACCGCCCAGCAGGTCTTCGACTTTCATCAGTGTCGGAGACACGTAATCTACCCTACGGATTTATCTGTTCGACTCCTCCAAAATGAGTAATGACAACATACACTCAAAATTGGGGAGATATGGACGAATCATATGTCCACAGTATCTTCTGGCGATGGGTCGATACACAGTCAGAGTACACCCAGATCGCAAATGAGGTGCGCCTCGGCGACGCTGGACAGATCGATCTGGTTGCGAAAACCGAATCTGGAGATTACGTAGGATTCGAGGTGAAAGTCAACCCGACATATACCGGATATAAAGACGATCGAATTACCACTCAGCTTCCCAAATACAAGCAATCAGGGTATCTAGACGAGTTGTACCTCGTCGGCGTCGACAATGCAGGATACGACTATCTGGATACGTTCCTCTCAGACACCGATCGGTATGATGGAATCGGAGTTCTCGAGCTCGTCTTTGAATTGGGTGATGAACCACCCCTTCCGGGCGTGTCTGAAACAACTATTATCAACCACCGTGAGGCCGAGCCACTAGCGCGTAACCAAACCCCTACGCTTTCTCAGCAAAACGAGGCATGGGTTCAGCATCATGTCTGGAAAGAATTCGGCGATGTGAAGGAGGGAAAGCTTCCAGATTCGAACACAAAGACGGAACGCCAGATAGACGTTCTTCGCTTCGAGGGTGGCGATCACCCTACCGAGATTTTGAAACGTGGCGGAGAGGTCATAGGAATTGAAGCGAAAGACGGGGAACTAACTCCCTCTCGAGGAAAGAAAATTCGCCAGCAGCTGGACGTGTACGTTCAATCCGGGGGGCTCAGCCAGATTTATCTTGCTGTCCCTGCCCATGCCGAGGAGTCAGCAAGAGCCATTCTCTGGGGAGACAGTTCTGAGCAATCCAATTCACAATTGCGTTCCGACATTTCCGAGATTACAGGGTTACTCACAGTTGATGAAGAGGGAGCAATAGAAGTGGTTCGTGATGCAACGAGCTGTGAGTTGGAATACGATGGATATCGGGTTGACTCTGGCTCTGATTATCTTCGGACTATGGGATATGGGAAGCAGTTCATTCGCCCGCCAAGATCGTACGTCTCTATCTACGAAATGGATCCAACCGATCGAGCGAAGGCCAATATTCCTCCGCTTACATCTATTACACAGGAGGAATATGAAGAACCGATCGTATGGCCGGCTTCCCTCGTTGCAAAAATCGAGACGGAAGACGATCTCACAAAAGCTGAGACGGTCTGGAAACACGTGTTGGAGCATCGGGATGAACTGTATGGTGAATATCCTCTTGGGACAGAATGGAGTGAGATAACCCAACATGAAAAAACGCGTTTGGCGTTACAACCCGAATCCCTGATCGAAGATCTCCCGATAAGCATCAGTCAGTCATATCTCAAAGATCTACTAGAAGAGATGAACAGTCAGGGATATGCTCGGCGCACAGATGGCAAAGGAACTTGGGTTCCGGGAATCGATGGGCGAGTGAAATACTTGCTCATTCCCCTCAGAATACAACTCGAAAGAGCCCTAGCGACGTGAGAACATAACCAATTCACAGTTCGGATAGTTGGTTAGATCTTTATGAAAGTCTCTTGCTACAGCTCGAAATCACGCTCTGTGGAATCTCGAGGTAACGACGGACGCCCTCCGGCTAGTTGGTATCAGACCTGTGCGGTTCGAGTGTGGTTTCGGCTGGGGCCCGATCCGATATCGAGATCTCGAGAAGATACTTGTTGAATACATCTCTCTGTATCCAGCAAGTCTTTCCTATCCGTCTCAGAGGATTTCAACAGAGCTGATGGGGTGTAAGAGAGTGAGTTTTGAGAGAGCCTCGTGAGACCATCCTTTCGATAGCGACTCTCACAGAGAGTAGTCGATTAAACGATCTCCCCCGTATTGACCCATCGTGTATACCGTCTGTATCGCACGGTTCGCCACGGTATTTACCCCAGATAGTACATGGGTAAACCAAAGCAGTTCAGCTACGTGATCAGTGCTATGGTGGTCATCGGTCGCTCAAAGGAGTCTAAAGCGAAATCGAGAAAATTCCTCCAAGCAATATACGATGGAGGTGGGAGAGCGCGGACAAGCGAGATTCGACGGAGATCCGGTCTGAGTCGTTCAGACGTGAAATATCGGTACCAATTACTGGAAGACAAGAATCTAATCAAGATTGAATATGATGAGGAGGGCATTACAGGGCCGAATGAGTCTGCCCAAAAGATTGCTATACTCACGGACCTTGCCTATGAGGAGGTTGAAACCAAAGGTTTGCTTCAGGGAGGACACTACCAACCGGAAGGGGACACACGTGACGTAGAGGAGTTAGCAGCGCAGATGGATGAACTATTAGAACGACTTGACGCCCAAGAGCAACAAATCGAACAGTTACAGACGTATATATCTGAAAGGGTGTACAGGAATATCAGTATGCTACAATGGTCTACAGCTCGTCTGGAAGCCGCTATAGAGAGTGAAGGGGGATCGCTATCTTCAATCGATCCGAACGATCGTCTATCAGCTCTCAAACAACGAGCGAAGAATTTCGAGGTTAAGTGAACCATCGAGTAAGAAGGATTGACCAGCGCGAGTGAGATCGGTCCAGTTGGTCTTGCACTATGTATAAATTCGCTAACAATCTCTCTATAAGAGATGGCATTCAGCCCTCCAAACAGAATCAAGCGGCTACATATCAACAGTAGTTGTCCAGAGAAAGACGCAGGATTAGCGTTCCAGAATACGCAAGTATACCGCAAGGCAGGCTACAGCGTCGGAACCGAGGTGAGAGTAGTCGGCGTTGGCAGTGTACTCGTACTGGCTTCACAACAGGTCGATGATGGTCTGTTATTGGAGCTTATATCGGTCCTCTCCGCTTCGGGTCGGGACGGATTGGGAGAGTCCGTCAGCACGAAGGTACGCAGTTCGGGGGACAAGGGAATGCAAATAACAATAACGGGACCTGCCCGGTCAATTGACCTTAATAAGGGGCAAAAAATAGTACCTAGGAATTTTGGCCGCAATTCAGGACTAATCGTCTTGATACCGGAGGATGTAGATGCTGGCCCTATCAAAAAAGCGGTATCCATGATCTTCGAAGAATAGCGTGCTACACGTTGGTTGTACGACTGTATGAAATCAGATTCTACTTCCGAGTCATATACTTCCTGTTAAGGCTTCTATCGCTCCCACCCGGGAGGATTACGACGGCTGTCCACCGTACCAGTCCACTGATGGGACCTTGCGAATTGAATGAGGTGCTCAAACTGTCTACGCCGGACATCTTCTTCTGGTGTCTGAGTGGGAGTTAACGGAGGTGACTCTAATACAACCGATTGAATCACAGTTTCAAGATACTCGTCGACAGAGAGCAACGCATACATCTCCCGCGGATATCGTACAGGGAAGTCGCTGTAACTGAGTTCTCTTGCTGTTTCAATCTCTTTTCGTGCTCGTAAGAGCGCATTGAGAATTGCTTCATCGGAGTCATCCAATTCAGAGCTGCTTTCTTCGGACATTACATCCGTCCGGAAGGGTCGTCCGACTAAGCACTTGTCTCAAGACTCTCCGAATAGTAGATAACGACTAGCGGATCATCGGTGCGATCTCTTCGTACGGTAGTGTAGGGCATGGCATAGTGACGCTGCGAGCAAGCAAGTACCAACAGCGGTGGTAGGTCTTGGTAGCGATTCAACCTACCAGTGTTGGTAGGTGGGTTCGGGGGTGAAATGGCAGTGGGACCCCGGGGGGAAGCCCTATGGGTGGTATACCCCCGGCTAACCGAGGGAGTCTAATAAGGTAGTACAGAGAGAGATCGGCTGTGTTTTGACTTTATTTCTTGCTTTGCCAGCTTGAACCGGTGAGTTACTACCAAATTCCCGCTAATCCGCCCTACCAACACTGGTAGGTTGGTGGGAGTTGGTATTTCACCGCTGCCGAAGGGGCCTCGATTCCCGCTTCAGCGCCTCTACTGTATATTTAGCTACGTTTCACCCGTATAAAGGTATCACGGTCAGGAGGAGGAACTGCCTTAATTCCGAATACTCCCACGGAAGGAGTGATTCAGCAAATTGAAATCGCTTAGGGCGTCTCTTTAACCTCAAGTGGAGCAGTGACTCGGGCTTCTAGCGTTCGATATTTTCCTCGTCGACTATCTGTCTCTGATTTCTCAACGAAAGGTAGAGATCCGTGCTGCCCGATATCTACCAACTCTCCCTTCGAAAACGGGGCGTTGTCCTTAATTCCGCAGAACCTTGCGGTCTCAGATTGTAACCACTTCCGCCTTGGTCAACGTGTCGTTAAGTGGCACCATTTTAAAATACGTAATCGACCCAACACGCAGGCCGATCACGAACCCAACAGGCAGTGAAAACCTCCACTGTAGAAATCCGAAGTACCGGCCTCGTTCAGGGGGAAGCTACCGGAACACATCCAAGCGAATTCAAATACATGAACATCGCACATCTGGCCGACATTCACCTTGGCCACCGACAATACGGTCTAAAGCAGCGTGAGGATGACATGGCAAACTCGTTCGTAGCGACGCTCAAACTTATTCTCAAGCAGGACCCAGATGCCATTCTGCTTCCCGGAGACTTGTTCCACTCACGAGACCTACGTCCAAAAATCCTCGAAGATGCCGAAAAGGGTCTCGAATTGGTTCCTGACGACGTTCCTGTCCTCGTTTCTCGAGGGAACCACGATGAAAACCTTACACCACGGGACGTGACATGGTTGAACTATCTCCATCGACGAGAACACATCGTCCTACTTGAAGCAGATCTAGATACCGTCCCCGACACCGCCGACTTCACACCGTATGGAGATCGAACGGACAAAGCTGGATTCTACGATATCGAGACCGAGTCAGGTACTACTCGAGTATTCGGCTTACAGTGGCGGGGAGCGCAGACAGATACTGCTCTCGAGAAGATTGCTGACGGAATCCAGTCGACCAACAAAGAATACGGAGAACCGGATTACACGGTACTGCTTAGCCACTTCGGGATCGAAGACGAAGTTCCGTCGCTCGGAGGGAACATCACACATGCAGAGCTTCGTGAGGTGAGGGAAGTCGTCGATTACCTCGCGCTAGGCCACATTCACAAGCGGTACGATTCGGCTGGTTGGATTTACAATCCCGGTTCGCCGGAAGCCCATTCGACGCGCGAGGCACGAGACGACTGGAATCACGGCTACTACTCCGTTAGACTCACTCCTGCGGGAGAAACGTACGATGGGCCGGGTATGCTTGAACACAACGTTGAGCATCATCACGGACGACGTAGACCATACTTCAGTCCGCCAGCGTTCGATGTCACACCCTACGATTCGTTCGGCGAACTTCGGGAGGCCTTCGATAGGCATATCGACGGGCAAAAGGATTCGCTGGAGGCAGAAATTCACGAAGAAGAGTTCACTAAGGGTGGCGAGCTCCGTCAGCCGATGGTCGATTTAAAATTCGAAGGAACGTTGCAATTCGATCGAGGCGACCTCGCAATAGAGGAGCTCGCCGAATGGACGGAGGACGCGTACGATGCGCTCTACGTCCAGACGAACACCAGCCGTATCACGTCTGCTGATATCGAGGAGCTTCTCTCCGAGATAGGTGATGACGAAGTCTTCGTGGACGGACGGCTGCGAACGGAAGCACTCGAACAGCGTGTCTTCGAGGCGATCGCATCAGAGTCCCAGTACAGCGACCATACTGAAGAGGTGGCATCACTTCTTAGCGACACTCACCGGATGGCGGAGAGTGGTGAAGGGGCGGATGACATCGCGGACGTTGTGACAGAGCTTCGGCGCGAGTTGTTCTCGGATTCCATCGAAAGCGTGTCGATAGATGTGCCAGAGGATCCCTTCGCTAGCGAAGACCAACAAGAGCCTGCCGACGGTGTCCCCGGGGATACATCAGATGACCGCAGTTCTAGTGAGGAGAGCAGAAGCGAGACTGGAGAGGTCCCAAGTACGGACGGAGGTGACCGCCAGTGAGAATCAAAGAGGTCACTCTAGAGAACATCAAGTCCTACGGGGAGAGGACAAGCATCGACCTACGGGGGGGCGTCACGGCCATCCTCGGTGAGAATGGCTCTGGGAAGTCGACGATACAAGAAGCGATCGGCTTCGCTCTCTTCGACTCACTGCCATTCAACAACAACGAGTTTGTTCGTGAGGGGGCGTCTTCCGGAACGGTCGAGGTCGTCATCGAATTCGGCCAAGGAGACGATGTCGAGGTGTACAGAGTGACTCGTTCCGCCAAACGTTCGAATTACGGCGTCGCTCGCTATGACGAGCCGACCGACGAGTGGGTGAGTCAGGATATCGATTCAAAGAATGCCTTGGTCGACTGGCTCTGTGCTCGGTTCGATGTGGACGGCAAGGACGACTTACGGAGTCTCTGGAAGTCGTGTGTTGGAGTGCCTCAGACCCGATTCCTCTCTGACTTCGCGCAGACCCCACGGAACCGGAAGTCTACCTTTGATGAACTTCTCGGCGTCGATGCCTACGAGGAGTCGTTCAAGGGCGCTCTGAAGCAGGTGCCAGATACGATCGATGCAGAGCGAGAAGACGTTCGGGGAGAGATTCAGCAGCTAACGGGAGAGGTACAGGATCTCCCGGACAAACGCTCGAGGAAAGCCGAGCTAGAAGGTCAGATCCAGTCCATCTCTACGGAGATTACGGAGACGGAATCCGAACTCACCGAGGTCGAGAAAGAGTTCGACGAGCTAGACACCGTCAAGGATCGAATTGAGGAGCTAGAGACGGATATTGAAAAGCTCGAACAGGAGATCGATGCTAAGGAGGACGCGCTAGACACCGCAAAGTCGGAACTCTCGAAGGCGCGTGAGGCAGCCAAGAAATGCGAAGAGGCAGCGGAGGGGCACGAGAAATACGAGGTGGCAAAGGACAGAGAAGAGGTGCTCAGCGAGCGGAAAAAAGAGCTTGACGCACTCGAAGATCAACTCTCGGAGCAGGAGGCCAGACTCCAACGTCTGAAGGACAGGGAGGAAACTCTACAGGAGCAGGCCGAGAAACATCAAGAGGCCAAAAAGAGCCTCGAAAAGCACGAGCAGGAGAAGGAACGTTATGAGGAGTTAGGAGAGAAGATATCCGAGCTGGAAGGCGAGCAGAAGACGGTCAACCGACTGGAGGGGGAGATAGAGGGTCTGGACGATGAGGCACACGAGACCCTACTAGAACTTCGAGAAAAAGAAGAACTCATCGCGGAGATTGAGGAAGAGGCAGAGGACGCCCCCGATGCCAATGAACTCCGAGATGAGATCGGAGACAAGCGAGCGGATCGCAAGTCGCTCGCAACCGAAAAGAAAGACATCGAAGCACATCTCGCGATTCTGCGGGATGCCGACTCCGATGCTCCCTGTCCAACGTGTGGGAAATCGTTGGATCCGGAAGATCGCGAGGAGAGAATCGAGGAGCAGGAGGCTCGGCTGAAAGAGATTGAATCAGAGCGCTCCAAGTTGAAGGAGAAGATCGAACAACTACAAGAAGAGCTAGCAGAAGCTGAACGAGTCGAGGGCCGCGTATCGAAATTAGAGATCCACCGTGAGTCGGTTGCCGAACTGGAACGCGAACTGGCCGACATCCAGAGAGAACGGAAAGAGAAGGATGAGAGAATCACTCAGCGCGAAGAGGAGATCGACACTCTGCCGGCGCTTCGAGAGGAACGTACCTCGCTCGAGGATGCGAAAGATGCGTACTACCAAGCAAAGGCCCGTGTCGATGATTACTCCGACGCTCCTGAGGAGTTAGCGGAACTCAAGGGAGATATCAAGGAGACTGTCGGGAAGATCGAGCAAACCGAGGAAGAGTTGACCGAGTACGCGGGTGTCGACGAAGAGCTGGAGCAACTCAGGACCCAGCTCGGGAAGCACGAAGAGGAGTACAAGAAGTACGAGCGGAACAAGCAAGCGGCAGAACAGCTAGAAGAGCGAGAACAAGCCGTCGATACTCTACAAGATGAGATTGATGGGCTAGAGGATAAAAAGCGAGAGCTGGAGAACGACCTCTCTGAACGGCAGGAAGAGTTTGACCCTGAGGAACACCAGCAACTTGAAAAACGGGCTGACACGCTTGACGACAAGGTAACAAAACTCGGAGTTCAGAAGAGCGAGCGAGAAGACCAACATCAGGAAGTCACCGCTGAAGTCGAGCGTTTGGAAGCCAAACTGGAGGAGCGATCTGAGAAGGTTGAAACGCTACGCGACCTCACAGCCGACTATAATTTCGCCAAGTGGGTCCGAAAAAACGTCCGCAAGGCCGGGCCGAAGATGCGAGAGGTGATTACCAGTAGGATTGGCACGCGTGCGAACTCCATCTTCCGGTCGATCCGGGGGCGCAACGCGGAGCAACTTGAGTGGACATCGGACTACGACATCGTCGTCGTAGATGCTGATGTCCGTAAGTCCTTCTCGACGCTGTCAGGCGGGGAGAAGATGGCAGCAGCGCTTGCGGTGCGGCTGGCCATCCTCGAACAGATGTCGGGACTAGGAATCGCGTTCCTCGACGAGCCGACTGCAAATCTGGACCAGCAGAAGAAGGCCAACCTCGTGGATCAATTGAACGCCCTCGACACCTTTGAACAGCTCACCGTTATCAGCCACGACTCGACGTTCGAGACGATGACGGACCATAGTATTGTCATCGAGAAACCAGAGCAGACATCGGAGGTGGTGGGTGACTGATGCCGCTTGATAAAGCCGGGGTGGCGGCTGCCCTTGACGATAATATCGACGCGATTCGAACCTACGTCGAAGATGATGACGATCTCGTCGAACGATATCAGGAGGTGTTCCGAAACCTTCCAACGATGGGGACGGCGGAAGAGCTCCGGTCGGAACTGTCGCAATACTCGTACCCCGGGGCGGTTCCAGTCGATGGGTTCGATAGTTGTGACTCACTGATCAATCACCACGCGCAGTCGGACGCGTGGGAAAGCCACGAAGCGGTAAACGACTGGGCGCGTGAGCTTTTGATGGACGTTCCGATGCTGGCGGCTGACGGGTCAGAAATCCCACCGACGACGCAGTTCAACGTCCCTCTTGCGTACGTCCAAGCAGCATGGTGTCTCAATCACCACAAACCAGAAGGGAAGCTCGAACGAGCACGCGATGGTAAGTTGTTGGGGCCGACGGACGTGACCCGTACTGGTGGGGAGGAAGGCGATGAAGAGTATCGATTCGTCGATAGCTCGTTGGTTGGGTTACATCGGTACGAACACGAAGCAGCGGTGCTCGTTGAACAAATCGAGGAGCTCGCGGCAGACTACAAATCGAACGAGTCCGATCATCCACCGATCGTCCTCTATGATGGGCCGCTAGTCGTCTCGTTCGCTAACCCGAAGCGACCTGCCGTTCGAACACGCTATCTTGAAGCAGTCAGTCGAATCCTCGCAGCGAGTCAGCATCACGAAATACCGGTCGTGGGATACGTGGCTGGGACAAACGCTGTCGAACTCTCGAAGATGACGCGGCTTCTGCTACAGGAGGATTTTGGGGGTGACCGGACCATTCCGGACGCGCGTGTACTCACCGGGATGATGAGTCCGTGGGGAGATTCGACAATCCCGTTCCTGTGTCGCCGCGATGGCAGTGTGGACGCGCTGGAAGCTTCGTACAAGGGTCAAAAGTACAGATTCGCAGACGAGATTCACTTCAGCTATCTCAAAGTCCCGCCGGGAGCTGGGTTAGATAGGCTGGAATTTCCGGGGTGGCTTCTGGATACAACTGCCCCAGATGGCTACGAAAACCTCTACGAGTACACTCTTGCAATGATTCGAGCCGAAGCAGGAGTCGGACGGGGGTACCCAGAAATCCTACAGCAGGCCGATACTGACGCAGTCCTCAATCATCAGGATCGGGAACAGTTCCTCCGGCTCCTCCAGAGCTGGGGCGAAAGGAACGATGTTCCGATCGAGTGGAACGCCAAAGCACTCAGCAAGGAGTTGAGAAGGCGATGATCCTGAATCGGACTCACCACCATTGTGGAGCAATAATCGGAGAAGAAGAGTATCGCGGTGATAGCTCAACTTATAGAGCTTCCATAAGTCAGAGTTTGCCCGGTGACCAGATCCGTTCGCACGATCCCGGTAGTGGAGCCGTCACATCCACATTCAGCATACACCACTCATGAGTTCACGATCTACAAACGACACCGGAAACGAGGCGAGCACTATTGATGACTGCCTCGCCATCGGAAGCATTGTCAATTCTAACAGTCACATGGACTACACGGTTGAGATATTCAACGAAACAGACCGTGACCGTCCACCGGAGCCCCACGAGTGTGGCTTCGGTCAACCAGTCTTCATCAACAAGACCATCGATGGTACCGAGTACATCATTATGGGAGTCATCTACGACACCCAGCTCGTGGACCCGGATCAGGGACGATCAGGGCCACGGCTCGCACAGGGCGATCAACCTCAATTCACGCCCGGATATGTCGAAGAGCGGACGACGCTCGCTGGAGTCGTCCTTCTGGGTACTGCTGAGGTAGCTGGTGACGGGACTGTTAAATCCCCGAGTCAGGAGATGCCCCGCTGGACGCTTGCGGTTGACGATGTCGTGAAACAGTGTCCTGACGAAGTCATACGAAGTTTCCATTCAAGTCCAGATGACGGCCTTCAGATTGCTTACATCGAGCGTCTCCTTGACGTGGCCGGCCCACTTGGAGCGGAGGTCACTCTCTCGATCGTGGAGCGACTCCGCGAACTGTTCCCAGAGGATCCGAATCAGCGGGTGCTAGATGTGGTCGAGAAAGACGTGCGTTGGCAGTCTTCCGTTGACCGGGGGGTGATGCGATGAGTTCCACCGACTCGACATCTTCCACAGGTAAAAGTGGAAAAGAACTCATTGGGACAGCTGCGGGACCCGGTGAAGATCCGAACGAATTCATCGTCGTGACGCCAGACGAGCAGGCAGTCAAGACGGGAGAATTCATCACGTACTCAGTCCCCGTCGAGGGAACAGACAGGGATGTAATTGCGAGAGTGTCGAACCGTGAGCAGGCTAGAGGGTTGCCAGAGACATTCATGGCGGATCCGAACGTCGCCCCGGAGACTGTTGCATCTACGCTCGGCGTTCCAACGGATGAAATCGATCTCTACCGACTGGAAGCGACGGTTATCGGCTATTACGATACGGGAATGCAGACGTTTTCTAATCCTCGTCAGCTTCCGAGTCCGGGAACACGACTGTGGACCGCCCCCAACGAGATGTTGGAGGCGATACTACCGAACCTCGGGGTTGACGAGCAGGAAGCGACTGACGCGAGCGGATCGGTTGAGCTTAGTCGCGTAAACGTGGAAGAAGGAGAAGGCATCGCTCATATGGGCTGGCTTCTCAACCGAGAGGCCAATGCCGTGGACATTCACATCCCAATTGACGAGTTTGCTGCGACTCACCTCGCTATCCTCGCCTCCACAGGATCGGGAAAGTCGTACACAGCAGGTGTTCTAATGGAGGAGATGATGATGCCTGACTCACGGGCATCGTTACTCGTTTTCGATCCTCACGGCGAGTATGGGACACTCTCGAAGATGCGTGGTGACGAGATGTTCTCCAGTGGGGGGTACCAGCCCGAGGTGGAGTATTTCGATCCAGAGAACCTGCGTATCCGCATCTCCGAGTTGAACGTTGGAGACGTGATGTCCATCCTCGATAATCCGAGCGATCGGATGCAAGAACGGTTGGACGGCGGGTGGCGGGCGATGCAACGCCGAGAATCACGGACGTGGGGTGTCGATGATCTACTAGATGAGATGCGCCAGCAGTACGGTGAGGACGACTCCAGTGTGGGTGCGCTGGAGTGGCGACTTCGACGGTCGATTCAGCGGAATAATCTCTTCACCACAGATGCGAACGTTCCACTCGACGAGTTGGTGGCCCCCGGCCGATGTACTGTTCTCCAGATGGACACCCTGAGCCGTCGCGATCAGCAGATGATTACGACCGTTCTCCTACGTCGGCTGTATCAGGCACGGCTAGCCTCGGTTCGGAATCGGGGCGATGATGACGAGTATGACGGCGAAATTGTCGAACATCCACTATTTGCCCTCTTCGAGGAAGGCCACCGATTCGCTCCTTCAGCTGGTGAGGCCCCGTCGCTTGGGATTATGCGAACGATTACGTCCGAAGGTCGGAAGTTCGGCTTCGGACTGGGAATCATCAGTCAGCGTCCCTCGAAGATCGATCAAGACGTGCTGTCACAGTGTGGAACGCAGGTGACGATGCAGATCCAGAATCCGACTGATCAAGATGCAATCAAGAATAGCGTCGAAGCAGCCGGTGAAGAAGTTCTTCGAGAACTTCCCGGACTGACTCCGGGGCAGGCTGTCGTCTCCGGAGATGCGATGAACACCCCTGTCCTAATTCAGATTCGGCCACGGTATACGGAACACGGGGCAGACAGCATTCCGGCCACCTCACAGTGGCGCAAGGCTCATGAGCGGTATCAACAACAACCAACTCGCTCTGAAAGTGCTGATATGGGCGGCGGAGAATCATCCGGCGAAGAGGATCTGTTATAATCGAAATCAAAGTGCTTACCGTTCATCTCTACTAATTCATAGCTGAGAAGTTCCGAGAGATTGAAACTCTCTATCTTTTTTCAGATTTTGACTCCGTTCGCCAGTTGGACCCATATTGCTGTCCGAATGGGGCATCCGGTAGGCAATCGTTTATGAAATAATTTCCGTGTTTTCCTTGCTCTATGAGTCCCTCTCAGCAGCCATCGCTTCCAATAACTTGTCGATATCGTAGTCCATACTTGTATTCACCACTCGAGATCCCGTACACTGTTGTCGCCAAGCAGCATAGACATGTCAAACTGGTCACGGCCGTGGATGACCGCAATCACGAGTTGGGCTTTCAATCCTTCATAGAGCATCACTCCAGCCTCAGACGCGTTGTGCTCTCCCTCGACCACGTCCTGTAGTTTCTGGACGGTATGATAAAGCCCGTTGTGTATATCGGCCAACTCTTCATCAGTCATCTTCTCAAACTGTTCTAGAAATATCCCAAGCTCTTTTCGAACATGTGGAACCATTTTAGCTGGTACATTTCGCTGAATCATCATTTCAACAGGCTTCAGGAACTCTTCGTTTGCCATTAGCTATAGATAGGGTTCACCCGCATATAAATATCACTATTATTACGTGATGGGCAGACCACTCAGTATCCAGACATTACACATGGCTACCAGTATTGTGATAACGGACAACCTGATCAATGAAAGGATGATATTGGCGGTTCAGACGATCCTTTATAATGATTCACGGGACATTTAGCGAGCTAATAAAGGGAGCAGAACGAATTAATTGGCCCCCTCGTCGCAGCCAGATACTGCTTCTGAAGCGTGGAATCATCGCTCCTCTGAGCGAGTTCCTGTGGGGTCACCTCTCTATGGGCTTTGTTACTAGGGTCAAACCATCCCTCGGGTGCGAACGCGTGATGATGGAGATCTCGCTGAGCGTACGGTTCAACGTCCGCTTGACAACGGAATTGACCGAAACTATCGAGATTAGCCAAAGTAGGCGTACTCCTGCACGTGTAACCCAGCACTTGTCCAGCCCACGTTCGTCAGCTCGTTGGCCCGTCCCGCCTCGTGGTTTTTCGCTGTTGACCGGGGGACAAACTCTACGCTATTCACCTCGACAGGAGAAAAGAGCTCAAGATAGGTCGGATCGAAATTGTCTTTTCGGTGATTGGTTGGTGCAAAGTGCCGCAAGACTCTGGATATTCGCTTTGATTGGCCAACATAGTAGAGTCGACGTGCCAGACTTCCAAGATAGTGCTTCATCGGAATACAGGTCCCATCCGCCGTCTCGACGTATTCATCTCCCTGATACTTCACGTTGTCAGGTTTTTGTGTACCGAAGTTATCGTTCTGGTGAATTGTAACGTGAGGATTTTCTTGTTGCCACTCACTTCGCTGTCTGAGTATCTGTTCGTAATTGTTGGAATAGATACTCATGGGGTCACACTCGATCGTGTAGACGATGTTTTGATTGGTCATCTGCATCCACATTTGGAATTTTGCGAGTTTTCGGATGTATTCTTGAGCTCTGTTTATTCGATACATCGTACAAACATGAGTCGATGTGGATAATATATTTAATCTATCCGCAGTGAAAGTGGATTATCTGAATAATGCTCCTGTGTAAATATGAAGCGGTAATTAGTCGGATTACCCGCTGGCAAGGAGAATTGTCAATCAAAAGATGACCAGTTTTGCAAGCATCTAGTTTCACCGAGTTTGCTTATTCTGGCGAGTCGCTTTCCAGTTCCAAGAGCATTTGTGCCTTAGCCCCGGGTTTCCATACGTCACCATCTTGCTGTACCCAATCTTTGTTTTCAAGGCGACGCAATATTCGCCAAACGCCGACTAATTCGCTTTGCTCAAACGGTAATTCGTCAAGAGAGAATTCACCTTCTGTTTTGAGTGTTGCCAGCACTGTCTCCCACGTTTCGTCAACTAACATTCAGTCTGAACTACGGCTTGTCAGTATATATTGAAGACACATCATACAAAATAGAATAGCGTGGATTAAACCAATAGGGTCGCTTAACGTAGCTCTCTGTATGGTTGACCGTCAGCAACGTATCACCGATGGACATTTCGAATATACTCAAGTCACTGGACAATGGTATCAGTGTCCTCTATGTGATTTGGTCGTGTCAGCACGGGAAGTGACTGAAACGCTCCATTACCATCGATGTCATGATTTGGAATAGTAGGGCTGATGAAATTCTCTACATGCCTTCCGATCGACGTAGAAGCCAGTTTGATATTGTATTTACAAATACCAGTGAAGAGCGGATCTCCAGAACGCGAACTCTAACGATTTCAGCGGATCCGATTAATTTCGTTTAGCAGTGACAATCTGCTACGGTGCCCGTGGAATCACAGAGATACATTCGGTACAGAGCCAACAAGAATTTTGATTTCTTGTGCCTTCTGTTGGCCACTCACACCACTCGACTGAGTATGCAACCTCATCTTCGGATATGTGGACTCCACATCGATCACATTGTACTGTATCCAAAGAGTTCATTCCTGTTACTTTATTTCGGCATTCTGGACTCACCGGGTGGTTACTGATCTTTTCGTCTTTTGTTGCGACATTACCCGTGTCTTCTGTCGTCTGGTGTTTGTCTCCCATCTCCGAGTAAGACTCGTTTATGAGTATTATACAGATGGTACGGGGTGAAAGTTATATACGATATTGTAACTCAACTATCGCTCACACGTTTTTTACGTGTTCGGCTGGATTCCAGCACAAACCAGTATTCAATCCTACGAAGCAAAAAACTGAAGTGGCAATAATCACGTTCGAAACATATGGAAGATGATAATAAACTTTCAGAGGAGTTTAGCTTGGATCTCCGAGATCCTGAAGAACTTATGGATATATTACAAGAAGACCCTTACGCTATCACCTTCGGGGATATATTTGATTCAGATTATCTGGCTGAGAAATCTGAATATAGCTCCCTAAATCAGTTTGTAAATGATTTACCTCCCGAGATCGAATTTGGTGTTGAACTAGCAGAAGTACCGATGGTTGCCTCTTTATCAAGTGACGATCCAACTGAGCAGGAACTATTGGATAAGCACGTGGCAAACAATACCTCGTTCGAAGATTGGGAAGACATGAAAGAGGATGGAATGAAACAGATGATGTCAAAGTGGGCGTCAGGTAGATTAGAAGTAAACCAATAGTATCACAATCAAAATGTTTTCTAAGTCGAATTAGCAGTGGCGGTCTGATCTTATTAATGACGGAGGGGTTCGCTAAATGCTCCAGTTGAGATCCTACCGGTAGATACCGTAGTTGTCGATTCGGGCAGTCAAGTTATAATACAGTATTCTTACATTTTATGATTGATGAGCACGTAGGGAATGTTATGATAGACTCAGATATCGGTTGGCCGGATGATCTCCGGTGTGGGGAATGTGCGAGCCCTGTAGGTGAAGATGGCGTGAAGATACATCTAGTACAGCTCGTAGTCCCCCAAGATCCAGAACTCTACGGGTGGTGCGAGGACCACTCTCCCGATACGGTACAGGAAGAACGAGATCTGAAGGGTCGCGTGAAGCGAGGCGAATTACGAGATCAGGCTCAGTCGTGGGGAGATTATGACTGACCCTTCTCTCGAGGACGCGGACATCAAAAGCAACGGAGTGAAAAAATGGAGGTGGTCTCTAATTGAGTGGGTCAATAGTCGATTTACAAACGATAACGAATAGATTGCTTTGTGCTGTGTATCTAATAAGGCTCTGTTAAAATCCTCCGCTGGTGATACATTCAACTGGTTCTGCTGAATATACAGCGCGAGTCTTGTATTAAGTTCCTCTCAGATTCGATCAGGCCGGATTGGTCAGTATGGGTGTACATTCAGCAGACAATTCTCCGGTAAATTGTTGTAATATCCGCTCGGCCGCTCAGGACGGGGAATTAAATCTTCGGGCGCTGTATATGTAGTATCGAACGGATGTATCGAGACGCGAACCTCTCGATCCAAACCGGGCTATCGGTTCTCGAATAAGTAAATGTGAGCAAGGCATGGGATCCGGATGATATTTTCGACGTACTGGCCAGCGAGGATGTCCGTCGGATTCTGGTTGCCACGAGCGTCCGACCGATGTCGGCCAAGGAACTGGCCGACATCTGCGATCGGTCTTTGGCGACCATCTACCGACGCGTCCAAGCCATGGAAGACTACGACCTCCTCTCGGAGGAACTCGCGCGCGATCCTGACGGGACGCAGTACAACGAATACAAGAGTGACCTCAATGAAATCACGATCAGCGTCGACGAAGGACGACTCAACGTCAACATCGACATCGAAAAGGACACTGTGGATCAGTTCGCTGAACTCATCGAGGATCTCGAAAGGTCAGGGAAACACGATGACGCCGAAGGTGATGAATGACGAGTAGTCCACCTACAATCTGGATGTTGGTGTTGAGCAATACCTTCGTTTTCGCTATCGGGGGGGCTCTCACCTACTTGAGTCTTCAAGCGCGTCGGCGCGTCGGCAAGTCGAATCTGAATTACACGACGCTCGGGTTCGGACTCGTCACGCTCAGCACCGTCGCTGAAGTCATCTATGCGCCTGCTATCATCGGGATTTACGAAATAACTGAGTCGACGCTTCTGATTCTCTACACGATAGAGTCGCTCCTCATCGGGCTCGGCTTGGGGAGTATTTACTACTCTGTCCGTGGGTCATGAGCGCCTGTTGATGTATTCGCGCCTCCGAGCATCGTATTGAGGGCGCTGTTCGGTCGGTTCCATTTTCCCCCGTCCCGTCGATACTACTCGAACGACCCTCTCTTGAGGACCGTCACCCGACCGTTCTCTTCGCTGAACGTGACAGCTCGTGCCGTGTGAACGAGGGTTTAAAAATCGGAATGTTGGAGATGTACGTGTACCCGCCTCCGCTCCTGCGATAGATCGGGGAGAGTTCCGCGGACGCCGCAGCGGTGAAGACAGCGACGAGGACCGGATGGTGAACGAGAGGACGGCGACGGTCTTGCCTTCTTCGACGGCGAGGACGGCCAACAAAAAAATGCCGGCGGCGGTCATCGTCCAGATCCCTGTCGCCAGCGCGCTGAAGAGGGGCAATCTCGGGGTACAGGTCTTCGCTCAGGCTGTCGCTTGACTCGGACCCCCCTCGGCCGAGGCTTGATCGGAGACTTCACTGGCCGCCGTCCTCGTCGTCTGTGGTCCCCTCCGCCGCGTATACAGTCAGTACCCCTTCCCACCGCCGTCAGCGCCGAACCACTCGTCCAGTCGGACGGTAATCACTGGGACGTCGGCCGTCCGGACCGTTCGTTCGGTGATACTCCCGAGGAGGAACTGTTCGACCCGCCCGCGACCGTGCGTCCCCATAATGATGAGATCGATCTCGTGGTCGGCCGCGTACCGCTGAATCGCGCTATGCGGTGTCCCCTGCTGGATGGCGACTCGTGTGTCGATGCCGGCCTCGTCGGCTCGGTCGGTAACCGCGTCGGTGACTGTCGTCCGGAGTTCGTCGACGAGTTCCCCAAGTTCGTAGGTGTCGTGTTTCGCCGCCTGCGAGCGAACGTCGACGACGTAGATGACGTGTAGCGTCGCACCGAACCGCGCGGCGATACTTACTGCGTGGTCGACTGCGAGTTCGGAGCCGTCCCCGCCACGGGTGGGGAGGAGAATATCGGTATAGTCTCCTTCGACAGGGAGGGCGGGGTCGTTCTCGATTCGCGCTGTCAGAACCGGAACCGGTGATGTCCGGACCATCCGGTCGGTGACGCTACCGAGGAGGTGACGCTCGATGTTGCTCCGACCACGCGTCCCCATCGCCACGATATCGATATTGTTGTCCGTCAGGTAGCTCTGAAGCAACTCAGCCGGATTCCCTTCAAGAAGCTCAGTACGGACTGTCACGCCGCTCTCGTCGCCAAGGTGTGCCACGCTGTCGAGGGCCTCCTGACCGTCGTCTCGCCGCTCGTCCCCCGCTGACGTCGTCTGAGAGAGTTCGACCGGGGTGAGCCCGGCCCCCGTATCCGTGACATGGACGGCATGGACCGTCGCATCGAATCCGTTGGCGATACGGACACCGTGTCTGGCCCCCGCCCTCGCGTGCTCACTGCCGTCGGTAGGGACGAGCACGGTGTCGTATCGGCGCGTCCGGTCCGACTGGTCGTGCGCTGCGTCCCCCTGCATGTGTGTTACCGTGTCATCGCTAATCGGTGCTCGATTCCTCGGTCGAGGTGGTCTCGGGGTCGGTCCGGCGGTCGGACGCGAAGTCGGCAACGGTCCGTCCGCTCCGTTCGACACCGGCCCAGATCGTTTCGCGCCCGAAGTAGAGCGATTCGACCGCGAACACCGCCACGGCTGTGACCACGACGGTTCCGAACACCGCCGGCTCGTTCGTGTACATGTTCCAGATCAGAATCGGGAAGGCGCCGAACGAGCCGACGACACCGACGAGCGGCGGGATCGGGTTGATGTCGTCGCGGTGACGCTGCTGCAAGGCGAGGTAGCTCATCGCCCCGAAGACGACCATGAACATCAGCGACCCGAACGAGATGATCCCCTCTAACCCACCGATCACGACGAGCACAGCGGTCAGCGCGCCGAGGATAACCGTCGTCCGCGGCGGCGCTCCGCCGACCTCGGTATTGCCGGTCCGGTCCGGGAGGAGCCCGGCTCGGATCATTCCCTTGGCGAAGTGAGCCGAGGAGAACAGCGTCCCGAGGATGGCGCTCCCCGTCGAAAGCAGCGCGGAGACCGCGATGATGAAAAATCCCGCGGGACCGATGAACGTCTCGGCGGCGAACGCGACCGCGACCTCCGGGTTCGCGACGATCTGATCGATGCTGGCGTAACTGAACACGAGGATAGCGATCATCCCGTCGAGAATGATCGTGATGACGATCGACGCGTATATCGCGAGAGGGACGTTCCGTTCGGGGTTGCGGATGGACTCCTGATCGTAGACCAGTAACTGCCAGCCCTGAAACGAGACGAACGAGATCGCGATCGCGATGACGATCGGCACCGGCGTGGCCAGTCGGTCGAGGCCGAACTGAATCGGGGCGACCGGCTCGAATCCGAACGTCCCGAAGCCGTATGCGAACCCCCAGATTCCGAAGCCGAGAATAATAACGGTTTTCGTCGTAGCCAGTGCGGTCTCGACCCAGCCGGTCACTTGGGTTCCGGCCACGACCAGCGCCACGAACAGACCGATCGCGGCTACCGAGATGAGCGACTGGAGCGGGACTGTGAACACCGAGTCGGTGTGAAGCAGATCGGCGCTGTGTAGTAGTTCGACGGTGAATCCGCCGAAGGCAAACGCGTACATCGCCATCGCTCCGATATAGCCGAACAGGAGCGTCCAGCCGACCATCCCGGCCAGCGTCGACCGCCCGGTAAACGCCTCGATTTGGGTAACGGAGCCACCTTTCTTGCCGCTGATCTGGTTGAGTTTGATATACGAGTAGCTCGCCCCCATCGAGATGAGACAGGCGCCGGTGAACGCCAACCACGAGGCTGCCCCGGCTTGGAGGACGACGACACCGAGGACGGCGTACACACCCCCACCGATCATCCCGCCGACCGAGATGGACATCGCGCCGATCAGCCCGAGTTTTTGCTCGCTCATCCCAACTACCCGATCAGGAGCTTGTGGACGTCGTCGGCCACGCTGGGCTCTGCAGCAACGAGGTACCGGCGATCAGGTTCGAGCGTCGTTTCCGGGCGGGCGATCTCGGTTCCGTCGGCGTCCGAAATGATCTGACTCCCGTCGGGGAAGAGGATCTCTTTGAGTTGCTTGCCGGCCACCGGTGACCGCGGATCGACCCGGATATTGAGAACGTCGAGGTCGCCCGCTACGTCTTCCAGCGTGCGGATATCGTTCCCCTGAATCCGGTTGATCGCCGCCTTCGAGCCCGCCCGCTCCGGATAAATGATCTCGTCGACGAACTCCTTCGCCGTGTCCACCTGCTCCGGTTCGTCGACTCGCGCCACTGTTCGGACGTCGTCGGCGAGGTGTCGTACCTCGGCACAAACCGCGAAGTTCGTCGTTCCATCACCGGTCAGAGCGGCGAGGATGTCCGCATTTTCGGGTTCAGTCTGGCGGAGGATCTCCGGGTCCGTGGCGTCGCCCTCGACCACGATACCGGTGTGGCGACCGGTAACCTGATCGGCGGTCTCGTGATCGCGCTCGATCAGGTAGACCGCGTGTCCGTAATCGTCGAGTACCTGAGCCGTGCGATGGCCTACGCGTCCCGCACCTGCGATTATAATGTGCTGTTCTGCCGTTCGACCGTTGGATGTGAACACCATGGGTTACCTCTCTTGTGGGTACCCACTTCCGCGAAGACAGATGTCGACGCGTACGCCTTCGATACCCGACCCGTTCCCGGTCGTCGCTTCGAGGCGGGAATGGTTCGTCACTACCAATTTCTTGACTTTCAGGGGATTAAGAGCGACGAGTGGTTTCGGTCTCCGTCAACTGTACACTCCTCTAGAGCTAGATTTCCGTTTCAAGCAACGTCTACCGAGAATTGCTGATGCGGGACAGCGGTATCAGCCCCGCTGTCGGCCGAATGGACCCACTATCGACGGTCGCGTCGGACCGCTCTCCGATTTGCGGCTTCCGCAAACAGTGGAATTCCCCGATTTCGCCCATTAGAACTGGTATTCCGCCACTCTTTTCTGGATTATCGTCATCCCATAAAATATGTATCGAGACGAAGACCACCGACTACTCATTGCCGGTGGCGGGCGGGTGGGACGAAAAACGGCAGAGCTGTTTCTCGAGTACGGTCACCAACCGGTCCTCATCGAACACGACGAGGACGTGGTGACCAAACTGCGGGAAGACACCACTCAGTACACGACCGTAATCCAAGGTGATTCGGTCGAAGAGGACACGCTTCGAGCGGCCGACATCACGGACGCGGATGCCGTCCTCGCCCTCACGCAGAGTACGGACACGAATGTTGCGATCTGTGAGAGTGCCCGAGAGCTTGCGCCGTCAGTTCGGACCATCGCTCGGCTTCATCGCGAACCGACTACCAACGATGAATCAGAGAGCGTCGACGAGTTCGTGTTTCCCGAACACGCTGGCGCTAGAGTTGCCGTCGACAAGGCGCTTGGCGCGCCAGTGCAGCCGTTTACTGATCTCGATACCCACCTCGAAGTCGTCGCGCTGGAAGCGACGGACGACGCCCCGGCCGCCGGGAAGGCACTCGCGGATATTCTCATCCCGAGCGACGCGACAGTCATCGCCGATATGGACGACGAGACGTTAGCCGACGGTGAGACGGTCGTCACATCCGGTCACCGGTATCTCATCGCAACTGACCCCGCCACGGCAGACGACCTAAAGAAACTCTTTCGAGGGTAGTCAAAATGGGGTGAAACATCAGAATTCTGCCCAAGGGTTCCGACCGAAATATCCGAATTTTGAATGTACACGTCGTATCCCGCACGACGATCGGAGTATCTCTTTGAGCCGGTATGATCCTCGACGCCCAGTTCGCACTCTTCAGCGATCGGCTGGTTCAGAGCATTTCATAACTGAAAGACAGGAGTTCAACGAAGTCAAGTATCCTCTTCAACACGGCTGCGGAACGAATTACGGGCAGTTTATATTGATGTTCTGAGCGGCGTGCAAGATACAACGCGCCCATCTAGCACAGCGTCTGGTGGAAGATAGAAACTGATGAGCTAACGGCAGAATGGTCAGTTAATCGGTCTCGGTATCGATTACTGGGTCTTAGCTGTTGGTCTCTCGCCCCGCTACAATAGCTTAATAACCTCTTTGGGCGTATTTTATCAAAAGGGTAGAGTCTCTCATATGGAATCATCTCACTCACGAATAGTTGGTATTTCAACTCTTCTCGAGACGTATCTGGAATTTTCTTTTCGTATTGGGTTGTATAGTATGCTCTTCCTTGCGAGTTTGTTTCTGCTCTACGTCGTGGTAGGCTTGGCTGTAGGTTTTTTTGGGTTGCTTGACCTGCCATACCCGTTTTTGTCGATTAAAGCGGATCCGTTCTTTGTGATTGGTGGGGCTATAACCGGGCTATTCATCGTCCAAAGCGCCGGCTCATTTGTGTTGTACCACCTTCTTGTCGGAGTCGAGAGTGACAGGTCACAGTTCGCGGTCCTGATGGGATTCATCAGTCTCGGGTTCGGTGGAGCACTGTTACGTACCACGCTCCCCGCAGCAGTCCAATTGCTTATCAATACCTTCTGAGTGATGTATGGTCAGAAATGAAGCGTCAAGTAACACAGCGTTATACATAATCTACCCGGACAGATAGCAGAACAGGTGTACAGGAGTCAAGATTCTACGTATCAACATCTCGGTTAGACCCTATCTTCTCCCTGCCACCTCTCGCGATTGCGACATTGCAAGACACTCGGTCGTGGATCCGTTCTGCGATCGATCCGGATCGGTCCCGCAGCAGTTCCGACTGGTTAGACAACCCGAGACAGACTAGGTCGCGTTCATCGATCGCATCAATAACCGTCGATTCAACAGTTTCGCCGACAAGTACCGATGCGTCGTACTCTCCAGAGTTGAGGCCGGCCTGCCGGGCAGCTCGCTCAATTGTTTCCCTACCCTGCTCCATCGCGGTACTGCCGGATTCTATTGATTCGTCACCTGCCTTCCTATCTGTTAGCTGAATATTGATCAGTGTTGGTTGTTCCGCCTCGTCAGCAAGAGTCGCGAACTCCGCTGATCGACGTACGGCTGTCGGTGCGTTCGGGCCATCGCCGACAAGTGCCACTACCGTGCCGACAGGTCGTTTTTGGAAGTTAGCCAGCGTCACGTCCACTGGTACATTCGTGAGAAGAGCGTCTAGATTTGGTCCGAAAGCGTATTCATTTTGGGCGAACGACCCGCGCCACCCCAGTATTGCGTGGTCCGCCTCCTCCGATTCGAGCACCTCTAAAATTGTTTCGCCGACATCTTGGCCGACGACGGCACGAGTCTGGAGGGAGACGTTCATCTCCTCCGCGATGCTACGGGACGCCTCCAGCAGTTCACGCTGATGGTCGAGACGGTCAACCTCGACGTTCTGTTGCGTGTCGTCAGCCACCTGAAGGACGTTGAGCGCGATGATCTCTACCGATCCGTTCCCCGCGTTTGCGGAGGCGTTAGCCGCGGCGAGTTCCAGCAGCCCCTGCTGTGTCTCCGGATTCACGATGGGAACGAGCACAGTGTAGCTCGGCTCCTGTCCGGGAAGCGCTTCACGGAGCAACCCCTCCTCGACCGCATTAGTTCTGGCGTAGACGAGGTACCAGATCCCTCCGAGTCCGATAATACCCAAACCGACGAACTGGACGATCCGTGCCATCTGTGTGATGACGAACACCGACGCGAGCACGCCGAGAACCGGCACGACCGGGTACAGGATCTCAGGTATCTCGAAGTCGGGATCGTACTCCGGCGGGTCGGCCCGCCGGAACGTAACCAGCGCGACGTGGACAAGCGCGTAGGTCACGAGGAAACTGAAACTCGCCACTTCGGCCAGCAGCGCGACAATGGCCTCGACCTCCAACCCAATGCCGATCAGCCCCGCTGTCACTGCTCCGGTCGTAACGACCGCTCGATGGGGTGTGTGGAACCGATCATGGGTCTCGTTCAGCCAGTCGCTCATCAGGTTGTCCCGGCCCATCGCGAACAACACCCGTGAAGCTGCGAGGATGGAGGAGTTCGAACTCGAGATCGCCGCGATGACCGCTGCGAAAACGATAGCCACCACGCCGACCGACCCCGCGAACACAACTGCGACGTCGGCGACGGGGACCAGCGACCCACCGAGCTCCTGATACGGGATGATACCGGTCGAGACGATCATGATAATCATGTAGAGGATCGTCACCCCGACGACCGAGAGCACCATCGTCAGCGGGATGAGCTTGCCCGGCTTTTTGATCTCGCCGGCCACGGTCGCGATAATCTCGAACCCGAGGAACGTCACGAAAACGATCCCTGTCGTGGCGACGATCCCCGAGGGGCCGGTCGGCGCGAAGTCAACCAAATTCGCCGTCTCGATGAAGAAGAGTCCGACCCCGGTGTAGATCAACACGACGACGAACTCGGTACCGATCATGAGGTTCTGCGCGCCGCTGGACTCCTCAGTACCGTAGTAATTCACTCCGACGATAAGACTGAGACCGAGGAGTCCGACCAAAACAATAAGCGCCCGCCCGTCCAGAAACGGGGCTGATTCGACAATATACTGCCCGAATCCGACCATGTAGAATGCACTCGCGAACATCAGGCCGGTCCACATCCCCCACCCGACGATGCTGCCGAAGAAGCTCCCGAGCCCGCGGTTGACGTAGTGGTAACTACCTCCTGAAATTGGCATACCCGTCGCCAGTTCCGCCAACGACAGCGCGGCGAGCAACGCGACGAAGCCCGCGATACCGAAGGAAATCGAACTTGCCGGACCGGCGCTTTCGGCTGCAATTGCCGGCAGAATAAATATCCCTGCGCCGATCATCGTCCCCCCTCCCAGTGTCATCGCCTCGGTGAAGCCGAGCGTCCGATCGAGTTGGCTTTCACTCACGTTATCTCTCCAACAGGGAGGTGCTCCGGTCAACCGGAGCGATACAGGTATTGTTCACCGTTTGATCTTATGAAAAGTGAGGAGTTGACGGCATATATATCTCGGGATGCGCACAACGAGAAGTCGGTCCGCCCCCTCTATTTAACCGGAGCGGGAATCAGTGGTAAGATATGGCAGACGGTGACCCACACAAAGACGACGGGGGTTCGACGGTGTTGATCCCGCTAAACGCCGCCGAAGCCGAGAATCTGCCGGTGGCGCTGGTCGAGACGCTCGCGCCCCTGCACATCGTCGTGCTCGGTTACTATCCGGTCCCGAGTCAGGCGGCGCCGGAACAGGTCCGGTCGAATCACGAGGACGAAGCGACCGCCGCAATCGAGGATGCAGTCTCTCAGTTCGCCGACCGAGGCGCCAAGGTTGAGTCCGTCGTCGTCTTCACGCATGACAAAGACGAGACGATTGACCACGTCGCAGACGAGTACGATGTCGATGCGGTTCTCACACCCGGTGATTCTGCTGAGGAATTTACTCGTGTGCTCGTCCCTATACGAGGCGACGAAAACCTCGACAAAATCATCTCGTTTATTATTGATCTACTGCGACAGAGCGATGTTACGGCTTCACTGTACAACGTTGCCGAGTCAGACGGAGAGGCGTCTCGCGGTGAATTACTACTCAGAGGTGCCCGTGATCGACTGGCTGAAAACGGAATTGATCCCGACCGCGTCGAATGGCAGGTTGATCGCGGGGACTCACCGGAAGACGCAATCGTCACAACCGCTCAAGAGTACGATGTATTGATCGTCGGCGAGTCTGAACCGTCACTCCGTGAACGGATCCTCGGCCGAATAACCGGTCGTGTCGTGGATAAGGTAGACCAGCCGGTACTTGTCGTTCGAGATACCTAACAGGGGATTTCGCACCTCGGAACGGTTACGATCCCACTAATGTTCCCACCGTATTAGTAGTGGCCAATAACGGCTTCTCAGTAGATGAGTTATTGGTTTGAATCTAGTGCGTCGATCTGTGAGCCAATCAGTGATCTCAAAGAGGTATGGTGATTTAAACTAGAATTATTTTGAATCCGAGCAGTTAGTCCCCAGACACGATCGGTGCGACATCGAACTGTTTTCTGAACTGCTGGACCGCTTCATCGGTACCAACAAGAATGATCCTTTCACTTCCAGTGAATTCATGCTGTGGATCGATTGTACTGGTAAGCCCGGTGTCATCCTCAATAGCGATGACGCGACAGCCCGTTTTCTCGTAGATCCCTGACTCGGCAAGTGTTGACCCTGTCAGCGGTGTTGCGGGGACCCGGAGCAGCCGTATCTGACTCGCTGGTGCGAGGACATCCTCGCCGCGGAGCTCTCTGGCGACCATGCGAGCACTTACCCGTGGAACTGACAGAACATAGTTTGCCCCGGCACTAAGTGCCTTTCTAGTGGCGTCAGTATCACTTACTCGAGTTAATATCTCGATGTCGGGATTCAGCGACCGCGCCAGTACGGTTGTCAGTAGTGACGCAGAATCATCCGGCAGACCGATAATAATAGCCCCTGCTGTCTCGACTCCTGCCTCTTCTAGGATCTCTTCCGATCCGGAGTCCCCTACAATGTCCACGTCGTTCCGGTCATCGATATCGATAGTCACGACATCAAGATCTTCTTCGGACACAATTTCCCGTGCAGCTTTGCCAACTTCACCATATCCTGCAATAATGATGCGCTCGTGTTTGCGGAGGGCTCGTGCCGATTGTGTAAAGTCGCTAAACGCCTCTAAAGCATCGTGTGCTCCCGTAAGGAGCAGTACCGTATTCGAGCGGATGATTGCATCCGGATCTGGGGGCAGCTGAAGTTCCCCGTCGATCCACGCCCCAATGATATTAGCGCCCGTTTCTTCCCGAATGTTCGAGTTGCGGATTCGTGTCCCGATCAGTCGGTTGCCCTGTTGGATCGGTACCTCGGTGACTTCTATCTCACCTCCAATATCAATCGTGTCTGTGAGCTCCGATTTGAATGCAGAAACTGCCTTCTCAGCGAGCCGATGCCCAAGCACACCATGTGGGGACAACACGGTATCCGCGCCTGTCTCCGACAAGATCTCTCGCATGTCGCTGTCGTCCGTGAGCGTGATGATGTCAATATCCGGAGCGAGAGATCGCACAGTCAGGATGGTGTTGACGTTTGCATCTCCAGCGTCCGTAATGACCGCTCGTGCTGTCTCTATTTTGGCTCGTTCGAATGCTGTCGCATCCTGTGGAGAGCCATGAATGACAGAATAGCCTTGATCAGAAAGTGCCTTGGCGTTCTCTTCAGACGACGAAATCAAGACGTAGTCGATACCGAGCTCACTCAGTTCATCAAGAAGAACGGCCGAATCACGCCGGTATTCGCAGATGATAACATGGTCTGATTTGGGGGTGAGTCGGTCGTCTAGGTTGACGTCAGCTCTTGTGAATAATGGAATGATGATGAGCCGGAGTGTGAAGAATCCGAGCGCGATGCCGGAAATTTGCGTTCCAGCGACGAATAAGAACATCAATGGATGGCTCCACACCTCCGAATCTTGGCCGTATCCTGTTGTGGTCATCGTTTGGACGATGAACTCGAATGACGCGAAAATGGATTGATTGACCCCTTCTAACCGCGCTAGGGCAACGTTGTATATAATCGTATAAAGTAGGACCAAGCCAACCAACCCGGTGAGGTAATACACAACGAGACGGTTTCTCCGAGAAAGCTGTATCTCGGATAGCGGCTCAGGAAGATCAACCATTAGATGCTATTTATTATGCGTTGCTCAAAAAAAGAATTCCTGATTGTGTTTGTGTCTACGGGGGTGTGATAACGTAGCCACGCGCATAACGCTGTTATAGTTTGTTCTGTCTTCTTATTGAACAGTTGGTTACAGTATACCCCGACCTCATTCGTCTTTAGTTAAGCCCGATAGTAATATTTTCTTTCGAAATCATGCTTACTGGTATTAGAGGCGAGAGAACTCACGAATGAGACACCAGTGCCGCCGAGATCGAGCGATAAGCAACCATCACAAACGACATTTTCTCCCCGTAGCCAGTGTGATTAGGCCGTATTCGAGCGAAAAACGCGGCTATTGAGTATTACTGGGAGTATTAACTAAAGACGAATGACCCCGACCTTTTGAAGATAGATGACTGAATTTGAAACCCTGATCAAAGGCTTTCCAAACACATAGAGTAGTATTTATTTGACTTTTCAATATCCATGGCACGTGTTTTATGCGGCAGCACTACAGATTCGGTCAGCTCGGATCGGTCGGATCACTCATCTCAATTGAACAAGAGTGGGTTCCTGAATTATACGAGATTATGGATTTAAACATAGAGTGTGTTCAGTTACATGCTAACGATTAGTTTCTTCTTCAGAGCAATTTGGACAGAGATACATCACTACAACTGCGCCTGATCCAAATTCTAGTTCCGTTCGCTCAGCCCCTTCTTCGCCACAGCGGGTACACTGCATACTGGGCATATGACATGAGATGTCTTAACACACTCGGTCACAAACATGTCCAGTACCGTATATACAAGCTTACGGACCGGCTGATTCATCGAAATTGGTGTGAAACCAACGATTGCCAACTGCTGAATACACACTCTATATTCAGCAACTGTTACCTGTCAGCCTCAACGGATTTCAATCGAGCCTCTAATACACGCCTCTATTAGTTCGACTATAATGTCGTTTCAAAATACCGCAGGATAAGATTTTTACTCACCTTGTTCCGCACTCAAGATGTGTAAGCGAAGGTCTACAAGTCGTCGTAGTACCTCCGGCGTTGTTCCATTTTTCCTTGCTTCGTCCGTACGTCGTAGTGCTTCTCGATGACAGACGGGCTCACGTCGAACCGATCACTGACCACATCGATCGGAACATCGTTAGCTCGCCAATGTGTCATCACTGCTCGCCGCCAAGGGTGGGGAGACATGCTCGACGGGCAGTCATAAGCAGAGTTGACGATTCTCGCAGCTTCACAGGAGTCTGGGTCGCGATCGTGGGGGCATTCTTCGCCGTACGTACATGGGCGAGTGAGTCCGTAACTGATGTCTCGCAGTGCTTGTGTGGTCGGACGCGTCGTCGATCGCGGTTTTACCAGTAGTGGGTCTCGGCCGTGCTTGTCTTGGAAATCGGAACGTTGGTGTTGGATGTAGTCGGTGAGAATCTCAACGCTGTGCTCTTTGAGAGCAACCAATCGTTCCGAGTCCTTTCCGTTCTTCAGCGGGGTGTCAGTCGCCGGGCGATGATGAGTCTCGATGTGTGGCCCAATCCGAGTACCATCAGGAAGCTCAACGGGCTCAGATTGGAAGTCCTCCAGATCGAGGCTACGGACGGCCCCAACTCGAAAGCCGCATTCGTGAAGCAGATGGGCGAACACGTGCTCGAAGCTTGCGAACTGGAAGCGGTTGAGACGCTCTAGGATCGTCTCTTGGGTCTCGTAGGGTACCACTTCGTGGTTGGCGTCGTCTTCAGAGAGTGTTGGGCTCGTGACGGCCATGTGGGCGTCTCTGGGGACGCCCTCGATACTCTCACAGAACCGCATGAACTTCCGCAGCGTGTCCATACTGTTTTTCAGTGTCGACCGCGCGATCGACCCTTTCTCACTCCGCCAGACTTTGAATGAGCGGAGGTCTCGTCCTGTGATGTCGTTGAGGTTGGTGATTTCTTGTTCTTCACACCATTCAAGAAAATGACCGAGGCGATGGCGGTGGGCTCGGACGGTCCCATCAGCTGCCCCATCGGTTTTTCGATTGTTTAAGTACAATTCGGCTGCTTCAGATGGTTCTAGGGGTTCCAGTGTGTCTCGTGTTACCATGGTCTGGTTTGATGAATGGCAGTGGCAAAGGTCATCAGACAGACCACCGCTTAGCCTACCTTGGATGGCTACCGGCTTCGGGGTTTTTTGCGCCGGTTTTTGCCGATTGAGGTCGACGCAGTCGGGCGATTGAGGGAAAAAGAGGGCGGGTTCAAAATCCTGCAGCGCCCATCCGTTTTCCGGGCGGTTCAAATCCGACAGACGGCGGT